>Ga0302320_10000097_pt1 | contig 173036 bp, 133 predicted proteins | sample Bog_T0_3_FD_202130 | JGI IMG/M metagenome (GOLD analysis project Ga0302320, IMG submission 202130) | Peat permafrost microbial communities from Stordalen Mire near Abisko, Sweden - Bog_T0_3 | ecosystem: Environmental > Terrestrial > Soil > Wetlands > Peat | place: Sweden: Abisko, Stordalen... | reverse complement strand
GCCTACCTGGGGGAACGAAATGCCAACCCGACACGCTACACCTGGAACGCCAAAGGCGAAGACATCCTGCGCAAAAATCCAGCGAGCAAAACAGGCACTGCCTGTATAGTCATTTCGGAAACGGTACATTAGAAGATTGTCCGCTGTCCACTGTTAGACTTACCCCTGTGATGCCCCGTCCAATGGCCTTCGCTGTGGAGATGATCACTACGGTGCTGGCTATCGCCGGAATGGGTTACTATCTCGCGGCTCTCGTCGCCGCCCGCGTCTATCTGCTGAGCCGCCGCGCGCCGCTCCAGCTTTTCGCTCCTCCCGTTACGATTCTCAAATCGCTCAAGGGCCTCGATCCGGGAATGCTCGATGCCTTTCGCAGCCACTGCCGCCAATCCTATCGCGGAAGCTATGAACTCCTGTTTGGGGTCTCATCGCTCAGCGATCCGGCAGCGGCGGCTGTCGAGCAGCTCACGCTCGAGTTCCCTCAAATTCAAATTCGCCTCATCGAGTGCCCCGAGCGCCTCGGAACCAACGGCAAAGTCAGTACGCTGATCCAGCTTGTCCGGCACGCCTCACATGAGTTTCTACTCATCAACGACTCCGACATCACCGTCGCGCCCGATTATCTCGAGCGAGTGATGGGCTGTTTTCCGGGTTCCCCGGGGGCGCACGTCTCTCCTACAAAAAGTGAAGCAGCGAAGCTGCGGGGGTTGGTAACCGCGCTTTATCGGGGCCGGGCACACGGTACGCTTCCATCGCATTTGGAGTCTCTGGGAATCGCTACCGACTTTCAACCCGCGGTTCTGCTCGCAAAGCTGCTGGAAGGCGGGCTGCATTACGGACTGGGCTCGACTCTCGCCGTCCGCCGCGAGGCTCTCGAAAAAGCTGGCGGCCTCGAGGCGCTCGTCGATCACCTCGCCGACGACTACGAGATGGGGGCGCGCATCTGCCGGGCCGGTTACAAGGTCGAGCTCAGTTCCGCCGTGGTCGAAACCGCCATTCCGGAGTACGACTGGAGCGGCTTCATCGACCACCAGTTGCGTTGGCTGCGCACTGTCCGCGACGCGCGTCCCGCCGGCTACGCGGGGCTCATCTTCACGTATGGCCTGGGGCTGGCGCTCCTCAACGTGATTGCCAGCGGCCTGAGTCCGGTAAGCCTCTGGCTCCTCGCCCTGAGCCTTTTTCTGCGCCTCGCCCTCGCCATGACCGTCGGAGCCGAGGTCCTGGGCGATCACCAGGTGCTTCCTCTTCTTTGGCTGCTTCCTTTTCGCGACCTGGTCGCAATGGCTCTTTGGGCCGCGGGTTTTGCCGGGAACACAATTGTGTGGCGCGGCGAAGTGTTCGAGTTAAAAAGGGGGCGGCTGATAAAGACCGGCTAGTATCGCGCCTTGGAATAAGAATCATCCCAGGTGCTCAAAATCGAGACCTGGGGCACCCACGTGGGCATGGCGACGGTGAAACCGCTCTAATCCGCGGGGCGGGCCGCGAGCGATGATTCCTCGGCCCGGATCGACGCCGTATTGATCGACAAGCACCCGCCCAGCTCGCCAAAATCCTTCTCCCAGCGGGGCCGCACCTTCGGGTCCAGCGCCGTCAGCGCGTAGCTCGACGTGCGCAGAATTTCATACCAGATGTTCTGTGCCTGCCACAAATTCAACTCGAACGGCAGCTCGGTGAGAGTGCGCGCCAATGCCAGCGACCGGTCCAGAACATCCAGCGACCCGGAAGACATTTGCAGTTCCACCATGATCCGCTTCATGCGCTGGTCTGCAATGTAGGAGAGCGTCGCCGTTTCCAGCGGAACCTGGTCTGCCTTGGCAAGCGACAAGAACGATCTGAGCTGCGCCAGGTCGATCGGATCGGTGTCCATGGTGCGCTTGATGCCGGCGTTGATCGCGAACCCCGCGGCCAGCGTCAGCGCGGGGGGCTTCGGCAGACCGGCCTGGGAAAGATAATGCAGCAGGCTGGCGTGATCCCGGTATATGCCGGTCAGCGAATTCTCGATATCCGACAACGTCGAGTTCAGGATCAGCTTCACGATCCGTCGCTGCTCGTCGCTGAACAGGGAAGTGAGCGAATAGTCGGCGTGACCGTAAAATCGATCCAGGAGCCGTATCACTTCAGGAAAATCCGCGCTTTGCACGCGCACCGCAGCCTGCTGTCGAAAGGTCTCGAACTCTGCCGCATCGTTTTCCCCGTAGGCCTTCACCGCCGCGGTAATATTTTGGTCTCCGAAGTGCAGCACCGCAAATGAAAAACTTTGCGTCCGTCCCGTGATGGTACTGGCGATCCGCACCCGCCCCAGTGCCAGCCTTCCGCGCCCCGAGGACTGAATCTCGTACGAGATGCGCCGCACCCGGTAACAGAAAAGCTCCGTCTCGTCGGCATAGGACGAAAAAACCGAACTGATGGCATAGTGCGCCCCCACCTGCTCCAGGTGCAACATCTTCGAGGCAACACACTTTTTATAGATCTGCTCGCCATCGCCCGCGGCCGGATCGTTCGATCGCGCTTCGGCCAGCCGGCCGAGAAGCGCGGGCTCCAGTCCATTGGCCTGCTCGTCAAACAGACGCGCCGCCAGTTGCAGCACGCGTGCCGCGTAGGCGATAATCTGCACCGTCTCAATGCCGGAGATATCGTCGAAAAACCATCCGCAGCTGGTGTACATCAGCTGCGCGTGACGCTGCATCTCCATCAATTCCAGGCCGCGCACCCGCTCAGCGTCTGTCAACTCATGAGACTGGTGCTCGCTGAAGAAACCGCTCACCGTCTCCGCCGTGCGATCGAGCAGCACCTTGATGTAATCGTTGCGCGCCGCCCACACATCGTTGAACAGACGCGCACCCTCCCGCTCCGTCAGCGGAACCAGCGCGTCCCGCAGCTCGTCGAGCCCCATGCGCAGGGGCCAGCGCCACTCCTGGTTCCATCCCGCGTGGCCGCCGTTGCAGCCGCAGTTAGAACGCCATCGTTCCACTCCATGTGCGCAGCTCCACGAAGTATCTTCCACAATCTCCGCCTCGTGCTCCGGCGGAAACTGCTCCAGAAAGCTGCCATAGTTGGTCAGCCTGACGGTCTTGTCCCGCTCCAGCAGCCACAGCGCCCAGGCCAGCGCCATCTCGCCATACTTGTGATGGTGCCCATACGACTCTCCGTCGGTCGCCACGTGCGCCAACTGCGGCTGCGATCCTTCTTTTAATCCCGCCTTCAGCCGCGAAGCGAAATTCTCTCCCGAGTCCAACAGACCTTCAAACGCGATCGCCCGCGAAGTGGGCCCGTTGTAAAAAAACACGGCGATCGACGCCCCCGAGGCGAACCGAACCAGGTAGGGATGCGTTGTGTCCACGTTCGTATCAGGAGTCTCAGTCCAGCTACCTGCGTCGGTCCCCTTGATCGGCCGTATGCGCCTGCACTGGTGGGGCGCCAGGATCGTGAACTGGATGCCGTTCGCGGCCATCAGCTCGAGTGTTTCCGAGTCCGCGGCCGTCTCTGCCAGCCACATGCCTTCCGGCTTGTCGCCGTAGTTGTTTTCGTAGTCGGCGATGCCCCAGCGGATCTGCGTGACGCGATCGCGCGTGCTGGCCAGCGGCATAATGATGTGGTTGTAGACCTGCGCCATAGCCGAGCTATGCCCGCGAAAGTTCTTCCGGCTGCTCCGCTCTCCATCCAGGATCATCCGGTAGGTGCGGGGCGCATTTTCCTTCAGCCAGCTCAACAGCGTCGGACCGAAGTTGAAACTCATCCGCGAGTAGTTGTTGACGATATCGGTGATCAGATTCTTGTTGTCCACAATGCGCGCCGCGCCGTTGGTCGCGTAGCACTCCGCGCACACCCGCTCGTTCCAGTCGTGATACGGAGCAGCCGAGTCCTGCGTCTCCACGGTCTCAAGCCAGGGGTTCTCGCGAGGCGGCTGGTAAAAATGTCCATGAATGCAGATATAACGTTTGCTCGCAGCCATCAATCATTCCCATCGCGGGCCAGGAATATTCGGTCCGCAAAGACCATTCTACGGTGAAACCGGGAAGTCTCAACTCGACGACAGGTTTCACGTCTTCGCCGACCGGCCGGCGGGCGGAGTGTTTTTGGCCAGGTCGCAAGCGCGCCACAGGTACCAGCTGGCCACCGAACGAAACGGCGCCCAGCGCAGCCCGCGCTTGAACAGCACGTCCGGTTTGGGCAGATCGGAAGCCTCGATGGCGCGCGACTTGGGCAGCCGCTGGAAGGTCAGCGCGTACCCCTTCCGAACCCCATAATCCGTCACCGGCAAGACATCCGGCCGCCCCATCCTGAAGATAAGCAGCATCTCAACCGTCCACGGCCCGATGCCGCGCACCTCGGTTAGGCGCTCCACGATGTCCGCGTCCGACATCTTCTTGATCGCCGCATGACTCGGCACGGTGCCGTCGATCGTTCGCGCTGCCAGGTCGCGCAGTGCCTTGATCTTGTTTCCTGAAACTCCCGCCGCCCGCAGCGGCTCGTCGGGCACTGCGACCAACTGCTCGGGCGTTGGATCGCCTCCAAAGAACTCCCGCACCCTCCTGTGAATCGTAGCCGCCGCCTTGCCATGCAACTGCTGATAAAGAATCGATTCCAGCAGCGACTCGAAAGGAGAGGGTGCCTGATCGAGTCGCAGTGTGAATGGGCCCGCGCGCTCAATCAGCGCGCCAAGTTTCGCGTCACGTTTGCGCAAATGCTCAAGCGCCTCGTCGGGATCGAACGGAAGCTTCCGGCTCCGGCCGTGATGAATCATGCAAAGAGTGTATCGCGCGGCGCAAACGGATGCGCCGCCTGACTTCTATGCATCTGCAGTGCTCCTGGAATGATAAACTTCGTGCGATCCCACGCCACAAGGAGATTCGCCGATGAAACGCCGCGATTTCGTTCGAGCCATGACCGCCGCTGGAACCGGCCTGTTATTTTCGCGCCCGCGATTCGCGCGGGCCGCCGATTCCAACACAGTCCATCCCGGCGTCAAACGCGTGCTGGTCATGTTCAAGTGCCACTTCGACGCTGGCTTCATCGATACCCAGGCCAACGTCGTCCACAAATACTTCACCGAATACTTTCCCCGCGCCATTGAGACCGCGAAGGCCGCCAATGCCGGCGGCAAGCGCCGCTATGTGTGGACCACGGGTTCCTGGCTGCTGTTCGAGTATCTCGAGCAGGCGTCCGCGGCCGACCGCAAGATCATGGAAGAAGCCATTGAGCGCAGAGATATCGCCTGGCACGCCCTGCCCTTCACGTGGCAATCCGAAATGCTCTCGCCCTCGATGATCGAAGGTAGTCTTGCCATCTCGCAATCGCTCGACCGCCGTTATGGAAGAACTACCTCCGGCGCCAAGATGACCGACGTCCCAGGCCATACTCGCGGCATCGTTCAGCCCCTCGCGAAACACGGCATCGCGTTTCTCGAAATCGGCGTCAATGGCGGTTCAACGCCGGCCGAACTGCCGCCAATCTTTCTCTGGAAAGACCCCTCGGGCGCCAGTCTGCCCATGATGTACCACCATCAATATGGCGGCGTTGCCATCGTCCCCGGCTCCGATCTCGCACTGGTGACCGCGGTGCGCAATGACAACAGCGGCCCCGATACGCCCGATGAGATCGCACAGGCCCATGCCGATCTGGCCGCGCAGTTTCCAAATGCCGAGATCGTGGCGACAAATCTCTCCGACATGGCGAATGCGCTCGCACCTTATCGTGCCGGGCTTCCGGTGGTGGAACAGGAGATCGGCGACACCTGGATCTACGGCGTCGCCAGCGACCCTCTCAAAGTCGCGCGCTATCGTGCACTCGCCCGCCTGCGCGACGAATGGATCGCAACCGGCAAGCTTAAAATCGGCGATGAGACCGATCTCAAGTTACTGCGCCACGTCTTGCTTGAGGCCGAGCACACCTGGGGTGCCGACACCAAGACCTGGCTCGACTTCGACAACTACATTCCCGCCGACCTCTCCAAAATGCTCGATACAAAAAACTACAAGGTCGTCCAGTTCAGCTGGGCCGAGAAGCGCAACGACCTGCTCGCCGGCATCGCGACGCTTCCACCGGAATTGCGCGCTGAAGCCGATCATGCGCTGGAGGGCATCAAGCCTGCTAAGCCCACCCTGCCAATCACTTCGCAACCGGCCGGAAAACCCATCGAAACCGCGCAGTTCCACATTGTCATCGATCCACATACCGGCGCCATCACGCGCCTCGCCAACAAGGCCACGGGGCGCGAATGGGCCGGAGCTGCCAATCCCATCGCGCTGCTCACCTACCAGACGCTTTCCGAAGACGATTATGAACGCTTCATCCGCGCCTATGTCACCACCAAAGCAGATTGGGCGCAAAAAGACTTCGGCAAGCCCAACATCGAGCGCTACGGAGCCAAGAGCCAGGAGTGGCGCCCGTCATCGGCCGAGGTCCGAGTGGAAGAAACACTGGACGGCCAACGCATTGTCATTCTTCCACGCTTCGAAGACGACGATGCATTCCGGCGAGGTCGCGCCGCGTTCCCGCGCAAAGTCTTCGTCGAAATGTATCTGCCCAAAGCGAGCCCGCAAGCGCACATCACGGTCTCGTGCTTTGACAAGCCCGCCACGCGCATGCCCGAATCGCTTTGGCTTAGCTTCAACCCCATCGCGAAAGATCGGAAAATGTGGACTTTTGAAAAGTCGGGGCAAGCTATTGCCCCGTTCGATGTAGTCGCCTCCGGCAACCGCCACATGCACTGCCTGCAAAAGGGATTCAAATACCAGAAAGGCGGCGACCGGTTCGCCGTCGACACGCTGGATGCACCCGTGGTCGCGCTCGGCGAGCGCACCCCGCTCCTCTTCTCGAACGATCAGCCCGATCTCGACAAGGGCGTCCACTCCTGCCTCTTCAACAACGCCTGGGGAACGAACTACATCATGTGGTACGGCGAAGACATCAAAGCTCGTTTCGTCCTGAGCGTGTAGCATCGGTCGGTTCCTAAAGACAATCCGGAAGAACCGCGCTCGCGGTTTCATTCTGAATCGAAGTCGCCAGGCAGTTCTCAACCGGACGCGCCGGCGCCAACCTGCGCCTGTACCATGGAGTGGAGCAAGAGGGGACAGGCAAGCCATGAAAATGCGGCCGGGAGTGCAAACGGGATTTCTGATGTGCGGCAAAGAATGGACCGAAGGAGAAGCCCTCGAAGTCCGCTCGCCGTGGGACCAGGGCCTGGTAGGCCGCGCCGTAGTTGCCACGCGCGCCGACGCGCGACAGGCAGTCAGTCACGCCATGGCCAGCCTGCGCCGCACCCGTTCCAAGCCGCGATGGAAACGCCGCGAAGTTCTTGAAAACGTGGCAGCCGCGCTCATCGAGCAGAAAGAGCGCTTTGCGCAACTGATTGTGGCTGAGGCCGGCAAACCCCTGCGCCTGGCGCGCGCTGAGGTCGATCGCGCCGCTCTCACTTTCAAGACCGCCGCGGAGGAAGCGGCTCGCCTGTGCGGCGAAACCATCCCGCTCGATCTGGCTGAAGGCAACGAAGGCCGCTGGGGGGTTGTGCAGCGCTTCCCCATCGGTCCCGTGTTAGCCATTACACCGTTCAATTTTCCGCTCAACCTGGTTGCTCACAAACTCGCGCCAGCCATGGCTGCCGGCTGCCCGATCATTCTCAAGCCCGCTCCGCAAACGCCGTTCACCGCGCTGGCGCTCGGCGAGGTGATTCTGAAGGCCGGCTGGCCTGAGGAAGCCCTCGCCGTATTGCCGCTTCATGACGTCGACACCCGCTGGCTCGCCGAAAAGGAAGATCGCATCAAGCTGTTGAGCTTCACCGGTTCAGCAAAAGTGGGCTGGGAGCTCAAAGCGCATTCCGGGCGCAAGCGGGTCGTGCTCGAGCTGGGAGGCAACGCGGCTCTTATCGTCCACAACGATTGGCCTGGCCTCGACGAAGCGGCGGTCCGTACCGCTCAAGCCGCCTTCGCCTTCGCCGGCCAATCGTGCATCAGCGTGCAGCGCGTGTTTGTCCAGCGCTCCATCTTCCAGACCTTTCTGTGGAAGGTTGTGGATGCGGCCGCGAAGCTGGTCGTCGGCGACCCGTCCGACGAGGACACCGAAGTCGGCCCGCTCATTCGCATCGCGGATGCGGAACGCGTCGAAGCCTGGATCAAAGAGGCGGTTGCCGGCGGCGCCAAGCTGGTCGCCGGCGGTGAGCGCAATGGCTCCGTGATCGCGCCCGCGATTCTCACGGCAACCAAACCGGGCATGAAGCTGCGCGATGAAGAGGTCTTCGGTCCGGTCTGCGTTATTGAGCCCTACGTGGATTTCGAGGAGGCGCTCGCTGAGGCGAATCACTCCCGCTTCGGCTTGCAGGCCGGCCTGCTCACGCGCGACTCGGGGCGCATCATGACCGCGTTTCGCGAGCTTGAAGTCGGAGCGCTGATCGTCGGAGACACGCCCACCTGGCGCATGGACCCAATGCCTTATGGCGGCGTAAAAGATTCGGGATTGGGACGCGAAGGCATCCGCTCGGCGATTGAGGAAATGACCGAGCCCCGCATGCTGGTCATGACCGGAATGGAATCCTGATTGCAGTCGCGCCGCGGTTTTAGGTGGGTAACAAATTTTCGACTGCTTATCCGCGCCCTGCTACTTGACTTTCGCTTTTGCCTTCTGCGCGGCCCAGCGCTTGCGCTGCGCATCCGCGATCCGCTTGCGCGCCTCGGGACTCAGCACGCGCTTCTTTCTGGACGTGGCCTTCGCAGCGACTTTCTTTGCCTTGCTTGCTGGTACTTTCGCAGCAACCGTACCAATATTAGTTAAGAGGGAACGCACTTGTGTCAGGCGTGCAATCTCAGCGTCGATCTGGGCAAGTATATTGTCAATAGCCATGAATGCAGCATAACTGATTCGACCGCTTTTTGCACGGATTCCCCATGGGTTTCCGTCACCAATTTGAGACATTCAATCGCGGCGTTATTTATTCCGGCTTGCCAACGGTCTTGTCTTTATAAGCCTTCTGCAGAATAAAGAATGCCTGCTTCTTCTCTCCCCGCTCCGAGATAAGTCCCTTGCGATTAAATTCATCCTGTATTCCCGCTAATGGACGATTTGGCGAACGGAAGTCCATCAACACCCACGGACTCATTCCTCTCAGTTGCGGAATTCGATTCAGCATTCCTAATTGGTGTCGATAGATATTTGCCTGGTATTCTTCCGTCCAGCGCTGATCGGGTTTCCCGTGCAATCCAGCCTTCGCGTCGCCACCCCATTCGCTCGCGATCACAGGCTTATCAAACGCAATCCGCCAGTCGGTAGTGTCGGCGGCTTCGGGCCGCTGTTCATACCAGCCGATATATTCATTCACCCCGATGACGTCCAGCGCCTTCCCCAGCGGGTCGTCAACAATTTTTGTGTTCCCCTCCGTCCTCACCAGCAGTGCCGCCGTGATAAGCCGGGTCGGATCGAGCTTCCGGGCGTGATCGGCCAGCGCTGAGATAAACTTTGTCCGCACTGCCGTGTTCGGAGTTTCATTGGCCATCGACCAGAGGATGATGGCCGCATGATTTCTGGAAGTATCGATCTCTTCGTCCAGTTGTTGTTCGGCCTTCGCGTACACTTTCGGGTTATCGAATTCGAGAGCCCAGTAAACAGGATTCTCAGACCACACCAGCAACCCCATGCGGTCGGCGGCCCGCAACATGGTTTCATCGTGCGGATAGTGCGCCAGCCGGACATAGTTGCAGCCGAGCTCTTTGGCCCATCCCAGAAGGATCTCCGCATCTTTGTTGGAATATGCGCGTCCCGTGCGGTACGGAGCCTCTGCATGTATGTCGATTCCGCGCAAATAAATCGGCTTGCCGTTCAGAAGTATCTTGCTGCCGCTGGTCTCGATCGTCCGGAATCCGATCAGGTCTTTGAGAGAGTCTTGGCCCGCAACGATCTCGACGTTATAGAGCTTCGGTGTTTCGGGCGACCAGCGCTCCAGGCCTTCGGTGGTGAGGTGAATCACGGCACGGCCGTCTTCGCCTACGGTGGCCGTCGACTTCGCGTGTAACTCCGGAATCGTTACGTCGACGCTTTCGCCTGGCTGCGCATCCATGACATGCACCCATCCCTCGATCAAACCGGTTTCCTTCGGGCCCAGATGCAGATCGTATTGATCGATGAAGCTGTCGGGAACCTCGATCAGCGAAACTTCGCGTGTAAGTCCGCCGTAATTCCACCAATCGGTTTGGACCGTAGGCACGTTATCTTCGTGACGCGTGTTATCCACCGCGGCGACAATGAAATTGGCGCCGCCATCGAGCGCCGATGTTACATCGCAGTTGAACGCCGTGAAGCCCCCTTCATGCTCGCAGACCTCCTGCCCGTTGATCCAGAACCAGGAGCGGTAGTTGGCCGCGCCGATGCGAAGATAGACGCGCGTATGTTGCTTCGCCCGATAAGTAAAGTCCCGTTCGTACCACAGGGGGCCTTCATAGTAGAAAAGCGACTCGCGCTGCGTGTTCCAATCGCCGGGAACGTGGAGCTTCGGCGCTTTCGAGAAATCGTACTCGGTGGGAAACAGGTCGCCGGGCTGCGCCTTGCGATTCAGAAAATATCCGTTGGCTTTCATCTCGTGATGAAAGCTCCAAAGGCCCGAGAAGTAAGGATCGACAATCGAAGCCCACTCGCCGTTGAGCGAAGTCGCCGGCCGCATATCTGCGCCGGTTAGCACAATTGGCGCGGCAGGCGCCGCCCAGGAAATTGTCACGGCGCTCGTCAGGATACAAAGCAGTAAACTGACTGGATTACGAATGCGATTTAGAATCAGCTTGCGTAGCGAATCGTTCATCGAGACCCTCGATGGAAATATAACCCACGGACATGTAAAGCCGATTCAGTTGGAACGAGCCATTCTATTCCCTGCAGGGTGAATTCCCGAATTCGCCGGCCCGACAGTCCGAAATCACGCACAAAAAAGGACGGCCGTAGCCGCCCCTTTTTGTCTGCCCCTGTTGTGTCCGTGCTTGAATACCTACAGGCCCAGGTACTCCACGTGCACGTAAGTGCCCAGTCGAACGTTGTACGCCAGGTACCACCCCGGATGGTCCGGGTCGTCATAGATGACGATGTCGTCCGAGTCCCAGAGCCAGCCGTCGCAGTAACCCACATCAAATGGAGCTACGCTCCAGTACCAGCCATTGAACCAGAAGCGCCCCGGCCCCCCGCCGGCCAGGTGCCATACGTGTTCCCGGCCGAAGCCCCCCGTGAAGCGGCCGTGCTCAAATGGGTGGTCGAGATGATAGTGCGGATCGTTGGGGCCGGTGTCATGGCCTACCCAAGTCTTGCCGTCCACATGCGGCGCCGACGGATGACCCGCCTTGTCGCTGAAGTTGTGCTGCGGTTCATAGGTTTTGGGCGTCCCATGATATTCGGCCGGCCCGCGAGCGGGCGGCCGCGGTGCGGCCTCTCGGTGCTGGGCAACAACGGAAACTGAGGTCACCAGGAAGCCGGTCAGGGCAATCTGCCATAGGCGCATGACATTCCTCCTTCAATGCGGTTCACTGAGGGGCGCAGGACCGCGGCTCTGCTGCCGCGCACTTCCCTGGCCGCCCCCAACGGGGGAAGACGCAAATGGACTACGCAGCTCTGTTCACTGCATCCAATCCAGGTGATCATCCTAATCACGATAGACGGAAGGAGCAACCTAAAGTTGCCACAGTCGCATGACAAGTTTTCTCTTAATCATGCATTTACAGCGAACGGGGCGCGCCGCCAGGCGTAGAGCGGAAACTGGTTCGCCAGCTCCGCAACTTCTCCGCGGATGCGCTCCAGCACCGCGTCGTCGTTGCGATGCTCCAGCGCTTCGGCAATCCACGCTCCGATGGTGCGCATCTCCGGTTCCTCCATGCCGCGGGTAGTCAGCGCCGGCGTACCTACGCGAATGCCTGAAGGCTTCAGCGGCGGGTTCTTATCCCACGGAATGGAGTTCTTGTTCACCGTGATGCCGGCCTTGCCCAGCGCCAGTTCCGCCTCCGAGCCCAATATCCCCTTCTCGAACACATCCACCAGCAGCAAGTGATTATCCGTGCCGCCGGAGACCAGCCGGTAGCCCTCCGCCCGCAACGCCTCCGCAAGCACCTTGGCGTTCGATACGATTCGCGCGGCGTAGGTCTTGAACTCCGGCCGCAGCGCCTCTGCAAAGGCAACCGCCTTGGCGGCCACAATGTGCATCAGCGGGCCGCCCTGCTGGCCGGGGAACACGGCCTTGTCGATCTCTCTTCCGATAGTCTGCTCCGGCTTGGGACCGACCTGATAGTTCCTGCCGCAGATAATCAACCCGGCCCGGGGACCGCGCAGCGTCTTGTGCGTCGTCGTGGTGGTAATGTGGGCATGTGGCACCGGCGAGGGATGCACGCCGCCGGCCACCAGTCCCGCGATATGCGCCATGTCGAAGATATACGTGGCGTTCACCTGATCCGCAATCTGCCGCATCCGCTCAAAATCCCAGAGCCGCGGATAAGCGCTTCCACCGCCGATGATCACCTTCGGCTTTTCCCGCTCGGCTACGGCTTCCATCTCGTCGTAGTCGATGAGCTCGTTGTCGCGCCGCACGTGATAGAACGTGGTGCGATAGAGCTTTCCGCTGAAGCTCAGCTTGTGTCCGTGGGTAAGGTGGCCGCCGTGCGCCAGGTCGAGACCCAGAATGGTGTCACCCGGCGCCAGCACCGCGGCGAATGCCGAAGCGTTGGCCTGCGACCCGGAGTGCGGCTGGACGTTCACATGCTCGCCACCGAAAATCTGCCTGGCCCGATCGCGGGCCAGGTTCTCCACTACGTCGGCGTATTCGCAGCCCCCATAGTAGCGGCGACCCGGGTACCCCTCGGCATACTTGTTGGTGAAGACCGATCCGGCCGCTTCCAACACCGCTTCGGAAACAAAATTTTCGCTGGCAATCATCTCCAGCCCCTCGTGCTGGCGGAGAGTTTCCTGGTCAAGGGCTGCGGCCACTTCCGGGTCCGCCTGGGCAAGGGAGAGAGACATGCAGTCAGTCATACCAGAATTTTACGGCAAAACCCCGCGGCGCCATCTCTCATTCTGCACCGTGCCTCTCGCCGGCCCGCTACGCCGCCCGTCGCTGCGTCTCGCCGGAGAGCCATCTTCCGCAGTACTCGGCCAGGTGGTTAATCGACCGCTCGTTGCCCCGGAGTCCCACATACGCATCCGGACGGATCAGCGCCAGCGAGGGGAGCGAACCGAAATGCTCGTGATACTTCTGCTTCTCCTCCCCTTCTGCCGGCTGAACCCGCACGATCGCAATCAGTTCACGCCAATGCACAATCGCATGGGTCAACTGGTCTTCCTGGGTCGCTGAATCCGGAAAGTTCGCCAGCAGCAGCGTGAACCGCGATGGACTCAAGAGGTTGAAAAGCCGCCGTTCTTCATACCGCCCTTGATCGATCGCCGCCTGAAGCTTCAGTTCCGGGACGCGGTCTCCTGCGCGCAGGTTGCCAGCCGCTCCGTAATCGGCAGACAACGAGCTGTCCCGATAGTTCAGCGAGAGCTGGCTGATGCGCGCCACCGCATTCTCCTCGACAAAGCTGAATCCCCCCACCCAAGGCGCCAGGTGGTAGAAAAGGCTTCGCAGCAGCTTGTTTTCGGTTGCGACAAGTTCCGTGACTCTCTCTGTCTCCCCTAAAATCGCGCGCATCACCGGTATTCGATCCCGTTCATAGCTGTCCAGTAGTTCTTCCGGCGCCATGCCCTTCAACGCCAGCGCCAGCTTCCATCCCAGGTTCATCATGTCCTGGATGCCGGCGTTCATCCCCTGCGCGCCGGCCGGGCTGTGAATGTGCGCCGCATCGCCGCCCAGAAACACCCTGCCCACCTTCAGCTTTTCCACCATGCGGCTGTTGATGTGGAACCACGAACTCCACGCCAGCTGTCGCAGCCGCGCCGGAATGTGCGAACGCTCGTCGTAGATCGCCTGCAGATCGGTGAGGGTAGGTCCGTTTCCTTCCGGCAGGTTCCCGTGCGGATAGCCCGCAATCAGCCGGAAATGACTCCCGCCCATCGGGAACATCCCCATGAATCCCATCTCCGAGGAAAAAATGTAAAGATCCGAATCCGGCAGCTCTCCGTCGGCATGCAAATCTCCCAGCGCAAAGTACTGGTCAAACGCGGTTCCTTTGAAGGGAAGACCAAGACTGGTGCGGATGATACTGTGCGCGCCTTCGGCAGAGATCAGGTAACTGGCCGAAACCTCTTCCAGCCGCCCATCCATGTGCTCCAGCGTGGCCGTCACGCCTTCCCCATTCTGCGCGAAGGCAATCATCTTCATGCCGAACTCGACCTTTGTTCCTTCCTTTGCCAGCGCGTCGCGCAAGATACGTTCGGTGTCCGATTGAGGAAGAAACAATAAGTAGTTATAGCGGCTCTCGATCTGGGTGAAATCTGCTCTGAACAGTTGTTTTCCTCCGCCAAAGACCACCGCGCCCCTGGCTGCGTTCCCCAGCCGGACAAACTCATCCGCCAATCCGCGCAACTCCAGCTCTTCCAGAGTCCGCGCCTGGATCCCGATGGCCCGCGAGGTCGGGGAGGGTCCATCCATCGCATCGATCAGCCGCACAGGAATGCCGAATCGCCGAAGTTCCAGCGCAGCCGTCAAGCCTGTCGGTCCGGCTCCTGAGATAAGCACCGTTGGAGAAGATTCTGTCGTCATAGGGATAGTCCTTTGGAGCTAAGTCGCATTCCACACACGGGGGGTTAGATGGCGATTCCGGACCCCAGGCTACGAACCAGGCAGAATTACCTGGAGGAGGGCGCTCAGGTTTGACGGCCCGCCTTTTAGCGATGAAGGCTTTAAACCGCTGCAGTTGCTTTTGTGAGAACAGGATGGGGCTCGCTGCGACCCTTCCCGAAGCTGGAGATGCCACCAAAGTGGGCATCCCATGGCCTTGTGGGTTGCTTTGAGAGGACTGAAAGCTGAGCGATCGATCTAAAATGGTAAGTAGCGTTCCAGACCGAGGAAACAGTGAGCAGGCAAAAGACATTCCTGTTACCGATCGTATTTTTCATTGCCGGCCTTTGCTCGGGCACTGCGCAATCGCCCGCCCAGGAACCCTCGCCCGATTCCGCGCTGCTGGCCAAAGCCAACGCCGGGGACGCGGTATCGCAGGTGCAGGCGGGTCAGGCCTCCGAGGCAAACCGCGATTATAAGCAGGCCAGCGCTTGGTACCGCAGGGCCGCCGAAGAGGGCAGCATTTCCGGCGCCATCCACCTGGCTGAGCTCTATCGCGACGGCGGCAAGGGCTTTCCCCGCGACATGACGCAGGCAGCGGCCTGGTATCGCAAAGCCGCCGACCAGGGAGACCCCGCGGCGCAGGGAGCCTTGGCCATGTTGTACACCCTCGGCCAAGGCGTGCCTCGCAGCGATATAGAAGCCTATTACTGGCTCGATCTCGCCGCCGCCGTCAAGAGTGCCAACCAGGCGCAATACGCCGCCAATCGCCAGAATGTCGGCACCCGCGTTACTGTCGAAGAACTCGTCGAAATCCAGGACCGCGTGGCCCAGTGGAAAGCCGCCCACCCGCGCGCGGAACCGGCGAATTAGCCCGGGCCTCCGCGTCTGCGAAAGAAACTCCTTCCGGTACGCCGCCTGAAGCCAAGCCGGCAGCCGCAACCGCTATTCTGTTCCCGATGCGATTTGCGATTCTTCCCCGCGCACTGCTCCTTTCGGGCCTTCTAATAATTGCGAGGCCGCAGTCGGTCTCCGCACCGGCAGGTCAGATGACTCTCGCGCCCGACCTTGTCCAGGCCGGCTCACCCGAGCTCATTCGCGTCAACGCGTCCGCTGCGGCAAACGTGCAAGGCGAATGGCTCGGCCAAAAGATCCAATTCTTTCGCGGGAAGGACGGAGCGCACTGGTTCGCACTTGCAGGCGTCGACGTGGAAGCACCCATAGGCCCCTCTACTCTCCGCATCGCTATCACACCGGCGGCCGGAGGCCAAGCCCGCCGGCTTGATCAGGCCATCGAAATCCGCCTGCCCCACTACGCGACCGGCACGCTCACCGTCGCGCCGCAGTTCGTCGAGCCCGGTCCAGAGGCCATCAAGCAGATTGAGTCCGAGGTCGCCCTCAAACAGAAGATCTTTTCTCAGAGCGCGCCCGAACCCCTCTGGGAGGGAGATTTCCGCGCCCCCGTCACGGCCCCGGCAACCTCCAGTTTCGGCGCCCGGCGCATGTTCAATGGAAAGCTGGCCAGCGTGCATAAGGGGATGGATTTTCGCGCCGCCTCAGGCACGCCGGTCCGTGCTGCCAACAGCGGCGCTGTGGTTCTGGCCCGCCCACTCTACTTCGAAGGCAACTGCGTAGCCATCGACCACGGCCTGGGTCTCTACACCATCTCCATGCACTTGAGCCGCATCGATGTCCGCGAGGGCCAGCGCGTCACACACGGCCAGCTTCTCGGACTTAGCGGCGCCACCGGCCGCGTAACCGGCCCTCATCTCCACTGGGCCGTCCGCTGGCAATCCGCCTACCTCGACCCCGCCAGATTGCTGAAAATGAACCTGGCCGAGGCTCACTGAGGGGCAGGAGAACAGAGCTTAGCGGGTTAGCGCCTCTTCTTCCATCTCACTTGGCTCCGCCGCCGGCGCGCTCAACCCCGCAGCCTTTTCGCCGCGCAGCGCCTTGAACGCCCGGTAGACAAACCACCCCATGTGCCAGCCGTCGATGAACTTGTAGGGGGTCTCCCCGGTCGTATAGTGGCCGCAGGGCAGCACCTTCGGCTCAAAGTTCACGCCGTAGCGGCGAAACGCATCCAGCACCTGAAGGGAGTACTCCCTCGGAAACGTCAGGTCGTAATCGGCGTAGACCATCAGGACGCGCTTCGAGGGCCCTCCCGACTTTGGCCCGGCAAACTTCTCGAAATAGCTGCACGGACTCACTACCGACCACAACTCCCGCACTCGCTCCTGCGTCAGTCCCGCCCCTTCGAGCGCCTGCTTCACATGCCGGGTGCTCTGCCCCGCCCACGCCACGTCGCCGAAGGCCGTCGAAGCGTGGTTGAACGCATTCACCCGCAGGCGGCTGTCGTGCGTACTGGCAAGGAATGCGTAGCATGAGCCCAGGCTCGTTCCCAGCACCCCAAAGTGCTCGTAACCCTGCTCTTCGAGCCAATCGAGACAGCAGCGGATATCCACCACCGCCTGCCGGCAGGCGGATATCGTCCGGCCAATGTTCGCGCTCACCGCGTAGTCTGACCGCTCAAGCTCCGCGGGCCGCCGTATATCGTGGTAGGGCTTTGACAGCCGCAGCGCCGAGATCCCCATGCGGTTGAAGATGGTGCACAGCGAGTTGTGGCTGAAACCGTCGGCGTTCCACTGCGGCATCACGACGATGGCCTGCTTCGGCCGCCGGGGGTCCTTGTGCGCCGGCGCGGCGTACCATCTCGCGTTCACCAGGTCGTTTTCCGGGTAGCGGGTCCGCTCCGGCGACGTGAAGCGCAGGTATTGCGCCTTGGGCAATTTTCCGTCGGCCGCCAGCCGCTTGATCTCCGCTGCCTGTGCCAGCGTCTCCGGCCGCACGTTGGTCGGGAAAAGCTCGGGGTAGCGCTCCTCCAGGCGGAAGTCCGTCGGCCGCTCATATCCAAAAAAGATCTCGCTGTTGCGGATCAGCAGATGGTTGATTCCAACCATCGCGCCCTCGGCGGCCGCTGGGTCGCTCTCCACGCCGGGCTCCGGAATCGCCGCGGCAAAGCCGTGCGAGCGCAGAAACGGCTCAATCCAGTCGAAGCCCCACTCCAGCGGCCTCACCACGCGATTTTCATCGCGCGTGGTCAGCCGCGTCTCCCAGTCAAACATCCAACGCGCGTACCAGGTGTTCTTCATCCCTATGGTTCGATCTTACCAGCGGGCGCGTTCCTGAGATGTGACACAGGCCCTACGCGGCTTTGGGCCGCGCCGCAATCTGCGCCCACGCGAGCCACCCGAGGCTCAACAGCAGGATCAGCGCGATGATGGCCTGCGAGATCGCACAGTAGAGGCACCAGACCATCAGCACATTTTTCTCGATCAGGGAGAGATGCAGCGCAAAAGCGAACCCGCTCGTAGCCGCCAGCGCCAGCAGAATGTGCCGGCGCCCCAGCGCTAAGACCCCGAGCAGCAGGTAACCCGCCATGCCGACGGCCGCGACCGGTATGTGCGCAACCTCGGCATAGGAGCTGTGATTCACAATGCCGCAGTCCCACTTTTCGTTGATGGAGCAGGGCTCTGTGCCGGTGGAGTAGTGGACGCGCAGGGCCAGAGTGGAAACCACCAACCCGCCGAGGGCAAGAAAGAGAATGAGGTATCGCATAGATGCCGTTTCGATTGTAGAGCATAGGTTCAACGGATGGCTCGCTGGTACCATGGGAACCATGAATCGGCCTGGACAGCGGGTGGGCTTCTTCGGTGGCAGTTTCGACCCTCCTCACCTGGGGCACCTGGCGGTAGCGCGAGCGGCGCAGGCCGCGCTCCGGCTCGATGTGGTCCTGTTCGCGCCGGTTGGCGCTCAGCCGCTCAAGTCGCAGGGGGCGACTGCCAGCTATGAGGACCGGCTGGCCATGACGCGGCTGACCATCGCCGGAGTGCTGGGGTTCGAGGTATCGCTCGCCGACGCCCCCAGAGCCGACGGCGCGCCCAACTACACTCTCGAGACGCTCAGTCAGCTGCACACCGAGCTCGGCCCCTCTTGCTCGCTGTTCTTCCTCATGGGCGCCGACTCTTTCCTGGGGCTTGGCACCTGGCATCGCGCTGACGAGGTCCCCTTCGCCGCGACGCTGATTGTGGCGTCGAGGCCCGGACAGCCGCTCGAGGACCTGGAAGCGGCGCTCCCAGCCGGATTGACCATCCGAGGAGGCTCTGAACCGGGCCTGACTCAAGGCGGCGTTGAGGTGCGGGCGTTTGAGCTGCGCAACCAGGCTGGCCAGGTCGCGGAGTTGTATTTGCTGCCGGGTCTTGACGTACCTGTCAGCGCTTCGGAGATCCGCGCGCGCATCCGCGATCAAGACAAGCAGACCGCTTCCTCCAAGCCCGCGCTCCTGTCCCAGTCGGTTTTGGACTACGTGCACCAACGAGGCCTCTATCGTTGATTTCGCAAGGCAACGACGATGACAGGCCGCGATAAAGCGATACCATGAACAATGGAGAAGTTTTTTACCGAATGACCACAACCCAAGCGAAGCAGCAAGCCGCCGACAAGCAGCAGACACGCATTCTGGTTCAGGCCGCGGCCGCGGTCTGCGAAGACAAGAAGGGCGAAGACACGCGGATCCTCGAACTCGACGCCATCGATTCCGGCTTGTCCGATTTCTTCCTCGTCACCTCGGCCAGCAACGACCGGCAGGCGATCGCCATCGCCGACGAGATCGAATTCCGCCTCAAGCGCGATTTTGGCGCTTACGCGCACTCGGTCGAAGGCCGCCGCCAAGGCTCATGGATTGTGCTCGATTACGTGGACTTTGTAGTCCACGTGTTTCTGAAGGAACGGCGCGAGTTTTACGATATCGAAAGGTTGCGCAAGTCGGCGCGGCCCATCACGCCCGCCGAGTTCGACGCGGAGCTCAAGGCGGCCCTCGCCGAAAAGACCCGCGCGGCACGGGGAAAAGCGCCGGCAAAAAGAATAGCCGCTACGAAGAAGGCGGCTAAGAAGGCTCCAGCGAAAAAGACAGCCGCTAAATCTGCGAACAAAAAGGCGGCGGCGAAGAAGGCGACTCCGGCGAGGAAGGCAGTTAAGACAAGGTAGCGTTGCCGCGTTATGTAGCCGTTTTTTTATGAAGCATGGATGAATTGACTCTCCAATAATAAAGGGCGCCGCGCGGCGCCCTTTATTGCTGTCAGGTATTCAGTTTCCAGATCGGCCTGGCGAACTAGAACTCCAGGCGGAGCGAGAGTTGGAGAACGCGGGCTCCGTTGTTGTCGTTTCCGGGCGGAATGGCAGGGAAGGCGATCTGGCCAAAGGCGGGACCCTGTTCGTAGTCCTCATTGTCATAGCCGTTATAGACGTTCTCGGCCGGGTTGGCAAAGTTCGGATGGTTGAGTGCATTGAAGGCGTCGGCGCGGAACTTCAGCGTGACCTTCTCCGAAACGATGGGGAATTCCTTGGCTAGGCCAAGATCCATATTGAAGAATCCGGGACCGACCTCGCTGTTACGCGGACCGATCTGGAATCCTACCGGTCCGGTGTACTGCGCAGCGGCTTGCGCAGCGTTGGGAAATTCGCTCACGCCTCCGCCTGGGAGCTTTGTCAGTTTCGTCCTTGCCAGGGCCGCGTTGCCGACAAGCAGCGCCGGGGCATCGTTGGAGTAGCTGGCTACGTAGGCATTGGAAGCTGTCTGCCACGGCGAGCCGGTATGGCGATCAAAAACGCTGCTGATGGACCAGCCACCGATGATCTCGTCGACCGGGCGCGAAGCGGTGCCAAACAGCGACTTTCCCTTGCCGAACGGCAGCAGGTAGGTGGCATCCCCGCTGATGAGCTGTCTCATGTCGAAGTCGGAACTGCCGCGGCACTCGTGCGGACGAATGTCGTCGCAGATCAGGCCGCCGCCGCCGATGCCTGTATCGCCCTGACCGTTGGCAAAGAGCGAGACGTTATCGATGGAGTGGGAAAAGGTGTAGTTGAAATCGAACTGAAGACCCTGCGAGAGATTCTTCTGCAAGCTGAACAGCAAGCCGTTGTAGTCGGAAAATCCCTTGTTGCCGTGAAACGAGTTCTCAGAGAACTGCGCGCCCATGCCTACGTTGTAGGGAGTCGCAAAAGCCCCTGTATTGTTATCGGTCAGATTGGAAAGCGCCTGGGTAAAGTCGCCGAAGTCGCCGTTCTTAATCAGGCTGCTGAGACCCTTATAGAGGAATTGGGTGTTGTTGGCTGCACCATAGGAAGCCCCGAGACCAGGTTCGAGAACGTTCTCAAACCAGGGCTGGGTCATAACGTTTGCAGTCGAAACACCCTGTCTTTTTTGAGTGGTGATCGCCGCGAAAGCCGCGGAGAGAAGTTGACCGGAGACCGGGTCAGGGAACTCGATAACCTGGTTCGCATCGGCCTGGGAGAGGAGCCTGCGCCCGAGCCGGCCCGCATAGCTGATCTTCATCACCAGGTCGCCCTTAAACTGTTCCTGAACGCCGAAGTTATACGTAATTGAGTAAGGCGTCTTGAGCGTTGGATCGATTGTTTCGTTGAAGGCGCCTCCGCTCTGAAGACCATACGGAACTCCAGCCGTGGTAAACGGCGCATACGGCGCCTTCGGCGTTCCCGGAGGGGTTACAGAGATTGCCTGCGGAGTGGTGCTGGCGCCCGCATAAAGCCGCGGATCGCGGGCGACCGAATCGTACGGATCTCCGGAGATTCCGGATGGGACCGTCTTGGTCTGCTGGAAAAGATAAGAATACGAGTCCTGGAGGTGCTGAATCGCATTGATGACGGTGCGATCGTAAACGAGTGCGGCGCCGCCGTTAAATACGACCTTCCTGTCGAACCACTCGGGGTTCCAGGCAAAGCCGACGTGGGGGGCTACGTTTTTCCACTCCGGCTGATAAAGCCCTGGGGCATTGCCGCCGTTGCCCTTTCCGCCCAGATAGTAGTTGATGAGGGGCACTGCGGTGGGGCCTGTCAGGGAGGCGCTGCTCTGCTTGACACGGTCCTTCATATATTGGTCGAAGCTTAAAGGCTCTACGCTCTCCAGCCCACGCGTCTCATAGGGGACGCTGAAGTACTGGTAGGTGAGGCCATAATTGACGGTGAGGCTTGACGTAAGCTTCAACGAGTCAGAGAAATAAAGCTGAGTCTGGTAGTAGCGGTAGAAGCGCTGATCGCCGGTGAGCTGGGCCAGTGAATTCCCGGCAGCGTTGAAGTTGAAGTCGGCCTGCACGTCGCCAATCCGGGAGAGCATGGTAGCGAAGTACTGGTCCCAGTTGCCTGTATTTTGTTGATCGATATCACTCGGGCGAAGGCTCGGGTTCCCGGTGCCGCAATCGTTTGCGGTGGGACCGCAAAGGCCGAATATTTCACCGCCCAACCCAAGCTCCACCGTGTTGTAGTCGGCCACCGTTGTGTCGTGGGCCAGGATGTCCTTGAAGGTGCCGCCAAACTGCCAGGTATGCTTCCCCCGGGTCCAACTGAAGTCGTCCCCGATCATGGGGATGGGGACCCGGCGGGCCTGCGAGCTGGGATTGAGATAGAGCGAAGAGGGCACGGCGACACTGTCTGCACCGTCGCCAAAGGTATAGAAGGTCGATTTGTCCGGATTGAACGAGTTCGGGTAGGAGAGCTTTTGAACCGTCTCGCCGAGATAAACGCGGTTCGTCTTGGTGTTGCCGATGACCCAGGTGTGACCAATCACGGCGGCGTAGGAACGATCGACGATCGGATCGGTCACCGGATCGCTGGCGAATGCGCTCGGCAGATAAACGCCGTTTTCGCGCGCAATCGTGAACCGGCCGAAGATCTTCATGTTCTGGCTGATGGTGTAGTCGATCCTGCTCACGTAGGCGGTTGCGGTGTCGTTGAACGGGGCTTCGAAGGCATAGCCGCCGGTGTTGATGCCATCGCCGGAGACGTTATTGTTGGAAACCGGAAAGCGCGCATTGAGAGCGGCTTGCCAGGCAGACGGAATACCGACGCCCTGCGGATCGAATCCCTGTACCTGGGCTGCGGTCTCGTAGTTTGTATTCGCGCAATCGTGGGCGGCATCGTTGACGCAGTAGCCGATGCTGCCGTTGCGCAGGCTGTTGAGGGGAACGACCCTCTGCTGAATGGCAGCCTGAATGATGTGGTTGGCGTCATAGTCGAAGAAGAAGAAAGCTTTGTCTCTGAGTATGGGTCCGCCGACTGCGCCGCCGAACTGGTTCCGGATCAGATGGGCGCGGGGAACGATGGGAGTGGAGTTGTTGGCGAACCAGTTGTTTGCGACCAGGGAGGCATCGCGATGATACTCGTTCGCGTTGCCGTGAAACTGATTGGTGCCGCTCTTGGTGACCAATTGAAACTGGCCGCCGCTGGCCGCCCCGGCTGTTGCCCCGTACCCGCCCACGGTGCCATTAAACTCCTCGACAGAATCGACCGGGGCATGTCCCACAATGTTGCCCGAGAATCCTTCGGTGATTCCGGCGCCCTGGTTGTTCTGAACCGCCCCGCCGGTGGAGATGTCGTTTACGTCGAGTCCATCGAGAGTAATGTAATTCTGGTCTACGCGAGCGCCGGAGACGGCGCCCTGGTCGGTGACCCCAGGCTGCATGCTGAACAGCGCCGTCGGATCGCTCCTGTTCTCCACGGGAAGAGTATTGAGCTGCCTCACGTCGAAGGTGTTGCCGATGACCGCGGAAGTGGTGTCGATGGTGACTTCGGAGCTTGACGCCGACACTTCTACTGTTTCCGCTTGCCGGCCCACGGTGAGACTTGCATTCTGGGTGCGGATCTCAGCCACGGTGAGGTAGATGTCCTTCACTTCAAGAGGAGCGAACCCTGTCGCCGTGAAGGTGGCGGAATAACCCTGGCCGGGAGGAATATTGGAGAAGCGGTAAGAGCCCTGGGAGTTCGCCGTTACGGTAAACTTTGCCCCCGTGCTGGCATTCGTCAGCGTAACAGTAGCGCCTGGAACGGCGGCGCCGGACGGATCGGTGATTAGCCCCGACATGCCGGATACGTCCTGTGCATGGCCGACCGGTGGAGAGATCAGAAACGAGAGCGCCAACAGGCTGAGCGCCAGAACCGTGGATTGCAACCGAAGATTACGCATTGTCTCCTCCAAAATAGCTGTAAACAGATGACCCAAGAGGGTTGTGTGGTGATACAGCGAACCCGCCAGTTCCGAAAAAAATAAAAATTCAAGTGCGGAAGAAACAGGGGGGCACTCTTGTTGGTGAGCAAGCCGTGTGCCAATTGAAGAAGAGCCGACAAAATAGTGCCTTACCTTCATGAATCCAATTACTTATCCAAAGGGCGGTGCATCTCGGTTGCACGGGATATATGAAATTCAGTAGGAATGTCAGCGAATCTTGCAAATATGGAATTGCCGTTGCGGGTCATGAGAGGTCGTTGGTAGCCAGCCCCGGGATGGCAAGCGGACGGTTCAGGCCGGCTTACCGGCGCTTACGGTATCCTCACTGCCATGCAGCTCACGCTGGCTTACGTCGGCTCTTCGCATGGCCCCAAGGATGGCTGCGAATCCCTCATTCAAAGCTACCTGGAGCGCTGTTCCTCGTTTGCCCGCTGCGCCGAGGTGGCCTTCCGGACCGAAAAGGCCCTGCTGGACTGGCTTGGGCGCCAGCGCGCCCGCACCCCTGTGGTTCCGGTCCTGCTCGACAGCCGCGGCCGGCAGATGAGCTCGGAAGCCTTCGCCGCCTGGGTCGGGTCACGCCGCGACGAGGGGGACCAGCACCTGCTGTTCGCCATCGGCCCGGCAGACGGCTGGAGCGAGGAGGCCCGCAGCCAGGCCCGACTGCTGCTTTCGCTGGGTCCCATGACCATGGCCCACGCCCTGGCCCGACTCGTCATCGCCGAGCAGCTCTACCGTGCATTTACAATTCTGACTGGCCATCCGTACCACAAGGGGCATTGAGAAGAACAGTGGACAGTGGACGGCGGACAGGGATCGGAGATCGGGGACGGAGAGGGTCGCCGGAGGGTTGAATGGCGGATTCGCGTCGCGGACTTGTGTTGATCAATACCGGGCCCGGCAAGGGGAAGACTACCGCCGCGCTCGGCACCGGGTTGCGCGCCGTCGGCAATGGCATGCGCGTTCTGGTGCTCCAGTTCCTCAAAGGCTCGTGGCACTACGGCGAGCTCGACGCGGTCTTGCCCTTCGGCCAGAACTTCGTCATCAGGCAGATGGGCAGAGGGTTCGTGAAGGTGGGGGGCGCCGAAACCGACCCCGAAGACACGCGCCTGGTGGAAGCCGCCTGGGCCGAAGCCCGCGAGGCCATCGGCTCGGGTGAGTGGGACATGGTCATTCTCGACGAAATTAACTACGCCATCGGCTACGGGATGCTTGACCCTGCGAAGGTGGCTGAAGCGCTGCGCAGCCGGCCGGAGATGGTGCACGTCATTCTGACCGGCCGCAATGCCCATCCGCTACTGGTCGAGCTGGCGGATACGGTGACCGAGATGCGCGAAGTGAAGCACGCCTACCAGAAGGGCATCCTGGCCCAGCTGGGAATCGAATATTAAGACTGGGGCCGCGCGGGGCGCGGGACAAGTCACCGGGGCCGTTCTATCCATTTACAATTGTGTCTGCCATGTCATGGTTCAAGCGCGAGAACGGCGATTACGAGTCCGAGCCCGGTCCTGACAGCGGCCCGGACAACGGGGCGAAGAAGGTGCGCACCGAAGGGCTCTGGATCAAGTGTCCCGGGTGCCGCGCCACCATCTTCAAGGCCGATCTCGAGGCTAACCTGAACGTCTGCCCCAAATGCCAGCACCACTTCAAATTCAGCGCGCGGCAGCGTATCGAGCTTCTGCTCGACCCCGGCTACGAGCTGGTGGATGGCGGCCTGTGCTCCACCGATCCGCTTGAATTCAGCGACGTGAAGTCCTATAAGCAGCGGCTGCGCGCGGCCCGGCAGCAGACCGGCCTGTGCGACGCGATCGTGAATGCTCTGGGCCGGCTGGGTCCCCATGATGTGGTTTTGAGCGCCATGGAGTACGCGTTCATCGGCGGCTCAATGGGCGCTGTTGTGGGCGAAACCATCGCGCGCGCGGTCGATCGCGCGCGGCTGTCGCGCAAGCCGCTGATCGTTGTTGCGGCCTCAGGCGGAGCGCGCATGATGGAAGGCGTCGTGAGCCTGATGCAGATGGCCAAGATCTCCACCGCGCTGGCCGAGCTGGACGACGCGCGCGTGCCTTACATCTGCGTGCTCACCGATCCCACCACCGGCGGAGTGACGGCCAGCTTTGCCATGCTGGGGGACTTGAATATCGCCGAGCCGGGGGCGCTGATCGGATTCGCAGGGCCGCGGGTGATCGAGCAAACTATCCGTCAGAAATTGCCGGAAGGATTTCAGCGGTCCGAGTTTCTGCTGGAAAAGGGATTTCTCGATGCCGTGGTGGAGCGCAGGGACCTGAAGAAATACCTGATCCGCGCTCTCGATTTTATGAAGCCTGTTGCGCTGGCATCCTGAAGCGGGACCGGGCGGAGTCTGGAAGCCGACTCCCCAGGCCGAACGGGGACGATGTAAGCAGATCGTCCTGGCGCGATTCCTACCGCGCGGTGTATCCACCGTCGAACATGAGGATCGCCCCAGTAAAAAAAGTGGCAAGATCGGACGCCATGAAGGAAAAGACGTTTGCCACCTCCTGGGGAGTTGCAAACCGGCCGATGGGATGGCCGCCCCGCACCATTTTCCAAAATGCTTCAGGGTCGGGCGATGCCTCAGCCGAACGATGCACCATGGGCGTGTCGACCGTGCCGCAGGCCACGGCGTTGACCCGGATTCCGAAGGGCGCGTACTCGATGGCCATCTGCCGGGTCATCTGGTGAAGCGCACCCTTCGAGGCAGCATAGGCTCCCTGATTCGGGAGGCCCACCTGTCCGGAGATCGACCCCGTTACCAGGATCTGTCCGCTCGACTGCTTGATCATGACGGGAATCACGTGCCGGGCCGCCCAATAGAGGCTCTTCACGTTCACGTCCATGACGGAATCCCATTCTTCAGGAGAATGGAGATGGAGCGGCTTGGTCACGCTTACGCCCGCATTGCTCACCAGCACGTCAATGCGGCCAAAGCGGCTTAGAGCCGCCTGGGTGAACTCGATCGCAGTTTGCTCTTGGGTTACGTCGCCGCGGACAAAATGCAGCCTATCGGGATGAAGCCGCAGCGCATGGCTCAACTCTTCGGGGACATCCCCGGTGCGGTCGACAGCAATAACGCCCGCGGCGCCGCATTCCAGATATGCGCGCGCGATCGCGAGTCCGATACCCGAGTTCGCGCCCGTGACTACAGCTACTTTCCCGGCAAGAGAAATCTCCATAAGGCTCCTCGGATCAGCTTACATTTGAATTACATTTCCTTCACAACCAGGGTGCGCTTGCGGGTTTAGAATTCCTACGGATTTTCATGCTTCCCCCCGCTGGCATGAAAATTCCAGCTGGTGACTCCTACTCTGTGGGCCAATGGGCACCCACCCGCAAGCGGGCTCAAGAAGCATCGGGAGGTTGATTGATGAAGACCAGAATTCTGTCCTTAGCCGTGGCTGCTTCGATGGGCTTGTCCTTTGGATCGGCAGTCGATGCGCAGCACTACACCCAGGTTAACCTCGTTGCCAACACACCCGGCGTAGCCCCGGTCACCGACCCCAATCTCATCAACCCCTGGGGACTCTCCCGCTCTTCCGGAAGTCCCTGGTGGGTCTCCGACAACGGCACTGGCGTGGCCACTCTCTACAACGGCGCTGGTACCACCATCCCGCTCGTTGTGACCATTCCCAAATCCAACCCCAGCAGCAACACCTTCCCCACCGGCACTCCGACCGGCACCATCGCCAACGGCAGCCCCACGGATTTCCTCCTGGCTCCCGGCGCGCCCGCCGTCTTTCTCTTTTCAACAGTTGACGGCACCATCAGCGGCTGGAATCCAACCGTCGGAATTCCCAAAGGCGGCTCGCCTCCATCCAAAGTCGCCACCATCGTAGTCAAGACGAATGACGGGTCGAGTTACACCGGCCTTACCAGCGCCACCATCGACGGCAACCGGTACCTGTACGCCGCCAACTTCAATAAAGGTACGGTCGATGTCTATGACAACGCCTTCAAGAGGGTCCATCTCCACTCCCATTGGGACGGCGATCGTGACAGCGACGATGAAAGGCCCTTTACCGACGATCGTCTTCCCTGGAGTTTCGTTCCCTTCAATGTCCAGGCCATCGGGAACGACATTGTCGTCACTTTCGTCCTCCACGTGGAGGGCCAGCCCTTTGAAACCGACGGTCCTGGCCTGGGCTACGTCGATATCTTCTCCTCCGACGGCCGGCTCCTTCGCCGCCTCGAACACGGCGACTGGCTCAACTCTCCCTGGGGGGTGGCCCTTGCTCCTCTTGACTTCGGCCTTTACAGCCACGACTTGCTCATTGGCCAGTTCTCCGGTGGCGGCTCAACCGCCGGGAGCGGCACCATCGCCGCGTACGACTTCGCAACCGGCAAGTTCATTGGACTGATACTGGACGCGAGCGGCGCGCCACTCGCCATCAATGGCCTGTGGGATATAAGCCCCGGAAACAGCGCCGTCGCCGGCAGCTACGACCCCGCCGGATCACCTGGCTCCGAGCTCTATTTCGCTGCCGGCCCGGACCACGGCACAGGCGGCCTTCTCGGCTACCTCAAACCTGTCTCCACTGAGCTGACGGTGGGCAACGACCAGTAAAAACCCTTTACCACCCGCCAATTTGCGAAGCCCGGAATCCGAACCTGAATTCTGGGCTTCGCCCATTTTGAAGCACTTCGAGATCCTTGACATCCTGAATCGAGCCCCCACAGAGCTGTCATCCTGACGCGCGGCGGAAGGATCCGCGGTTGTCTTCCGGCCGTTGACCCCTGGTGCGCGATGGGGAAATTTAGAACCGGGCATGCAACCCTTCGCCGCCGGGCTTTCGTGCTAATTTTGCGCTTGGGGCTCGGACGCTGCGGACTTCTTGGCTATCGAGGGCATTGAAAAATCAGTAACTTATTTACTCTCAACCGCTTTCGAGTTGTGCCCCCTTTTTATAAAACTGACCGATTTGCGTGCGGCTGAGTACACAAGGCACGCAGAGCGACCTCACGCCGTAGATTGAAATCGATCAGACAATCCTCAGCGCGGCCTTGCCCTTCGAAGGCGGCACAAAACGGTCGGCGCGCCAGGCGATGGCAAGCTTTTCCCGGTGGAGCAGCCTGCGAATCTGGCCGCGAGCGTGATCGGCCCAAGGTCCGCGTTTGTCGAGCTTCACATAAGCTTGCCAATGGCGCAACGCCGGACGATGCATGGCTTTGCGCTCGTACGCCAGAGCCAGGTTGTAGTGGGCGTCCGCATAGCGCGGGGAGAGCGAGATCGCCTTGCGATAGGCGGCAATCGATTCGTCGGGGCGTTCGAGTTCGTCGAGCACGTTTCCAAGATCGAAGTAGGCCAGCACGTAACCGGGATCGATTTCCGTGGCCTGGCGATAAAACTCTTCGGCACGATCGAAATGGCGCAGGTGGAAGTGGACGGTGCCGAGATTGATGCACGCCGCGGCATAGCGCGGCTCGATGGCCAGGATCTCTTCATAAAGGTCGATGGCGCGCTGCTTTTCGCCGGCTTCCTCGGCCTGCACCGCGGCCAGGAAGCGATCTTGAATGCCGCGGCCCTGAGCCCGAAGCGGGATGGGATCGGAGACAACCGAGGGTCGCTCGAACCCCTCCGGCCGGTCAAAGTCGAAGAGCAACTGGCGGCGAATCGGGTCGACCATGGCACCGCGATGGCGAAAGGCGAGACGGGAGCCGGTGCGGACCACGCACGCCTCAAGCAGTGGGTTAGCCATGCCGGCCACTGCCTTCATGGCCAGGATCGAGTCCCGGATGGAGGCCGCCGGCACGTCTTCCTCGCGCAGTGCGCGCAACGTTCTGAGTTGCCCGAGATCCTGGAAGGTGTAGGTCTGCTGCTGGGGGATCAACCCGGCCCGTTCCCACCCCTGCAACTGGCGGGGACCGATTTGCAGTATCCGCAAAACATCGTTCCTGCTATAGCTGGTCACTCTTCAGTGCTCCCAATATTCCACTCGTGGAACAGTTGCGGAGGAACCGCTTGGACGCGCTTCTCCAGTTCTCTGCAGTCTCCTTGGGCATGCCCGGCAGCGTCTCCTTCAACCTACGCCACGCCTGACCCATCGTCTTCGAGCTGTCACAGCTGGAAACACCCTACAGCTGCGATTATGCCAAGAGTATGCGTGGATAAGCAGACTGGAACTACAGTAGAAATAAAAAAATGCGTGGATAACCCGTGTATGTTCTGATTCCTGGCATGCCTCGGCGTAAGCCCGCGTCCGTTCAGCCAGCCCTTCGGGCGGCGGCAATCGCGCGTCCGGGGGACGGTCGTAACGAAGGGAGCTTCCTCTTATGTTGTGCGTCTGACATAGCCTTAAGTAACTGAGCCCCGTAGTACTTTTAGCGTTTCCTAAACCATCTGCGCATGCTATATCCTCACCCAAAGCACCCCCGATGCACGAATTCGAGATTTGAGGCAAGGACGGGCCCCTGGTTAAGGCGAATTTTCTGCTCACTCTCGCCGCTTCTCATTCGGTGAGGTCCGCGAGGGACGAAATCACGTCACGACTCGGATTTCACTCTGAGGATATCCTTGCTTCAAAAGTCACTCTGAGGAACCTTATCCATGCCGAAGACGAAGGCGTGGCCGCGCGCTTTTCCCCGCAAATTCAGCTACCGTCGGGCTGTTTCAACATCCGGATTCGCCGCGCGGACGGCCGGATTCGATCTCTCAATGGTCGTTTCAGCAAGTGTCCGGATGAGGCAGGCTGGAACTCGATCCGTCAGGAAGACCGGTGGTGACGCCCGGCGCCATTCAGAACAGCACAGAGGCCAGGCGAACTGAGGTTGCGCTTAGCCAAAGCGAAGAGCTGTTGCAATTATTCATCGAAAATGCGCCGGTAGCCGTGGCCATGTTCGACTGTGAATTGCGCTTCCTCTCGGTGAGCCGGCGCTGGGTCGAGAGTCTTTCTCTCGACGCCCATGCAATCATTGGCCGTTCGCTGGATGAAGTTCTCCCGGATATTCCTGAAGAATGGAAGGAGCAGCATCGCCGGGCGCTTGCCGGAACCGCATTCAGCGGAGGCCAGTCGCGATATGAGCGTGGGGACGGCAGCGTGCAATGGGTCAGGCGGGAGATCGTTCCGTGGCGGACAGCCGAAGGCCGGGTTGGCGGCATCGTCGTCTTCTCGGAGGACATCACTCGGCAGAAGCAGACTGAGGAGCGGATGCAGTTGGCAGCCAATCTTTTCACCAATGCGCGCGAAGCAATCGTCATCACCGACGCGCAAGGTTTGATTGTGGAGGTCAACGACGCCTTTATCCGGATGAACGGGTACAGCCGTGACCAGGTGCTGGGACACAGCCCGCGCATCTTGAAATCGGGCCTGCAGGGAAAGGCGTTCTATGCGCTGATGTGGCGAACCCTTCTGGAGACTGGCCACTGGTCGGGCGAGCTGTGGAACAGGACCAGGAATGGCGAGATTTATGCCGCGGCGATGACCGTCAATGCACTCCGCGACGGGAACGGCGATGTGGCGCAGTATGTGGCGCTGTCTTCAGACATTACCGAATTGAAAGAGCACGCGCGCGAACTGCAGCATATGGCCCACTACGACGGGCTCACAGGCCTTCCCAACCGCATTCTGCTTGCCGACCGGCTGCGGCAGGCAATGAGCCAGGCCCGCCGCGGAAGTCAATCGCTTGCGGTGGCCGTCGTCGACGTGGATGGCTTCAAGGCAGTGAATGATCGCCATGGCCGCTCGACAGGCGACAGGTTGCTGACCGCGATGGCGGCGCGCTTGAAGTCCGTGCTGCGCGAAGGAGACACCCTCGCACGCTTGGGGGGTGATGAATTTGCGGTCGTTTTTCTGGACCTTGAAAAGCTCGACGACATGCTGCCCTTTCTCACCCGGCTCCAGGAGGTTGCGTCGGAAGAGGTCTCTATCGACGGTCAGGATGTAAGGGTCTCGGCCAGTATTGGCGTTACGTTTTACCCCCAGCCGGAAGAGGTGGATGAGGATCGACTGGTGCGTCAGGCCGATCAGGCCATGTATCAAGCCAAACTTGCCGGCCGCAACTGCTGCCGGCGGTTTGATCCAAGCGAAGATCTGACCGTCCGCGGACACCGCGAGAAGCTGGAACACATTCGCCGGGCTCTCACCGCGCGGGAGTTCGTACTTCACTATCAGCCCAAGGTGAACATGCGGACAGGCAAGGTGTCGGGGCTCGAGGCCCTGATCCGCTGGCAGCATCCGCAGCGCGGGCTGCTTCCGCCAGAACTGTTCTTGCCCGTTATCGAGGTCCACCCGCTGTCGGTTGAACTGGGCGAATGGGTGATTGAATCCGCCTTGGCGCAGATGGAAACCTGGCATGCGGAGGGCATCGATCTCCCAGTCAGCGTCAATGTGGGTGCAGTTCAACTCCAGGAGCCGAACTTCGTCGACCGGCTCCGCGCGCTTCTCGCCGCCCATCCGGCGGCTTTGCCGGGGAACCTGGAGCTTGAGGTAATCGAGACCACCGCACTTGAGAACCTGGCCCTTACTTCACAAACGCTCAATGCCTGCCGGGCCATCGGAGTGGCCATTGCGCTGGACGACTTCGGAACCGGATACAGCTCCCTCACCTATCTCAAGCGCCTGCCGGTAAATGTCTTGAAGATTGACCGCAGCTTTGTCTGCGACATGCTGGACAACCCGGAAAATCTGGCCATCTTGGAGGGTGTCCTGGGGCTGGCCGCGGCCTTTCGCCTGCAGGTGATCGCCGAGGGCGTGGAGACCGCCGAGCACGGCCTGATGCTGCTGCAGTTGGGTTGCGAACTGGCCCAGGGTTACGGGATTGCCCGCCCTATGGCGGCCGAAGACCTGCCCGGCTGGACGCGTGCATGGGATTCCGATCCGCGCTGGGCGGCTATGCCGCAGGTGGACTCCGGCAATCGCCAGGCGCTGTTTGCCAGCGTGGAACACTGGGCCTGGCTGGCGGCCTTCGAAGCCTGGCTTCAGGGCAAGCGCCGGGTAGCGCCCGCCCTCGATGCCCGCCAATGCCGCTTTGGCGCCTGGCTCGAGAGCGAGAGGCAACTGGGTCGCGGGGAACGGCCCGCCTTTCACGCGATTGAAGCCGTCCACCACCAATTTCATGCACTGGCTGTCCAGATCTCCTTGCTGCCGACCCGTGGTCGCAGTTCAGAGGGACTGGCGCGACTGGCCGACCTGCATGTCCTTCGCGACGAACTGATGAGTCAGTTGGCGGTCTTCAAGGGAAGTTAGCGCCCTTGGCGTCTCGACCGATTGAATGAGAATCAACTACGGTCTCAAAAGCGAGACCTGGGGCACCGAGAATTGCGGACCGCTGCGACCGCTCCACGCCTGTTCGCTTTCCACTGGCTCACTCGTATCGCAATGCCTCGATGGGGTCGAGGTTGGCTGCCTTCCATGCCGGGTAGATACCGAATACCAGTCCGATGACGCAGGAGACGATGAAGGCGGTGATCACCCACAAAGTGGAGAGCGCGGCGTGAAGGAACGAAACCGCGAAATGGAGAATGAGCGTAAACAGGGCGCCCGCGGTGATGCCAAGCAGTCCGCCAACCATGCACAGCGTGATGGCCTCGATCGTAAATTGAAGCAGGATGTCGCTCTTGGTTGCGCCGATGGCCTTGCGCACGCCGATCTCACGGGTGCGCTCGGTCACGCTCACCAGCATGATGTTCATCACGCCGACGCCGCCAACCATCAGCCCCACGGATGAGACCGCGACCATGAAGAGGAACAGTCCGCCGGTCAACTGGTTCCAGAGCCGGGTGAGCGAGTCGGGGCTGAAGATGGCAAAGTTGTCGTCCTGCTCGGTGCGCACGCGGCGGCGCACGCGCAGCAGTTCCCGGATCTCTTCCGTGACCAGGGCTTTGTTGGCGGGCGCGTCATATTTGGCCTCAACCCAAAAATCCTTGATCTCGGGATGCAGGGTGCGAAAGGTCTGTAGCGGGAAGTAGGCGGAGTTGTCCTCGGTGTTGCGGCCGCTGCCGAAGGGTTTGGGTTGGAAATCAAAGACTCCGATGACGGTAAACACGTCGCCGTCGCATTCGATATCCTTGCCGATCCGAGTGCTATCGGGGAATAGGTCTTCGGCCGCATCGTGGCCCAGAACGACAACCTTCGCGGATCTCTCGTCTTCCCGATCGGTCCACATCCGGCCTTCTTTGAGCTCGATGTTCCTGGTGTCTTTGATGGCCGGGGTGGCGCCATAGATGATCGTGTTCTGGATCTTGTGGGTTCCGGCTTTCACGGAGACGGCGCCCAGCCCGGTTTCAAAATCCTGGTAGGTGAGCATTGGATTTACGGTGACGACGTGAGGCAAAGCGCGCATGGCGATGCCGTCGTCGTAGGTAAGTTCCTTGCGGTTGAGCTCCGTGGTGGTGGGACGGCGGCCAAAAATTTCAAAGCGGAAGATCCACAGATCGTTCGTGCCCAGCGCACTGACGAAGCTGTCGATGTTGGAGTTAAGGCCGTTGATGGCCGAGGAGATCAGGATCACCGTCGAGATGCCGATGGTGATGCCCAGAATGGTCAGACCGGAGCGCAGCTTGTTTTTGCGGAGCGTATCGAGCGCCAGCTTGACGGCTTCTTTTGCATGGCTCAGGCGCATGGCTATAGCTCCGCTCGCAGGGCAGCAATGGGATCGAGAGCGGAAGCCTTGTGAGCCGGGTAGATGCCGAAGAACAGGCCCACGGCTGAGGCTACAAAGAGGCTGACGACGATGGACCAGAGCGCCACCTCCGAGGGAAAGGCGATCAGCGCGGTGATGAGTTTGGCGGCCGAGATGCCGATGATGACACCGAAGATGCCGCCGATGAGCGAGATGGTCGCGGACTCAATGAGGAATTGAAGCAGGATGTCCCGCCGGCGGGCGCCGAGAGCCTTGCGCACGCCGATCTCCCGGGTGCGCTCGGTCACGCTAACCAGCATGATGTTCATGATGACGATGCCGCCGATCACCAGCGATATCCCGGCAATCGATACCACCACCGCTCCGAAGCTGTTCAGCACCTTCCCGAGCAGGTCTTTGAAGGTGGAGCTGGAGTCGATGTTGAATGTGTCGCGGGCACTCGGAGGCAGGTGGCGGCGGACGCGCATGATGGTGCGCAGCTCGTCCATCACCGAATCCATCACCGCGCCGCCGCCTCCGGTATCCACATAAATGCTGAGGCTGGCATTGGAACCATAGCTATGGATGAAGGACGTGAGGGGAATGGAAACCCAGTTGTCCATGCTGGAGCCGAACATCTTTCCCTGCGCCTCGCCCACGCCGATCACGGTGTAGGGCTCGCCGTCCACCCGGATCTCCTTGCCGAGGGGATCGCCCGGGCCGAGCATGTTATCCACGATATCGGCGCCCACGATGGCTACATGCGCCGCGTGCTCGTCTTCAGAGGCGGTATACCCGCGGCCCAGGGCGATATCGAGATTCGAAATCTGAGGCATGGCCCAGGTCCAGCCGCGTATCTGGGTGTCGGTGGTGGAGTTGGTTCCGTAAACCACTTTGCCGGTCGAAGTCCGCTGGGCGCCCACTGAAACGCAGGAGGTGCATTCAGACTGCACGGCGCGGTAATCGTCGAAGGTCACATCGCGTCGCTTCTTGAATTCGAGATATTCCTCCAGAGTCATGAAGGACTCGGGCATCTTGCTGATGGTGACCACCGCCGCGCCGTAGGAGTTGACCTTTGAGGTGACAAACTCCTTCGCGCCGTTGGTGAGGGTCACAACGGTGATGACGGAGGCGATGCCGATGACCACGCCGAGCAGGGTGAGGATGCTGCGCATCTTGTTGGCCCACAAGGATTGCAGCGCCAGTTTGATGGCCTCGTTGAATTGCATCGTTTCGGCTCTCCGCGCCGATGCCCGCCCCGCGTCCGGGCAAGCGGGACCTTTCCGCTTCATCCAGTGTACGCAATGGCGGATCGGGGCGTTCCAATGGAACGATGCGGCGATACGCTCGCCTCCATCTCTCGCGGCTCGACTCTTTGGCCCCTTGGCGTCGATTTTTGACGCAAAACAGGCCCGAGACCAGCGCATTTCGTGGGTTTTTTGAGGTCCGGGCCCCTCATTGGAGCTCGCAGGCGTGAAAAATCCAGAGTATGAACACGGACCACCAAGCCCGGCTTGTGATCTCGCTCACCAACCTGCGCCAATCTTTCGGCCTATAATCCGTGTCAGTTATCGAACCAACTACGCGATGCCTGTTCGTCGACATCCGCTGTTCAGGGAGGCTGTCATGTTGAAATCGTTTCCGCTGTGTTTTGCAATTGTGGTGTTGATCTCGTCGGCCACGGCCATCCACGCGCGTCCGGCGCAAGAGTCCGCTCCGGCGCCTGCCGTGCCTCCCGCCACTGCGCCTCCAGCCGCGCAAACTCCACCCGCGGCGGTCCTGCATAACCCCGTAAAGCCGACTGCGGCCTCTCAGACAAGGGCAAAGAACCTCTACCAGATCGATTGCGCCGTCTGCCACGGCGATAACGGCAATGGCCAGACCGACCTGGCCAAGGGCATGGGTGTAACGCTCGGCAACTGGACCGAGACCAAGACGCTCGAGAACATCCCGGACGGGGAACTGTTCAACATCATTCGCAACGGCAAAGACAAAATGCCGGCTGAGGGCGTAGGACGCGCCAAGGACGATGAGGTCTGGAACCTCGTTATTTACATCCGCAGCTTCTCAAAGGGGCAGCAGAACGCTCCCGCGGCCGCGTCGAATTAACGCCGCGCGACTCAAGAGTCGGCAAAACCTCGGTGTACACTTTTCCTTCACGCGCATACGCTCATTTACGCTCCGCGCGGACAGGAAAATTCATGATCGAGTTGTGTCTTCGATTCTCCCTCGTCTTCGCCGCCGTTCTCGCGCCGCTTTCTCCGGCGCAGATCCCGCAACCCAAGCCGGGGTCCCCGCCGGCAGATCTTAGTCAGGCGGGTGGCAAGCGGCACATGACCTTCGAAGACATGATGCAGATGAAGCGCCTCGGCGAAACCGCCGTCTCGCCCGACGGCAAATGGCTGGCGTACGCTGTTACGGCCGTGGATCTCGACCAGAACGCTAAAACAACGGAGTTGTGGCTGCAGAAGATCGAAGGTGGAGAGCCCTTCAAAATCGCCGTGGCTCAACCGGGCGATAGCGGACCGCAGTTCGCGCCGGACAACAAGCACATCCTGTTCCTAAGCAGCCGCGATGGCGGCCAACAGGTCTGGCTCGCCGATTTCGACTCCGCGACCGGCGCAACCAGCAATCCAAAGAAGCTCACCAGCCTCTCCACCGAAGCCGACGCCGCCATCTGGTCGCCGGATTCGCGGTCGGTAGTCTTCCTTTCGGATGTCTATCCCGACTGCCCAGCCATCACCACCGCCGACGCAGTCACAGGCGACACCGGGGCCCCCACGGACAGGTCTTCGTCCGCGGGGTGGAAATGCAATGCCGATCGCGACGCCGCGCACGCTGCGAGCAAGGTCAAGGCGCAGATTTTCACCCACCTCCTCTACCGCCATTGGGACCACTACACCGCCGAAAAACGCTCGCATCTTTTCCTCGTCTCGGTCGATAATGGCGCGGTCCGCGATCTGACGCCCAACGACCCGCGCGACGTGCCGCCCGAATACCCAACCGACCCCGTCGGCTGCGGCTGCGCCTTCTCGCCCGACTCAAAGGAACTGGCCTTCACCGAGAACACCGACCCCGAACCGGCCACCAGCACCAACGCCGACATCTTCACCCTCGACCTCACGAACCCAACCGCCAAACCCGTCAAGGTCAGCACATCGTTGGGCGGAGATTTAAGCCCCGCCTACTCGCCGGATGGGAAATACCTCGCGTGGCGCTCCCAGGCCCGCGCCGGATACGAGAGCGACAAATGGCGCCTCCTGCTCTACGACCGGGCAGCGAAAACAATCAAAGACTTGCTGCCTAAATTTGATCGCTGGGTGGATGAGTTCGCGTGGGCCTCCGATTCTAGTCACATTTACTTCGTTTCCGCGGATCGGGGAAATTCGCTTCTCTTCGTTCTGAACGCTTCGAATGGTCGCCAGAATGAGTACCCGGTCGAGTTCGATATAACTCAGAGCAAATCGCCAGCGCTTATTGGTGCGTTCAACGGAATCCATCCTCTCGTCGGACAAGAAAAACTGGTTGCTACTAGGATGGCAATCGACCTTCCCGGCCAGGTCGAAATGATCGACATTCATTGGGTCGGGCACACGGCGTTCAACTCTCCGATTACAGAGCGAACAATCGCGGCTGAAATTCCTCTGACGAAAGAGCCCATCACCCACCTCAACGACTCTCTCCTCGCCCAGCTCGATCTCCCCGCGATGGAATCCTTCTGGTTTACCGCCGCCGATGGCACGAAACTCCAGGGCTTCCTGATCCGTCCTCCCGGCTTCGACCCCGCCAAAAAATACCCGCTCAAGTTCTTGATCCACGGCGGCCCGCAAGGCAACTGGGGCGACTCATGGTCCTACCGCTGGAACGCCGAACTCTTCGCCGCCAACGGCTATGTCGTCGTCATGATCAATCCGCGCGGCTCGACCGGCTACGGCCAGGCCATCGTCGACGGCGTCAACGGCGACTGGGGCGGCAAGCCCTTCACCGACCTCATGACCGGCCTCGACTACGCCGACCAGCACTACAACTTCATCGATAAGAACCGCGAATGCGCCCTCGGCGCCAGCTACGGCGGCTACATGGCCAACTGGGTCCTCGGCCACAGCAACCGCTTCAAGTGCATCGTCTCCCATGACGGCATGTTCAACGCCGAGTCGGCCTTCGGCACGACGGAAGAGGATTGGTTCAACATCTGGGAGTTCAAAGGCCATCCCTGGGACTACTACGGAAAACCCGACAGCCAGAATCCATTCCGCAAGTGGTCTCCGTCGCTCTCTGCAAAGAACTTCAAGACCCCCACCCTCGTCATTCACGGCCAGCTCGACTACCGCCTCGACGTGAGTGAAGGCTTCCAGCTCTTCGACACCCTGCAGCTACTCGGCGTGCCCTCAAAGATGCTCTACTTCCCCGACGAAGGCCACTGGGTTTTAAAGCCGCAGAACTCCCAGCTGTGGTACAGGACCGTGAACGACTGGGTCGATCAGTGGACGGGGAAAGGCAGGGAATAGGACGTAGTACAAAGGATGGATTTGTACTACAATGGGGATATGGGAGCAAAGGTACAGGCACGGTTGGATGAGAAGGCGGAGACGGCGCTGCGGGAAATTGCGCGGATCGAAGGGTGGACGACCTCTGAGGCAATTCGCGAGTGCATTCTTGAAGGTGCGGAGCGGCGCGCAGCCATTCAGCGTCCCCGCCTCATCGGTGCAGGCTGCTTTGACAGTCGCCTCACCGATCTGGCCACAAACAAGAAGCACATGGAAGGCTTTGGGAAAAAATGGCGCGTGGATAAACAGGGCAAGGGCAGATGGGATTGGTAAAGCTCCCCTCATCTTCCCGGCCCGTCCTCGTGGATGCCAGCTTCCTGGTCTCTGTCTGCGACAAGCAGGAGCCGTACCATCGGCAGTGCATGGCGGTGCTAGGTCAGGTCAATCGACCGCTTGTCACCTGCGAGCCGGTCGTCACGGAGGCAATTTATCTTCTTCGCAGGCTGCCCGGCGCGCCTCAGGCGATTCTGGCAAATATTCAAGAAGGTCGACTGGAGATTCCCTTTCAGTTGGCCCACGGGGTCGGCGAAGCTCTTGCCTGCTACAACAAATATCGAGATACCCCATGCGATTTTGCCGACGCCTGCTTGATTGCCATGGCTGATCAGTTGAATACCGGCGACATCCTCACGCTCGACAGGGACTTCAAGCACTACCGGTGGCGGCGGTCACGTGCGTTCCGGATGCTGATTCCACTAGAGTAGTTCTCATGCCCTTTGGCCGCACCAGGAAAAAGTCCGCGCCGCTCAACGAGACCGGCCTGCATGACTACGCCGTCAAGGCCCTCGGCCGGCAGATGCGTTCCGAGTCCGAGCTGCGCCGCCTCATGAAAACCCGTGTCGAGCCCGGCACGCGCGGCGAAGCCGTCATCGCTGCCGTCGTGGCCCGCCTCAAGGAGTACGGTTACCTCAACGATCAGTCGTTTGCGGAGACCTATGCCCGCCTTCGCCAGGAAAACGAGAAGCTTGGGGCACGCCGCGTCCGCCAGAACCTCCAGCAGAAGGGCGTTGCCTCCGGCCTCATCACCGAGACCCTCGGCGCCCGCTACGCCAACACCGATGAAGAAGTCCTCGCCCGCGAGCACCTCGAGCGCAAGCGCATCCGTAAGCCGGGGAACGAAAAAGAGACGGCGCGGGTCATGCGCCGGCTGGTCACGGCGGGTTTCTCGACCGGCGTGATCTACAAGATCCTCCGCCAGTGGGACGTGCCCGACGAAGCTCTGGCCGCCCTGGACATCTTGGAAGACGAACCCGATCCCGATTCGTGAAATGCCGACCCGGCTCGGCATTCGGATTTTCGCGCGCAAGCGCGGGATGGCCCCGCCGCAGGTGGTTACACTGATACAGTGATGCAACCACGGAGCGGGAACGAGATACGCGAGCTGTTTCTGAAATTTTTTGAATCGAAGGGGCACCGCCGCGTGCACTCTTCCTCGCTGGTGCCTGCCAACGATCCGACGCTGCTGTTCACCAACGCCGGAATGAACCAGTTCAAGGATCTTTTCCTCGGCGCGGAGAAGCGCGAGTACACGCGCGCCACCACCAGCCAGAAGTGCGTCCGCGCCGGCGGCAAGCACAACGATCTTGAAAACGTGGGCTTCACCCGCCGCCATCACACCTTCTTCGAGATGCTGGGCAACTTCAGCTTCGGGGACTACTTCAAGCGCGAGGCAATCGCCTTTGCGTGGGAGCTGGTCACCAGCGAGGAGTGGTTCGGCATTCCCAAGGACCGGCTCTACGTGACTATCTTCGAAGGTGCGGATGGAGTGGGGCGCGACGACGAGGCCGAGCAATACTGGATCGAGGTCGGCGTCCCGAAGGACCGCATCTTCGAGTACGGCCTCAAAGACAACTTCTGGCAGATGGGCGAGACCGGCCCCTGCGGCCCCTGCAGCGAGATCTTCTACGACATGGGAATTGAAGCCGCCGAGCATCCCGGCATCGACAAACCCTTCGGCCACGACGACGCCCGCTACGTCGAAATCTGGAATTTGGTTTTTATGCAATTCGACCGCAGCGCGATAGTCGACTCCGCCACCAAAAAGACCACGTATAAGCTGACCCCGCTCCCCAAGCCCTCCATCGACACCGGCATGGGGCTTGAGCGCGTAGCGGCTGTGCTGCAGGGCAAAGTCAGCAATTTCGAGACCGACCTCTTCACGCCGCTCATCGCTCGCGCCGCCGAATTGACGGGCCTCACTTCTCTATCGGAGAAGGGCACTGTAACAGGGCACGACTTTAGTCGTGCCGAAAACGGCGCCCGGAAAGAAGGAGCTTTAGCCCCTGTCGCCGAAGGCGATGCTTTGAAAGGGCACGACTTCAGTCGTGCCGAAAGAGCCGCTGAAGAGCAGGGGGCTTTAGCCCCTGAGGGAATCGAAGCTTTAACCGGCAACGCCAGCCTTCGCATCATCGCCGACCACGCCCGCGCCGCCACTTTCCTCATTAACGACGGCGTCATCCCCGCCAACGAAGGCCGCGGCTACGTGCTCCGCAAGATTTTGCGCCGCGGCATCCGCCATGGACGCCTCCTCGGTCAGGAAGAGCCGTTTCTCTTCGAGATGATCTACGCCGTCCGCGATCTGATGAAAGGCGCCTATCCGGAGTTGGTCGATTCGGCTTCGCGAGTGGCCAAGGTCGTCGAGGCCGAGGAGAAGCAATTCGACCGCGTACTGGAAGTGGGTTCGAAAAATTTGGACTTTGCGATTGCGAATGCGAAGCTTCGCTACGAAGCTTTTCCGGAGGACTCCAAATACCAAGGCAGCGGAAGAGCAAAATTCCCCGGCGACGACGCCTTCCACCTCTACGAAACCTTCGGCCTCCCTCTCGATTTCATGGTCGACGCCACGCGCGACGCCGGAATCGCCTTCGACATGGAGGGTTTCGAAGCCGCCCGCGCCGAAGAGCAGTCCCGCGCCCGCGCCTCCTGGAAAGGCGGCAGCCAGAAATCCGCCAGCCCCGTCTTCCGCGACCTGCCCAAAACCTCCTTCGAAGGCTACCGTCAGCTCACCTCGACCAACGCTGAAGTCCTGGCCATCCTGAAGGCCGGCCTCGGCGTCCCCGCCGCCAACGCAGGCGATGAAGTCGAAGTCGTCCTCGACCACACCAGCTTCTACGGCGATTCCGGCGGCCAGGTCGGCGACACAGGCGTTTTCCTCTCTCCGGACGGCAACACCACCGTCGCCGAGATCACCGGCTGCACCCTCCCTGTGCAGGGCGTGCGTGCCCATAAAGCCCTCCTCAAGCAGCCTCTCGCCGTCGGCGACCACGTCACCACGCAAGTCGATGGCGACCGCCGCAACGCCATCCGCCGCAACCACACCGGCACGCATCTGCTCCACGCCGCACTGCGCCAGGTCCTCGGCACCCACGTCAAGCAGGCCGGCTCGGCTGTCCATCCTGACCGCCTGCGCTTCGATTTTTCGCACTTTTCTCAAGTCGCCGACGAGGAACTCCAGGAGATCGAGGACATCGTCAACCGCGAAGTCCTGGCCAACGCCAAGGTCGAAACCCTCGAAGACGTGCCCATCGACGTTGCAGTGAACGAGTACCACGCCATGGCGCTTTTCGGCGAAAAGTATGGCGACAAGGTGCGCGTCGTCAAACTGTCGGACGGATTCTCGACCGAGCTTTGCGGCGGCACGCACACCGCGGCCACCGGCGAGATCGGCCTCTTCAAGCTCACCGGCGAGGAGTCGGTCTCCTCCGGCGTGCGCCGCATTGAAGCCATCAGCGGCATGGGCTCGCTCGAAACCTTTCGCCGCGACTTCGAGTTGGCGCAGATCGCCGGCCAGTACGTTCCCTCGACCGACAATCTCTCCCAAGCATTGAAAGCCAAGTTCGCCTCGCAGGAAGAAGAACTCAAAAAGCTCCGCCGCGAACTGGATGAGATGCGGATGAAGTCTGCGGCGGGCGGCCTCGATGAAGCAGTCTCGCGCGCCGTTGACGTGAAGGGCGTGAAGGTGCTCACGCACCGGGCCGATCAGCTCGAGCGCGGTCAGTTGCGAACCCTGGTGGACAATCTGAAGCAGAAACTCGGCGAGGGCGTGGTGGTGCTGGCGTCGGCGCAGCCCGAAGGCAAGGTGGCCATCATTGCCGGTGTGACAGCCGGGCTGGTGAAGCGCATCCAGGCCGGCAAACTGGTGGGCGCGGTGGCAAAACTCGTCGGCGGATCGGGCGGCGGAAAGCCGGAGATCGCGGAGGCGGGCGGCAAAGACCAGACGCAAATAGATGCCGCGCTGAAGGCGGCGCCGGAGATCGCGGCGGAATTGATGGGATGACTCCTGAGCCTCATGCGGAAATCTGGAGCCACGGCGATGGTGGATTGGGAATTGGCTAAGGTCGCCGGAGTGCGACGGCAACTGCTCGAATGGTATGGGATCAACCGGCGCGAGCTGCCCTGGCGGCAGAGCAGCGATCCCTATGCGATCTGGGTCTCCGAGATCATGCTGCAACAGACGCGCGTTGCGGTGGTCATTGATCGATATCAGGCATTCATGTTGCGGTTTCCGTCGCTCCTGTCGCTGGCCGCGGCGCCGGAGCAGAGTGTGCTGGCGATGTGGAGCGGCCTCGGTTACTATCGCCGCGCCAGGATGCTGCACAAGGCGGCGCGGTATGTGGCCGGCCGCCACGACGGGCGCCTCCCGGCAACGGCGGATGAGCTGCAGCTTTTGCCGGGCATCGGCGTCTACACGGCTGCGGCGATCGCCAGCATCGCGCACGGCCAGCGCGTGGCCGTGGTCGACGGCAACGTGGAGCGCGTGCTGTGCCGCATGGCGGGGTGGGATGCTGCAGGCCGAGCCGGTGGCGCCGCACTGCAACACAAGATTGCGGATTTGGCCCAACATCTCGTCGATCCAGATCGGCCCGGCGATTTCAACCAGGCAATCATGGAGCTTGGAGCTACGGTCTGTCTTCCTCGTAACCCCCGCTGTCCGCAGTGTCCGATCTCAAAGGACTGCAAAACGCGGGGTGAGCATAAAACTGCTCGGAGGGCTCCGATGTTGAGCCAGGAGGTAGCCTACGCGCTCTCCGTGCGCATGGGACGCAGACGGGGCGCCACACCGCGGCCCACCGGCCCCGAGGTGTTGCTGGAGCAGCGGCCCGACTCGGCAAGCGTGATGCCCGGACTGTGGGAGTTGCCGCTGCTGCGAGTGCCGGCCGTGCCTGACTCGGAGCTGAGGATGACCGTGCGGCACGCCATCATGCAGGTCAACTATTATGTGCGCATACGAACTGTGTCTAAGGACGACGTGAATGCAATGACGATAGCCTCCGGCAAAAGACGCTGGGTCCCGCTCGGTAAAGCCGACACGATGGCGCTTACCGGGCTGACGCGCAAGGTGCTGACTCGAGCCCATCTGCTGCAAATTGCGCCGCTCGACGCGATTGCGCCGAGCCGCGGTAAGGACTTAGTCTGAATTTGCGGTTGTTGTTATCTTCTGGTTCCATTTCGCCTTTCGCCCCCTCCCCCGGAGCTTGAATGAAGCAAGAGCTGAAGCTGGTTTTGTTGTCGTGTGCATTTTCGTCCGCCTTCCTGGTTCATGCGGAGCAGGGTGCGGCGCTTCCCTCGGTTGCGGGATTGGCGCCCGCGGCAAAGGCTGCGGCTGAATCGATCGATGCGGAAATAATTCGGGCGCATGTGCGGTTCCTCTCTCTTGATTTGCTCGAGGGGCGGGGGCCGGGTAAGCGGGGAGCGGAGATCGCGGCGGAGTATATCGCAACCCAGTTTGCGCTGGCCGGAGTCCAACCGGCCGGGGATAACGGGACCTACTTCCAGCGAGTGCCTTTGTATGCCGTGCACACCATTGAAGACAAAACCAGTTTCTCGTTTGTTCCGGCCGGCGGCCCGCCGCTTGACCTGGCATACGGCGCGGAAGTCGTCGCCAAAGATCAAACCGGGCAAGCGTCGGCAGACATCGATGCGCCGCTGGTTTTTGTGGGGTATGGCATTGATGCGCCCGAATACAACTGGAACGACTTTGCGGGTGCGGACGTAAAAGGAAAAGTTGTCGTCGTGATCGTGAACGAACCGCCGTCGACGGACGCGAAGTTTTTTAAAGGTGCGGCACTTACGTACTACGGCAGGTGGACTTACAAATATGAAGAAGCGGCGCGGCGGGGGGCGGTCGCGGTGCTGATTATTCACCGCACCGATCTCGCCAGCTATGGCTGGGAGGTGGTGCGGAACTCACAAGCGGTCGAGAAGAGTTACCTCGAAGGCGACCCCTCGGCCACGCTGCGGGCGGCAGCCTGGATTCAGCACTCGGCGGCGCAACAGTTATTTACCCTTGCCGGTTTGGGGGATCTGGACCAGGCCATCGACCAGGCCGGGAAACCGGGAGCCTTTCATGCGGTTGAACTGCCAGTCAAGCTCCATGCGCATATTGAAAGCCAGGTGCGGCGTTATACGAGCGCGAACGTGGTGGGCAAGGTGAAGGGCGCCTCCGCGGGCGGAAATGCCGTGCTCTATACGGCGCACTACGACCACCTGGGGCTAGACCCCGACGCGCCTGGAGACAACATCTATAACGGCGCGGCCGACAACGGCACGGGCTGCGGGATTCTTCTCGAGTTGGCGCGGGCCTACGCTCAGTCCTCGGCGCCGCCCCCCCACGATGTTTATTTTGCCTCGGTTACGGCTGAGGAGCAGGGCCTGCTGGGATCTCAGTACCTGGGAATGCATCCGCCCGTGCCGGCCGGGCAAATCGGGCTCGATTTGAACTACGACATGCTGCTGCCCATTGGAGTTCCGCGATCGGTGAGCCTGGGCGGCGCGGAGCGGATCAGCTTCTGGCCTACCGTCAAGACCGTTGCGCATGACTTCGATCTGGCGCTGCTGCCCGATCCCACCCCGGGAGCGGGGCACTACTACCGGTCCGATCATTTCTCCCTGGCGCGGGTGGGGATACCGGCATTCTCAGTGGACCAGGGCGAGCTGTTTGAAGGCCACGACGAGACCTGGGGCCGGGCCCAGTTTCAGGATTACGTGGCCCACCACTACCACCAGCCGTCGGACGAGTACCGCGCCGACTGGGATTTCCGCGGCAATGCCAAGCTGGCGCGCTTCGGCTTTGTGCTGGGCTGGCTGGCGAGCGAGCAGGCCAAGCCCATTGAGTGGGTCCCGGGAGACGAGTTCGAGGGTGCGAGAAAAGCCAGCGAACAGCACAATCCCTGAACCATGCTCCACCTCCAACCCCGGGTAGCACGACCGGGACCGCTACCGAGGAGCCCCGCCCAATGTCGCAACTCTACGCCGCAGTCCTGGCCGTTATCGCCGTGTTCCTCCTTGGCGTAGCCGTCTACCGCACCTATCTGGTCAAAACCGGCGCGGACTACCTCGTCGCCGGCCGGTCCCTGTCTGCCTTCGTCCTCGTCCTCACCCTGCTGACCTCCTGGATCGGTGCGGGTTCCCTCTTCGCCGGCGCTGAGAACGCCTACAAAAACGGCTTTGCCGCGCTCTGGCAGGCAGCCGGCGGATGGCTGGGCCTGCTGCTCATCTACTTCATCGCCCCGCGCGCCCGCAAGTTCGCTCAGTTCACCCTGCCCGACCTGCTCGAAGCCCGCTACAACCAGACCGCGCGCGTCCTCGGCACCATCGCGATTCTCTTTGCCTACGTCGGCATCACCAGCTACCAGTTCCGCGGCGGCGGCGACGTGCTTCATCTCATCTTCCCCGACGTCGTCACGCCCACTCTCGGAACCTATCTGATCGCAGCATTCGTCATCCTCACTACCGCCATGGCCGGCATGTCTTCGGTGGCCTACATGGACGTCGCCATCGGCTCGCTGGTGACCGTCATCTGCGTTTTGGCTGCGCCCATGCTGTTCTTCAAAGCCGGCGGGTGGGCCGGCCTTCACGCCGCGCTCCCGCCCCAATACTTCGAGCTTCTGGGCAACTTCCGAACCGGCTCCAATGGGGTCGAGCAGTCCGTCGGCATGGGTTACGTCCGCGCGCTCGAGTTCCTGGTCCCAACCCTTCTGCTGATGCTCGGCAACCAGGTCATGTATCAGAAGTTCTTCTCCGCGAAGTCGGAGCGCGATGCCCGCATCTCGGTCATCGGCTGGATCTTCGGCACCGTCCTTCTTGAAACCCTCATCGTCGCCATCGCCGTATTCGGCCGCGCCCTCTTTCCCAGCGGAGAAGTTGCTGCCCATCCCCGGGAGATCATTCCCTACACCGCCCGCCACGGTCTGCCGGCCGTCATGGGCGCGCTGTTGCTCGGCGCCGTCTTCGCCAAAGTCATCTCAACGGCCGGAAACTACCTCTTTTCCCCGGCCACCAACCTGGTCAACGACGTCTTCGTCCGATACGTGATGCCGGGCGCCTCCAACAAGCGCGTCCTCGTTGTCTCGCGCCTTGCCGTGGTGCTGCTGGGCTGTTGGGCACTCTACCAGGCCGTTTACGCCGAAAGCATCCTGCAGAAGATGCTCTGGGCTTACACCATCTACTCCGCCGCGCTCACGCCGGTTGTGCTCGCCGCCTTCTATTCGAAGCGCGTCACCGCCTGGGGCGCGGTGGCCGCAATCGGAGCCGGAACCGCCGTCACGCTGCTCTGGGACATCCACGGCGTAAAGGCCCGCTTCCCCCCTTTGCTCGCGCAGCGCGACGCCATCTTCCCCGCCCTCTTCGCCGCCGTAGCCGCTCTGATCCTGGTCAGCCTCTTCACCGCCGCGCCCGCTCCGGAACAGCTAGCCAAGTTCGCCAACTGAGCAAGGTCTTCTCGGCCCGAGACCGGTTGGAGCATTTGAGACTTGGTCTGCGAAGTCCTCAAGTGCCTCGGCTACGAACTCGGTATCGGAAACAGTGTGTACTGATTTCGTCCTATCCCAAATTTGCCGCCATTGCTGTTGCTGTCGAATTTCAAACTGTACCGTCGCCAGAGGACCACATTCGGGGCCCCTGGCGTTAGCATCGAATGCAGGATGGAAGCAGCGGACAGAAAACTGGGCGGAACATTTCTGATTGGCGGCGATCTGCCGGTTGACCGGCTGGGTTATGGAACCATGCGGCTGGTCGGCGACGGGGCGTGGGGCGAACCTCAAGACCCGGCCGGGATGCGCAGTGTCCTGCGCCGGGCGGTCGAGCTGGGCGTCACGCTGATCGATACGGCCGATGCCTACGGGCCGGAGATTGCCGAGCGGCTGATCGGGGAGGCGCTGGCCCCGTACCCGGAGGGAGTGGTGATCGCCACCAAAGGGGGTATCACGCGGCAAGGGCCGGCGAAGACGGAATATGTGGGCCGGGCCGGCTATCTGATTCAATGTGTCGAGATGAGCCTGCGGCGGCTGAAGCTGGAGCGCATCGATCTCTACCAGTTGCACAGGATCGACCCGCGCACGCCGCTCGAGGAGAGCCTGGGCGCGCTGAAGCGGATGCAGGAGCAGGGCAAGATCCGGCACATCGGGCTCTCAGAGGTGACGCCGGCTGAGATCGAGGACGCGGAGAAGATTGTGCCCATCGTTTCTGTCCAGAATCGATACAGCCTGGGTGACCGGCGGAATGAGCAGACTCTGAGTTTCTGCGAGCGGCGGCGGATTGGATTTCTGCCCTGGTACCCCATTGCCGGAGGCAAGCTGCTGAAGCCGGACCACCCCGCGGCGCAGGCGCTGAGCAGTGTGGCTGCGCGGCACGGGGCGAGTGTATCGCAGTTGTCCATCGCGTGGCTGCTCCAGAGATCGCCGGTTCTGCTGCCGATACCGGGCACGTCGAAAATCGAGCATCTCGAAGAAAACGTGGCTGCGGCACAACTGAGGCTGGGAGCGGAGGAGTGGGCGGAGGTGGAGGCAGAGGTGGGGAGGGCTTAGAGCCTTGGTTAACACCGGCGCAGTCGAAAAGATAACGAAATGGTAGCTGACGGGTTGGGGATCCTTCGACCGGGACCGTCAGGGATTCGGCCGCCCACCCGGCGTAATCGTCGTGCGGCCTTTTCCGGAGACCCGCTCATCGCAATGAGGCCGCGATGAACTGGGCACAGCTCCTGGTACCGGGATGAATGGTTAACGGCGGGCGGCCTCGCCCCGGTCAGATGCGCATCGGCATGAGCACGTAGCGGTACTTATATTCGGCGTCGGGATCTTCGGGGCGCATCTGGCCGGCGGACTGGGAATCCTTGAACTCCAGGCGCACCTCGCCCTCGTTGTTGAGAGCTTTGAGAAAGTCCAGAATATAAATCGAGTTGAAGCCCACCATGATGGGATCGCCGGAATACGGGGTGTCGATGGTGTCTTCGCTTTCACCGGATTCAGTCGAGTTGGCGCTGATTTTAAGCTCGTTGCCCTCAAGCCGCAGGCGGATGGCGCCCGACCGCTCGTCGGCGAACTGGGCCACGCGCTGGATGGCGCTCGAGAGCTCACTGGACCGCACCACGGCAAACTTGGTGTTATCCCGCGGCATCACGGCTTCAAAGTTGGGGAATTGCCCGGTGAGCTTGCGGGTGCTCAGGGTGCGATGGCCGATTCGGAAAAACAAGGTGTGGTCGTCGTCGGCAAACTCGACCTTTTCAACGTCGGTCGCGCCCAGCAGTTGTTGCAGCTCCTGCAGCGCCTTGCGGGGAATCAGCACCCGCTTCTCGCCGCTGATGCCTTCGAGCGTCTCATTGGGCTTCTCGACGTACGACAGCCGGTGGCCGTCGGTGGCCACCATGGCCAGCGACTCGGCCTTGATGACCAGCAGCGCGCCGTTCAGCGTGTAGCGCGACTCCTCGTTCGAGATGGCGAAAATCGTCCGCGCGATCAGTGTCCTCAGGGCAATGAGCGGAATGCCGGTCGCCGAGACCGACGGAAACTCGGGAACCTGCGGATAGTTGGCCCGCGCCATGCCTACGATCTTGGTGTTCGACCGCCCGCTGCGAATCTGAACCCAGTGATTATCGAGCAGCTTGATCGAAATATCGCCATCCGGCAGCAGCTTGATATAGTCGTAAAGCTTGCGCGCTGGAATGGTGCACGAACCCGGCTTCTTCACCTTTGCGGCCGCGCTGGTTCTGATCGCCTGGTCCAGGTCCGTGGCCGTAATGTTCAACCGGTCTTCGTCAGCCTCGATGAGAAAATTGGACAGAATCGGGATGGTGGTCTTGCGCTCGACCACGCTCTGGGTGGCCGTGAGTTCCTTCACCAGATCCTGGCGGCTTACGGTAATCTCCATCGCTGCCCCCTGCACAGAAGGCTTCACCACTTCGGTCTCGATAATCGGCATAAGCCTACCTTCGCTCCAGAAGCCTGTATTCTGCTCTGGCCACCAATCTATAACACTTTGCGGCCCGGCGAGAAATGGCTGAGTTTACTTCCTCTTGATTCTATTCATCCGGCGCGCTGCCCGTGCGTGGAAAAACGGGACAGATTGCCGAATTCCTGGTCAGAAGGCAAACCCACCTCTCGATTTTGGGTTTTGGGTCTGCTCGCAAAAGGAAACGCTGCAAAATAGCATCGCCCGGCCGGAAAGCCAGGACGCACTTCTTCGCCGCTCACGTAATCGATTTCAGGGCACGCCGCCCATCGCGACGGAGGGTAATAAATGTGTTTATAGAGAAAGAAAAAGACAGTAACCCCCGTAGTGTTGGAGGAAATGTGGGAATCCTGCCGAAGTGACTCTTCACGAGCGTCTTGCTCCTGGTGCGGCTTTTCTAAATCGCGCCTGTGCAAATCAGGAGAAAAGGAAAACGCCCATTCATCGTTGTCTTCGGTACCCCGATTCCCACCATTCCCACAGCCCGGCGAGAATCCCCTGTGGATCGCATCGAGATTGTGTGAAAAGGCAGCCTTCACGCGCACATGGAAAGGGGTTGGAGCGACTCCCAATTCCACAGCAGGCGAAGCGCCGGCGAAGGCGAATGGAGCGCATGGGTTGCTCCTGTGATCGGCATGAATCTTCGCTTCGCAGGCTTTCGAAAGGCGCGCTGCCTCCGCGCTGCCGCGAACAGATCAAAGCTCGCGCTGAGCTTTAGGCTCAAAGGGATTTCGCAGTTTCATGACATTTGATTTTTCCGCGGTCTTACGAGGGGCCTCCCAAACCTGCACCGTGCTCCATTAAAGTTTCTTTCCAGCCACGCCCCGCATGCGAATACTCCTAGACTTGTTTCAGGAAATTTCTCAGGAGCCGGCGCATGGCCATCGACATCCGCGAGTTGGAAACCAGGCTCGGGCAGATGTCCGCCGAGGGGGCCCCGGGCCGCGAGTTCTGTGAGGCCATCGCCGAGCTGGCCCGCACCGGCCGCTTTGAAGAGCTGCGCAGTATCCTGCCGGCGATTGTTTACGACGAGCTCTGGGCGCGTTACCGCTCCGACCCAGCCGAATTCATTGCTGGATGGAGAAAGCTTGCCCGGGAGATGCGCCAGGGCTTCATCCAGCATGCCCGGCAGCGCCTCACGCAACTAACGCGTTCGCAGCCCGCCAGCCCACCGGAAACCCCGGCCTGGCAGGAGATTCAGCGCGCCCTCGACAGCCAGCAGAACGACCTGCTGCGCGCCGCCTTCGCCATGGAGCAACTGGAGCTGATCGAGCCCGCCGTGGTACGCGCGACGAATCTGCGCGAGTGTGTGGTGGCCACGCCCTGTTCCGAGGAGGCCGACCGCTACCTTGACGAAGCCACCCGATGCTACTTTCTGGGCCTGTTCACGGCCTGCGCCGTCATGTGCCGGTCGGTTGTGGAAGAAGCCGTCAAGCAGCGGCTTCCCGCAGATCTGGCGCGCCTGGTCCGCGGACGCTACCGCAACACGGCGACCCTCGGCAACCTCCTCCACGAGGTGAATAACAATCTGCGCCTCACAGGCATCGACCCCGATTTTCCCCGGGTCGCCAACCAGGTGAACGACGTGGGTAGGAAAGCTGTTCACCAGGGATTGCTCTCTGAAGATGAAGCCCGCGACTGCCTCCAGAACGCCCGTCGCGCCCTGGAGCTTCTGCTCCGCGGTTGAGGCTATGAGGCAACTCACCCCTCGCGCCTTCTATACTGATCTATTCATGTCCTACGCGTCGGCAATCGAACAGCTCAATGCCATGGCGCCGGAGCTCTACACCCGCCCCGGCCAGCCCCGGCGCAAATTCTCGCTCAACGAGATTCGCATTCTCCTCGATGCCCTCGGCAATCCGCACTTCAGTTTTCCCTCACTCCTGATCGCCGGAACCAACGGCAAGGGCTCGACAGCCGCCACGTTGGCCTCCATCCTGACCGCCTCCGGCCTGCGCACCGGCCTTTACACTTCGCCCCATCTCTCCCGGGTCAACGAGCGCATACGCGAGGGCCGCACAGAAATCTCCGACCTCGACTTTGCCCGCCTCTACTTCCGCGTCCACCATGCCGCCGAGCGATTGGTGCTCGCCGGCCGGCTGCCTCAAATGGCCAGCTTCTTCGAGATTCTCACCGCCCAGGCCTTCCTCTACTTTGCCGAGCAAAGCATCGAGATCGCGGTGCTTGAAGTGGGTATGGGCGGACGCCTGGACGCCACCAATGTCGTCGATCCGCTCTTCTCCGTCATTACCGACATCTCGCTCGACCATATGGAGTGGCTTGGTCCCACCGTCTCCGCGATCGCCCGGGAAAAAGCGGGCATCCTGCGCCCGGGCGCAACTCTCGTCACCCTGCCCCAGCATCCGGAAGCCAACCAGGTGCTCGGCGAGACGGCAATGGAACTCAACGTCCGCGGCGTGAGCGCAGTCCCCTACATGCCCCCGACCGCCGACCCTCCGGCAATCTACACGGTCCATGCACTGGGAACTCAAATTGAAATCGACTCCCCCCTCAAAGGGGCCCATCAGCATCGCAATCTCGCCCTCGCCGTCGCGGCCGCGGTCGAGCTGGCCCAGTCGCACAGCTTTCCCATCACGGCGGCCTCGATCGCCGCGGGCATCCGCGAAACCCGCTGGCCCGGCCGCTTCGAGCGCATTCAAAAAGACGGCATCGAATGGGTCCTGGACGTGGCTCACAATCCCGCCGCTGTCTGGGCGCTTCGAGCAAGCCTTCGCGCCGCTTTTGGAGAGGACGCGGCGCCGGTGCTGGTGTTCAGTTGCCTGCGCGACAAGCCGCTTGCGGAGATGGCGCAGATCCTATTTTATTTGTTTAAACAAGTAATTCTCCTGCCCATCTCTTCCCCACGCGCCGCGGCCCCCGAAGACCTGCTGGCTGCCGCCCGCGCTGTCGCGGCCCCGGCGCATCTGGCTCCCAGCGTGAGCGAGGCCTTGCGCGTGGCCGCGGCCCTCGCGCCGAGCGGGCCTGTCGTTGTTTCCGGTTCGGTGTATCTGGTGGGCGAAGCGCGTTCTCTGCTGGTGGGCGCGGACGGGGACCAGCCCAACGGGGATCGGCCATGACCCGCCGCCCCACCCCGGTTCCCTGGCGTCAGCGCTGGACTACGAACCTCATACAAGTGCCTGTGCTGGCTTTGGCAACCGTCTTCTGCGGCTCCCTTGCGCTGTTCGTCTCTCTCTTCGAGAAAAGCGGCCGCACGCAGCATCGCATCGCCCAAGTCTGGGCCCGGCTCTGCGTCTGGGGCGCCGGGTCGCGCATCGTCATCCGAGGCGCGGAAAACCTGAGCCGCTTCCCGGTCGCCGTCTACGCCTCCAATCACACCTCGTATATGGATACGCCGGTCATCTTCGCCTCGATGCCGTTCCAGTTCCGCATCCTCGCCAAGAAGGAACTCTGGCCGATCGCCTTTATCGGCTGGTACCTTAACCGCTCCGGCCAGATCCCCATCGACACCGTCAACACCCACGCGACGCTCTCCAGCCTCGGCGTGGGCGTGAAGGCCCTGCGCTCCGGGATGCCGCTCTTCGTCTTCCCGGAAGGAGCCCGCACCCCCACCGGCAGCCTTCAGCCTTTCCTCTCCGGTGCCGCCTACCTTGCCATTCGCGCCCAGGTCCCGCTCGTTCCCATCGCCCTCAGCGGCGTCTACGACCTGTTGCCCATTCACACTCACCATTTCTTTCCCTGCGAGCTAACCATCAGCGTTGGCGACCCCATCCAGACCAAAGGCATGACGCCGCGGCAAACCGAAGAGCTGACCGGCCGCCTGCGCGCCGCGATTCAAGAGATGCTCGAACCCGGATTCACCTTCCCGATCCTGTCCGCCGAGGAAACAAGCCTCCCGGCCAACACCTGAGGTCTTCCAAAGCCTGCCACCGAACTTTACACTGGAAAGTATGCCCATCCGCATCGCCATTCCCGAACCCACCAGCTCCGACGCCGAGTATAACGGCCTCTGTCTTCCCGCATACGAAAAGGCCATCGAGTCGTCGGGAGGGTTCCCGGTGCTCATCCGGCTGAGCGAGCCCCCGGACCGCGTCGCCCGCCTGCTCTCCACGGTCCAGGGGATATTGCTTCCCGGCAGCAAATACGATGTCGATCCGCAAAGATATGGCGAAGGTCCGATCCCAGAGTGCGGCGAAGCCGACCCCGCCCGCGCTGTCGTCGACGAGTTGCTTCTCCAGGATGCCTTCGACCTGGGAAAGCCCGTCCTCGCCATCTGCCACGGCACCCAGACCCTCAACGTCTGGCGAAACGGCACGCTGATCCAGGACCTCGAGTCCGACTTGCACACCCCGGTCAATCATCAGCCCGGTAGAACGGTGGCGGAGGCCCATGCCATCCAAATTGCCCCCGGTACCCGGCTGGCCTCGCTGAACGGCGGGCTTGAGTCGAGCGTTAACTCCAGTCACCACCAGGCAATTCGCAGCGCGGGGGAAAAGCTGCGCATCAGTGCCGTCTCTCCAATCGACGGTGTGATCGAGGCCGTAGAGCTTGAAGATCCGGATCGGTTTGTCATGGCCGTGCAGTGGCACCCCGAGCGGACGTTTGATCGGAGCCCGCTCTCCCGCGCAATCTTTGCGTCTTTCGTTCAGGCGGCAGTTCAATGGCAACCGCCCGAGGGTGAGAGTCCGCTCACCTCCGCATGACTTCCGCGGACGAGAGTCTGGCCGCGCGCCTCAACCGGAAGCTGGCGGAGTCAGGCCTCGCTTCACTTGATCTCAAGACTGCGGCGCAGCTTGAAAGCTACCTCGCCCTCCTCCTCCGTTGGAATGCGCGAATCAATCTCACTTCGATCCGCGATGAGGAAGGCATTCTCGCCCGGCATTTCGTTGAATCCATCGCCTGCGCCCAAACGCTGCCCATGGAGATTCGCACTTTACTCGACTTCGGATCCGGAGCCGGGCTTCCCGGAATCCCTATCGCTCTTTGCCGTGCAGACATTTTCGTAACTCTGGCCGAATCACAGGGCAGGAAGGCCGCATTCCTCCAGGAAGCCATTCGGGTTTTGGGCTTGCGAGCTCATGTGCACTCCGGGCGGGCAGAGAAGCTAAACTCCAAGTTTGATTGCGTTATTCTGCGGGCCGTCGATCATATGGGCGAGGCGGTGAGTATTGGTGGGCGACTGGTCGCCGACGGGGGCTGGCTAGCCCTGATGACCAGCGTGAGCGATCTGGAGCGCCTCAGGTTGGCCGCCGGGCCAGAGTTCGATCACTATAGCGAAACGCCACTTCCGGGCTCAAATTGCCGCGTCCTGGCTTTGGTGAAGCGACAGGTAGCAATTCTTTAGCCTCATCACGCCCTTCGCGCTTGGCTCATGTACGAACGTTCCACGTGGAACAAGTCCGAACGTTGCGATCCGGAATTGGGAAACGTTCCACGTGGAACAGTCGCACCCGGTTCCCAAAATCGACCGAATTCCCAGAACGGAATCAGCCCTGAACTCGCTGCCCTCCGCCCCTCGTAAATCAGAAGTTTTCCACCATCATCGCCCGCGCTGCCGGTCCCAGGGGCTGTTCCCAGTCCGGATGCCAACCTCTTCATCCGAAAGGCCTTGCCCCTTCTCTCAAGCCCATCCCAAATGCCGCTTTCCACAGCTTCGTCCAGTTCTCCACAATGCAACCGGCGCCTCGCATTCCCCCCTTCCGTTACTCTGGAAGGCCATGGGAAAAGTTATCGGGGTGGTCAATCAAAAAGGTGGAGTGGGCAAAACCACCACCGCCATCAACCTCGCGGCCTGCCTCGCTCTCGAAGGCCTGAAGGTCCTCCTGGTTGACTGCGACCCCCAGGCTAACTGCTCCTCCGGCCTCGGCGTTCAACGAGACGACAATCGACACTCCATCTATGACGTCCTCGTGGGCAACAGTCCCGCCCTCCAGGTCATATTGCCTACTGCGATCGACAACCTCTCACTCCTGCCCGGCTCAAAAAATCTGATCGGCGCCAACATTGAGCTCGCCAACGCCGACGACAGGGCGCTCCGGCTTCGGCGCGCGCTCGCCCCACTGCGGGGCAACTTTGACCTGATCTTCCTTGACTGCCCTCCGGCTCTCGATCTTCTCACTCTCAACGTTCTTTGCGCCGCCGACACGCTGATCGTTCCCATGCAGGCGGAGTACTTCGCCCTCGAAGGCGTCTCCGAGCTGATCTCGACTCTGGAACGTATCCGCGCCGCCTTCAATCCCGAACTCATCATCGAAGGCGTACTGCTCACCATGTACGACGACCGCACCAACCTCGCTCAGCAGGTCACGGAGACCCTCCGCGAATACTTTCGCGAAAGCCTCTACCGTACCGTCATCCCACGGAACGTCCGCCTGGCCGAAGCCCCCAGCCACGGCAAGCCGGTGGCGCTCTATGACGCGAAATCCCGCGGCTCCGACGCGTACTTCGAGCTGGCCGGCGAGTTCCTGGCCCGAAACCAGATGGAGAGCCCCCGCGGCGTCGCCGCAAAAAAAGCCGCCGCCGCTCGCGAACTCCCAAAAATTCGCCTTTGGCCTTATGCATGAGGGTGAAACGAGCCTTAGCCCCCGGTTGAGATGCCCCCCTGGGGAAAGCCACTCCCGTTTGCCCACGCTTTGTGAATCACAACCGCTCACCGGGCCCACTCCAACGAGGAATCTCCATGATGAACACTGCCGCTCCCGACAGCAAACGACGCGCCCTTGGCAAGGGCCTGGATTCGCTTCTTCCCCGCGTCCATCCCGCCGCCGCACCCGTTGCGGAAACCGAGGGTGGCCGGCCGCGCGAAATTCCCCTCGAACAAATCGACCCCAACCCCTTCCAGACCCGCACCCAGGTCGATGAGGCGCAACTGAAAGAGCTGGCCGCCTCGATCATCGCCAACGGGGTGGTTCAGCCCATCCTCGTCCGACCTCAGCCCGATGGCCGCTATCAGCTCATTGCCGGAGAACGGCGCTGGCGCGCGTCGGGCCTCGCGGGCAAGCCAACCATCCCCGCCATTCTGCGCCAGGTCTCCGACGAGCAGGCGATGGAAATCACCATCGTCGAGAACCTCCAGCGCACCGACCTGAACGCCATGGAGCAGGCCCGCGCCTTCGAGCGCCTCTCCCGTGAGTTCCATATGACCCAGGAGCAGATGGCGCAGCGCACCGGCAAAGAGCGCGCCACGGTGGCCAACTTTTTGCGCCTCCTCAAGCTGCCGTCCGGAGTCCAGGCTCGCGTCGAGTCCGGCGAGCTGACCTTTGGCCACGCCCGAGCCCTGCTCGCCTTTGAGCACGCCGAGGAGATCGAAAAGGCCGCTCAAAGGGTGGCGGCTCTTTCGCTTTCTGTTCGCCAGACAGAGAGCTACGTGCAAGGCCTTCTGCATCCCGAGCGCAAAGCAAAAAAGGAAGCCAGGCCCGAGCCTCCCGTCGATCCCAACGTCCGCGATGCCCAGGACCGCCTCCAGCGCGCCCTCGGACTCAAGGTCACAATCGAAGATCGCAACGGTCGCGGCAGGGTCATCATTGAATACGCCCGCCTGGAAGACTTCGACGGCCTCATGGATCAGTTGGTCAAGGATGCCCCCGGCAGCTAATTCATCGGGCGTCCCGCCGACTCGCCCGGGGATGCGAAGCCAGATTCAGGAAGCAGGCTCAGCCCTCGCGTGCGCGAGATAGTTGTTCAAACAACTATCTCGCCCGCAAAAGTCCGGTAACCTTCCCGCCTCCAAGTCAGTCTCACCTGCGGCGCCTTTCCCTGGGGCGCCCGGAGCTAAAAATGGAAACGTCGTCCCGCCTGATCCCCGATTTCTCTGTCCCCGAACCCGAGCGAACTCTCGGCCGCCGCGTCTTCATCCTCTCCGCAGCCGCGGCACTGAGTTCGGTTGCTTTCTGGGCCTTGCGCCGCGGCACGGTTGCCGCCGCCCAGCCGCTAGCCGCAGACCAGGGCCCATCGCACGTCAACGTCGTCCAATTCTCCGATGGCGGAGAAATGCTGGGCCTTGTCACTCTCCCCCGCGTCATCAAGACCGACGCCGAATGGCGCAGGCAGCTCCCCGACGCCTCCTACTGGGTCACTCGCCACGCCGACACCGAGCGCGCCTTTTCCGGCTCCGAGTGGAACCTTCATGACCGCGGCCTGTTCCGCTGCATCTGCTGCGATCTGGCCCTCTTCAGCTCTGAGACCAAGTTCGATTCCGGCACCGGCTGGCCCAGCTTCTTCCAGCCCATCGCCCCTGAAAACATAGTAAAGAAAGTGGATGGGAGCCTTCTGGAAGTCCGTACCGCAGTCTCGTGCCGGCTCTGCGACGCGCACCTCGGCCACGTCTTCGACGATGGCCCGGCTCCCACCGGCCTCCGCTATTGCATGAATTCGGTCGCCATGCGATTCGTAAAAATGGGATAGCCCGGCGCTATTGCGGCGACCAGGTGATCGAGGCAATCACGCTCCGCTTGATGCCCGCCAGCGGTCCGGGATTGCCTCCGAACTCCGGATGCGAAGGCCGCAGCAGGTTTTGACCCGAGCAGGAAAGATCGAATCCCTTTCCCGGCCGCCAATCCAGCCGCCCATCCACGGTGTTGTAGGTGTGCACACTATAAGCAGGTAGAGCGTCCACGAATCGGTATGCCTGGTCGAATTCCACATGCCCCGGAAGCTTGACAATCGATTGCACATTCGCCTGGTGTGCCGGGCTCGCGCCGGTGTAGTTCATCAACAGGTTTCCTACGTCCGTGTACCCCGGCCTGTCTTTCAGGTCCCAGTGCAGCAGCGAGTACGATCCGCGCAGCTTCCACCAGGAAGACACCATCCAGTTAGGCGCAACCTCCGTCCCCACAGTCCTGCCTTCCACCACATTCTCGTAGGGCAGGACAAACACATCGTCCAGCGGGGGAGGATCGGTAACCGTCACCACCGTGTACGGCCCGTACCCCTCCAGGTCCTTATAAACGTTGTAGAAGGCCACCCAGTCCAGGTAAACCCGGCTGGTCCACTGCGCCCGGTACCCGGTCTCGTAGGAGAATAGCTTTTCGGCTCTGAATTTAGGATTTCCCGTAATCTGAAAGAAAATCGGAGTGGGAGCCGTCACCGCCACGATCGTAAACACGATGTCCTGGTCGATGCGGGAAGGCGTTCGCACCGCGCGCGTAGCCGAAGCCCAAAACGACTGGCGCTCCGTGGGCGTCCACAAAAGTCTCAGGCTCGGCTGGTAGTCGAACCCGCTGAAGTTGTTATGTTCCAACTTCGACCCGGCGGTCAGCCCCAGCTTGCCTCTCACAACCGGGAGATCGTACTGAAAAAAGCCGCTGTAAATAGAATCCAGTTGACTGGCGGGTAGAAAATTGACACCGCGCGTGGTCTGGATAAAACGATCCGGGCTTAGCCTTGCTCCCACCCCCCAGGTCAAGTTCTGGTCTCCCGCCACGCGGGCATGCTCAATGTAATCGAAGTCAAACGTGTTGCGGGTTTCGCCCAACTCGAAATCGGTCCTGTTGGTCCGGTCAAAGTACGCCTGGACCTGAATGTCCGACCCCTCGCTCAGGGTGCGCTGCCAGCGCGCGATCACGTTCCCGCCGGCGATCTCGGCAACACCTGAGTCGGATACCTCGCCCAGGGGCGAGAACGAGGCGATGTACGCGCTCCCCTGGCTCTGGCCGCGGTAGACATCGCCCTGCACCGTGTAACTGTCCCTTTGGCCGCTCTTCCAGTCGGCGCGAAATCCCACCTGCCCCAGCCGCCAATGGTCGTAGTTGTCGCCGTCGGAGTGGTACTCGGGGCCGCGCATTCCGCCCATGCCGTAGAACCGATAGCTGAAATTCGCTCCCGCAGTCAGCCCTTCGCGCACCGCTCCCAGACCCTGGTCCACATTTCCGCCGCCCAGCGTCGACAGCACCCCCTGCGTGTCCTTTGCGCTTTTGGTAATGATATTGATCACGCCATTGACCGCGTTGGCGCCCCAGATCGTTCCACCTGGGCCCCGCACCACTTCGATGCGATCCACATCGTCGAGCATCACGTTCTGCGCGTCCCAGTACACGCCCGAGTGCAGCAGGCTATAGACGCTCCGCCCGTCGATGAGCACCAGCAGCGACTTTGAAAATGGCCCCGAGAAGCCGCGGATCGCGACCGACCAGTGATCCGCGTCGATGCGCGCGACCTCCACGCCCGGCGCCAGCCTCAGTGCCTCCGGAATGCTGGTCGCTCCCGATCGCTTGATGTCTTCGCTGGTAATCACAAACACCGCGGCCGGCGTCTCGTGAACGGGCTCCCGCTCTTTAGAGACGGTTGTCACTTCGACATTGCCCAGTTGTTCAAGGCTCAGCTGGGCCAGGTCCTGCGGCGTCTCAACGCTTGCCTGGAGCGCGTCCTGCGCCGGCGAGCGGAAGCACGCCGCGAGAACCACCGCCAGGAGCATGTAATTTACAGGCCCATTGAGGCGCAGGGTTGGCTTTGTCGGCAGGAGTGCGCAACGATGAAGACCATCGCAATCAGCAAGCGCAGAAACGTATGCTTTACCCCAGGATGAGTTGTGCATGGACCCCAGGCGGCTGCAACAGTCGGCAAATCTGGGATGCGGACTGGGTGTCAAACGGTTGCCTGACGAAGAAGTTCGCCCGCTGTCCTGCCAGGGAGCTGCAAAGCCTGGATTAAATGCTGCCTCCCCCCGAAATAATCCCGGCAAATCAGAAGGAATGACTCTTCCTTACCAGAGCTGAACAATGAGATAGGCGGCCCCTCGGATTGGTGGCCTGCGCGGAAGGCGCGGCAACCGTTCCAATGCCGCGGAAGAGTCTGGGAACCAACGGCGCCGCTCCTGCGTACTTCCGACCTATGCAGTGCGTTGGTACATTAAGCTGGAGCATGGTGGGGCTGGCAGCCGGTTCAAAGCTGGCGCGGCACAGCCTCGGTCCCACGGAGCCGGATCTGACGCCCGCGCGCGGCTGGCAGAGTGGCCCTGGAGACAAACCCGCTGCTGCCCGGGTTCTGGCAGCGCGTGCGGAGGTAAATCCGTTGGAGACCGACTGGTCCCAGATCGTCCGCCGCTGCATGGACGGGGATTCAGGGGCGTGGGCCGAGATGGTCCGCACCCACCACAAGCGTGTGTACGGACTCTGCTATCGATTCACCGGCAACTCCACCGACGCCGAAGACCTGACGCAGGACGTTTTCCTCAAGCTCTACTCCAATCTGTCCAGCTTCGATGTGGGTCGCGGCAGCCTGCAGGTCTGGATCACCACCATGACCCGCAACCTTCTGGTGGACAACTTCCGCCGCACGAAGAATCAGAGGGCCACCTCCTCGCTCGATGAGGGGTGGGAGACCCTGGAAGAGCTCAGACCGATCGACAGGCTGGTTGCCCGGGACCGCTCCCCGCACGAACTGGCCGCCCAGAAAGAGCTTTCGAGGATGGTGCAGGAGGCTCTCGCGAAAGTTTCGGTTGAACTGCGCGAAGCCGTCATTTTGAGAGATCTGCAGGATATGGACTACAAAGAGATCGCCCAGGTGCTGGCAATACCCGAAGGGACGGTTAAATCCCGCATAAGCCGGGGCCGCGCGGAACTTGCCCGGCTCCTGGAACGTAATAGACGGGAGGTGATGTAACCATGACTGAGCGCACACATATTCCGAGCTCTCCGGCCTGCGGGCAGTGGGAGACTCTCCTGGCGGACGCGCTGGACGGGTTGCTGAAGCCTGAAGACGAAGCGACCTTTACCGCCCACATGGCTGCCTGCCCGGCATGCACGGCCTTGTTTGAGGAGTCGCGCAAGGGCCGCGAATGGCTTGAATTTCTCTCCCCGGAGCCCGAGGTTCCGGCGGGACTTTTAGACAGGATCCTGGCTCAGACCGGCCCCGGACAGGTGGCTGGATTCGGCCTCGTGACGGGGGCGGGCGTTTCGGCCTTGCCCCATGCCGGCGCGCCCGCCTGGCAGCGCCCAGGGTTGATGGGTCTCGTTCGCCGCTTCGCCGAACCGCGCCTGTTGATGACTGCTGCAATGGCCTTTTTCTCTATCGCCCTCACTTTGAACATGACCGGCGTGCGATTGACGGGCATGCGTCCTTCCGATTTTCGCCTTTCCGCTGTCAGGTCGTTCATGGAGCGGCGGCTGACCATGGCATCGGTCCCGATTATCCGCTACTACGACCACCTGCGGTTTGTGTATGAAATCCAGACCAGGATGCGGGAAATGAGGGAAAACGAAAGCCAGGGCGGCCAGCAGCAAAAGAGCGTCCAGCCGGGCGAGTCGAGACAAAACGCGCCCCAAAATCCTGCCCGCAAGGAAGGCGGCTCGCGCGTCGACCCTCCTCAGCAGTCGGGAGATCCCGCGGTCCTGCCGCAACCGGGGCCAATGCTCGAGAGCTCGTATCATCCGGAAGAAACTTGCCCCACTGTTCATGATCGGCCCGCGCATTCCGGCGGCTCCGCCAGTCCAGATCGGGAGAATCCAGGTCGGGAAAGGAGCACAATATGGACTGCGTAAATCACAGTGGTGTAAGTGCGACCGCATTTTGCCAGAACTGCGGCAAACCTCTCTGCGCGTCGTGCGTGCGAAATGCCCCCGGAGGGCAGATCTTGTGCGAGCCCTGCTGGACCGGCTGGCAGAACGTCCAGACTCCCTTCGCCTCGCCCTATCCGGGCAGCGGCCCGAATCCGGCAACCGCCGCGGTCCTCGGCATCATTCCCGGAGTGGGCGCGATGTACAACGGCCAGTTCCTCAAGGGACTGATCCACGTGTTCGTCTTCGCCATCCTGGTAAGCCTGAGCGGGCGTCACGGAATCTTCGGCCTGTTCATCGCCGCCTGGATCGTTTACCAGTCGTTTGAGGCCTACCACACAGCCAGGGCGCGCCGCGACGGGTTGCCCATACCCGATCCGCTGGGCCTCAACGAGGTGACCAACTGGATCAATCCCGGCGGACGCTCGGCGAATGTGGGACAGGCCGGAGCAGGTCCTGCGCCGGGCGCCGGGCCGTATACAGCTCCAGGGGCCGCTCGCGTCAATCCCGATCCCGGCTGGTCGAGCCGGCAGCCTCCCTGGCAGCCGCCCTACCAGGGCGCGCCGGGTCCCGGTTATCAAGGCATTCCACCGATTCCGCCGATACCGCCCGTCCCTCCTGGTTGCTGGAATCGCAGGGAGCCGATCGGCGCCGTGATTCTGATCGCTCTCGGCCTTTTGTTTCTGATGGGCCAACTGAATCTCTTCTCCGGGCATGTCTTCGAATACATCTGGCCGCTGGCGCTGATCGGCCTCGGCGCCTGGCTCATCGTTCGCCGCTTTCAGGATTCGCAAGGAGGTCCGAAATGAATCGGTACATTCTCATCCGCCGGCTGCGTGGTCCGGCCATTCTTCTTCTCATCGGGGTCCTGGCCCTGCTCGACAAGCTGGGCGTCATCGACCATTTCTGGAGTCTGTTCTGGCCGCTCCTGCTGGTCATGCTGGGCGTCTTTCTGCTTGCCGAGCGCACCGCGCTGGCCAATGAAGACAACGATCCACCGGCGCCCTATCCAGGCGGGCCTTACCCGGGCGGACAATATCCAGGGCAGGCTGCCGCGTATCCGCCGCCGGCCGGCGTGGTCAGCGAGCCCGGCTCGGCGATCGTGCCGGCTCATACAAGTGACTTCGACAATGGCTCCAACGGAGGCCGGCAATGAGCACCCCCCCCAACATGCCACCTGGCGGAATGCCGCCTGTTCCCCCTTACGACCCCAGGACCCAATGGCGCGTCTATCGCGAGCAGCAGCGTGCGGCCTGGCGCGCACAGCGCGATGCCTGGCGCGCTCAACGCCACATGTGGAAGGCAAACTACACCGGCGTTTATGGGCCGCGGGTCCCTTCGATGGTGGGCCCCATCATCCTGATCTCCATCGGCGTCATCGCCCTGCTGGTGATGACCGGCCACCTTGCCGCCGGCGATTTCTGGGGCTGGTATGGCCGCTGGTGGCCTCTGTTGCTGATCGCCGCGGGCCTGGCCCTGCTGGCTGAGTGGGGACTTGATCTGCGCCGCGCAACACCCATTCGCCGCAGCGGCGGGTTTGTGGGCATCCTGATCTTTCTGGCCTTCCTGGGCATTGCGGCCAACGGATTCGGCCACGCGGGCAACTGGTTTGGCCCCTGGGGTCACAACGGCGACGACTTCTTCAGCGCCTTCGGTATGCCCGAACACACCTCCGATCTGGCGCCGCAATCTGCGCAGATTCCAGCCAACGCCGACGTGGTCATCGACCTTGCGCACGGAGACCTGAGTGTGGTCGGCAGTGACGATTCCGCGATCGAAGTCCAGGCCCATGCGGTCGTCCACGCAAGCTCTGACTCCGACGCAACCAAGGTTTTTGCCGCCATAGCGCCTCACCTCACCGTCAGCGGCAGCTCGGTGCTGGTCAGATCGGATGAAAACGGCAAGGGTCGAGTCAATCTGACGGTCACCGTGCCGAAGACTGCCAGGGTCACGGTAAACTCCGCCTGGGACGATGTGACGGCGGCCGGCCTCGGCGCGGGTATCAACGTAACCGCTCGCGGCGACATCCACCTCAGTTCCATCGCCGGACCGGTCGAAGCGCACTTTACCAACGGCAAGCACGATGAGTTCTCCGCTCATGACGTATCCGGCGATCTCACCCTCCAAGGCGACCTGAATGACCTCACCCTCTCCCAGATCAAGGGCAGAGTCACGCAAAACGGGGATTTGGATGGCGACGTGCACATTCAAGACGTCTCCGGGCCGGTCCATCTCCACACCTCCGTCACCGAACTGCAACTGGAAGCGCTGCCCGGCGACCTGATCCTCGACTCGGACGATTTGCGCGTGACCGAGGCCCAGGGACCGGTGCGCATAACAACCCACGCCAAAGATATCGACCTGAGCCAGATCTACGGCGACTCATTCGTTGTCAACCGCGACGGCAGCATCTCGATCGCCCCTGCCGGCCCCTACGGCATCGACGCCAGGGACGGTAAAGGCGACGTGAACATTACCCTTCCGCCGGACGGCGCTGGAACGGTGGACGGACACACCCACAATGGCGACATCGTCACCGACTACGGCCTTACGATCGGCGGCGACGAGAACAAGTCGGTGAGCGGCAGGATCGGCTCAGGCGGCCCGAAGATCGAACTCAGCACCGACAACGGCGATCTGCATATCAAGAGAGGACCTGCCTTCCCGCCCAAGCCTCCCCCAGTCTCCGCCACATCCGGTGCGCCGAGCGCTCCAAAGGCTCCGCCCTCCGGCAACGCCCCGCATCTGAAGACCCCCAAGTCGCCGCCCGCGGAGCCGGTTACCCAGTAAGCGAAGCATGCATCCTAACGGGAGCGGGCTGGCGCGGCGGGGAGTTCCCTCCGCGCCTGTTCCGTTTCAGGTGCATTTCGTTGTATTCTCCAATCGCAGGGGTTTTTCGACAGGATGGGACAGTCGCCGGTCAAGGTCATCACCGTCGAACGCGAGTACGGATCGCGCGGGGGAGAGTTCGCGCACGAACTTGCCGAGCGGCTGGGGTGGCGGCTCCTCGACTCAGAACTGGTGGAGCGCGCGGCCCGCATTGCCGGCGTCGATCCGCAAAAGGCCGCGCAGTTCGATGAGCGGCTCGATCCCTGGTACTACCGCTACGGCAAACTCTTCTGGCACGATTCTTCGTTCTCGACCGTGAGCATGGGCGAAGACCACGTCTTCGACTCCGAGCGGATGCTCTCGCTGATCCGCGATCGGATTCTCGATGCGGCGCGCGAGGGGAACTGTATTCTGGTGGGCCGCGGCGCGGCCTGCGCCCTGGCCGGTCAGCCCGGTTGCTTCCACATCTTCGTCTACGCCACCGCCAAAGCCAAGCGCGACTGGTTCGCCGCCGCCTTTCCCAAGCAGGCCGCGCACGCCGAACAGCACCTGGCCGCCTTCGACAAGCGCCGCGCCGCCGTCATCCGCAAGTCCTATCAGCAGGAGTGGTGCGCGCGCGGACTGTACCACATGCTGCTCAACTCCTGCATGGGCACCGAAGCCATGATCGCCTCGGTTCAGGGCGCGGCCGGCCTCGCCGTCTCGGCCCGTGAAGGCGCTGGAATCGGCAACTGCGGCTGAGGAAATTGCCAGGGCCATTTTTCCGAAGGAATCGTGATACCTTTAAGGCCCACATCCCAAAATAAAGCCCACATCTCAACTTCGAGATGTGGAGCACCCGCATGGTGAGAAACTATGGCATTCGGGCCACACGCCTTCCAAATCGCCGACCGGCCTCCGGTTATACTTCTTGACAGCCCGATTATGAAGCGCCACGTCCTCATCTTCGGTCTCGTCGGCGGCCTCCTGATCGCCATTCTCCAGTACACCGAATACCGCTTCGTCATCATCGAGCACTCCGTCGAGCTCTACAGCGCGCTCGTCGCCATCCTTTTTGCGACCTTCGGCATCTGGCTCGGCCTCCGCATCACGCGCAGTCGCGAGACCGTCCGCGAAACGGTGGTGGTGAAGGAAGTGCTTGTCCCCGCCGAAGCTCCCGCCCCCTTCACACCGGGCACGGCGCACTTCGCTCCCGACACGGCCCGCCAGCAGTCCCTCGGCATCACGGCGCGCGAACTCGAAATCCTCGCCCTGATCGCGCGCGGTTTGAGCAATCGCGAGATCGCCGCGCAGCTTTTCGTTTCAGAAAACACCGTCAAGACCCACTGTGCCCGCGCCTTCGATAAGCTCGGAGCCGTCCGCCGCACCCAGGCCGTCCAGCGCGGCAAAGAACTGGGATTGCTGCCATGAAGCCGAGTTCCCGGGCGACAGGTATCCGTCGTTGGGGTGGGAATGCGTCACTCGAAAGCACGATTTTCGCTCCATTCCTCAAAAATCATCCGAAAGGATGACGACATCCGGTCCCGAACCACGGCATCGTGACTTCATCCACATTCACCCCGGGAGGCTCACATGAAGAAAACCGTCCTCACCTTCGGCCTGATTGCCGGCGTCATGATCTCCGTCCTCATGGACAGCTCGCTTCTACTCGCCCACAAGGTCGGCTCCGGCCACAGCATGGTTCTCGGCTACACCATGATGGTGGCGTCGTTCCTGCTCATCTACTTCGGCATTCGAAGCTACCGCGACAACACCCTGGCTGGCCAGATCTCCTTCGGCCGCGCCTTCACCTGTGGCATCCTGATCGCGCTCATCACCACCGTCTGCTACGTCGCCACGTGGGAGATACTCTACTTCAATTTCATACCCCACTTCATGGACAGCTACTTCGCCGCGGAGATTCAAAAGGTCCAGTCCTCCGGGCTTGATCCCGCAACGACCGCCGCGCGAGTCGCAGCCGTCGCCCGCCAGCAGCAGCTCTACCAGAACCCCTTCGTCAACATGGCCTACACCTTCATCGAGCCGCTGCCCGTCGGTCTTATCATTACTCTGGTATCCGCAGCCGTGCTCCGCCGCAAGGCCCCTGGCAAACCCCTGGCCGCTCCCGCGGTCGTGCACCCATAAATCGAATCCCCGGGGCGCAAGCCCCGGCCAAACCTCTTCTGAACTGTCAATCTGTCCTTATAAGGAGACCACATGGCTTTAATTACCGGCTTTGGCGGTGTATTTTTGCGAGCGGACGATCCGAAGGCCTTGTATCAATGGTATGAGAAGCATCTCGGCCTGGTGAATTCCGGCGGATCATTCGCGTTTCCTGTCCCGACGCAACACGCTCAGATCGTCTTCGCCCTTTTCAAACAAGACAATGCGTACTTCCCTCCGGCGCAGAAAGCAATGATCAATCTCCAGGTGGACGACCTCGATGGAACGCTGGATCGTCTGACAGCCGAAGGGGTCACCGTCGATCCAAAACGCGAAAGCTACGACTTCGGAAAGTTTGGCTGGATCACCGATCCGGAAGGAAATCGCGTCGAGATCTGGCAGCCTCTCGGCGACTGACGGATGGCGAGCCGACCCGGACCGGTCCCTGGTCGGCATCGCGTGAGTCTTCGCGGTTCGGAGCCGGCTCGACTGGGCGACAGGCAATCTGGTGGCAATCTTCCGCGCCCTTGCGCCTGTCGGCTAAACAGCCGTCCGCTGAACGCGGGGACCGATGCGCGTAAACACTTCCCACGGAATGGTCCCTGCCCCGGCCGCATGGTCGAACGCGGTGATCGTCTCCGCGCCCTGCGTTCCGAGAATCACAACCTCGTCGCCGTGTTGAACCGCGGGAATCTCGGTCACGTCAATGACCGTCTGGTCCATGCTGATGCGTCCGACCACTGGAGCTCGCTGTCCCCTCACCAGCAGGCTGAATCGGTTCCCGAGCCGCCGGTCGAGGCCGTCCGCGTAGCCAGCCGCGACCAGCGCCAGCCGCATCGGCTCGGTAGCCACAAAAGTTCCGTTGTAGCCGACGGCGGTCCCGGCAGCCACGGTGCGCACCGTCACCACCTGCGACTTCCAGCTCAGCACCGGCTTGAGCACGGCGCGCGCGGCGATAAGCGAAGCCGGCGGCGACTGATAGTCGGGGTCAAATTGGGGCGCGAGACCGTAGAGCGCCAGCCCTGGCCGCAGCATGGCCCTCATTCCGTGGCGCGCGGCCAGCTCGGCAATGGCTTCACCCTTCCCTGAGAGCAGGGCCGCCGAGTTGCCCACGTTGAGCCACTCGCCGAACAGGCCGGCGCCGGAGATGCGGCCAAGCGCCTCGTCCAGCCGCGCGAGCTGTTCGCCGGTCACGCTTCCGCCCGCCTCATCGGCGGCAAAGAGGTGAGTCATCACCCCCTCAAGGCGCAATGGCGAGCTGGGAGTCAGGTGCGCCAGCACCGGCTCGAGCTGATCCGGATCCGAGCCCTGCCGGCTCATTCCCGTGTCGATCTCAAGATGAATCGGAAGCGACTGCGGCCCCATTTGCGCGGCGCGCGCTGCCGCTGCAAGCTCATCGATCTGCCACGCCTCCCAGACAACAGGCGTCAGCCGATGCTCGACCACCGCCGCTCCCTGGCCCGCGAACACGCCGCCGATCACCAGGATACGCGTCGCCGGGCACAGCGCCCGCGCCCGAACCCCTTCTTCCACCGAGGTTACTCCCAGCCAACCCGCTCCCGCGCGCACCACCGCCGGCGCGCAGAGCGCCAGCGAGTGGCCGTACGCGTCAGCCTTCACGATGGCCAGCAGTTCCGCATGGGGAGCCGCCAGGCCGGCGAGAAAGCGATAGTTTTCTTCGAGGGATTGGGTTCGAACCTCAACCCGGCAGGGGCGAGTTGGCATCGGGGCTTCCAAGCACCAGTTTACGGCATGGAATGGGCGCCGGCGATCGCGCGACCTGACGTGGCGGGGGACGCAACACAACTTGCGCGCCTGTTTGAGTCATCCAACAGCAGAGGTTTGAGATGATAAACAACACAAAAAAAACCGGAATTTTAGACTTAATCTTCCTGATAGCAGTCGCGGCAGCCGCTTGCGGGCCTAAAGCGCTTTGCGATCCCATCCAGGCGAAACACGTTCAAGGCACCGTGCACGCCTATCTCGCGATGCACTCCGAGGATGGCAAGGTGGTGGCGGTTGGGGATCTTTTCCAGGTGGTGCGCGGCGACCGCGTGAATGCGCACGTCATCTTCCACTTCAAAGACGGCTCGATCGACGACGAAACCTCCGTCTTCACCCAGCGTGGAAACCTTCACCTTATCAGCGACCACCATATCCAGAAGGGGCCGTTCTTCGCCCATCCGATGGACATGTCGATCGATGTTGCGAGCGGCCAGGTTACGGTTCGATCGCAAGGGAAAGACGGCAAGGACGACGTGAAAACCGATCACATGAATCTACCGCCCGACCTGGCAAACGGCATCATAATCCCGGTCATCGAGAATCTTCCGACCAATGGGACCGAAGGTAAAAACGCCGGCAACAAATCCAATGGCGCCACGCAGGCGGAGACAGACGTATCGATGATTGTGGCCACGCCCAAACCGCGGCTCATCAAGCTCGCCATTTCTCGTGTTGGAGAGGATAACTTTTCGCTGCTGGGGTTTGAGCGCAAGGACGTGCATTACCAGATCAAGTTCGAGCTGGGAGGAGTGGCCGGAAAGGTAGCTCCGCTGGTGGGCAAACAGCCCCCCGATGTCCAGGTCTGGATCGAAGGCGGCCCCATGCCGACATTGGTCCGCGAACAGGGGCCGCTGGCCGAAGGGAGCGCCATCGTCAGCATCCAGGTCACGGGGCCGGAGTTGCCGGGAGCGGGTTCTCAATCCAGGCAGAATGCGGCGCAAGGGAATTAGCGGCGGGTCGGCCCCGTCACTTTGCTTAATCAGACGATGGAGCCGGTCCCAACAAGGCATAGGCGACCACGGTCTCCGACTTCCCGTCAATCTCGGCCAGGATCTTCTCCTCAAGCTCAACGGCTAGCGGCATCTCGCACCAGGCCACCTCGGCCTCCGTGGCGCCCTTGAAGCATAGTTCGCAATGCCCCAGACCCTCCGTCCGTGCCGAGCCTTCCCCCCCGTCCATGCGGATCGGTGGGCCGAACACCCGGCAGGTCATCGGCCGCCACTCATACACATCGCACATCCCGCTTGCGAGATCGAGCGCCGGACAGGGAGCGTCATTGGCGAACTCCTCAAACCGATCCCGTTCCTCGTCCGAGTCGCCCAAAACACCGCTTTTCCGGTCCCCCGGAAAATCCTCGCCATATGCGTCAAGCCACGCGCGGGCGCGCAGGGTGAGGGCCTCGGCCTTTGAAGGGTTCAAATCACGAAGTGCGTTCATCCCCGCCCGCAGCCGCAGCGCATCCAGCCGGTTGATGGCGAACGCGCCATAACAGCACTGCGTGCAGCCCGGCCGGCACACCAGCCAATCGCCCGCCCGGCGCGCCGCATCCCGCAGCGAAACGTCCACAATCTGCACCAGCCGCGAGTCGCCATCGGGCAGTTTCATGCCGCCCATCATAATCGACCTCGGTCTGCGCTGGCCCCGGCTTCGCCGCCTTCGTGCTATAACGTGCAAGTGGCCGCAATGCTTTACCTGGAGCGCACCCCCGCCGCCCCACTCGCCGGTTTTGTGAGCAGTCTATGGTATGCCCGTGTGCCACGCACCGGTCACTATCGCCAACGCATTCTGCCCACTGGCCGCGTTCAAGTCATCCTGAATCTTGAGAGCGAACATCTTCACGACTGCCCCGATGGCGAACCGGACCGTCCGGTGGCGCCGGCCCTGGTGGTCGGAGCGCGATCGGTCTACGAGCTAGTTTCCACCGTCGACATGGCCGACCTCATCGGAGTGGTATTCGAACCGGGCGGCTTTGCCTGTTTCGTGGCTGAGCCCGTCGATCTTTTCACCAACAGAAACGTCGATCTTGAAGATGTTTGGGGATACTCTGCGCGCGGACTTCGCGACCGCCTGCGCGAGGTTCGGGATTCCGAGAGCCGGCTGCGCTGCCTCGAACAATTCCTGCTGGCACGGTTTTCAGCGCGCCGGCCTGTGGCCACGCGAGCGGGCGCAATAGCCCTCGCGCTGGCGCGATTCCGCCATTCTCCTTCTTTAACGACGGTTCGCGAAGTGGCACGAGGCGCCGGCCTGAGCCAGCGCCGCTTCTCGCAGGTCTTTCGCGAGCAGGTCGGCTTCTCGCCCAAGGCCTGGTGCCGCATCCAGCGGTTTCAGCGCGCCGTGCGCATCATTCATTCCGGCGTCGACATTCGATGGGCTGACGTTGCACTCGACTGCGGATTCTACGACCAGTCCCACTTCGCCAACGAGTTTCGCGCCTTTTCCGGAGTCGACGCTACCACCTATTCGTCGCTGCGCACGCCATGGACGAACCATATTTCCGTCGAGTGAGCGCCCGGATTTCCGATTTTTCCAAGACGCTTCGCCGGCATCGGTCGCAATCTTTCTATAGCGGACCCTTCCGCGACCTGAGGAGGTCGAATGACAATCACTGACAATCACTCAAAATCCACCATCATTCCCGGACTGCGCTACCGCGATGCCCCAGCCGCAATTGAGTGGCTTTGCCGCGTGCTGGGCTTTGAAAAGCACGTGGTCTATTCGAACCCTGACGGAACCATCGCCCATGCCGAGCTCACCCACGGCGGCGGCATGGTCATGCTGGGATCGGGAAAGGATGACGAACAAAGCCGCAGATTCAAGTCTCCCGATGAGCTCGACGGCATCGAAACCGGCGGCGCATACGTCGTAGTCGCCGATGCCGATGCTGCCTACGCCCGCGCCCAGGCCGCGGGAGCGCAGATTGCGCGCCCGCTTCAGGACACGCCCTACGGCAGCCGCGAATTCGCGGTGAAGGACCCGGAGGGGCATACATGGGGCGTAGGAACCTACGATCCCTGGACTGCACCGAAGTCATGAGGGTAGAGACCGATTAGCGCGGCTTGTGATCACATTGAGCGACGTATAGGCTAAGCTTTGTTCCAACCCCCGCAACCATGCGATATAGTCAATGCGTTGCTGAAAAGAGGTCCGTTCGTGAAGCCATTTCCCCTGGCTGCTGCCGCGCTCCTTATATCCTTCTCGATGGCTCCCTGCGTGGCCCAGGGCCGGCTGCTCGTCGATCAAAAGAACGACCGGAGCCTGGCGATCGTCGATCCGGTTGCCGGCGCCGTCATCGCGTCCGTTCCCGAAGACGGCGTCACCGGTCACGAGGTGGCGGGCTCACCCGATGGCCGCCTTGCTTTTGTGCCCATCTACGGCAACTCCGGCGTCGGCAAGCCCGGCACCGACGGACGCAATATCGACGTCATCGATCTCGCCGCCAAAAAGATCGTCGGCAACATCGCATTCGACCACGGCGTCCGCCCGCACTGCGCTGTCTTCGGCCCTCGCGACGGCCTGCTCTACGTCTCCACCGAGCTCGACAAATCCATCACCATCGTCGATCCCAAAACGCTCAGGATTGTCGGCTCGATTCCCACCGGCCAGGCCGAGAGCCACATGTTCGTGTTCTCCCATAGCGGGCTCCGCGCCTACACGGCCAACGTGGGTCCCGGCACGGTCTCCGTCCTCGATGTCAAGGCCCGCAAAACTCTCGCGGTCATCCCCGTCTCCTCGAACACCCAGCGCATCTCCATCTCGCCCAACGACAAGTGGGTCTTCACCGCCGACCAGACCAGCCCGCAGATCGCGGTGATCGACACGGCTTCGAACCAGGTCAGTTCGCGGGTGCCCATCGACGGCCTCGGCTACGGGAGCGCCGTCACTCCCGACGGCCGCTATGCCCTCATCGCCGTTCCCGCTGCCAACAAGATGGATGTGATCGACCTCGCCGCCATGAAAATGATCCGCGGAATCGCAGTGGGGCAGAGCCCGCAGGAAGTCCTCATCCGCCCCGACGGCAAGGCCGCCTATGTCTCCTGCATCGGCAGCAACCAGGTCGCGGAGGTAGACCTCGCAACCTGGAAAGTCACCCGCATGATCGCCACCGGCAAAGGCACGGACGGCCTCGGCTGGGCCGGCCGGTGAGTCATCGCCACACGGTCTGAAACTTTCGCGGGTGGGCGCCCCCGGTCCCTAGCATTTGGGGACCGCGGATGGCCTGATGCTGGGTGTAGCCGTTTGAGAACTCCCCCGGACCTCGCACCAGGAACGAGCTGTGACCCTGAGCGACCAGAGGCAACCGCGAAGCCAAGGCGAATCACCCGATCTCCCGGTCCCAGCCCTCCAACACGCTTTTGAACTCCGACATGAACTTTCCCGCATCCGCGCCGTCGATGGTGCGGTGATCGAAGCCCAGGCAGTAGTACTGCATGGACCGGATGGCGATCGAGTCGTTACCGTCGAGGTCGGTCACGACCACCGGCTCCTTCTTCAGGCCGCCGATGGCCAGAATCGCCGACTCTGGCTGGTTGATAATCGGGGTTCCAAACTCCCCGCCGAAGACGCCCGAGTTGGTGAGCGTAAAGGTCGAGCCTGTTGCTTCGTCGGGGTTGAGCTTACGCGCCCGCGCGCGGCCGGCCAGATCGCTGATGGCGCGCGCCAGATCAACGAAGCTGCGCGTCTCCGCCGCCCGGATCACGGGCACGATCAGCCCCCACTCCAATGCCACGGCGATGCCCAGATGAATATTCTCGTGGTAGTGAATCGCCCCTTCCTCAAGCGACGCATTCACAATCGGAAATCGGCTCAGCGCGGCTACAGCCGCCGCCGCGATAAACGGCATATAGGTCAGGCGCACCCCGTTGCGCTGCGCAAACCCCGCCCCTTCGTGCTCCCGCAGCTTCACAACGCGCGTCATGTCCACTTTATAGACCGTGTGCGCGTGCGGACTGATCTGGAGACTCTCGACCATCCGCTGCGCAATAATCGCCCGCATCTTGCTCAGCTGCACCGGCACCCGCGGCACCTGCGGTGCGGCCAACTGCGCCTTCGGCGCCACCTGCGGCGGGACCGGAGTTTTGGTGGAGGGGGGATGGCTTATGTAGTGCAGGATGTCGTCCTTGCTGACGCGCCCTCGGGAGCCGGTGCCGCGTACCAGCCTCAGGTCAACGCGATGCTCTTTCGCAATCCTCCTCACCAGCGGCGAAGACCTCACCACCATCTGCGGTGAGGCCAACTGGGCCTCCGGCCCCGCCGCATTCACTGAATTTGGTGAGGGCTCCGCAAAGATTTTCTCAACCGAGGTCTCGCCGCCACCCGCACCGGAGGTGCCGTTGCCGCCAATCACCGCGACGACCGTGTTGATCTGCACCGTTTCGCCCTCGGCCGATCTGATCTCAGTCAAGATCCCACTTTCCGGCGAGGGAATCTCCGCGTCCACCTTGTCGGTTGAAATCTCAAACAGTGGCTCGTCTTTTTCCACCCGCTCGCCGGGCTTCTTGAGCCATTTCGTGATGGTGCCCTCAAAAATCGATTCGCCCATCTGCGGCATCACCACGTCAGTCCCGCCCGACTGCATCGCCGATTGCCCCGCGACCGTCGCTGTTTCCGTGCTCCCGACGAGTTCGGGCGCACCAAAGTCCGAAATAGGTGTCTCTGAGCCGGAGGCGCCGACAGCCCCACCGATGATCGCCACCACCGCGTTGATCTGAACCGTCTCCCCCTCCTGCGCTCTGATCTCGCTCAGCACGCCGCTCGCGGGCGAAGGAATCTCGGAATCGACCTTATCCGTCGAGATCTCAAACAGCGGCTCGTCCTGCTCCACCTGGTCTCCAGGCTTCTTGAGCCACTTGGTGATGGTGCCTTCAAAGATGGATTCGCCCATCTGGGGCATGACAACTTCGGTCGGCATCAATCCCTCACTCCGCGCGGCGCGTTCCTGCCGGATTATAAATTGCGGCCTCACCGCCCAGCGAAGCCTCGGCTGGGGGCGTCTAGGCAATCGTATGAATGAGGGTGCCCCCGGTCCCTAGCATTTGGGGACCGGGGATGGAAGCGGACAGGCCCTCAGGCCCTCACCGGCCGGTCCCTTTTATTCTGAATCCGCTCAATCGCCGGGGGAACCTGCATCGGCGTGTCTTCGGCGGGAAACTGTTGCCGCTCACTCTGTTCGGCACCCTCGGCCCGCAACGCCTCCAGGCTCTCGATCGCCAGCACTTGCTCCTGAAAGACCATTCCAAACTGCCGCGCCGCTCGGTGAGCCATGGCTTCGAGGCCCGGAAGCGGCTCAACGGCAGCCCCTGTCGCAGCCAGCGCTGCAACCTCATGCCGCAGGCTGGTCACCGGCCGGTTCGTAATGCCGCACGGATTGATGAGCCCAAACTCGCGCAGGTCGGTGGCCACGTTGAAGGCGAAGCCATGCGAAGTGACGCCTCGCGAGACATGAATCCCGATGGCGCCGATCTTCCGCTCTCCCTGCGGCGCATCGCTCGCCTTCGGGCTGCAACTCTCATCCAATAAGCTGCCGCGCGCATCGCACCAAACGCCGGTCAGGCCGCAGATCCGCCCGGTCTTTACGCCAAATTCGCCGCAAAGCCTGATCAGCGCCTCTTCCATCATGCGCACAAAATCCACCGGCCCGGGGCGCTTGCCGTTCTCCATGCGCAGGCTGCGCAGGTCGAAGATAGGGTAGCCCACCAGTTGGCCCGGGCCGTGATAGGTCACGTCGCCGCCCCGGTTGATCTCGTGCAGCGTGACGCCGCGCGCTCGAAGCAGTTCGTCGGAAGCCAGAATGTTGGCGCGGTTGGCGTTGCGCCCCAGCGTCAATACCGGTGGATGCTCGAGCAGCAGCAGTACGTTCTCAACCTCGCCCTTAATCCGCAGATCGACCAGTTCACGCTGCAGTCGCAGCGCTTCGTCATAAGCCACGCGCCCGAGATAGAGATAGCGAATCATCGCTACCCCGATTGTAGCCAACCGCCCTGCGCGTTCGTCGCGGCAGCCTTCATTCCTCAAGGTGCGCCGCAAACAGCCTCTCAAACACGATGCGATGTTCCCAGGCAACCAGCAACCAGAGCAGCGTGGCAAAGGCGCCCATCCCAATACCGCTGGGGTTCATCAACAGGTGAAACGTAAGGATGTTGAACAGCACCGGACCCAGCAGCGTCAGCCCTAGCCCCACAAAGCGGTTTACCAAAAGCAAAATCCCGGAGATGACCATAATCGCGCCCACCACGTAAAAGTAGTGCGCGGCAAACAGGGCGGCAGTAAACTGTCCAGCCAGCCCTGGCGGCAACGGCCCCATGGGAATAAACTTCAGGAACATATTGGAACCGAACACCAGAAACATCAGCCCCAGCAGATAGCGGGCGATCATCGCAGCAATCCTCATTGATTTCTCCTTGGTTGAAATCGGCGCAGGGCCGGAAACGGGGATTTGTTCAGGGGCCGGGTGATTCGTGCTTTTTGATGACCGCAAATCGAGCCGCGATGCAATTGAATCGATCTTCCAGCCCGAACGGCCGAGCCGATTCGCGGGCTGTCATTTCGCCGGATCGGCCAGCGCGCCATAGACCACGGCGCGGCTCTCGTATGGCAGGTTGATCATGGCCGGCCCCATGCCCATACGCTGAATCATGCCGATGAACACAATATCGTGAGTCGAGCCGGAAAGTCCATACGTGAACCCCGCCGCGTGGCTCATCAACTCGTGCATCGTGGGCGCGTGATCGGGACCCAAAAGGATCGGCTTGCCGTCTGCGTCCAAGCCGTCGAAGACCTTCAGATGCGCGATCGCGGATTGCCGGTCTCGTTGCCCTGCCCAAACTCGATCCAGCCGTGCTAAAGTGTGAAAACTCCGAGAGATTTCCTTCATGGCCCAGAACGATTCAATCGCAATTACTTCGTGGGTGGTCGGGCGCGATCTGGACTGCGACCTCGTTGTTCAGGAACCTACCGTGGGCGGCCGCCATTGCAGATTGACCCATCGAACCAATGGCTTCACGATTGAAGACCTGGGTTCACGCAACGGTACCTTTGTGAACGGGGTCAGGATTGCTCCTGGCGAGCAGGTGTCGGTGCGGCAGGGGGCGCTCGTCACCCTTGGCGGCAAGGTCGAGATGCCTTGGCCCGTCCTGCCGAATCGCTCGCGGGCCGCCACGGTTGTCGGTATACCCGCGACCCCGGGGGCGGGGAACGCCGGTGCGGGAAAGCGGATCACGATCGGCCGCAACCCCGAATCCGACGTCCCCATCGACCTCGCCACCGTTTCCTGGAATCACGCCGTGATTACCGTGGAAGACGGCAAATACATTCTTGAGGACCTGAACTCGAAAAACCACACCTTCATCGGTGACCTGCACACTCCCCCCATTCATCGTGCCGTTCTCGATCCGTCGAGCGATGTCTTTCTCGGGTCGTACAAAATTCCGGCTTCTCAACTTCTTTCTCGAGAGAAGAAGAAAGTAGCCTTCCCTCGCGACAAGAGCGAAATCGAGCTGGGGCGCGATCCCCAATGCGACGTGCCGCTCGATTTCCCGATGATTTCATGGCGGCATGCCCGTCTCACTCGCGTTCCGAATGGCATGCTGGTCGAGGACCTTGGATCGCGCAACGGCACCTATGTTGACGGTGTCCGCGTAGGCGCCAAAGTGCTGGTCAAGCCGGGACAGGAAATCGGCCTGGGCAGTTTCCGCTTCGAGTTGCTCGCGGGCGGCGACTTGGCGGAGCGGGAATATTACGGCAACGTCACCATCGAGGCCAAAGATATTGTTGTGAATGCATCGAACGGCAAAGAATGCCTGCTGAATCTGGTTTCGCTCACCGTGTTCCCTTCGGAGCTGGTGGCCGTGATGGGCCCCGCGGGCTCCGGCAAAACCACTCTCCTTAAAGCGCTCAACGGCTACACCAGGCCGGTGAGCGGCACGGTGCTTTTCAACGGCGTCGACCTCTATCGGTACTACGATCGCTTCCGCCAATTAATGGGATATGTGCCGCAAGACGACATCGTTCACCCCCAGCTTACCGTCAGAGAGGCGCTGTACTTCTCAGCCCGGCTGCGCACCGACCTGACCGACGCGGAAATCGACACCCGCACCCGGAGGATTCTCAAAGAGCTGGACATCGCCGATAAGATCGACAAGATGATCGGCTCGCCGGAACGCAAAGTCTTGAGTGGCGGACAGCGCAAGCGCGTCAATATCGCACTTGAACTCATCACCGACACGCCCGTGCTCTTTCTGGACGAGCCGACGTCCGGCCTGTCTTCTTATGACGCGGAATCTGTCATCGACCTGCTCAAAGGCCTATCCAAGGCTGGCAAGACCGTAATCACCACCATTCACCAGCCGAGCCTCAAGGTCTACAGGCAATTTGATGACCTGATCATGATTTGCCGCGACAAAGGAGAGGGAACTGATCATAGACCGGGCGCGATGGTTTATTTCGGACCAGCCTATCCGGATTCGATCCAATTCTTCAATCCCCCTTTCGCAGCCGATTCGACCTCCGCGGTGAAGCAGAATTTGAGCCCGGAAATGCTCGAATCCGGGATGAACATTGTTCCCGAGGCGGAACGAACCGAAACCTGGCGTCAGCGCTATTTGAAATCTCAATATCAAGCCGAGTTCGTCGCCACCCGCTCGGGCAAAAATCCAGCTTCGAGAGGCAAAACCGGTGAAGAGAACGCCAGGCGCCGGTTTGGCTTCATGCAGTGGTTCGCGCTGGTCAAGCGCAACCTGATCGTCAAGTTGCGGGATCGTGCCCAGACGTCGATTCTCCTCTTGCAAGCGCCCTTCCTGGCGGCGCTCATTTGCGTCATCGCCTTTCCCCTCGACAAGAATGATTTTCCAGACCTGGTGGAGAAGCTGGTCGTATCCCATTTTCTAATGGTGGTCGCCGCAATCTGGTTCGGCTGCAACAACGCCGCTCGCGATATCGTCGGTGAGTGGACCATTTACAGGCGAGAGCGGATGGTCACCCTTAAGCTCCTGCCTTACATATTCTCGAAACTCGCCGTGCTGTTGGCGCTGTGCATCTTCCAGTGCGGCGTCATGCTCGGGATTGTGTACTTCGTCTGCGGCTTCCATGGCAATTTCCCGCGGGACTTCCTGGTATTGCTCGTCGCCTCCATGATCGGCGCCGGTTTGGGACTATGCATTTCGGCTGTCTCCAAGACAAGCGAGAGTGCCATTGCCCTGCTGCCCGTGGTCTTGCTGCCGATCATTGCCCTGGCCGGCGGCATTCGTCCCATCTATCGACTGCCTCTATTGGGCAGGATCGTCAGCGTTGCAGTTCCCTCGCGGTGGGCGTTTGAGGCCAATCTGCTGCAGGAAGCCGCGGCCAGGGAGTGGATGCCGGCAGTCCAGCCGCAGCCCTCGCCTCCGCAGCCGCCCTTGGCGCGGTGCAATGGTTTGGAGCCGCTGGAAACGCCGCATGCCTCGCCGAATGCGCCGGAGGACCTCGCTCAACACAACCTTCCCAGCTATGTCATCCCCGTCCACGACGACAAAGGGGAACACCTTTGCCCCGCCCCTGGAAATGAGAACCCCTATAAGGGTTCAACATCCACGCCGGTAAAATACCGTCATTCGTTTCGTGATTCAATGGCCGTTCTGGGACTGATGCTGGCTTTGTCGGTAGCTGCGGTAATCCTCATTTTGCTCAGGCGCGACAGCGATCCACAATAAATCGCGCCGAACAATTGGCGACATCGGCGACCGAGGTCAGGGGACGACCTTCGCAGGTCTCCCGGAAAAAGTTTGCGCAGTTTCCATCCGGTGAGGGGTACGGGCTTTACAGGCTGCGGAAAAACTCATCGGAGAGTCAATTTTTTCAAGGCTTTGCAACAGGGCCGGGTGCCCCAGGTCTCGATTTTGAGACCTGGGATAGCCTCAAGTGTCTGGCCGAGCCAAAACTCCAACCAGGTGCGGATTCAACCTGTCCCTCTCCATTAAGAGCATGAAGATCGACCGGGTCGGGATGAGTCGGGAACCACTCCATTCTCACTTCGGCCACTTGGCTCTTCAGTGTCGGAACGGCCATCTATCCAGCGGGCGATATGTTAACTTATCTGTACGCCCCAGCTTCCACAAGACGTTTGGCGGGTTCGCGGGCTGCGCTGCCAACGTCGGCGGTCCCCGGACACCGGGTGTGGGCGGCGAGGGGGCGGATGGGAATACAAGTTGCGCTGAAGCACCGGACAATCTACCGGTACGAGAGGCCGATATTTCTCGGCCCGCAGGTGATCCAGTTGCGTCCCGCATTCCACTCCCGAACGCCGATTCTCGACTATTCCCTCCAAGTCACCCCCTCTGAACACGTCCTGAACTGGCAATTGGACCCGCACAACAATCGCCAGGCGCGGCTTCTGTTTTCCGGGAAGACCAACGAATTCCTGGTCGAAGTGAACCTGGTCGCGGATCTAACCCCTTACAACCCGTTCGCATTCTTTCTCGAGCCGGGAGTCGAGGATTACCCGTTTACATACACGCAGAGCCTGGCCAAAGATCTTGAACCCTATCGATCCGTGGATCCTCCGGGGCCGCTGCTGCTTGCGTTCCTTGAGAGTTTCCGTGCACGGAAATCCGGAACGATCGCTTTTGTGCTTGACCTGAATCGGAAGGTGCGAGACGAAATCGGCTATGTGACAAGGCTGGAGCCAGGCGTCCAGACATGCGAGCAGACGCTCCAGAAGCGCTCCGGATCGTGCCGCGACTCTGCATGGCTGCTGGTTCAGAGTCTGCGCAACCTGGGAATAGCCGCACGCTTTGTTTCGGGATACCTGATTCAGTTGCAGCCTCCCGATGCAGCGTCGGGCGGCCCTGAAGCGGATTCGGCGGATCTGCATGCCTGGGCGGAAGCCTTCTTGCCCGGCGCGGGATGGATCGGCATGGATCCGACTTCGGGCCTGCTCGCCGGCGAAGGTCACATTCCGCTTGTCTGCACTCCGACCGCTTCCCAGGCCGCGCCGATCGGAGGCACTTCCGAGCCGGCCAACGTGGACTTTAGCCACTCCATCGAGATTCGCCGTTTGAACGATTCGCGGCGCCCGTCCGAGCCTCTTACCGGCAACGACTGGCTGCGGATTCGACAGGTTGCGCATAAAGTCGACGAAGAACTGGTCGCTCACGATGTGCGCCTCACAATGGGCGGCGAGCCAACCTACATCGGCATCGACGACGCCGAGAGTCCTCAATGGAACATCGATGCCGCCGGGCCGGCGAAGAGAACCCTCGGCCTGGCGCTCATTCAAGGTCTCAGCAAGAGCGTGGCCTCCGGCGGGCTTCTCCACTACGGCCAGGGCAAATGGTACCCCGGCGAGGCCGTGCCGCGTTGGGCGCTAAGCTACTATTGGCGTGTCGACGGCATTCCCATCTGGGAGGACGCGGAAAGCATTGCGCTCGAGAGTTCCGAATTCGGTTTTGGGGGAGCAGATGCTCTCAAATTCGCTCTGGCACTTACCCGCCGCCTCCAGGTCAGTTCCGCAAACCTCCTGCCCGCCTATCACCAGGATACCGATGCGACGGAGCCGGTTGGCTATATACTCCCTCTTCGCCGCCGCCAGCCGGAGGGAAAACTTCGCTGGTCGAGTCAGTTGTGGTTCCCTCGGCCGGAACGTCTCTTGCTTTCCATTGGGGATTCCCCCATAGGCTTCCGCATTCCCACCGAGGCCATGCCCTGGGTTGCGCCTGACCAGCTTGAATATGAGCTGGACGCCGCGCCTTTTGAAGAATTGGTCAAGCTCCCCAGCCGCCCGGCGCGTCGCATGGAACTCTTCGAGGTGGATCCCGCGCCCGATACGCTTCCCGCCGTTTTGCGGGCTTCGGATGCAGTGCCGGAGCTGATCCGGCCCTCGCTCTGCGTGCAGGCCCGCGACGGACGCATGCACGTGTTTCTGCCCTACGCGTCCAATCCCGCGGACTATCTCGACCTTGTCAGCGCGGTTGAGGATACATGCCGGTATCTGAAAATCCCGGTTTGGGTGGAGGGTTACCCTCCCGCGCTCGATCCGCGGATTCGATCGTTCAGCGTCACACCGGACCCCGGCGTTCTCGAAGTAAACCTGCCGCCCGCGAGCAATTGGGACGAGCTCGAGCGGATCAACACTTTGCTCGACGCCGAAGCCCGCCGCAACCGGTTAACCGCCGAGAAATTCGGCTACGACGGCAGCCGCATCGCCACCGGAGGGGGCAACCACATCGTGATCGGTGGGGCGACCCTCCCCGACAGTCCCCTTTTGAGGCGTCCGGATCTGCTGCGCAGCATGGTGGCATTCTGGCAGAATCATCCCTCCCTGTCCTATCTGTTTTCCGGCATGTATGTGGGTCCTACAAGTCAGTATCCACGCGTGGACGAAGCCCGCATGGATGCCCTGTACGAGCTGGAAATCGCCTTTCGCAATCTCCCCGCGGACGATTGCCCGCCTTGTGTGATCGATGGATTGTTCCGCAATCTGCTCGTTGACACCACCGGAAACTCGCATCGCGCCGAGTTCTGCATCGACAAGCTCTATCCGCCCCAGGGCCTGGGATTACAACTCGGCTTGCTCGAATTGCGGGCCTTCGAAATGGCGCCCCATGTGCAAATGAACCTTCTCCAGATGCTGCTGATTCGCGCTTTGGTCAGTATGTTCTGGAAAGCGCCCTTCAATGGCAGCCTGGTCCGCTGGGATACCAAGCTTCACGACCGCTTCATGTTGCCGGAGTTTATCGGCCGCGACCTTCGCGAAGTTCTCGCCCGGTTGCGGTTGTCCGGATTCAACTTCGAAGACGAATGGTTTGACTCGCACCTTGAATTTCGCTTTCCGAAGATCGGCTCGATCGCCGCGGACGGAGTCGTACTCGAACTGCGTCAGGCCCTCGAACCGTGGAACGTGCTCGCGGAAGAAACCCATTCCGGTCGCACCGCGCGCACGGTCGACTCATCGATGGAGCGGATTCAGGTCAAAGTATCCGCGGGCGCAACCGAGTTCCGCTACGCTGTCACATGCAACGGGCGCAGAGTGCCGCTTCAGCTCCTCGCAGAGCCCGGCGCAGTCGTGGCCGGCGTGCGGTTTCGCGCGCGCCGCTTATCGGAGTCATTGCACCCCACGATCCCCGTTCATGCGCCCCTCGTGTTCCAGCTGATAGACCGCTTGAGCGGCCACTCGATTGGACAATGCGCCTACCATGTCGTACCGCCCGACGGAGGCTTATACTCAGCGCGTCCAGTCAACGCCGCCGAAGCTGAAACCCGGCGCAGGGAGCGTTTCCAGGGATCGACTCCGGCGCTGACCCCGATCGCCGCGCCTGAGGAAGAGATAAACCCGCTCTTTCCCATGACTCTTGATCTGCGGCTGCCCACGCGGGTACAAACGCGCCAGGTTGAGATGCCGGGGTTCGTTTCATGACCGTGGATCTTTATCAGAGTCCCCTCCACTATGGAGATGCTTATGACGAGCTATCCCCCGATGGGGTAACTCCCAGGCCGCACTGGGCGCGTGTCATGAAGTCCTTCCGGGCCATCGGCCCCGAAGAGTTGGGTCGACGCTGCGAGCAAGCCGAACGCCGCATTCGCGAGAACGGCATCACATACAACATCTATGGCGATCCTCTGGGAGCAAACAGGCCCTGGAAAATCGACATCGTCCCGTTCCTGATTCCGGCCGAAGAATGGCGCTTTCTTGAAGCGGGCATCATTCAGCGCGCCCAGTTGCTGAGCCGGGTTCTAGAGGATCTTTATGGTGCGCAGGAGCTTCTCGCGGATGGACGCATTCCAGCCGCGCTTCTTTTCGCCAACCCGGCATTTCTTCGCCCGCTGGTAGGGGTGCCGGTTCCCACGCACAGTTATCTTCACATGCTCGCGGTCGATCTTGCCCGTTCCCCGGACGGCCAATGGTGGGTGCTTTCCGATCGCACCCAAGCTCCCTCGGGCAGCGGCTACGCATTGGAAAATCGCACCATCGTCTCTGACGTCTTGCCTGATATTTTCCGCAGGTCGAATGTGCTGCGCCTGGCGCCCTTCTTTCGTGCCCAGCGCGAAGCGCTCGCCGCTCTCTCCAAACGCAGCAATCCGCGAATCGTTCTGATGACTCCCGGTCCGCACAACGAGACCTACTTCGAACACTCATATATCGCCCGTTACCTGGGCTTTACCCTGGTCGCCGGACAGGATCTGACCGCGCGCGACCGGTCGATCTATCTCAAGACAGTTGATGGGTTGGAGCGAGTGGACGTCATTCTGCGCCGGGTGGATGACAGCTTTTGCGACCCTCTCCAGTTGCGGAGCGATTCGCTGCTCGGCGTGGCTGGTCTCGTCGACGCCATCGTAGCCGGGAATGTGATCGTCGCCAATGCCTTGGGAAGCGGGTTGATCGAGACTTCCGCGATCATGCCTTTCCTCCCCGGCCTCAGCAGGCACCTGTTTGGCGAAACGCTCAAAATTCCATCCGTCGCGACCTGGTGGTGCGGGCAGCCCTACGCCCTCGAGTGGGTGCTGAATCACCTCGATTCCGTGGTGGTAAAGCCGGCCTTTCCATCCCGCGGCGTGGAACCGGTATTTGGTGCCGAACTCACTCAAGCCGAAAAAGGGAAGTTTGCCGACAAGTTACGAACCCACCCGCATGAGTATGTGGCACAGGAGCAAGTCACCCTTTCCAATGCGCCCATTTGGGACAATGGGCGCCTTCATTCCCGCAGCGTCGTGCTGCGTGCGTACGTGCTCAACACCGGGAGTGGATGGACGGCGATTCCGGGGGGATTGGTCAGAGTTGCAGAAACCGGAGGATCGGTCGTCTCGATGCAGCGCGGCGGACACAGCAAGGACGCCTGGGTGCTTTGGGACCAGCCTGTAGACAAATTCAGCTTGCTTCGTCCTCGCAGTGAGCCCGTAGTATTGCGCCGCGAGCTGCCAGGCGTGCCCAGCAGCGTGGCCGACAATGTCTTCTGGCTGGGTCGATATGTGGAGCGGGCCGAGAATGGCGCCCGAATCGTGCGCTGCCTGAGCTCTCGCGTGCGACGGGCCGGCGAGGCCGAACTAGCCTGCCTGATCCGGCTGCACGGCTGCCTGGAATCGAGACATACGAAGCTTCCCAAATTGAAAACCAGGCGGCCAACTGCGGCAGAGCTTGAACAGGAATTAATCTCGATCATGACCGATCCCAAGCGATCTGAAAGCCTGGCTTCCACGCTGGCAGAGGTATCTCGCGTGGGCGGCACGGTTCGAGAACGCTTGTCCGGAGACATGACCTTTCTCATCGGCCAGTTGCGGGACACGGTCGAGGTGGGGCGCGATACGCAATTCCTCGAGTACCCGGCCATCCTGACCCTCTGGCTGCAACTGCTCTCTGCATTTTCCGGAATGGAGCGCGAGAACGTCAATCGTGGCGTGGGCTGGTTGTTCCTGAGCCTCGGGCGGCGTTTCGAGCGCGCCATCTATCAGACCAGGCAACTGCGCGAGATCACCATGCCGCTCGCCGAGCAGGACTGGCCGCTCCTTGAGTGCTTGCTCGAAGTCAGCGACAGCGCCGTGGCCTACCGCAGCCGCTACTACACCACCCTCCAGCCGTTACCGGTCATGGATGTTCTCATGGCCGATGAGACCAACCCCCGGTCGCTGGATTTTCAATTAGCCCACCTCGCGGATCTCTATCAAAGGCTGCCCCGGCATCTACCCAGCGAATTGCAAGCCATGCGGGATGCATTGGCCGAGTTGCGCGGTTTCGATCTGCGCACCATACGGTACCCGTTGCCGGGCGCTCCTAAGATCCTGAATGGCTTGGATGGTCTTTCTCAGCTTGAACGATTCCTTAGAAAACTGGAGAAATTGCTGCCTTCCTGGTCAAATAATCTTACCGGCAGGTACTTCAGCCACGCGCGCACCTTGCCGGTCACCATGGGCCTATGATCTACAAAATTGTCCATCGAACCTCGTACAAATACAAGTATCCGGTTTCGGTCGGAAACCACGTGGCATGTCTCAAGCCGCGTACTCTTCGGCAGCACCGGCTGGAGCAGTCTGAACTGCGCATCCAGCCAACCCCGGCAACGATAACCGAGAGAGTGGACTATTTTGGAAACACTCTCTGCTTTTTCACCATCCAGGAGCCGCATACCAGGTTGGTGGTGGAAGCGCGAAGCGAGGTTGTCATGGGGGGCGATGCGACAGCATTGCCCCGCAACGATCCTCCCTGGGAAGAGGCAGTTCGTTCGCTGGCCAGGGATCATAGCCCGGAGGGACTTGAAGCCTACCAATTCAGATTTGAATCGCCGCGGATTCCCCTGCGGCCCGAGTTTGCGGCCTATGCGCTCCAGTCGTTTACCCGCAGGCGGCCGCTGCGGGAGGCCCTTCTCGATCTGACCGACCGCATCCACAGGGACTTTCGCTTCGATTCCGGAGTGACCACCGTCCGGACAACGACGGAAGAGGTCTTCAAGAAGCGGCGCGGCGTGTGCCAGGATTTTGCGCACCTTCAGATTGCCTGCCTGCGCTCCCTGAACCTGTCGGCACGGTATGTCAGCGGATATCTCCGAACCTATCCGCCTCCCGGGCAACCCCGGCTTGTGGGCGTGGATGCTTCCCATGCCTGGGTGTCCGCGTATTGCCCGGGAACCGGCTGGCTCGACCTCGATCCCACTAACAACCTTATTCCTTCGACGGGCCACGTGACCCTGGCCTGGGGGCGCGACTACGGCGACGTCAGTCCCCTCCGCGGCTTGATCCTGGGCGGCGGAGTCCACGCCCTCAGAGTAGCCGTTGACATGGAGGTCCTCGATTCCAAATGATCGGGAACGCGCTGCTTGGATTCGGAGTCACGAACCGTTGCGCTTTGAAAGGGCGCGGCTTCAGTCGTGCCGTAGAAGCGGGCTTTAGTGAAGGGTACGGGCTTTAGCCCGTACATAAGCCCAATAAAAACAACCCGGCTTTAGCCACCGAGGGATTCTGCGGCTGCCTTTAGTTTCCAAAGCCGGCCATGCTTCCGAATCGTCCACAATTCGCTCGCAATGCCGCGTCCGCCATGGAATCCTCATCCCAAAACCGTGTCATTCTGAACGCAGTGAAGAATCCGCGGTTGTCTCCGATCGCTTCATTTCGCCCCTGCTTCCGGATTGCCCACCAGCGGTCAACGGCCAGAAGACACCCTCCCTTCTCCCCCGAGTTGCCATCCTGAAGCGCAGCGAAGGATCTGCGGTTGCTTCCTTCTGCGGTTGCTCCTTATTGATTCATTCGGTCCATGGCACGTCGATAATAGGCCGGCTCGCAGTCGTGCCATTCTCGACTCAAAATCCGTCCAGGCCGGGTTCGTCGACTCGATGAGCGATATTTTCTTCGCCCGTCTCCAGCTCTTCAGTGGTTTCTCGCGGCTGATCGCCTTCGCGATGTCCTGGTGTGCTTCGAGCCAAACCAGCCCATCGCGGTTGTACTTCGCCGTGAAGCCTTCGTGCTCTTTCCATTTGTGCTGAAACACACGTTTGAGAAGGTCTTCCGTGACGCCGATGTAGAGCGTATGGCTGCGACTCGCCATGATGTAGGTGAAATAGCTGCCCTCGTGCATTGAAGGCATCGTATCCGCTCGGAGACGAGATTGGCTGTGACGGGGGAGAACAACCGCGGATCCTTCCGCTGCGCGTCAGAATGACAGCTCTCTGGAGGGCTCGATTCAGGATGTCAAGGCGCGTGAATGGTGTGAAGCGGCTGTGTCACCGCCAATCCCCTTTTCAAGACGATTGAAATGCAATCACCCCGGCCGCCTTCCCCCTTTTGCACAGAATTACGCCCCGGGAGCGCACACTATTCCTAGCGAAACCTCCAAGGAGGAGGCCCAAGAACCATGCAGAGAATACGCCACATCACTGTAGCTGTCTCCGACGATCTCTACCGCCAGACCCGCCGTCTTGCCGCCCAGTACGACACCACCGTCACCGAGATGGTCCGCTTCCTGCTCCTGACCCTCCCTGATGCCGTCGAAGCCGCGCTCTTCCCCGGCGGCCGGCCCCAGATTGGCCGTGCCGCCTACCTCGCCGCCAAAGCCGGAACCCCCTGGCCTCCACCCCTCCAGCCCGGGCATTCCACCCGTGCAAGTCGTCAAAACGCCGAAACATTTATTCATCAAAATTCAGCCAGTATCCCAGTAAATCCCCCTCAACGTACTGACTCGAAAGCAGATACATAAAATTAAGCAGAGAAAATACTGCCCCAGTATCCCAGTAAACCCTCAGCTTCGAGTTTCCAATTTGATAGTCCTTGACACCCTTCGCGCCGAGAGGGTGTCCCGCATTGCCCGCCGTGCCTTGTACAACTGGGACTTCGAGTTTCCCAGGGACCGGGAATTCATGGATGCGATCTCGCGATGTTCAAAACCCTCAATATCGTGCAGAACGAAGGCGTTTCGATAGCCAGGAGCCAGTGCGGAAAGAGCGCGGTCAATGTCCAGGCGGTCGACCACGCCGGCTTGCGCCAGGTCGGGAGCGCCGAAGTCATGCCCCAGGGGATCGTCCGGGGTGTCTGTAATCAAATGATTGAGTGAAACCACCGGCAGCGCGCGCCTGCGCAGATGGATGAGCACGATATTGAAGGTCAACCGGTGTAGCCAGGTGGTGAAGGCTGAATCGCCGCGGAAGGTTGAGAGCTTCCGGTGCAACTGAAGAAAGGCTTCCTGCGTGAGATCCTCGGCCAGGGAAAAATCGCGCACCATATTCAGGCAGATTGAGAACACGCGCCTCCTGTGCTTCCCGTAGAGTTCAGAGAAAGCATCGTGATCGCCGGCCTGCGCTCGGACAACAACACTGTCCATGATTCTGTTTGCCGGAGGGACAACTTGCGCAAGGTCCAATTCCGGAGGGTGAGCCGGTTCGAGCAAGGAAATCGGAAAGGCATGGGCCATCGAATTCCTCCAGCGCGCAGACTCGTGCCAGGTCGAAAGTCCGCGAGCTTGCGGTTTGGACCTGCTTTGCTCAAAGGGACGCATGAGCAGTCGAGTAGAAGAACCGAAAGGGAAACCAGGCGAAGCACCGCGATTTTCCTGGAGCGGCCCGTAAGAGTTCCGGCGGGGGTTCGGCGGTGTCAAACTTCCGCCATGCCGAGTCCTTCAGCATCACATTTTCGCCAAAGAACCGCTGTTCCGAATTGCTCACCTCCCAATTTTTTATGAGTGCCCTTCCGGGAAGACGGCCGTGTGGGGTTGAGCAAACTGTCGTGCGTCGCTGCGTAACATGCCGTGCCTCCAGTTAGAAGTTACAATTGGGAGCGTCAATGGGCGCGCCCCTGGACAGTTGGCCGCGAAGCAATGTGAGAGAGGAAGCAGGCGAATGAAACTGGGACGAATGGCTGTCTGGCTGGCAGGCTGCGGCATTGGCATCTTCTGTGTGGCAGCCGCCCCGCAGAAGGCGCATCGGACGACTTTGTCTCTGGACGGCGAGTGGGATGTGGAAGACAGCATCGGCGCGAGCGACGTGCCACAGACTTATCGCCACACGGCGCCGGTTCCGGGCCTTACTCACTCCGCAGAGCCCGCCTTCCCCGGTGTCGACCAGTATCAGAGCCGGGAGTTGCTGGGCAACCTGGCCAGTCAAGGCATGTACAGCCAGGCCGAGTTCGATAAGCTGGGCAATGCGCGCGGCATCTCGCATCAGGAACGGAATTACTTCTGGTACAGAAAGACCTTCCAGGCGCCGCAGCAGGCTGAAGTGGCTCTGATCAAGGTGAACAAAGCGCAGTTCGGCACGACGGTCTATCTGAATGGCATGCGCATCGGCGAGCACGCGCCTTGCTTTACCGCCGCCTTCCTCGACGTGACCCGATCGATCCGTTGGAACCAGGAGAATGAGCTGGTGATACGGATCGGCGCACACCCCGGCGTGCTTCCGCCTCACGTCTCCCAAGGAACCGACTTTGAGAAGAACCGCTGGACGCCGGGCATCTACGACGATGTGAGCCTGTTAGCGATGGACAATCCGGCTATCGCCAGCGTGCAGGTGGCGCCACAACTAGAGGAGTCGAGCGTCCTGGTGCAGACGGTGCTGCATAACTATTCCGGCCGTGCGACAAAGACCAGGGTCGAGCAGCAGGTCTTCGAGTGGAAGTCGCGCACAACGGCTTCGCAGAAAGTGACGACGGAGGTTGAGGTGCCGGCCGGGGGGGAGACGACTGTAACGCAGACCGTTCCCATGCCACACGCACACCTTTGGAGTCCCGAAGATCCTTTTCTCTACCAGGTGGCGACGAGTACGGCCGGCGACGCGACAACCACCCGCTTTGGCATGCGCGAATTTCGGTTCGATACGGTGACGCAACGCGCCTATTTAAATGGACGGCCGTATTTTCTTCGTGGATCGAATATCACGCTGCACCGCTTCTTCGAAGACCCGGACGTGGGCACGCTGCCCTGGAACGAGGCGTGGCTGCACCGGCTGCTTGTGGAGATTCCCCAGCAGATGCATTGGAACTCCTTCCGCTTCTGCATCGGGCCGGTGCCGGACCGTTGGCTCGAGATCGCGGACGAGTCCGGTCTGCTGATCGAGAACGAATACTTTGTCTGGATCGATTCGGCGAAAAACGACTACGACACCGGCGAGATGATCGGGGAGTATCGCGAGTGGATGCGGGATAACTGGAATCATCCCAGCGTAGCCATTTGGGATGCGACCAACGAGTCCTTTCTGCCGCAGTTCACCAACGTCGTGATACCGGCGGTGCGCACTCTCGACCTGTCGAACAGACCATGGGAAAACAGCTATAACGCTCCGGCCGGGCCGGACGATCCGGTGGAGGATCATCAATATCTGTTCTATGGGACCGCCATGGACGATGAGCCGGAGAAGGATGGACACCACGCGTTCCAGATCGGCGATCTTGAATCGATGATCGGACCCACTCAAGGTCCGCCAAGCAAAACGGGTCATGCGATGATTCTGAATGAATACGGATGGCTGTGGCTGAATCGCGATGGCACGCCGACGCTGCTGACCACGAAGCTGTACACCCGGCTGCTTGGCGACAGGAATACAACCGAGGATCGCTTCGCCTTGCAGTCCTACCTGCTGGGCGGCGAGACGGAGTTCTGGCGGGCCTACCGGCGGTATGCGGGCGTTCTCCACTTTGTGTATCTGACAGCCAGCGACCCGAAGGGGTTTACGTCGGACAGCTTTCTGGATGTGAAAAAGCTGACCCTGGAGCCGCATTTCGAGAAGGCGATGGAGCAGGCGTTCAATCCGCTGGGCGTGTACCTTAACTTCTGGCATTCGCAGGTGAACGCGGGCGACAAGATCAATTTCACCGTTGCGATGGTGAACGACGAAGATCGGCCGCGCAAGGGGATGTTGAGGCTGGTCTATGCGAACTCAGATGGCAAAGAGAGGGCGTCAGCGGAGCAGCCGTTTTCAATGGCGCCGCTGGGAGCTCAGACCTACGTGATTGAGCTCAAGGCTCCTGATGCCGCAGGCAGTTATACGCTGCAGGCTGTGGCGTCGGCCGAGGACGACAGCGCACATCCGACCATCTCAAGCCGCAATGTCGCGGTGCGGGCCGCAGCGGCAAAAGGAAAATGAGCGGCCCAACCTTCCGCAGCCGGCGGACTATCTTCGCGTCCTTTGCAAACGGCTATGCAGTGGAAGATCCAGCCAACTGTACGCACTCATCGATCGTCCAGGGTGGCGTAGCTCCGGCGCGGCTGGCCACCAGGGCGCCGAGCGCATTGGCGAAGGCGGCGATCCGCTGTGTGGGCCAGCCCGCGTCCAAGCCGTGAAGAAATGCTGCCGCGAAGGCGTCCCCGGCACCAACCGTGTCTGCCACTTCGACTGAGAAGCCTTCGAATGTGCGCAACTCGCCGTCGACAAATACCGCGCATCCCTTGCTTCCCAGGGTGACGCAGATGACCCCGATGTCATAAGTTGAGGACCAGTATTTACAGAACTCATTCAGGCTGAATCCCTTTGGTCCGAAGGTCCGGTGAAACAGGAGTTCAGCCTCCGCCTCGTTTAGCTTAAGCACCGTAGCAATGCCCGATAGCTGCTGGACCAAGGGCAGATTCCAGTGCCCCGGGCGCAGGTTCATGTCGTAAAAGCATCTGGCAGGGGCGCAACGCCGAACCGCTTCAAGCAGGATGTGTTCGGTCGGTGGGTTGGTCTGCGCGAGGGTGCCAAAGTAGATCCAGTCGGGGCGAATTTCTTTGAGGCGCGCGAAAATGGAGTCATCGGCGTGCACGAAATCAAAGGCTGCCGGGCGCTCTATGACATAACTAGCGTTTCCAGACGAATCGGTGGCGACCACCGCCGCGCCCGTAGGATGCTGCGCTACGACTTGAACAAACTCCGTGCTAAGCCCGAGCGCTCTCATTCGCTCTTTGGCTCGGCTTCCGCGGGAATCGTCGCCTACTGCAGTCAGCAAAACCACCGAGTGTCCGAGCCGTTGTGAATGAGCAGAAAAATTGAGCGGAGCCCCGCCTAATAGTTCGCTCTCCCCGAAAACGTCCCACAGTACCTCACCAATGCTGATAATTTGCATGTCAAGTACCTTCCCTTTAGTTAGCGGTCGTTGCAGCAGCTTGAGCGTCGCCGATTCATTGGCTGCAAGACGGTTTATCGCTGCTCCGGGTGAATGAGCGTGTCGCTGGCTGCGAAGTCCGGATTGACCGGAACCGTCGATTGCCGGATAACAAGTTTGAAGTCGACCAGGCAGTCCCGAACCGGCATCGAGGGGTTTGAGATCCTGATAAGCATCATGGCCAGCGCCGTGGCTCCGAGCTCAAGGCACGGTTGATGGATGGTGGTCAATGGCGTCTGCAGGAGACTGGCGTACCGGACATCGTCGATGCCCGCCACCTTGACCTTATTTGGAACTTCGACGCCGAGCGCATTGAGCGACGTCATCAAACGGGCAGCCGTGTAATCGTTGGCGCACACAAACGCGTCGGGCTGATGGCGGGAAATGATGCTGCGGACAAAAGAGATATCGCTGGGGTCTCCGAATTCGCTGAATCCCGCCGCTCCATCTCCAAATGCGCGTATTGCCTCGTGGCAGCCCATTCCTCTTTCAGCAACCGTTGGCGCGGAGTTCGGCCGGGCGAGGAAGAGTATTCGTCTCGCGCCGCACATCAGAACATGGGTGGCGATTGTGAATCCCGCGCGCCGGTTATCGATTCCGACCAGATCGTACTTGCTGCGCTGCGGGTATGCGCAGATATCGCGGTCAAGCAGCACCATCGGAATTCCGGCATCGTCGACGGTGCGCGCAATTCGCTGGTTGATCTCGTCTCGCTTTCCCGACAGTTCCAGCGGCGCAAAAAAGATGCCCGAAACTCTTTTTTGCACGTAATAAGCGCAAAGCTGTTCCGCCTGGTCCTGAACGGAGGCGCCCTGGGAAAGAGTCGAACCCCACAACAGGTCGTGATGCCCGTCCTGGCGGGCAATCGATATACCGCGACAGATGGGTTCGAAGATTTCGGTCGTGCCCAGGTCGGGGATGAGAAGGCCAAAGATCAGGGTCTCGGCATTTTCCTGGGCTCGAACGAAGGTTCCCGAACCGGCCCTGCGTTCGATGAGGCCATCGGTCTCAAGTTGAGCCAAAGCGCGGCTGACCGTTGGCCGGCTGGCTCCGAATCGCGCCACGAGCTCGTTTTCGCTTGGAAGCCTGTCTCCAGTCGAATACTCGCGACTTGCCAGTGCGCTGCGAAGCTGACTGTAAATCTGCTTGTACTTTGGTCCGGCGCCAGGAGTCTGGAGATCACTCGGATTTTTCATTATTGCCTCAAAGCTGATCGAATGCAGTATTACAGCTTGCGGGGGAAATGTCTAGATAATCGTTAGCGTCTTGCCAACTTTTCGGGTGAGCTCCTGTGGAAAACCAGAAATGAAGTTCCCGGCTTCTCGACCGCATCGCAAAGCTATCTCCATTAATCTTATTATAATCAACAGTATGAAAACATGTAAATACAAGTAGCTCCGAATGGACGAAAATTTTCAGCAATTGGTATTGACAGACCTTTCATTATTGGCCTAGCATTACTTCGGAATTTGGTAAGCATGATTCTCGATGCTGTAAATCAGTTTGCTATTCGAGAGTCGAACCAGTGAGCCAATGGAAGCGGATTCGAGAGCCTAGCGATTGTATTTTCCGCGATGAGCTTCTTTGCGAAGCCGCGCATCGGCAAATGAACCAATTGGCGAGTGCCTGCTGCTGCACAGGCGAGAGCAAGTCGCAGGCATTCGCATTCACAAGCAACCAGGAGGCAACTATGAAATCGATGCAAAACAAATCGGCAACCCCGGCGAGCACGCCCCATTTTCATTGCACTGGAATGCATGGGCTGCCGCTCTTCCGCGCCGCCGTCATTCTGCTGCTGGCTTTTCTCGGCAGCACGTTTCGGAGTGCGCGCGCCCATGCGCAAACCAGCTACGGAGGCATTGTCGGAACCGTCACGGATTCGACCGGCGCTACCGTACCTGGCGCCAACGTCATCTTGAAAAACAGCGGCACCGAAGCTACCGAGACGGCCACGACCAGCAGCGGCGGTACCTATACCTTCATCAACCTGAATCCTGGCACTTACAGCGTGACCGCATCTCACCCGGGGTTTGAGTCGTATAGCAAAGATGCGGTAGACGTCCAGATAGGCGGCGCGACGCGTGTGGACATGATTCTGGCGGTCGGCAGCGACTCGCAGACCGTAACGGTGACCGCGGCGGCGGTGGGATTACAGACTGACAGCGCCTCGCTCTCCGGCGTGATCGAGGGGCGTCAGGTGGTAGACGCACCCCTCAACGGCCGCAACGTGAACAACCTGCTCGATTTTGTGCCCGGTGTCACGCCCGGCGGTGGCACCCAGGGCAGCACCATGGCCAACGGCGGGAGCGGCAGTTTCCAGGCTGGCGGGCAGACCCAGGCAATCGCCTACGGCAATTATCAGATCGGCGGCGCATTCAGCGGCCAGAGTCTCTTCTTTATCGACGGTGTCGGATCCAATATCTCTGAAAACAACGTCAACACGCTCGTTCCCACCCAGGACGCCGTCCAGGAGTTCCGGGTTTCAACCAATGACGTGAGCGCTGAGTTCGGCGGCTACGGCGGCGGAGTCGTTCAAATCTCCACCAAGAGCGGGACCAACACCTTCCATGGCAACGCCTACGAATTTTTCCGCAACACCGATCTGGATGCCAACGACTGGTTCAGCAACCACGATGGTCTGGGCAAGTCGCCACTCCATCAGAATCAGTATGGGGTCAACATCGGCGGTCCGGCATTCAAGAACAAGCTGTTCTTCTTTTTCTCGTGGGAGCATGAGTCGCTGATTTCGGCCAGCCCGATCTCTGCCACGGTGCCCACCGCCGCCGAGTTGAACGGAGATTTCTCCGGCGATCCGCAAACCGTCTATTGTCCCGCAGTCGGATCGTACGGTTGCGCTCCCGGAAAGGCATTGCCGGGCAACAAACTCACCTACATTGACCCTACCGCGCTGGCCATCGTAAAACTCGAAACCCCGGCCGAGTCGCGCGTGACGCAGACGCCTTACACGACCAACTTCTTTGCTTCAGCGCCGATTGAGGGCTACCAGGACCAGTACAACGCCCGCCTTGACGCGTCCCTGGGTAAAGACAACGTGTTCGCGCGCTACACCTTCTGGAATCCACACAACGGGCCTAGCGATCCATTCGGCACCAAGACCGGCGCCGGGCCCACAGGGAACTACACGCAGGAAGCGGTGCTGGGCGATAGTCACGTGTTCAACCCCACCACCATCGCCGAGCTGCGCTTGTCCTATCTCGAAAACTACAACTTCCAGTACCCGCTGTCCGACGGGTACGATATGTCTTCGATCAGTCCGGCATACGGAACCATTCAGTCGGAGAGCGAGAATAAAGAAGGACTGCTCCCGGGCCTGGGTATTCAGGGCTACGGCATCGGCGCCGAGCTCTCGCAGCTCTACTGGAACAACAACGTGTGGGCGATCACCGGCAGTGTCACCAAGATTCTGGGCAAACACACCATTAAAGCCGGCGGTAACTGGCGTCAGGTTCTTTGGGAGAACTATCATAACAGCCAGGGCCTGGGAATCGGTACATCGACCTTCTTCACCGCTTCCTCGCCAACCGACCCGACTACCGGCAACGGCCTGGCATCGTTCCTGCTCGGCATTCCATCCAGCACCGGCATCAGTTCGGTGGGAACATGGCACGCGTTCCTCCACAACTACGGCTTATTTGTTGAAGACACCTGGCAAGCTACGCAGAAGCTGACCGTGATTGCCGGCCTGCGCTGGGAGCAGCCCGGCTCTTACTCGGAAGAAAACAACCTCGATTCGATTCTCCAACCCAACGCCCCGGTCAGCATCGGGGGCGTTAGCTCCGTCACCAATCCCGTCACCGGCGCAGTCGTGCCTCTCACCGGACAACTGGCTTTTGTCGACAGCTCTGCGTACAGTCCCCGCAGAGAAGAGGCTCTCCACTGGATGTTGTACTCGCCGCGTGTGGGTATCGCTTATCGCTTCGACCCCAAGACCGTCCTCCGCTCAGGCTATGGCATCTCGTTCTTCCCGGCTGAAATCACTGCGGACTCTCCGGGCAACAGCCCCATCAATTCTGCTGGAACCGGCATCAGCAATACACCAGGACAGCCGCTGCTCGCCACGGTCGACAATCCGTTGCCGAACGGCATCAATCTGCCCACCGGCCGTACCCAGGCCGGCCTGAACGCCGCGCTTGGACAAGGGATCGGAGGCCGCATACCCAACCAGTCTTACGGCTATTCGCAACAGTGGAACCTGGCACTCGAACGGGCTCTCGACAGCAAATCCACCGCCGTCGTGGCCTATGCCGGTTCAAAGGGAACCCACCTGATTCTCTCCGGTGGGTTCACGGGCACCGGTTTGAATCTCAATCAGCTCCCGGACAGCTACGACTCGTTGGGCAATGCGCTTCTTACGCAGGTGCCGAACCCCTTCTTCGGGATTCTGCCATCCGGCATAACCGCCGGACAGCCCACCGTCGCGGAAGGGTACCTTCTTGAGCCACACCCGCAGTATGAGGGTATGTCCCAGGTTGTGCCTCGCGATGGCGACTCCACCTACCATGCCCTTCAGGTCACCTACACCCGCCGCTTCAATCACGGCGGTGTTCTGCAAGGCGCCTATACGTGGAGCAAGCTGATCAGCAACACCGACAACACGAGCTCGTTCCAGGACGGTCAAGGCGGTCTTGGCGTGGTGCAGGATAACAATAACCTGAAGGCTGAAAAATCGCTCAGCCAGCAGGATCTTGCCAACAACCTGGTCATCAACTATGGGCTGGACCTGCCTTTCGGCCATGGAGAGGAATTTCTCTCCCACATTAACGGCGCCACCAACCAGGTGATCGGCGGATGGCGCGTGGACGGCATTTCAACCTTCCGCAGCGGCCTTCCTTTGGCGCTGCTGGCGCAGGGAAACGGGCTCAGCCAGTTCGGCGCCGGCAACATCCGCCCCGACTACGTGTCAGGCTGCTCCAAGGGCCAGCCGGGATCTCCGCACAGCGCGGCCCGCGCCAACGAGTGGTTCAACACGGCCTGCTTCACGCAGCCCGGCCACTGGGCTTTTGGCGATGAACCCCGAGTCGATCCGGGAATGAGGTCCGAGGGCGAAGACGACTTCGATGTTTCGATCAACAAATCCTTCGGTCTGACGGACAACGCGAAACTGAAGTTCAGCACCGAGATCTTCGATCTGTTCAACCACGCGCAGTTCGCGGAGCCGAACACGATTTCCGGATCGCCGGGGTTTGGACAGGTGGGCCACCAGACAAATCTGCCGCGCACGGTTCAGTTTGCCTTGCGGGTCTCGTTCTAAACGCACTATGAACCGTACAACATTCACCGCTCCACTTCATCGCGAGGCTGAGACCCATCCGGCTCAGCCTCGCGCTGCATGCACGTCGGAATGATAAGATCCATGAGATCCACAAGGGCCATGAACGCCTGGGAGGAGCAGACAAAGTGATTCTCCGTCGAAGGTTTCTTGCCGGCCTGATGGGTACGACCGCTGCATCCGCACTGGCTCCGGACTTCTGGCGGACAGCGATGGCGGCTGTAGCAATTACGGACGAACTGGCGACGAAATTGGCACTCGATCCGCGACGGCCGCAATACCATCTGCTGCCGCCGGCCAACTGGATGAACGATCCGAACGGCCCTATCTACTGGAACGGCCAATACCACATGTTCTATCAGTACAACCCTGGCGGCGCTTACTGGGGCGACATGCACTGGGGACATGCGGTGAGCCCGGACATGGTTCATTGGAGACATCTCCCAGTGGCTCTTGCGCCGACACCCGGCGGACCCGACGCCAATGGATGCTTCACCGGAACCGCAGTCGTTCAGGACGGCCGCGTGACGATTCTCTACACCGGCGTTAGCGCATCCGCCCTGGATCAGGCCACGATCAAAGACGCCCACCCGCCTCTGCGCGAAACTCAGTGCCTTGCAGTTGCGGACAATTCGGACTTGACCACCTGGACCAAGGCGAGCGCGCCGGTGCTTGCCTCGCCACCCGCGGGGCTGCAGGTGAATGGTTTCCGCGATCCCTCTCCATGGAAGCAAGGCGACTGGTGGTACATGGTCACGGCGTGCGGCATCCCCGACCAGGGCGGTGCGGTGCTGCTTTACCGGTCGAAGGATCTGCGCGACTGGGAGTTCCTTCACGTCCTTGCCCAGCGAGACCGCGAGGGTTCTGCTCGATTCGATTCCTTCGACCCATGGGAGGTGTGGGAGTGCCCCGAGTTCTTCCCGCTGGGCGATTGGCATGTTCTCATTTATTCCACTGCCGGCAAGACGTACTGGCAGAGCGGCAAACTCGATGAGAAGATGAACTTTGCGCCGGAGCAATCGGGCATCATGGACTACGGCACGTACTACGCGGCAAAGACCCAACTCGACAAGACGGGAAACCGCGTCATCTGGGGCTGGATTACTGAAACGCGCCCTCTCGATGAACACAAGGCCGCAGGCTGGGCGGGGTTCATGTCACTGCCGCGCGTGCTCTCCGCCGCCGCAGACGGGACGGTCAGATTCAGCGTTGCTTCCGAGGTCGAGCAACTTCGCCAGAAGAGACAGTCGCTCAGTGTCAGTTCGGATAAAGGTGCAATGCAGCAGCAGATCGATGCGATGAGTCTGGCAGGATGCACGGGAGAGATCCAGTGCACCATGCGAAGAGCCGCGGATCCATTCGCATTGACTTTTTCCGATTCGGATGATAGCGCGAACCCACTGCTCATTCTTGAATACGATCCGCGTCATCGCGCCCAGGTGGCGATCGACGGACGACCGGTTCCCGTGCTCCTGGGTGAGAACGAAAATTTGGAGTTTCACCTCTACGCTGACGGCTCGGTTATTGAGTTGTTCGTGAACCACCAAGTCGCCTGGACAAAACGTTTCTACTACCAGGGCAATAGCGCTCCCAATCTTCACCTGAAGTTCAGCGGGAACGTTACCAACGTCGAGAGTTTGACTGTTTGGCAGTTGTCCCCCATCTCTGCGGATCGCCTCACAACCTGAGCACATCGAATGCATCCTTCCTGGATTGCCTCCCAAGTGAAATCACAAGACGAAGAAGGAAGAAAATGACGGAAAGAGTACGGTCGGCAGGTTTGGGTGGCCGGTTTACACTACCCGGCACCTCGATCCACTTGAATCGCTTGGGCTACGGCGCCATGAAGTTGGCAGGGCCGCATGTGTTCGGTCTGCCCAGGGACCGTGCGACGGCGATTGCCGTGCTGCGGGAGGCTGTCGCCCTTGGCGTGAATCACATCGACACCAGCGACTTTTACGGGCCGCATGTTACCAACCAGATTATTCGTGAGGCGCTCCATCCGTATCCCGAAACCCTCACAATCGTCATCAAGGTGGGCGCGCGGCGCGGCGAGGACGGGTCGTGGCATGCAGCGCAGAGCCAGGCCGAGTTGACCAATGCCGTGCATGACAACCTGCGCAACCTGGGACTCGACGTGTTGGACGTCGTCAACATGCGCCTGTGGGACGGGACAATCGGCCGGAAGAGGGACCGATTGCCGAGCAGTTCGACACACTTGCTCAACTTCAGCAGCAAGGCCTCATCCGGCACCTCGGCATCAGCCATGCATCGGCGACCCAGATTGAGGAAGCGCACGCGATTGCTCCGGTGGTCTGCGTGCAGAACCCGTACAACATCGCGCTCCGCCATGATGATGCGCTGATCGACGATTTGGCGGCGAAAGGCATTGCCTTCGTGCCATACTTCCCGCTGGGCGGCTTCACCCCCTTGCAGTCCACGACCCTGTCAGAAGTCGCCGTGCACCTCGATGCCACGCCAATGCATTGGCGTTGGCATGGTTGCTGCACCGCGCGCCCAATCTGCTGCTGATCCCCGGCACGTCATCCGTCGAGCACCTGCGCGAGAATCTGTCGGGAGCCAATTTGGAACTCCCGCCTGAAATACTGGATAAGCTGAATTCGATCGGTTCCTCAACCAAGCCGGCACGCACCCCTGAGTGATCCGAGTCCTTGTGTTCACATTTCTTCGGTTATCGATGACGTCAACAAATAGGATGTAGACGCATTGCTGCGAAACATTCTTATCGGATGAGTTTGAAAGGCCGATGCTTCGCGCCATAATCGACCCCTTGCGTCTGTCCCGGTGTTCCCGAAACCGGGACGACCGCACCTTGCCTCGATAGTCGACCGCGTATTCATGAATCCGGGATCACGTCAAAAACATCTACATGGAACGTTGTTGTTCAGGCTTCCCCAAAAGCCCACAACTTAGAAGCCCGAAAGATCTCAACCCGAAACGGAGATCAAGATGCTCGTGTATCCAAAACCGGCGTCAAAAACGATCGTCGTCACTCTTGCTGTGCAAATTGCCGCAACAGCATTGTTCTCTGTTGGAATCGCACTGCTCTCAGGCTGCGATAGCAATGCTGTCTCCGCAAAGGCGGGACCTCCGCCGGCGATGCCGGTCTCTGTCGTTAAAGCGGATGAAAGAGATGTGCCAGTTACCGGCGAGTGGGTTGGGACGCTGGACGGATATGTAAACGCTCAAATCCAGCCGCAAGCGAACGGTTATCTGATTCGCCAGGATTATCGCGAGGGCTCACAAGTTGAAAAGGGCCAGGTACTGTTTGAAATCGATCCCCGCCCGTTTGAAGCGGCATTGCATCAGGCAGGGGGTCAGTTAGGCCAGGCGCAGGCACAACTTGAGCTTGCGAAGATCAACGTCAGACGTGACACTCCGCTTTCCGAAGCACGCGCAATCGCGAGGAGTCAGTTGGACAACGAGGTTCAGCAGGAATCTCAGGCGGAAGCAGCCGTCGAGTCGGCCCAGGCGGCGGTCGACACGGCCAAATTGAATCTAAGCTTCACCCAGGTAAAATCGCTTATCTCGGGCGTAGCCGGACAAGCCACAACACAAGTGGGGAATCTGGTGAGCACCCAGTCCGTGCTCACTTCGATATCGCAGCTAAATCCCATCAAGGTTTACTTCTCCATCAGCGACAGCGAGTACCTCGCGCTTGTGCAACGAGTTCGCAAGGGCGGTCACGATTTGCTTCAGGGAAGCGCGAAGATTCCACTCACGCTAACGCTCGCGAATGGTGAAACGTATCCATACAAAGGGCAGATCGAATTCGTCGATCGAGAGCTGAATGCGCAGACCGGCGCCATTCGCATTGCGGCAATCTTCCCCAACCCAGGCGACCTTCTCCGGCCCGGGCAGTTTGGCAGGGTGCGCGCGGAGACTGAGATTCACCGGAATGCTGTACTGGTACCACAAGCCGCGGTTACTGAATTCCAGGGACTGGAGCAAGTTTACACCGTTGCCGCGAATCAAACGGTTCACGCCAACAACGTGACGCTGGGACCTCAACTGGGCAACAGTTGGGTCATCGATAGCGGCCTAGCCGGCGGCTCCCTTGTAATCACCGACAATCTGCAAAAGCTTCGCGAGGGCGCGCCCGTCAATCCGCAGTTGACCAGTTACCCGGATCCCGCCGTCGCACTGACGTCACAGCCAACTGGAAGGTGACGCGTGTCCAAATTCTTTATCCGCAGGCCCATCGTGGCCATTGTCATCGCCATTCTTACTGTGATTATCGGCGTAGTGGCAATGCTTCAACTGCCAATCTCACAGTTCCCCAACATCGTTCCGCCTGAAATTCTGGTAACTGCTACGTATCCCGGTGCCGACGCCAAGACCGCCGGACAGGCTGTATCGACTCCTATCGAGCAGCAGATGAACGGCGTCGACAACATGATCTACATGAACTCCGTGAGCGGCAACAACGGGACGGTTCAGCTTTTTGTCGACTTCGATGTGAAAACAGATCCGAATATCGATCAGGTGCTTGCGCAGTTACGCGTCGATCAGGCTCAGTCGCAGCTCCCGCCACAGGTCACAGCCGCCGGGCTTACTGTGCAAAAGGCGCTTACTTCACCACTGATGCTCGTCGCTGTGAACTCACCTGGCGGGAAATTGAGCCAGGACTTTCTCACCAACTACGCGATCATCAACCTCGAGGATCAAATCGCTCGCGTCAAGGGAGTTTCGCGCGTGCAGGTCTTCGGCGGCGAGTATGCTCTACGCGTCTGGGTCCAGCCGGATAAGCTGGCAAAGCTTGGGGTGACCGCGCCCGAGGTCATCGCAGCAATCCAGACCCAGAATAACGTAAACCCCGCCGGGCAGATCGGCGGAGAGCCGATTCCGCAAGGGCAGCAGTTCACCTACACGGTGCGAACGCAGGGGCGCCTGGTGACGCCGGAAGAATTCGGCAACATTATTCTTCGCGCCAATCCTGACGGCTCGATACTGCACCTACGCGACGTCGCGCGCATCGAGCTGGGAGATCAGGCCTACACCATCTCCGGCCGCTATAACCAGGCGCCGTCGGGGGTGATGGCGATTTATCAACTCCCAGGTTCCAATGCGGTGGAAACCGCCCGCGCCGTGACAGAGCGCATGAAGGATCTATCTGCTAGCTTCCCGCCGAGTATCACTTACAACATTCCGCTGGACACAACCAAGGCAGTCACATCGGGCATCCGCGAGATACTTTACACGCTGATCGAGGCGCTGGGGATGGTGGTAATTGTTGTATATATTTTTCTCCAGGGTTGGCGCGCCACACTCATTCCACTGCTTGCCGTGCCGGTCTCCTTGATTGGAACATTCATCATTTTTCCGGCTCTCGGTTTCTCCATCAACACACTATCGTTGTTCGGCCTTGTGCTTGCAATCGGCCTTGTGGTTGACGACGCGATTATTGTCGTCGAGGCGGTCGAGCATCATATCGAAGAGGGGATGGATCCGAAAGCAGCCACCGTCAAAGCGATGGAGGAAGTGGGAGGCCCGGTAGTTGCCATCGCGCTCATCCTCGCTGCGGTCTTCATCCCCACCGCGGCAATCCCCGGAATAACCGGCCGCCTCTATCAGCAATTTGCCGTCACGATTGCCATTTCAGTGCTGATCTCGGCCTTCAATGCGCTCACCCTGTCGCCGGCGCTGGCGTCGATCCTGCTAAAGCCCCGCGAGAAGGGCCGCAAAAAAGGGCTGCTTGGACGGGGTTTCGGTCTGTTCAATAAATTCTTCGGGCGCGCCACGGACAATTTCATTGGCGCCTCGCGCATACTCATCCATAAGTCGGTCTTCGCGATGCTGGGAATCGTACTGGTTGCCGCGTTGGCGGTGTATCTGGGCTCCAGTTTGCCAGGCGGCTTTCTTCCGACCGAGGACCAGGGCTACATGTTTCTCGCCTTGCAACTTCCGGATGGCGCCTCCGCCCAGCGCACCGACGCCGCGGAACAGAAGATCACCGCCGCGCTTCTCAAAACGCCCGGAATTGAAGGCGTGATCGCGGTGACCAATTTCTCGCTGCTTACTCAGGTGCAGAGCACAAACGCGGGATTCTTCTTCGTCAACTTAAAGCCCTGGGCAGTGCGCAAGACGAAAGAACAGCAAATTCAATATCTGCAGAGCAGCATTCAAAGACAGCTTGGCGGCGATCCCGATGGAATTGCGTTTGCGTTTCCGCCTCCCTCCATTCCCGGCATTGGGACCTCGGGCGGCGTCACGATGATCCTTGAAGATCGCTCCGGATCCGATGACCCGACCACGCTGACGAAAAATGTCTTTACATTCCTTGGCGCTATTTCCAAGCGCCCGGAGATAGCTGCCGCGATTCCGTCTTACCAGCCTGCGGTCCCCCAACTGTATGCGGATGTCGACAAGGAGAAAGCGCTCGAGCAGCAAGTGGACCTCTCGAACATCTATACCACCATGCAGACTTTCATGGGCGGCTATCTGGTCAACTATTTCAATCGCTTCGGACGCCAGTGGCAGACTTACGTCGAGGCCGAGGGCACCTCTCGAACCAGCATAGCGAACATCAATCAGTTTTACGTTCGCAGCGCCAACGGAAGCCAGGTCCCTCTCGGCTCGCTGGTCAAAGTCACTCGGATTACGGGTCCGGAATTCATCTACCGCTTCAACGAGTTCAATGCCGCACAGATCAATATTACCGGCGCGCCCGGCTACAGTTCCGGTCAGGTTAGAAAGGCATTGGAAGATGTCTTTCATCAGACCATGCCGTCGAGCGCCGGATTTGACTATTCAGGCATGTCGTTCCAAGAGCAGCAGGCGGAAAAGGGAGTACCGTCCTGGGCCGTGTTCGGCCTCTCGATTGTATTCGTGTTCCTGATTCTTGCGGCTCTTTACGAGAGCTGGACTCTGCCATTCAGCGTTTTGCTGAGCACGCCTGTTGCGATTCTGGGTGCGTACGTCGCGCTTCATGCCCGGGCGTTAGAGAACGACATCTTCGCTACCATCGGTCTTGTCATGCTGGTCGGCCTCTCGGCGAAGAATGCCATTCTCATCGTGGAATTTGCGAAAGCGAACTTTGAAGGGGGACAAAGCATCTGCGAGGCGGCGCTCGCCGCCGCGCGTCTCCGACTGCGGCCGATCGTCATGACGGCTCTGGCCTTCATCGTCGGCTGCCTGCCGTTGTGGTTTGCGACCGGCTCAGGCGCCGCTTCCCGGCGCATTCTAGGTACTGTCGTTGTCGGCGGAATGGCGCTCTCGACTGCTTTAGGCCTTATGTTTATCCCGGTTACTTTTGCCGTTGTTGAATATCTTTCGCACCGCCTGGTCAGAGGCGGCAAGGGCACCACAATGGACTCATCCGGCGGGCTGTGCGGTCCCGCTTCCGAGCCCGCGCCTCAAGTTGCTCTCGCGCAGACGGAAGGGGGCAAAGCATGACGCGCAACGCGGCCTCTTTGCGATTCGCTCTTCTAGGTGCGTTCTCGGTCTGCATGGCCATTCTGGAGGGCTGCACGGTTGGGCCGAATTACGTCCGGCCCAACTCCTTGGCGCCGCCGGCCTTTCTCGGTGCGGATGACATGCCTGTTGTCTCCGACGCCAAGACCTCGCTCGCGGATGAGGAATGGTCGAAGGTCTATCAGGAACCCGAGTTGCAGGACCTCATTCGCAAGGCTCTGGCCAACAACTACGATGTCCGCATTGCTGCGCAGCACATCCTCGAGCAGCAGGCTCAGGTAAAGATAACGCGCGCCCAGCAGTTTCCTAGTCTCACTGTCGGCGGCACTGGAATCGGGGCAACCTTGCCGTCCTCTCTCGGCACGCAATTGCCCAATCCCTTGGTCGATGGCTCGTTCAATGTTTCAGCAGCCTGGACGCCCGACTTCTGGGGGCTCTATCGCAGGCAGACCGAGGCCGCGCGCGCACAGCTTCTGGCGCAGACTTGGGCCCAGCGAACAGTTCGTCTCACGCTTGTTCAACAAGTGGCCACTGCCTACCTTCAGCTCCGCGCTTTCGATCGCCAGCTTGACATCACCGAGCACACGATCAAGGTCCGCCAGGAGTCGGTCGATCTGACGAAGACTTTGGAAAATGGCGGATCTGCGCCGTTATCCGATGTTCGACAAGCGGAGCAACTGCTCTACACGGCCACTTCGCAGGTGCCCCAGTTGGAAGAGCAGATTCAACAGCAGGAAAACGCGCTGAGGCTTCTTATCGGCGAGAATCCTGGCCCTGTAGCGCACAAAGATCCAAACGCGCTGTCGCCGCCTCCGCAGGATATTCCCACCGGGCTTCCATCGCAACTGCTCGAACGCCGCCCGGATATCCAGCAGGCGGAGGCCACGCTGATCGCGGCTAACGCGCAGATTGGAGTGGCTCGCGCGCAGTTCTTCCCCAACCTTTCGATCAGCGCTTCAGGCGGAGTGGGCGGAGATTCTATCTCCAGCATCTTCGATCCCGCGGGAAAAACCATCTATGGCATCGGGACGCTCACACAGCCACTCTTTGAAGGCGGCAAACTTCGCGGGCAGCTTCAGCTTTCGGAGGAAACCAAGCAGGAGATGGTTCTGGATTATCAGAAGACAATTGCCGGCGCATTCCGCGATGTCTCCAACGCCCTGATCGCGCTCAATAAGCAGCGCGCCTATCGCGAGCAGCAGGAAAAACTTGTCGAGGCCGCACAGGATGCCACGCGCCTGGCTCGAATCCGTTACCAGGGCGGTTCGACCGGATATCTTGAAGTACTGACGACTGACTCCAACCTTTACACGGCGCAATTGAGTCTGGTGACCGCACAACAAGGCGAGGCACTCACGCTCGTCCAGCTTTATGGCGCTCTTGGAGGCGGCTGGCAACAATAGCCGCAGGTGCGCTCGCGGCCGGCAACGGTTTCAGAGTCCGCCCCGGAACGCAATTAATTAGGATGAGGCCGGGATGGAGAGATTAAGCACGCGGTTCAGCCGCTGCACAAATGCGGCCGGGTCCGTCAGCGGAACGCCTTCCATCAGCAGGGCCTGATCCAGCAGCAGCCAGGCTGCATCCTGGGTCACGGCATCTTGCGGACGCGCCAGCAGCTTCTTCACAATCTCGTGATCGGGGTTGATTTCAAGCGTCGGCTTGGGTGCGGGAACGCCCTTTTGCCCCATCGCTCGCAGCATCTGCTGCATCTGCATTGAGGGTTCTTCCTCGTCGGAAACTATGCACGAAGGGCTGTCGGCCAGCCGCACCGATGCGCGCACATCTTTTACCCGATCGCCCAATGTGGCCTTGAGCTTTTCAAGCAGCGGCTGCAGCGCGTCGGCCTTGCCAGTCTCCGCTTCATCCTTCAGATCCTCGCCGGTCGAGGCCTTGTTGACCGCCTTCAGATCGATCTCTCCGTACTTTTCGATTCCCGAAAAGACGATCTCGTCAAAGTCATCGTCCAGGATGAGAACTTCAATGTCCTTCTTCTTGTAAATCTCCAGTAGCGGCGAGGTGCGAAGCAGCGATTCGCTGCCGCCGGTTATGTAATAAAGACTCTTCTGTCCATCCTTCATGCGCGCCTTCGCCTCGGCAAGGCTGGTCAGTCCTTCCACCTTGGTCGACTTGAAGCGCACCAAGTCCAGCAGCGTCTCACGATTGGCAAAGTCACTATACAAGCCCTCTTTCAGCGGCCGGTTGTACTCGCCGATGAACTTCAGGTATCGCTCAGGCTGGTTGGCGGCAATGCTCTTCAACTCGGTCAGAATTTTCTTCACGCTGGCGGTGCGGATGCTGGTCACTATGCGATTCTGCTGCAGGATCTCGCGGCTTACGTTCAGCGGCAGATCCTCGCTGTCGATGATGCCGCGAATGAAGCGCAGGTATTGCGGCAGCAGATCTTTCGAGTCTTCCATGATGAAGACCCGTTTGACGTACAGCTTCACGCCGTCCTTGTACTCCGAATGGTAGAGATCAAGAGGCGCCTTCGACGGGACGTAAAAGAGCGTCGTATACTCCAGCGTTCCTTCCGCCTTGGTGTGGAACCAGAACAGCGGATCCTCCCAATCGCCTGAGATCGATTTGTAGAGTTCCTTGTAGTCCTCGTCCGTCAATTCGTTCTTCGGCCTGCGCCAAAGTGCGCTCGCGGCATTCACCTGCTCCGTGGTCCGCACCTTGACTGACGTCTTTTCCGTCTCGTTCCACTCGCTCTTGTCGTAAGTCAGATAAATCGGAAAGGCGATGTGGTTCGAGTATTTCTTTACGATCTCCTTCAGGCGCCAGCTGTTTGCGTAGGTCTGGCCCTCGTCATTGAAGTGCACCAGTACCGTGGTTCCGGCCACGCTGCGCTCCGCCGGCTCAAGGTCAAAACCACTTTTGCCGTCGCTCACCCAGCGCCATGCCTTGTCTTCACCGGCTTTGCGTGTGACGACCTCCACTCGATCGGCCACCATGAACACGCTGTAGAAGCCCACACCAAACTGTCCAATGAGGTTGGAGTCCTTCCGTGCGTCTCCCGATAGCTGCGCAAGAAAGGTCTTCGTCCCCGACCGGGCAATGGTGCCGAGGTGCGAAACCAGGTCGTCCTCGCTCATGCCGATGCCGGCGTCGGCAATGCTCAATGTCTTCTTCTCTTCGTCAAGCTCCAGATCGATCCGCGGATCGAAAGGGAGTGCCTTGAAGGCTTCGTCGACAAGAGTCAGATGGCGCAGCTTGTCGAGCGCATCCGACGAGTTCGAGATCAATTCGCGCAGGAAGATCTCTGGATGCGAATAGAGCGAATGGATAATCAGTTGCAGCAGTTGATTGACTTCAGTCTGGAATTCACGTTTCGACATAGGTTCCGGTCACCAGGCTCCATGATAAATCGGGGAGTTGAGGCTGCAAAAGCGCAAAAAAGCACGACTGCGTTGAGACTTCGCGGGCGCATCTCGGCAGAATCATACGCTGGAGTTAGATAGCAAACCCACGCCGCGCAATTCGGATTGTCCAGTTCAATGCAAATCGCGGAGGAGCAATAACGGGATTTCGTGTTCCGGAAATCTCATGCAATCTGCAAATTGGTCCTGAAATTCCGGATTCATGGCTAGACTCATATGCTCGATGCCAGGGAGAACCGGCTCCGTCTCCGAGAGCAGCATGATCTTCGCGCCGCGCAGCGCGGTGTTGCCCACGGCAGAGATGCGGCCGGCAGGCGCTTCAATCAAACTAATGGCGACGGCGCTCTCAACCTGAACGTAATTGCCGAATGCGCCTGCAAGGCAGATGCGTTTTAGATCACACGAGTTCGCACCCAGGCGGTTGAGCAGTAATCTGAATCCTGCGGCAATCGCGCCCTTGGCCAATTGCAACTGGCGAATATCGCTCTGATGAAGCACAACGGACCCACTGACAGGGAACAACTTTGTTCCGTCGGCAATGCGTCCCGAACTTAGAATCCTCCCATCGGCAAGACCAACAGCAATCGCATCGACAAGACCGCTTCCGCAAATCCCGCGAGCCTCAACGTCTCCGATCACGCTGGAGCACGTCTCGCCACCTGAGAGCCACACTCGGGAGACAGCTCCCGATGTCGCGCGCATACCCATATGAATCGCGCCTGCTTCAAAGGCCGGCCCGGCCGCCGCGGATGCGCAAACGATTCCATCGCGGTTGCCGATTGCTATCTCGCCATTTGTGCCCAGATCGACCAGTGCTATCAGATCGGCGCTGCTGCCCATACCAACGGCAATGATTCCCGCAAGAATATCTGATCCCACAAACCCGCCGAGGCAGCTTTCAAAGCGAATGAGGCAATCAGGCGGAAGATCCCAGCCTATCTCACGCGGCTGGAAACATTTCACGCCGTCCTGACACGACTGAAAGGGTACACGCGAGAGCGGCTCGACATCCAGACCCGAGAAAAGATGGTGCATTACGGTATTGCCAACAAGTACTACCTCGCGAACCTCCTCTTCACGCCCGCCGGCAAGCTTTGCGACCATCTGGCCAAGGACCAGTCGGATTGGGCCGGTCAGATCTGCTCCGGATAGGGCCCCCTGAATCCTCTGCATCACCTCGGAACCGTATTGGGCCTGCGGATTCAGGGCCGTTTCCACGCCGAGCACGTCGCCTGAAGCGAGATCGATGATCTGCGCCGCAATGGTAGTTGTCCCGAGATCGATGGCAATCCCAACTCCCGACTTTCCCCGGCCGGCCAGGCGCGAGTCGTCCACGAGAACATCCATTTTCCATTGACTACACTCCAGCACGAGAGGCGTCAAGGCCAGAGCCTGGCAGGCGAGCCGCCATCCTGCGGCAAGTTCCTCCGGCGAGAACCCGCCCTTATCGGATTCGGTAGCAGGTAGCGATCCGTGAAGTACGCGAACACGACAGCCGCCGCAGATCCCGGCTCCTCCACATGGAAATTCAACGCCGAACTCCGCGAGCGATACGGCTAATTGGGCGCCAACGGGGACTTCAACAACCGTGGAGGTGGGTTCGAGCTGAATGCGTACGGTTTCGCCGATCATAGAGCTTCCACAATAGTATCGCCGAAAGTGCTGTTCTTGCATCGGCGTGGCTCCGGTCGCGAAACAGAACCAATTATCCTTTTGTTTCCACCGCTAAAGGGTCTGTCAGGCCGCCTAAAACGACCGAAGGTTCGATTGTCTCTTGAAGAGGATCGGCTCAGCGTCATCGGTACTCTGTCGGGCTGAATGCACGGCCGCCATCGCCGAACCCGGGAGTGCATGCGGTCCTTGCTTCAGAAGCAAAAAAACTGATCTCAGTGCCGCGCACACCCGGTGTGCTTTCCAAATTGCTGACGCTCTATTGCCGCTTCCATATCTCTTGAATCTCTTCAAGCGTGCGGCCCTTGGTCTCGGGTAGCTGCAAATAGATATACACAAAGGAAACAGCGCAAACCAATGCGTATCCAAGAAATACGGTTGATGCGGAGAACAATTTAATCAATGTCAGGAATGTCGAGGTCACGATCGAGACCGCGATCCAGAGCACAATGGTGGCAATCGACATCGCGCGGCCGCGAATGCGATTAGGGAAAAGTTCTGCCAGGCAAACCCACACGCCGGTTCCCAGCCCGAATGCGAAAAACGCGACGTAACCCAGCACCGGCACGACAAGCAGCAACGAATGGGAAGGAAGACAATACAACATACCGGCAAATACAGCCAGGCAAATACTCATTCCACCTGTTGCAATCAGAAGAAGCGGCCGCCTTCCCATCCGATCGATTGTCGTCAGTGCCACGATCGTGAAGATCAGATTCACGAATCCGACAATCACATTCAATCCGATTGCATTCGAGGTGCTCGCGCCGCGCTCAACGAAAATCATCGAGCCGTAATAGAGAACGGTATTGATGCCTGTGACTTGCTGAATGATCGCGAGTGCAATGCTCAGTATGAGTGGCTTCCGCAGCGCGTGCTCCAGCAGCTCGCGATAGGTTCCGGTTTCCTCTGAGATGGCATTGGTTATCTCGCTGAGCGCCGCATCCGCATCGCTTTCAGGGGATACTAGGCGCAGTACATTTCTTGCGCCTTCCAGGTTTCCGCGTTGCGCCATCCAGCGGGGGCTTTCGGGAATCCAGTAGAGCGAGACACACAACGCGATGGCAGGCAATGCGCCCAGCCCGAACATCCATCGCCAATTGCCGTGATTCAATTGAGCCAGGCCGAAGTTGCTCAGGAATGCGATGAGTACTCCAATTACGATTGCTAGCTGATTGAGCGTCACCAGGCTCCCGCGCACGCGGGCCGGGGCAATTTCCGAGATGTAAAGGGGCACAACCAGAGACGCCGCTCCAATAGCAATGCCGCCTAACGCGCGGGCCGCCAGAAGCTGCCAAAGATGAGTAGGAAACGCGGCTCCCAGCGCCGAAATGCAGAACAGAATCCCGGCAAGGAAGAGGACCGTGCGCCGGCCAAAACGGTCGCTCAGCCAACCGGCAAGCGCCGCTCCAACCGCGCATCCCCAAAGAAGCACGGCGGCCACCATCTCGGTTTCAAGTGTGCCAAGCCGAAATTCTTTCTGAAGATAGACAAGCGCCCCGTTGATCACTGCGGTGTCGTATCCAAAAAGCAACCCCGCTGTGGCAGCGCTCGCAGCCGCAAGAATGACGAAGCGGGAAACGTGTCGTTCCTGACTCACTATCTGCATGATCACCCATCATTCACGGCTTGGGCACATTTGTCGAACATAAGCCTATAACTCATTTGTTTGCTTCTTTTGGCGCAAATCGAGCATATGATTGGCTATAATAGGCCAAGATGAGCATCGATATGTCAACCTATCAGAAGCCGACAACCGTGGAGTGGGGTTCCGGCCTCCTCGGGGGCGAGGCAATTGAACAGAGCCGAAAGACCCTTGGGCAGTTGGCCGGTCTCTTCCACGATCGCGAAGCGTGGAGCCGCATGGATGCGGAGATCGAAGTCTATAAGGTTCAGTTCTGGAGACCCGTTCCGGACGGCAAAACCGGCGGCCTTTTCTGGGGCGCCACAACTCTCAATCCGGGTCGAGTCGGTGACGAGTACTTCATGACGCATGGCCACTTTCATTCCCTTCGAGACCGCGCGGAGCTCTACGCAACCATTAGCGGCGAAGGAGCCCTGCTGTTGATGGATCAAGAAGGCCAAACCTGCAGTCAAACAATGACGCCGGGATCTGTTCACTATATTCCCGGAAACGTCGCTCATCGAGTTGTGAATACGGGAAGCATCCCGCTGGTCTTTCTGGCCAGCTGGCCGAGCGACGCCGGGCACGACTACCAAAAAATCCGAGATACCGGGTTCAGCAAGCGCATGGTCGCTCGGGATGGCGTGCCTTGCCTGATCTGACAGTGCTGGCAATCGATTTGGGCGGTTCGCACGTGACGTGCGCGGTGGTGCAGGGGGAAACGATCCTCGCCATCAAGAGCCTGGGGGTGGACGGTGGGTCGAATCTTGAGCCGCTGCTGCCGGTAATCGTCCAGACAATGACCGGGTTGTTGCGGACAGTCGGGATCTGTCTGGCCGATTGTTCGGCTGTCGTACTAGGATTTTGCGGCATCGTCAGCGCGCGCGAAAAGCGGGTGCTGGCGACGAACGCGAAGTTTGATGACGCCCCAGGCCTCGATTTGAACCGCTGGTGCGAGCAGGAGTTTCATCTGCCGTTCCTGTTGGAGAACGACACGCGCCTCGCTCTTCTCGGCGAATATCGCTGCGGCGCTGCGCGCGGCTCGGCAGACGCGGTCATGATCACGCTGGGCAGCGGCATCGGCGGAGCCGCCTTGCTTGACGGCCATCTGCTGCAGAGCAGGCATGGGCTTGCCGGGACCATAGGGGGTCACCTGCCCGTGGTTCTTGAAGGGCGACTTTGCACATGTGGTAACATCGGTTGCGCTGAATCCGAAGCCTCCACAGTCAGCCTTCCAGACGTCTACCGGCAGCAAGCCGGCGGCCTGGCCGGGTTGCTGGCGGATCGAGAGCGCTTCGGTTTCGCTGAGCTTTTCGAAGCAATGGACAGGCAAGACCAGCCTGCTGCATCCACTTTCGCGCACTGTCTCCACGTCTGGTCGTTGCTCACCGTTGGCTTGATTCATGCATACGGCCCTGAGGTTGTGGTATTCGGCGGATCGGTCATGAAGCGTGCGGCCGAGATCCTTCCGCCTATTCAACTCTACGTGGACGCGCATGCCTGGACTTCAGGGCGTAAGGTGCCGCTTCGCTTGGCTGCGCACGGCTCTGACGCGGCGCTTTTTGGTGCAATCCAACTCGCAGAGGCCGATTTATGAAACCGCAATCCACGTTCGATAAGCACCCGGCCATCACAATTTCGGAAGCCGAGAGCGATATCGCTGTCGGATTCAGCGATATTCTCGAGATCCTGCGGGAGCATGAGGGCCGCCGCCATATTGCAATCGAGTGTTATCCCGGCGTCGAACTGGATCCGCTGCTCCGCCAACTCGTGGCGGAACTTGGTGCTGAACTGGTGATCGAAACCGACGCAGCCGTGTTGCCGCCCTTAGCGCTTGAGGCCAAATTCGCCGCGCTGTTGAGCGATGATCCGGTATTTGGACGTATGGCTCACGTTTCGCTCAAAGAGTTCTTCGATGCGGGATCAGTTGATCGCAACCGCCAAGCCATAGCAAATACAAGAGGCCGCGTGATCGCAATCGGCACTGGTGCGACACTTCAGATGCCCGATCCCGACCTTCTCATTTACGCGGATGTATGTCGTTGGGAGATTCAACAGCGTCAGCGCCGGGGAGAGGCTTCCAACCTGGGCATGAACAACGCGGGTTCTCCGCCCGCGCAATTGTACAAGCGCGCTTTTTTTCTCGATTGGCGGGCCGCCGATGAGCACAGGCATCGGATTGCGAAGAGAGTCGACTTCTGGATCGACGCAAATTCACCTCAGCAGCCGGCCATGATCAGCGGCGCGACCATGCGCTCGGCACTCGACATCGCAAGCCACAGGCCGTTCTCACTGGTTCCATTCTTCGACGCAGGTCCCTGGGGTGGCCAGTGGATGCGAGAACGCTTTGCTCTGCCCGACGGTCCCGCGAATTATGCCTGGGGTTTTAACTGTGTCCCGGAAGAAAACAGCCTTGCCTTTCGCTTCGGTTCCCGAAACTTCGAGATACCGGCTCAAATGCTGGTTCATGAAAGGCCGGAGGAACTTCTTGGCTCCCAGATCTTCCGGGACTTTGGCGCCGAATTTCCCATCCGCTTTGATTTCCTTGACACCATGGAAGGCGGCAATCTTTCCTTGCAGGTCCATCCTTTGCGCAGTTATATCAAGGATCAGTTCGGGATGGACTATACCCAGGATGAAAGCTATTACATGCTCGACACGGCGCCTGACGCCACTGTCTATCTGGGGTTGCGGGAAGGCATCAACAAGCGGGCCATGGTGGCTGGTCTGCGGGCTGCGGAAGCTTCAGGCAAGGCATTTCCGGCCGAGCAGTTTGTGAATGTGTGGCCGGCCCGCAAGCACGACCACTTTCTCATTCCCGCGGGCACCATCCACTGTTCGGGACGTAACAGTGTTGTGCTCGAGATCAGCGCGACGCCCTACATCTTTACATTCAAGCTATGGGACTGGGGACGACTGGGTTTGGATGGGCGGCCCCGCCCCATCCATCTCGAACATGGCTTGAAAAACATTCAGTGGGATCGGACGACAACTTGGGTGAGCCGAAACCTGGTCAATCAGGTTGCCCCGATCGCTTCAGGAGAAGGCTGGGTCGAGGAACGAACCGGCTTGCATGCCCTCGAGTTCATTGAGACGCGCCGTCACTGGTTCACCGCACAAGTGCATCACCATACGCACGGCAATCTCAACGTTCTGAACCTGGTGGAAGGCGATGCGGCAATCGTCGAGAGTCCCGCGGAATTGTTTCCACCCATGATCGTGCACTACGCTGAGACTTTCGTGGTCCCCGCCTCTGTCGGTCCGTATTGGATCCGGCCTGCGACTCCCGGCGGGAAGCCGATGGCCACAATCAAGGCTTACGTGAGAGAGGTGGAATGATGCCGATACGGCTTGAGTTCGATCCTGGACTCCCGCTTCGGATCTCCGGGAGCGTTCTTGCTTTTGAGTACGGCCCAGGCATGTTTGGTCCTACGCCGGAGATGCGCCGCCTCGATGCGATTCGGCCCAGCCTGCGCGATCCGCAATGCAACGGGCCAGATCCGGTCTACGGCATCGCAATGGATATCGGATTCGAGACCGACCGCCCTCTGCTTCGCGAGCGAATGTTGCTCTTTGGCGCGGTTGTCTACGCAGCCGGCAGGCTCGGCTCTGAGCCGGTCCGCTCGCAGGGGCACATCCATGCCATCGCTCCTCACAGCGGCTGGTCGCCGCCTGAGATCTTCGAGATTTGGAGTGGACAGGCAATTGTCTACGCGCAGCAGCGCGCAGAAGACGATCCTGGCCGCTGCGTCGCGGTGCTCGCGCAGGCCGGCGATAAGGTGGTTGTGCCCCCGGGATGGGCGCACTGCGTCATCAATGCAAACGTAACCACCCAAATGTCGTTTGGTGCCTGGTGTGACCGGCAGTATGGATTTGACTACACCGGGGTCCGCGCTCACCACGGTCTGGCGTGGTTTCCCATGTTGACGGCAGCGGACGAAATCGCTTGGGAACACAATCCCTATTATTCGAAATCAGAGATCGAACTTCGTCGGCCTCGCCCTTACCCCGAACTGGGGCTTGACTCAAACCGCAGTCTCTACAGCCATTTTGTCGACAATCCCGACTCGGTGATGTTCGTTGCCGATCCTGAGCGCGCCGCCAACTGCTGGGCCGCCTTCATACCTTGAATCGAGTCAGACTCGGCGAACTTCTACACTTCTATCAAGGAACGGCGCAACCATCTCATCCGTCGCACCGCAATCGGTGATGAGCATATCAATGGATTCGATCGGGCAGATCAGCCACTTGGTGACCACACCAAGCTTGCTGTGATCAGCCACGGCAATCTTACGCTTCGCCTGCAGAACCATGCCTCGGTTCACCTCGACTTCGTCTTCGTTAAAGCACGTGAGTCCATGCTCGGCGTCGATGCCGTTTGCTCCAATAAAGAGCAGGTCAACGAATACCTTGCTCATGCTGGCAACTGCATCCGGGCCAACCAGCGAGAACCAGTCTCCGCGCAGGTGGCCGCCGGTTACAAAAACGTGTACATCTTTTCGAGTACTCAATTCCATCGCAACATTCACCGTGTTCGTCACCACGGTGATGCCGCTCAACGAGTTCAGACCGCGCACCACCTCCGTGGTCGTGGTGCCGGGGGTAAGCGCGATCGTGTCCCCCGGGGAAATCAGCTCAGCCGCGGCCAGGGCTATCCTTCGCTTTTCTTCGGCAAAACTTCCTACCTGATCCTGAAATGAGCGATCGTGACGAAACGCCTCGTAGAAAAGCGGCTCAATGGGCAGGGCACCACCGTGCGTTCGACGCAGAAGTCCGCGGCTTTCGAGCTTTTCGAGATCGCGGCGAATCGTAGCCAACGACACCTCAAGTTTGTCCCGCAGAGCTTCAACCGAGACGCTTCTCGCCTGGCGAAGCTCTCGCAGTATGAAGGCATCGCGTTCCCATTGTTTATCCCTGCGCTCGACCATTCGTTCTTTGTCCGCCCCTTCTCAGGACAGCAGTCGCAAGTCTTCCTGCTTCGCCTTCGATCACTTCACGATAACATCGCAGCGCGAGGCCGCGTGCGCTCGTCCCGCTGACCCGCCCGCCCTCGCTGATCACTGTTAGCGGGCAACTTACGACCGTCCGCCGCCAACAGTTCACCGCCAACAGTCCAATATGATTCAATAGGACAGATGGTAACTCCCCGGAGATCGACGCCTCGCGGACTATGGATCGCCGCCAGGCGAAAAGCACGCGAATACGCCATGGTGCTCCGCGCCCTGGCTTCCACCAGCCACCCGGTTCTCGCGCAGATTGTTCCTGCCCGATTCTGCAACTTGAGCTGCGGCTACTGCAATGAATACGATAAGATCTCCGAGCCGGTACCCCTCGATGAAATGTACCGAAGGATAGATGCGCTGGGGCGACTGGGCACCGCCATGATCGGCATCTCGGGCGGCGAGCCCCTGACCCATCCTGAGCTCGACGAAATCATCCGCCGTATGAGGAAGACCGGCGCCATCGCCGGCATGATCACCAACGGCTATCTGCTTTCGCCCGAGCGCATTAAGCGCCTCAACCGCGCCGGCCTTGACCACCTGCAGATCTCCATCGACAACCTGACCCCCGACGACGTCTCCAAAAAGAGTCTCAAAGTCCTCGACAAGAAGCTCCAGATGCTGGCCGACTACGCGGAATTCCACGTCAACATCAACTCAGTGGTCGGCGGCGGCTTCAAAGACCCCAATGATGCCCTGGTCATCGGCAAACGCGCTATCGCACTTGGCTTTACGTCGACCATCGGCATCATCCACGACGGCAGCGGCCAGCTCAAGCCCCTGCTGCCCAACGAGGCCAAGGTCTACTACGAGATGAGTCACCGCAAAAAGGTGAACTACTCCCGTTTCGACCATTTCCAGGAAGCCATCGCCGAAGGCCGCCCCAATGACTGGCGTTGCCGCGCCGGCTCTCGCTACCTCTACATCTGCGAAGATGGCCTGGTCCACTACTGCTCCCAGCAGCGTGGATATCCAGGCGTTCCACTAGCCGGCTACACCACTGCCGACGTCAAGCGCGAGTTCCTGACGGCCAAGAGCTGCTCACCCAACTGCACCATCGGTTGTGTCCATAAAATCAGCTATATAGACCACTGGCGAGCCCCGCAGACCAGCACCACCTCTCCAGGATTGGATGGATCTGAAAAACCTTCCCTGGTCCAGATCCAGACCGGCGATTGAAGTCTCTTTAGTGCCGCGTGTCTGCCAGCGCCTGGTCGATCAGCTGAAAAAGCCGGGTCCGGTCTACCACCTCGATAAACGGCGCTCCCTTAGAGTTGGCCGTTACCACCCAGATCGTCGGCGTGTGCTCGATCCCAACATGCTGGCCCAGCGCGTAGTCCGCCTTCACCAGGCCTTGCAGCTTGCCTTGCGGATCCATGGAGAAGGGCAGAGCAATGCCGTGTCCCTGCGCCCATTTCTGCGTGAACTGCAAAAGCTGGTCGGGAGTTTCAATCGAACGCTGACTGGCGAAGACCGCGTCCCGGTAGTCGTCACCCAGTTTCTTGTTCCTGGTGTCAAACCAGCGCGCATTCACCGCCGCCTGGAAGCTCCAATTGTGGAAGGGCAGCGGAAAGTCATGCCGGATCCATGGAATGTTGTACTTCTCTGACGCTTCCTTTAGCAGCGGATTGGCGGCGGCGCAGTCCGGGCACTCCAGGTCTTCAAACTCCACAATCGCCACCCGCGCGCCGGGAGGCGGCTTGAGCGCGGAAGCATCGTGAACCTGGGTGGTGGGCGGCGCGGCAAACTGGGCCTGCGCACTGCCGGCAGTCAAAGGCAGCACAGCAGGCAATGTCAGCAGAACGCAAAAGAAAAGGCGGGCGGGGCTCGAGCGAATTACGCGGAACAAGGCAAGAAAGCGCGACATAGTTGTTGGACTACTCCCTAAGGCCATTGTAACGGCCCAGATGAGGAAGACGCGCGGTTATTCCTGCCGCGGTGGACGCCGCCGTTCTCCCATCCATCGGCGCCACGCATAGTCGGCCCAGAGAGACCCGCCAAGGATGAGAATAGCCACAATTCCGACGAATAGTTTCATCCATTAAGATTATCGGCTATCCCCCACACAGGAGCCCTACGAAGGACCGTCTCTCGTGAGCCCTTCCTGGATCTTTCCCTCACCGCCCAATCACAATCACCGTGTATGTCCCCGGGACAGCTACCGGCCGTGGGTGCGGAACCTGCGGAGTTCCCGCGGGCGGCGGCGCAAACTCAGCGGTCACCACATAAATCCGGTCGGTCTCAGCATCGTAGGTCATCGTCCGCGCCCCGCGCTGTGTTGCCAGCCTTTCAATCGTCGGATAGCCCGCCGTCGCCGCATCCACCACCGCCAGAACGCCGTCGCCGCTCGAAGCAAACGCGAGCCGATGCTTGGCCGACCACCCCGCCGCGTCAGGTCCGCTGCCGATCGCCGGGTTGGCCAAACGCTTACCCGTTTCGGAGTCGATCACCGACATCTCGTTTCCATCGCAAACCGGAAACAGCCGATGCCCGGCCACGTCGAAAGCCAGCCCCGAAGGCGACTCGCACCCGGCCGGCCACTCCGCCGTGACTGTTCTGCTGCGCGCATCTAGCCGCACAATCTCGCTTTTATCCTCAATGTTGTCGAAGACGGTCCCCTGGCCGTCAACCGCCGGAAACTCGGGTTTGCCGGGCAAAGGAATGGTTGCCACAACCTTCTGCGACGCCGCGTCGATCACCGACACATTGTGGCTTCGCCCGTTGAATGCCCACACCGTCTGCGTGGCCGGCTCAAACACAATGCCATCGGGATTGGTCCCCGCGGGGATCGTAGCCACCTTCGTCAGCGTGCTGCGATCGAAAACCACCACAGCATTTCCCCCGCCATCGGAGATATAGCCAAATTTTCCTCCCGTGTCCAGCGCGATCCCATGCGTCCCGTAGAGACCGGTGACCGAGCCAATAAGTTTCCCTGAAGCAGTGTCGACAACGTCCACGCGCGGTCCATGGGCCAGGTAGACCCGATGCGCCGGCCCGTCGGCCAGCATGTAATCCCACCCGCCCTCGCCGCCAATCTTCCAGCGATCGACAATGTGATAGGGACTTTGCGCGCCCGCCACGCAGGCGGAATAGAAAGCAAACATGAAAGCAGCGCCCGTCAATGCGCGAGCCATGCATCGAAGCTTTTTGGGATTGGTCATCAAAATCTCCGGTCAAGATTGCAACGGGCCAAGGATACCATCTGGTGCCGAGCTCAAAATACCGCTGGCCCAACGATCCCGTGGATGCGTTACCCTCATACCTGCAATCCTTTTCACGCACTTTGGAGCCTTGCCTTGCGAATTGTGCTTTCCAACATCGGCACTTTCGGCGACATCAATCCGCTCATCGCCATTGCACTCGAGCTGAAGCGGCGCGGCCACGTGCCGATCATGGCCATGCCCGCCATCTACCAGCCCAAAATCGTTCCCCTGGGCCTCGAGTTCCATCCCCTCCGGCCCGACATCGACCCCACCAACAAGTTGCTGGTGGAGATGGTCTACGACGTGAACAAGGGAACCGAAACTGGTCTGCGCAAGTTCCTTTTTCCGGTGCTGCGCGAAACCTACGCTGATCTTCTGAACGCCGCCACCCAGCCCGAGCGCGCCGACCTGCTGCTGCTTGGCGAACTCAACTACGCCGGCCCCATCGTCGCCGAGGTCACCGGAATCCCATGGGCCAGCTATGTCCTCGCGCCCTTCTCGTTCTTCTCCGCATTCGATCCGCCGGTGCTCCCGCCTTATCCGAAGCTGGCGCGAGCCGACAAGGTCGTGCCCGGAATGGGCCGCGGCATCAAGCGTCTCGCCCGCTTCGTTACCCGCAAATGGCCTGAGCCCATCTACGAGCTGCGCCGCGAACTGGGACTGCAGCCAGGCAAAAATCCCATCTTCGATGCCAAACACTCGCCCAACCTTGTGCTCGCTCTCTTCTCTCCCGTCCTCGGAGTGAAACAGGAAGACTGGCCGCCCAATGTCCTCATCGCCGGCTTCTGCTTCTATGATTCGGTAGCCGGCAACGCCGCACTGCCGCCGCAGCTTGAGCAGTTCCTCGATGCAGGCTCGCCACCCGTGGTATTCACGCTCGGGTCCGCTGCCGTGCTCGCCGCCGGGGACTTCTATGAGATTTCCGTGCGCGCAGCCATGCGAATCGGCGTGCGCGCCGTGCTGCTGATTGGCGAAGATCCGCTGAACATGCCGAAGCAGCAACTCCCCGATTCCATCTGCGTGGCGCAGTACGCGCCTTATTCGGCTCTCTTCCGGCGCGTCAGTCTCGTAGTGCACCAGGGCGGCGTGGGAACAACAGCGCAATGCCTGCGCGCGGGACGCCCCATGCTCATCATGCCCTACTCCCACGACCAACCCGACAATGCGCGCCGCATGAAGCGCCTCGGCGTGGCCCGCGTGCTCCAGCGGCACGGTTACAAGCCTTGGCGTGTCGCCCGCAATCTCAAAGCCATGCTCGAAAGACCAGCGTATGGCCGGATGGCGCAAGGCGTAGCGCATGAAATGGCTCGCGAAGACGGCGTCAAATCCGCCTGCGATGCCCTTGAGCAGCTCTACGAGAAATCGCGCGCGGCAAACTAAGTCAATTGCAGTCGAGCATCCAAAACGAGATCTAGTTAGGAGTGGCGTAAATCGCAGTGTCATTCCTAACAGTTGGCCCCAGCTTTGCCCAGGCACTCTTTCAAACCCTTCATGCTTACTCGGCTTGAGGCTTCCGGCGTGCCCGCTCCCCGCCAATGGGTTTCCAGGCTCACCGCATGACGGTATCCATCTCGCATGAATGCGCGAAACTGTCCCACCCAGTCAATGATTCCCCCGCCCACAGGCGCCCATTCAAACTTGCCATCCGGCTTGCGGAACGTATCCTTGCAATGGCAATGGCCGATGCGATGCTTCGGGAGCAGGTTATAGTCGTCCGGGTAAGGCGTGTCGCCCGGGAACGTCGCGGAGTTACCCGGATCCCAGTTCAACATGAAGTTCGGCTCGCGAATCTCGTGCAACACCGCGGCCCCCTCTTTGCCGCTCCCGGTATTGCACGCCATCTCGTTCTCAAGCAGCAGAATGATGTTGCTCTGGGCGCACCTGCGCGCAGCTTCGCGAAGCTTGTCGTTGATCGCCGCGCGATACGGCTTCTGATCGTCGAGCCGTCAGAAATCGAAGCAACGAATGCGATCCGTCTGAAAGGCCTTTGCCAGATCGATACACCGCTCCAGCACCTTGTCCTGCTGCTTAAAATCAAAATCGGCGTGGAACTGATCGCGCTTCGGGCCGTGCGGAGATTGCGGCGCGCCCGGCCAATTCACCTTGAAGAGCGGGCTTGCAATGTCCGTCACCCGCAACTTGTATTTCTCCAGAATCTTGCGCGCGTTGTCCACGTCGCCTGCAGGGAGCTCGGTAATGTTTTTATCCCACATCCCGCGGATCTCAATCCATTGCAGCCCAAAGTCATTGGCAGCCACGGAACACGCGTGGTCAAAGTCCTGCGAAATCTCGTCGTTGATTACCGAGAGGCGGAACGGACAGCTGACGCTTACACGCCCATCCTCTCGCGCAGAAAGCGTGTCGGCCGCGAGGGCCGCGTGAACCCCGCGCGGCATCGCGGTCATTGCGCCCACGCTTGCAACCCCCGCCAAAAACTTCCTGCGTGAATCAGACATCAGGTTTTCCTCCTGGGAATCGAGAGCTCTCGCTCCGGCGATTCCTTTGCGCCAGCGGTTATAGCCGTTCAGGTTTCGAGCCCATGAAAGCCGGGTTACAGCAGAGCCAAATTGCCGACGTTCAAACTAATTGCTCTTGTAATTCCTGGTCTCGCCCGTTCTGCCGTTGGTCACCGAGAAATCGCCGTCGCGGGAAGCGACCACCTTCAGAAACGCGCCGTCCCCATAACCTTTGGGATTCGCAATCAGCGCTTCCGGGCTGTTGTGAACGGCGTCGGAGTCTTCCGCGGTATGCAACTGCCACAAATCCATCATGCCCGGACTGTCGTGCACCCTCTGCCACGCCTCGGGCATGCCGGCTTTGTGTGCGCCGTTGTTCATGATCGCCACGCGCGGATGGATCGCATCCACAATCGCTTTTGAATTCGAGATGTCCATGCCGTGATGCGTTACCAGGTAAAGATCCACGGTTCCAATCGGATTCTTCGGGCAGACCAGCGCAACTTCCTTTGCCGCCGTCAGGTCGCCCAGATCGAGAAAACGAAACTTCCCAAAAGTCAACAGGAACCCCGCCGAGCGCGCATTCTCGCTGGGGTCTGCCTCCCACTTCCGCTCCGGTGCGCAATACGGATTCGGCGCCGGCGCGATCCCCGGAACCGCGCTGATGTGCTCTCCATCCGCGGCCAGCACAACCGTGCTCAGCCCAGGGATGTCGATCGTGTCGCCCGGATGCACAATCCGATGCGGCTTGTCTCCGATAGCCTTCCGATACGAGGCATATCCCTGCCGCGTGCTGTCGGAGTCCTCGCGGTTCGGCCCGTGATCCAGAAACTCGCCGATAGGCACGCGCTTGATCAACTCCGCTGCACCGCCCACGTGATCCACATGATAGTGCGTGATCAGCAAATGATCGATCCGCGAAATCCCCGCGTCCTTCATTGCCGCCTGGATGCGATCCGCATCGCGGCCACCGTTCCCCGGCCATCCGGTATCCACCAGAAGCGATGCGCCCGAAGGCGAAACGATCAGTGTCGCCTGACCACCCTCCACATCGATCGAATAGATCAGCAGGTGCTGCGGCGCACCTTGCCCTTCGGCGGACCGCGGCAAGCAAATGAGTAGCAGCGCAACGGTACACGCAAAAAACATGCGCGTCAGTCGAGCGGTGTTTGCACGAGACGAAGAATCGAAGCATCGGTAATCGGCGAAAATCATTTGCCGAGAAGTGTAATCGACCGGGGGCCTTCCCATGAAACTTCATCTGCATTTGTCAGCCTCAACCTCAATGCTCGTAATTCTGCATCCAAGAAATGGGAACTATTAGCATACAAGCAACAAGGAGCAGAGATTCATGAACGGTCTGGAAGGAAAAGTCGCAGTCATCACCGGCGCCGGATCCGGAATCGGGCAGGCAATCGCCACGCGCCTGGCCAGGGAAGGCGCGAAGATCGTCATTGATTACGTTGGCGCCCCCAAAGGCGCCGAAGAAAGTGATCGCTCCGTCGAGCAGGCGGGGAGCGAAGCCGAACTTGTCGAGGCCGATGTCGCCCGCTGCGAAGACATTCACCGCCTCATCGACACCGCGTGGACCCGCTTCGGCACAGCGGACATCCTGGTCAACAACGCCGGCGTCGAAGAGCGCTCCGACTTCTGGGATACCACCGAAGAGCAATACGACAAGGTCATGTCGGTTAATCTCCGCGGCGCTTTCTTCCTCACCCAGGCATTCGTGCGCCGTCTGCGCGACGCAAAGAAGCCGGGCCGCATCGTCAACATCAGCTCCGTGCACGAAGATATGGTTTTTCCAGGATTCTCCACCTACTGCTGCAGCAAGGGCGCCATGCGCATGCTGATGCGCAACCTGGCGATGGAGCTCGGACCTCTCGGAATCACGGTCAATAACGTCGCCCCCGGCGCAATCATCACGCCCATCAACAAGGCCCTTCTAGACAACAAGAAGGAGCTCGATGCGCTGCTCAACAACATCCCTCTCGGCCGCATGGGCTGCCCCGGTGACGTCGCCGGCCTGGTTGCCTTTCTCGCTTCAGACGACGGCTCTTACGTGACCGGCTCAACCTATGTCATCGACGGCGGGTTGATGCGCAACTACAAAGAACAATAAGAAATCATGCCCGCGAAGATTGAAGACTACGCACTCATCGGAGATCTTGAGTCGGCTGCGCTGGTTGACCGGAATGGCTCCATCGACTGGCTCTGCTGGCCCGATTTTTCGTCCGCTGCCTGCTTCGCCGCATTACTTGGGACGGAAGAAAACGGTTACTGGAAGATCTCGCCGAAGGATTACGAGTTTACATCCTCCCGCCGCTACCGCGAGCACACGCTGATTCTAGAAACCACATTTGAGCAACCCAGCGGAGCCATGCACGTTATCGACTTCATGCCGCCCCGTGGCCGCCATTCCGATGTGGTGCGCATCGTCGAAGGCGTGCGCGGAACGGTGAACGTTCGAATGGACCTGGCGCTGCGCTTCGACTACGGCCGTACCGTCCCCTGGGTCACGGGTACGGATGACGGCGTGCGCGCCATCGCCGGACCAAGCCTCGCCATTCTCCACGCCTCTGTCCCCGTCTATGGCGAACAACTCAAGACAGTGGCGGAGTTCACCGTGAGGAAGGGTGAACGCGCCTGGTTCACGCTCACCTATGGCTGTTCCTACGAGCCCGATCCCAAACAAATGGATCATGAACAGGCATTCAAAGATACGGTTCGCATATGGCGCCAGTGGACTTCGCGCCTTCAATTCAAAAGCAAATATCGAGACGCCGTGGAGCGCTCGCTCATCACGCTCAAGGCGCTAACCTTTCGTCCCACGGGCGGAATTGTCGCCGCGCCCACCACCTCATTGCCGGAGTCGATCGGCGGCACGCGCAATTGGGATTATCGCTATTGCTGGCTGCGCGATACCACCTTCACACTGCTCGCGCTGGCCAATGGCGGCTACTTCGATGAAGCCGTCGCCTGGCAAAACTGGTTGCTCCGCGCCCTCGCCGGGAGCCCGGATCAAGTGCAGATCATGTATGGACTCAGAGGCGAGCGTCAACTCGTCGAGTGGGAAGTCGGCTGGCTTCCCGGTTACGAAAACTCGCGTCCCGTCCGCGTCGGCAATGCGGCGGCCCAACAGGTTCAACTCGATATCTATGGCGAAATGCTCGACGCCTTCTATCATTCGCAGTCCCGCGTACGCCGTCACAACGAAGACGATTTCCGCGTGCTGGCGCTCCTGCTCGAACATCTCGAAAAAATCTGGCGTGAGCCCGACCAGGGAATATGGGAAACGCGCGGCGGCCCGCAGCAGTTCACTTACTCAAAAATGATGGCGTGGGTCGCCTTCGATCGCGCCATTCTCGTCGCCGAACAGCGCGGCTACGATGCCCCCGTTGAGCGTTGGACGAGACTGCGCGATGAGATTCACCACGAGATCTGCAACAAAGCCTTCAACAAAAAGAAGAACCGCTTTGTGCAGGCTTACGGATCCAGCCAACTCGATGCCGCGCTGCTTCTCATGCCCGTGGTCGGTTTTCTGCCCGGCAGCGATCCGCGAGTCAAAGGGACAGTAAGAGCCATCGAACGCGAACTTATGCCCAATGGCTTTGTGATGCGCTACAACACCGCGAAGACCGACGACGGATTGCCATCCGGCGAAGGAGTTTTTCTAGCCTGCAGCTTCTGGATGGTCCACGCGCTTAAGGCCGTGGGCCGCAAGCGTGACGCGCGCGCCTTGTTCGAGCGGCTGCTTTCACTGCGCAATGATCTCGGCCTGCTCTCAGAGGAGTACGATCCCAAGCGCAAGCGACTGGTCGGCAACTTCCCCCAGGCATTCTCCCATATCGCCCTCGTTAACGCCGCATTCGACCTCGAAGATAGCGCGCAGTTTCGTAAGCGCGCGAATCGTTCCCTGCGCCGGAAAAGATAACTGGCCGCGAATGCTGGTAAAATGGAAACTGCCGTAATTCGTGGCAATGTGTTCTTTTTTGCTCATCGGAAGCGCCCCAACGGCGAGAGCAGCCGAACCCGAGAGAAGGAAATTTAATACTTGTGAGTCAGACGATACGAAATATCGCCATCATTGCCCATGTCGACCATGGAAAGACTACTCTGGTGGATGCTATGCTCCGCCAATCCGGCACTTTCCGCGCCAATGAGCAAGTGGCGGAGCGAGTCATGGACTCCAACGAATTGGAGCGCGAACGCGGCATCACCATCCTCGCGAAAAACACCGCCATCAATTTTGCCGGTGGCAAAATCAATATCGTCGACACTCCCGGACACGCCGATTTCGGCGGCGAAGTGGAACGCGCGCTCAAGATGGTTGATGGCGTCATGCTGCTGGTCGATGCGGCCGAAGGCCCTTTGCCCCAAACACGCTACGTACTTGCCAAGGCCCTCGAAGCCAAGCTCTTGCCCATTGTCGTCATCAACAAAATCGATCGCCCCGATGCCCGCCCGCAGGAAGTGCTCGACGAAATTTACGATCTTTTCATCGACCTCGATGCCGAAGAATCTCAACTGGATTTTCCGGTGCTCTATGCGGTAGCCAAGGCAGGCACCGCGACTACCGATCTAAATGTTCCCGGTACCGATCTGCAGCCGCTCTTTGAAACCATCGTGAATACAATTCCAGCCGCCACCGGCGACTCTGAAGGCACGCTGCAAATTCTGGTCACCAATCTGGACTATTCCGATTACTTCGGCCGTATCGCCATCTGCCGGGTCTTCCAGGGCACTCTTCACGCCGGCGACGACGTCACCATCTCCAAGCGCGATGGCTCGCTGATGAAGACGCGCATCACCAAGCTCTTCACTTTCTCCGGCCTCAAGCGCACCGAGATTACCGAGACCACAATGGGCGACATCGTCGCCGTCGCAGGCGTTGAAGGCATCACCATCGGCGAAACCATTACCAGCGTCGAGAACCCCGATCCGCTGCCGCTCATCGTCATCGACGAGCCCACTATCGCCATCCAGTTCAGCGTCAACAACTCGCCCTTCGCCGGCCGCGAAGGTTCATACGTAACCAGCCGCAACCTCCGTGAGCGCCTCGAAAAAGAACTTCTCACCAACGTATCCATTCGCGTGGAAGAGACCGGCTCGCCCGACACCTTCAAGGTGCTCGGCCGCGGCGAGCTTCAACTCGCAATCCTAATCGAGATGATGCGCCGCGAAGGCTTCGAACTCATGGCCGGCCGCCCGGAAATCGTTACGCGCACGGTGGACGGCACGCGCATGGAGCCAGTCGAACACCTTACCATCGACGTCCCCGAAATCCACACGGGCGTAGTGATTGAGAAGCTCGGACCCCGCAAGGGCGAAATGACCAGAATGCACAATCACGGCTCCGGTCGAGTGCGCATGGAGTTTCGGGTCCCCTCCCGCGGCCTCATAGGCCTGCGCAGCGAGATGCTCACCGAGACCCGCGGAACCATCGTCATGAATTCGCTCTTCGACGGCTACATCCCCTATCAGGGCGAAATCCCGCAGCGGCCCACCGGCGCGCTCATCGCCGACCGCCAGGGCCTCACCACCACCTATTCCCTCAATGGCCTCCAGGAACGCGGCATCCTCTTTGTCGGCGCCGGCGTTGAAGTGTATGAGGGCATGATCGTCGGCGAGCACTCGCGCGACAATGACCTCGATGTGAACGTGGTCCGCGAAAAGAAGATGACCAACATGCGCGCTTCGAGCGCCGACGAGGCCATCCGCCTTGTTCCCGTCAAAGCTCTCAACCTTGAGCAGGCCATCGAGTTCATCGCCGACGACGAATTCGTTGAAGTCACGCCCAAGTCATTGCGTCTGCGCAAAAAAATCCTGCAACAGAATCGCCGCCCCAAGCGCTGGGAGAAAACCGGGCAAACGGTATCTTAGTTTTTGTGCCCATCCAACTTAGCTGACGCTATGTTTTTTATCTGCCGAACCGCAAATGTTGTCATCCTGAGTGGGTTCGCTATAGCGAACGAGTCGAGGGATCTGCGGTTATGTGTCGCTCTGTACGATTCGGGATGTACCTGCAAAGATGAAATCCCGTGATGGCCGTATGATATCTTTCCTCCATGTGGGGAACGGGCCAATTCGCGTACATTGATTTTTGCTTCGAGTGGCTATAAAGTTCGCACGAAGAATCGGCACAAGCGATTGGTCTGCGACTGATGCAATCGTTGTTTCTTCCGAGCTCCAAAAAGGTCTCACGGGATGCATGCTTGTTGTCATCCATTACAAATATCGCAATGCTGACAGGCGATTCGAAGGAATCTATATGCAACCGTTCTTGTTCGACAACTACGCAGGTGCATATCTGCGCCGCTATCCTGGTGGAACTGAATTTCCCGGAATCGTAAGCCCCAAACACCCCGACTACTCTATCCCCATTGAAGGGAAAATCACCTTCACCCGGGTAAGTTAGCCTCGAGCGCTTAGTAGGGCTACCTAAGCGCCTCGTTCTCTAGAGCCGCCGCTTAGCCTCAAGCGCCCGCTCCAGCGCTTCCGCCGCCGTCTTTCCAACAGACGATAAGTGCCCCATCTTCCGTCCCGCTCGCGCCGTGTGCTTCTCATACAAATGCAGCCGCACACCATCCACAGCCAGCGCTGCCCGAAAATCCGGCTCGCCTTCCAGCCACAAATCCCCCAACAGGTTCACAATCGCGCAAGGCGAAATCAACTCTGTCGATCCAAGCGGCAAGTTACACGCCGCCCTCACCGCCTGTTCAAACTGGCTGGTCACGCATCCGCGCTCGCTCTGGTGATAGCTGTTGTGAGGCCGCGGCGCAAGCTCGTTCACAAACAGTTCGCCGCCGCGCGTCAAAAAAATCTCCACGCACAGCAGCCCCTCGATGCCCAGCTTTGCCACGATCCCCGCTGCGATCTCTTCCGCGCGTCTTTCGAGTTCATCAGGCACACCTGCCGGCAGCACGCTCCAAGCCAAAATCTGATTCTCATGATGATTCCGCGCCGCGGGGTAGGTCCTCACTTCCCCAGCGGGATTCCGCGCAGCCATCACGCTGATCTCGCATTCAAGGTCGAGCGCCTGCTCGGCTACGCACGGCCGCCCGTCGAGTTTACTCCAAATCTCTCCAAAACCAGAACTGTGCGAAACACGCGCCTGACCGCGCCCATCGTACCCGCCGCGTCCAATCTTCAGGAACACGTCTCCGCCCAATGCAGCGACGGCTTCCGGCAACTGCGCCTCAGCGCGCACAACTCGAAACGGCCCCACCGGAAACCCGTTCTCCGCGAGCCAAGTCTTTTGCAGTGTCTTGTCTTGAATAATGCGAATCGGCTCCACGCCCGGTCGCAGCGGAGCAAGCCGCGCCACTTCTGTCAGCGCGTCCACGCCAATCTGCTCAATCTCCAGCGTCACCGCATCGGCGCCCGTCGCGAGCCGCCGGGCCGCGTCTACATCATTCCACCGGCCCACGATCGTTTCGTCCGCAACGTAGCTAGCCGGGCAAGCGGCCTCAGGGTCCATCACTCGAACGCGATAGCCCATGGTGCGCCCGGCCATCGCCATCATGCGCCCCAGTTGTCCCCCACCCAGAATCGCCAGCAGGCCCCCCGGCCTTACCACAGAGCTACTACAAAGAGTCAAGGGCGCGGAGCGCATCAGGAAGGCAGCTCCTGCGCCAGCACTTCGTCCGTCCGTGCCGCTCTCCACGCCGCCAGTCGCTCGTAAAGCGCCTCGTCCGTCGAGGCCAGCATCTCCGCCGCCAGCAGCGCCGCGTTCGCCGCGCCTGCCTTGCCGATCGCCAGCGTGCCTACCGGAACCCCCTTAGGCATCTGCACAATCGACAGCAGCGCATCGAGCCCGTTCAGTTGAGTTGCCGACACCGGCACACCCAGCACCGGAACCAGGGTCTTCGCTGCCAGCATTCCCGGCAGGTGCGCCGCCCCGCCCGCTCCCGCAATGATCGCCCGCAGCCCCCGCGCCCGCGCCGTCGCCGCGTAGTCAAACATCCAGTCCGGCGTCCGGTGCGCGCTCACCACCTTCGCCTCATGCGGAATCTCAAGCTCGCGCAAAATCTCCACGGCCGACAAGAGCGTCTCGTAGTCGCTCTTGCTCCCCATCACCACGCCCACCAGCGCCTTTTCGCTCATGCGCTGATTATACGAGGCAAGAAACAGGATCAGCCATAGCAGCCCCTGGTGAAAGTCGGGGCGTAAGTAGTTCGAAATAACCTTGGGCTCTATCGATGGCTGCAAAAGGTATGCCCTGTAAACGGAGTCGCGGACGCAGTGTTTGTTAGCCCCGCGCTTCACCGGGGTCCGCAAGAAGCGGCCTTTGCTTCTTGGGATGGAAACGTCGGGAAAGCGAATCCCACCAGTGAACCCCCGAGTCGCGAAAAGACGGTGCGAGCAAATTTCCTTGCAGGAAGTAATAGTCCTGAGGGAATGGCCTTTTGCATATTCGACCTTTAGCACAGGCTGATTGTAATGAGGCTCAAGTTATTCAATAAGTCCATTCACCAGAATCTACCGAGGCTGTTCCCCCACTCAGCTTGATGTCAAGTGCAAAATGGCAAACAAAACGCAAAACTCAATTGAAGCCGCCTCATCCCCCATTACCGCCGGTGCCAAGCCTCAAAGGCCACTTCAATCACGGCAAACAGCACGCTCATCGCGGCTACAAAACCCTTGGCCCGTTGCCAGTTCTGCTCGTGCCGCTCCATGCGCCGCTCCAAATCCGCCAGCCGTCCGCCGTTGCCATCGCCCATCAGCCCCGTCATCTGCGTTTTCAGTGCGCTCAAGTCGCTCAGCACCTGCGCCTCGAACTCATTCATCATCCGCATCTGCCAAACCCCGATTCCAACCTAAATTCGCTCATCTCCCCCGTTCACTCCACAAGCCACGCTCGTCCTCAGGCACTCAACGGCAGGTTAATGAACAACGCCGCTGAAAACTCTGAATAATTGGGTGGCGTTGAGCCGTCGTACATCCTGATGTAAAACCGGTCGCTCGCCGAAACCCGAGCAAACGTCAACGTCGACTGCGATCCGCGCATCGCCAGGGTCGGATCTTCCCCCGCCATAAATGCATAGTCCCGCAACCGTATCTCAAATCCGCCTCCTGTTGGCGGCGTGATTCCGGTATTGACCGTCACCGCGCTTCCACTCAGTGCCGTAACAGCCAGGTTATTCAAATTCGCGAGAAGTGTCGGAGCCACCGGCGCCGGCAGCCACACATTCTCCGGCACGGTTGTGCTTGTCTTGATCGCCAAATCATCGGCCCAATCGTTGGCGAAGGTAATGTCATAATCCACTAAGTCCGGATAGCTCGCCCCATAACTCACCTTCACCGCGCGAACCACCACCTGTGCATCCAGGCTGGTTGACGGCGCATTCAAAAGCAGCGCATCCCCGGGCCAAACATCCGCTGCAAAATTCATGCGCGTCCCCTTGTAACTGCCGCTCCATAGCGCGCTGATGCTCGCTGCCGCCTGTTCCATGGCCAGCGCTGCGTTGCGGCAATCGGCTGAACTCCGTGCCGCTGGCCTCGTCACCGTCCCGATCCAAGCAGCCACCGCGGGCGATCCAGCCAGCGCCAGCGTCTGTTGGCTCGCGGCATTCACCGCACGCCCGACCGCTCTCTGTATAGCCCGATAACTCACGGTAACCTGCTCGCCCAGCACCGGAGCATATCCGGTATAGAACGCGAGTCTACCAGTGCGTTCCACATGGCATTCCGCCGACTCTGCGATCGTCCCCACGCGTCGCGTATAACTCCCGCTGCCTGGGAGAGTACTTACCACCCATCCCGATCCCAGGTTTGTCAAATGCAACGCGCGCATCGATCCAATCAAGTTGATGCTGCTCACGGCTACTACCGTGCAGGTACCTGGCAAACTGGCCAGCGCCCCGTCATAGAGGGTCATAGGCGTCGACCCAACACCATTGACAAACTCCTGCAGCTCCATCTGTATCTTGCCCGGGGTCAGAATCCATTCCCCGCCCGTAGCGATCGCTCCGCTATCTCCAAATGAGTGATACGTTGCCTGCCCTCGCTGGCACTCCGGCGAGTGCACTCGCACGCGCAGCGAATACTGATTCGCGGCATTCACCGTAAATGTCGTCCCCGCCGCCGTCCCCTGAATCACAGGCTGCAGCGTCACCGCTCCCGTGCCCTGCTGCGCCGTTGCCTGAAATCCCGCTGTGCAGTTGCCGGCCGTCTCCGCGCCGCTGAAGAAGCCCGCAAGTATCCCCGTGCTCCCGGGGGAAAGCGTCACGCCCACGGCCTCCAGTAGCAATGTTCCACCCATCTCCACTATATCGAGCCACGACAGCGTCGTCTGCCCATCAATCCCATTTCCGCCATTCATCGTCAGTCCCGCGGCGCCCAACGTGAGATATCCCGGCCCGCTTGAAACGCCCCATAGAGTTTGGTTTATTTGCGCCTGGTTAAACAGCTCGCTGATGATGTTCGATACCGCCGCGGCCGGGAAAAAAGCGTCGGCTGAAAGGGTGAATTGTGCGGTAACTCCGTCACCCAGGAAATATTCAGTCACATACGCGGTCGGCTCGTTCTCGCCGCAAACCGTGACATCGTTCGCCAGCGTGCGCTTCACGCTGGCGGTAAACGCCAGGTTAGCTAGGCTCAGACTGCCATCGGTCTCATTCAGCGGGTGCACAGTGGCCGCCACCGGACTCAGTGTGAGGGCGCCATTCGTGGCCTTGTAAGAGGCCCGCGCCATCGTCGCCACGTTTCCTGCGCGCGCGCTCCAGTTAGCACCCTTATCGGGAACAAAGCTGCTGATCGCCGTGTTCAGACTAAGTCCCTGCGTCGAAAGCGCCGTCGGTCCGGCGTGAGTCACCAGGGATGTCATAAGGGATCCCACCGTTTCGCCGGCCGCCCCGGCACTCGGCGGCATGAGCATCTGGTCCAAGGGAAACTCATCGCTCACTGCCTGGATTGCGGTTCTATAACTTGGCCCCGTAATTCCCAGGCCGCAATATTCCGGCAGTGGACTCATTGCGATGTAACCTGTAAAGTAGGCCGTCCCGTCATCGCCCGTCACCAACAGCCTTTGATATCGAGCCGGTGCCGCTAAGGTTCCGCCTGCCGGCAAGCTCAGCCGAAGTTGGCACGTCGACGGCTCGTTCAGCTTGCGGTCGATCGTGAGCGGTCGCACGGTGTCGAGTGCCGCCGTATAGTCCTGTCCCTGAATCGTGATCTTCATCGTTACTCTCTAAATCGAAGCGAAATCATTTGCCGCTAACTGCGCCCTTCACGGGTAAATGACAGCCGTCAAGTGATAATTGTCCTTACACCAGGGCATTTGACGCCGGCAAAAAGCTTCGATAGCACACCACTCGCTCCCCGTCCAAGGGATCGGTAACTGGTAGCGCGATGAAGTTTCCCGTAAGTACCACCCGAGCGTGTCCAATCTGACTTTTCGCATTCAGCGGGATCATCGTCTCTTCCGCGCCGGTCATACTTTGCAATCGTGGATAGTGAAAGAAGACTCTCTCTCCCTGGCTTCCTTCCAGAACAAAAAGCGCTGACCACTCCTGGTAGAAACTCCCGCCTTCGCGATCCACAAAACCGGTCAGCGCTTGCACTTTTGCGCCCACTCCGGGTGCCCCGCCCGGTAGTGGTTCGCACAGCGTAAGCCCCGTAGGGCTCACCTGAGAAACAAGCGCCACATTGAACGTCACTCGCCTGATGTAGTCCACATCGCTTAGCGCCTGTCGGATATACGCGCCGGCAACCGGCACGCCTACAAAGCCCGTCTGCCCTGTATAGTCGGCATCCACCGCAACAATCGATCCGGCTGAAAAGTTGGTCGTGTCCGATGATGCCAGCAGAATCGATGTGGCTGTCGATCCGCTCTGAGGCGTCACCGCAGTCGCGGCCTGCGCACCGTCAGTTGCCGCCGCGGCCCCGCTCGCGGCCACCAGCAGGTTCATATGTTGCGAGCCCGTCGCCAATGCCATCGTCAGCTTGGTCCAACTCAGAAACTGCAAACTCACTTGCGCTTGCAACGTCTCGCGTACCTGTTCCAGTGGCGACGCTGGCACCCCTGTCAATACTGCCGTGCTCCTGCTCGCCGCCTTCCGCTCAAGACTCTGAATCCAGCCCAGGTCGATCCATGGCGCAGGTGGCGCCTCGAGGCTGAATCGCCCTTGCTGCGAAACGTCGAAAATTATTGGCATCTGCGCGGCCCTGTTTACCGGCGCAAAATACGCGCGCGCGCGCCGTGCCACCGGTGCCGGAGCCGTAAACCAATTCGCTGCCATTTACTCCCCCTGCTCCTTGTAGCTGTAGACCATGATCTTCGCCGACCGCCCCAGCCGGTCTCGCTGCGCAACCACCGGCGTGAATCCTGGTTCGTCCCAGAACACCTGCGTCAGCATCTGTGCCGGCGGTGTCGCCGTAAAGTTGAGCTTTGGAGTGAAAAAAGGCGCCAATATTTCTGTCAACTCGTTGTCCATCTCGCTAAGAGCCCGCCCCCGATCCAATCCGCCGAAACTCTGTGTCCCGCAGGTTTGGTACACGATCTCGCACTCTTCGGCAGCCATCGTTGATCCGAGATCCACATCCACGCCAAGACCCTCCCAGCGCAGCACAAACACGTCGCATGGTAATTGGCTGAACGGCGCTTCTGCCTCTTCCACCAGGATTCCCGGCCTCACCGATCCGCGCAGCATAATCGTCCGCACCGGATTAAGTACGGCAAGCCGGGTGCGCAGTGCCATATAAAACGAATCTTTCGCATTTTGCATCGAGTAATGCTCCTGAATCATCACGCACAAAACGATAAGTCAACGCGGTAAGTCGATAGGCTCACACGTAAATCATCAATGTTGGAAGTTAGGATCCGTCTTTCTCAGACTGCTTGTTGCGTTGCCTCACGCAACAAAAGCCGATACATATACACAGCGCCAAAGGCCTCGTTAGAGGCGACCGATTCAATCAGGTAATCCTGGCCGCTGATTGAGACGGCCAGTGTCATGGAAAACAGCGACTGGGCCGAACCCAGATCGAGAGCGTTAACCTGCTGCTGGACGCTCGTCGCTGAAACCAGCAATTCCCACTTTGACTCGCCGCCTTCCTGCCACGAAGGCCGCAGCTTCCGCATCACCACCGGACTAACTGCCACCTCGGCGAAACTAGTCGAAATCAATCCTACTTCCGCCATGCTCGAATCCGTGTTCGTTCCCGTCACCCGAAGCAGTGCAGTCGTCCCGGCCACGCTTCGCAGCAGCGCGTCGGCCAGCATCTGCGGTGCTCCAGTCGCATTGCGCGGCGCAGTATCGCTCATCGCTCACCCCAGCCTGTTCGCCACATACGGTTTCAGCCAGGCCTGCACTGTCTCGTCAAGAAGCGAACTCGAGAAATACTGCATCTGCATCGTGTCGATCTTGGTCCTGCTCGCGTTCAGCGCCGGCGTAGACTGCGCGTTGCGCACAATCTGCGCGCACGCCGTCTTCACATCGTCGCCGATCGTAGGCAGGCCCGCCGTGTACGTAACCATCAGTTCGTTGTAAGCCAATCCCAGCACATTCCAGGGCATAGTTAGCTCCCCGGTATTGGGGTCGTAGTCCACCGTACTTGGGTCAATCGCCGTCCACTGCCCAGGCAACGAAAACGCCCACGCAATCTCAAACATCGGCTCGTTCACAATCTCTCCGCGCCTCGGCTTCGAGTAGCGGGCCTCTACGGTCACTAACGCCGTGGTGGCTGACCCCATCGGGGCCAACGGCAGGTAACTCAGCCGCACCGTCTGCGATCCTGAAGCTACTCGCAGTCGCTCCGAGTATTGAATAACATTCAGGTCTGGCCGCCTGCAGTAGCTGTTAATCAATGCCGTGGCCGCCGTGATCCAATTCGCGGTCGTCCCAGCCGGCAATCCGTAGTTCGGGTAATCCGCTGGCTGCAGATATGCCATACCACACCTTTCTCTCTTTTTCCACTTCCACAACGGAAGCACGAGTTACAACTATGCGCTCTCGTTCACCAATGGACTTGCTGAGTTGCTGACTGGGATGGGCTCCGCAAGGCGGAGCCCATCTGCAAGCGGCCTGCTGGCTACCTGCCGGTCACCAGGACTTCACAGTGCGCAAAGCCCGCGCCTTTGACCACCGGTGCGCCAAACTTGATGGCTACGTACTGGTAGGTCATCGAATTTGGCAGTCCGAGTTGAAAGACTCGAGGTGTCGGATCCCCCAGCCAGTGGTACTCGATCAGATCCTCGGTCACGATGTACGCCGGCAGCTGCGCCGAGCCCGAGCCAATCGTACCCGTATAGCCAAGGCTCCAGTCTGGAATCAGCGGCAGGTCGCCGGCCTGCGTCGAGAGCATCTTCACCCGCACGCCGCCCGTGATATTGTCGGTATTCAGGATCACGTTGAACTCGGCCTTCATCTCCTGATCGATCAAGTCCAGCAGCATGGGATTGGCATAGATCGCCGTTGGCCGCACATGGTAGCCGTTGTTGGCCACCATCGTCGCCACTGCCGTCTTCAGGCCATTCACGATCGAGTTCCCGGCAGTGACTGTCACTGCCGGGCTACCCGCGGCCGCAATCTGCCCGACGACGCCCATATATTGCGTTGTCGTGGGCGAACTCAGGCTGGTGTCGTTGCCGTTCCACAATGCCACGTCGTGGGCCACCATAACGCCGCTCACTGTGTCCACCAGGTCCTTGGCCTGCAAATATGCGAACTGCTGTTGCTGATTCCCTAATTCGATATCAAACAGGTTGTAGTTGATCTGCGCCACGATCGCTTTGAGCGGTACGCTCAGCTCGATGCGGGTCGGTGTGACCACTGCGGGCGAGATGCTGCGCGGATTCACGAAGCCCGCCGTGCCAGGGTTCGGAATCGCAGTCTCTGCGAAGAACCGAGAAGGATGTCCGGTCGCCGGTACCTGTTTGATGCGCTGCCCGAATGGGCTCGAACGACGGCAGATGTCAAAAATCTCCGTCTGATACAGGGGAACTTCGACTGCGCCCGGCCCAATGTAATCCGCCGCCGCGTGTATGTCTGCAAACGATGCGTTCATATGCTCTTTCCGCCCCATCCATTGGGCTCTGCTAGCTGCTAGCTACTAGCTCCTAGCCTGTTCCTGCCAGACTCTGGCGTTGTCGACTTAGCCTTGCGGTAACTAACGGCCGGCCTTGTTGCGAGTCAAGGCGTACCTGGTTGCCGCTCACTCATGCGATCAACCAGCTCGTAGCTGATAGCTAGAAGCTGGAAGCTGCCTCTATGCGATCGAGCCGGCTCGCAGCAGTTGGCTCTTCACCGCAATCCGCTGTTCCAGGCTCAGGCCCGCCAATGCGGCGTCCAGTGTCCGCACGTCAACCGGGCCTTCGCCAATCCCATGCTTGGCGAGCATCTCCGATGTAGCCGAGGGCACCGTCCTGCGAAGTGGGTTCAACATGTTCTGCGCCGCCGCCGCTTTCACCTCGGCCAGTTCCCGCTCTGCGGTAGCCAGCTTCTCAGCCAGTTCTGTCTCCCTCCGGCTCTGCTCCACGGTTGCCGAAATCTTCTCCACTTCGCCCGATAGTGCGCCCTGCCGCTCTTCCAGCCAGCTCAGTGTCCTCTCCAGCAAGGTGGTTGCGGCTTCCAGTCTCTCCGTAAGTCCTTTCTCGTTTTCCATGTTCATCCTTTCCTGTTTGTCCTGAATCATTCGCGGTTTGATCTGACGCGTCTCCGAACTAACAAAGCGGCCCGATCCGAGAGCCTTGACTAACTGGCTAACTGGCCGGTTTCTTCAACTTCACTAACTCCGCCAACACCGTTGACTCCGACGGCCTTGCTAACTCGCCATCCGAAAGCTGGTCGCTCGATAAGCCGCCTTTTCCCGCAGCAGAATCGCCGCGCCCGTGAATGTAACTCGAGTTAGCTTCCACACCTCGGCCCGCATATCCTCCACGCGTGCATCCGCCAACTCATAACTCATGCCCATCGCTCCGGGCGCCTGGGCGCCTATCTGCTTGGCCACGTCCGGAAAGTCCCGCGCGTACAAATACCCGCGAACCACCAGGCGCTGTCCTACTACGTCCGCCTCGGTTAGCAGCCCGATCTTGCGCCGCGCATCGTGTCCGTCCAGTGCCGGCCTGTAATCCACCGCCATTCCCAGCAGCGAAGGCAGCGCCTTCTCCGTCGCCTCCCGCGTCAGCATGACCCGGTGCCCTCGCGCTCCGGCCGGCGACTTGTCGCTGGCCGCATTCACCACCGTCAACACCCCTTCGAACGGCACCCGGTTCGGGTGACCCTCCACCTCGGGAAACTTTACCGCCATCGCTTCCAATCGCATTTGATCTCCGCCCTGTGAGCCTCTGGCCACTGGTTCTCCTCTGCCGCTGTTCGCTTCGGCCGCTTCTTCTCCATTCCAATAAACCCCCGAAACTTCCCTGCCCCTTTCCGAAACAACCGCTATCCCCGGTCTTCTATTCCTGGTCCTTTGTCCCCTGTTCCCCGCCTTGTCCCAACGGCCCCAAACCGCGCATCTCCCTCACCTCGTTCACCGTCAAAACGCCGGCCTGCAGCAGTTGCACCTGTACCGCGAGTTCCGTCGTCTCGTCCCGCGCGCTCAACTCGTTAAAGACAAATTCAAATTCCCGCCACCCAATGCACTTTCCAAGCAAGTCCCGCGTTATATGTCCGGCGAGAAGCATCGCCAACGGCGAGATCGCTCCCCGAAACGCCTCGTCCGCCATCTCCGAAGCTGTCGACCGGTTCACATCCGCTTCCAGTCCCAGCATCAGCGGCGGCAGCCCGAATGCGTTTGCCACCATCCTGATCAGGAATTCCTGCCACGCCAACCGCAGGTCCGCGTCCGTCCCCTGAGCAAACCTCAGCACCTCTGGCTTCTGCTGGGTCGATATCAGCGGGACTCGACCCGTTCCCTCAATCTCGTCCTGCCACCACCTGATCAGCCGGTCATGCTGCGACGGCGTCGCCTCGTTCAGCCAGATCGCATACTGCGCCACTGCGTTCGCCGCCAGCTTGCCCGCGAACCGGTGCGCGCTCAAAAACTGATTCACTGTCTCGAAAGCCACTTCCAGCGGCCCCAGCCCAAACGGCGTAAAGCTCCGCGGGTTCATCCGGATGTACATCAATTGATCGTCCCGCAAATCCACCGCGCCCGACTCCGGCTGCCCCGGCATCACCTGGGCATAGCGTGGCGCATCTTCCTGCCCATCCCAACGCGCATTGATTCTGATCGAGGCGCCGTCCACCGGCCACATCATCGCCGGTCGCTCCGGGTCGCCCGTCGGCTCCATCTCGATCGCCCCGAATCCTCCCGTCAGCGTGTCTTCAATCACCTGCTCCATTAGCGTTCTGAACCCGTCCACCGCGTTCGGCTCTTCCAGAGTCCGCCGCAGCGCTTTCAGCTTCCGCGCCGCAAACGCCACATCCTGCGGATTCACTCCGCGCCGAACCCTCACCTGCCAGTCCATTGCCGCAATGCGGTCCTTGATCACGTTGATCGCCCTGCGCACAACCGGCGTCTCCGCAAACCGCCGCAGGTTCACCGGCGTCGGCTTCGGCAAGTGATGGCCCGGAAATTGAACCGGCCCCAGAATCGAAGGCAGCGCCAGGGTCTTCCGCTCCGTCTCCGCCCCGGCCCCAGCCTCCACCCCGCTCCTGCCAACGCGCTCCGTCGAGCCGCTTCCGGTCGCCTGCCGCCAGATCTCCATCAACTGCTCTCCAACCTTCACGCGCACCTTCCCTCTTTCCGCCCAAAAAAACAAAGGGCACAGCCGCCCCGGCCATGCCCTTCAATTGCCTTGCACCCGTGTTTCTCGACTACTGCTTCACAACAAAATCGATCCTACCGCGAATCCCGATAATTATCTGCAAACCGCCAAAAAACACTTCCCGCCCGAAATCGCTTCAAAAAACAACCCCTTGACGACACACACGCTAAATCGGCATACTCGCCAATTGGAATAATGCCGGCTTATAGTTCCCCGCCGGCGAAAGTTGGACTTATATGGATCTGGTCCTGATTCGTCTTCTTTTTGTTGCCCTTTTTGCCACGGTCTGCTACTTTCTCCACCCGTTCGGCATACAAAATGGCCTCGTTGCCGGTACAGCCGGTGCAGTTGCGGCTGCAGCCGTCATTGTCTTCGAATTGCGAGTCCGCGCCCTCAGTCTGCGCCGTCTCATCGGCGCTGTCGCCGGCAGCGTCCTCGGCATCTTTGGCGCTGCTCTCTTCTGTCTCGTCCTCCGCTCGGCGCCTCTCCCTGGATCGAGTTCGGCCGTGGTCCAGATCTTCGTTCTGCTGCTCATGAGCTACGTCGGACTGCTCGTCGGAGCCAGCAAGGGCGACCTCCTCAATCCCTCCGCCCTCAGCATGTTCTTCTCCAGCGACAAGCCCTCCCGCCGCAGCGCCAAGGTCCTCGATACCAGCGTCATCATCGACGGCCGCATCGCCGACATCGCCGAAGCCGGCTTCATCGACGGCATGATCGTCGTTCCCGAGTTCGTCCTCCGCGAACTCCAGATCGTAGCCGACTCCACCGATGGCTCCAAGCGCCAGCGCGGCCGCCGCGGTCTTGACATGCTCCAGCGCATGCAGTCCAACGAAGTCCTTCAGGTCCAGATCGTCCCTGACGATTTCCCGTCCATCCGCGAAGTCGATCTCAAGCTCCTCGAACTTGCCAAAAAATGGGAAGCCAAGGTCGTCACCAACGACTTCAACCTCAACAAGGTCGCCCATCTCCATCACGTCGACGTCCTGAACATCAACGACCTCGCCAACGCCCTCAAGCCGGTCGTCCTCCCCGGCGAGCACATGAATGTCCTCATCCTCAAGGAAGGCAAGGAGTACAACCAGGGCGTCGGCTATCTCGACGACGGCACCATGGTAGTCGTCGACCACGCCCGCAAAATGATCGGCCGTTCCGTCGAAATCTCCGTCACCAGCGTCCTCCAAACCGCCAGCGGCAAAATGATCTTCGGCAAAATGGACGAAGCCGGCAGACTAGCCGAAAGCGTAGAAGGCCGCTAGCGGATCCCGCAACACCATTAGCCCCTTATGTTTTACGAAGGCACGGCTTTGCCGGCTGCGGACAAACTCATTGGAGTCCCCCACCGGTATTTCCGACCCGCCGTCAATGAAACTGCGCCCCATCCATCGAGCGATTTTTGCTCGATGGGTGGGAGTCGGTAGGACCCTGCGACAACCTCTTTTTTGTTGAACTTGCATTCTTGTTTCCTTTCAGTCCTCCATCCTCGTCGCCGACCGACGGGGAATGAAACTGGGTGCGCACAACCGACGGTGATCTTGATTATTTTCAACATTTTAAGAACTCTTTCTTGTTAGCGCCCGACCCCAGTCCTGCCGATAAGGCCATTCAAATCAATGCTGGGCTTTAGCCTTGCAAAAGCCAATACTCGAAATACCCTTAAACCCGGCCATTTTTCCCAGAGCGTTTAGCTCCTGAGGGACGGTCCGCAAAGCTCTGGCGTCATTTCATGCATCCAGCTTCGGGGACCCTGAGAACTAACAGGACCGGGGGTGGACGGGGAGGGATTTTCCGGTTGTGCCCTGTTCTCTATCTTCTACAACCCTTTTTGCGATTTCGTGTCTATATAGATGACATGATTCAGAGTCGCGTGAGGATTTTCGTCCCTTTTGCATTGTTTGCAGGATTGGTTGCGGTGGCCACAGTTGCCGCCTCTGGTCAGACAGGCAGATTCGAGATCGCGCAGAACGGCCATGCGGTCGGCACCGCTTCATTTCAGTTCACCACCACGCCCAGGGGGTACGACTCGACTTCGGTGGTTCAGGTATCGATGAACGGACTGGACTACGCGCTGTCGAAGAATGAGGAACTCTCCTCGGCCAATCAATTGCAGCATGTGCAGCTAAGCGCCACCGTGAATGGATCGGCGGTGAATGTTGTCGCCCGGCCCGACGGCGCGCAGGTGCTGCTCAACATCTCGGCCAACGGACGCAGCACCACGACCCCGCTGGCCGGGCACGCAGGTGCGGTGTTTTTGCCGGACTTCGATCCCGGGGCTCTCGAGACTTTGCTGGCGCTCGCCGTCCAGCAGAACAACCGCGACCTGTGGGCCATTATTCCCAAGAACGCGGGGTCGATTGAGCCGGTGGAGTTGGCCACGTATCCCGATCAGCGGGGAACACTGAACGGGAAGCCGATTGCCGTGCATCATCTTGTGGCCACCATTGCAGGCACCGGCACCGATTTGTTCTCCGGGCCGCACAATCAACTGCTGCAGGCCGAGTTGCCGATGGAGGGGTTTGCACTGGTGCGCAAGGGATTTGTGCTGACACCTCCGAAGAAGCCGATTGCGCCGCCAGTTACGCCGTCGGAATAGGGGAAGACCTGGCGCCGACTTCATTGAGAAATCGAGACGCTTGAGCGCCTTCGCGCTATTAAGATTGCAACATGCGTCCTGAGCCGCCCCAGATCGATTAGCTAGCGGGTCTGGCATCCGAGATTTCCCGATTGGCGGCGACACTCTCGGAACGCCGAGAGTCAAAGTGCATTCTGCTTCCTGCGCTCCATGCGCAACTCGAAGATATTGTCTAAATTAAGAACCATCGAAGAGCCCGAGTAAGTCGGCCTTGGTGAGAATCGCCGAATTCGCTACGATTAGGAATGCCTGTTAAGACGACTCCTGCGAATGCGAGCCAGGCTCCTAAGGCCGTTGCCACCTGCCCCGTGGAGAGAGCCATCCATGTGATCGGCGGCAAATGGAAGCTTCTGGTATTGCGCTCCCTGCTGCTGAATGGTCCTCAGGGGTATAACCAGTTGCTTCTGAGCGTAGCTGGCATCAGCTCGAAGGAGCTTACGCGTAACCTTGCCGAGCTTACCGCCTGCGGTCTTACAGAACGCGACCCGCTCACAGCCGACCGTATCACGCCATACCACCTCACCGAATCGGGCAAGGCTCTCATGCCGACTTTCGAGAGCTTGCTTCTCTGGGGCCAACGGGCTTTACCGCTGGACCATGCCTCGCGCAACGCACATTCTGGTGCGTTGACAGCCGAACAGCAGGATCCGAAGATAGGCTCTGACGAACTTGCGTAGGCGCAAGACCTCTTGCAGAAAGACCTTACTATGCCCCTAGACGCTGGAACCGAACAGAATCCCTGGAAATTGAAGACGCCCCCCGGCACCTCTGAGTACCAAGCGTACCGTGATCCCAATGCGAACCCGCCTGCACTTGTGGTTCAGGTTGGAAAGACCCAGTTGCGGTACCATCTCCGATGTCTCGAAGACCTTCACTCAATGCTCAAAGCTCACGGCGACTGGGTGCCCCTCGGTAGCGCGGACGAACAAAAACCCGCGGCGGAAGGTACGATCGAAGCGTGGGCGCGTTCTGCCGACAATCCGGTGGGCGGATGGTATGGACTGAAGAAAGGGCTGCGAGGCCGCTTCGCTATGTATGTGCCGCCGGTGATGCAACACCTGGGCTTAGCCGAAGTCGAAGCGAACCCCCGCAACAACCGGATGCGAGCCGCGAGAGGCCCTATTTGCTGAAGAATTCCCCGTGGCCCTGGGTCGTCCAGGGATCATAGCGGCGGGCGAAGTTGGCGCGGTTTTCAGTGCTGGGGTGGTTGTAGAGCCAGAACTCGATGAACGGATTGGGGTTGGGATCGTCGAGCCACGCCTCCCCAAGGTCGTTGAAGGCGGCAACGGCGGTTTTCTGCGGATCGGGGACGATGTCGTGGATGGCTTCCTGCCCGTAGACATCGGCCTCATGTTCGTAATGGCGCCTGACGTGGTTGCTGATGGGCTCGAAGATGAAGCCGGCCAGCGAAACCGCAAAGAGCAGCACCAGGAAGCCGGTGCGCGAGGCTAGGCCGGGCGCGCGCCATTGAGGGCCAAAGCGGCGAATGAGCCAGCCGGCGAAGGCGGCGCACCCCCAGTAGACGAAGAAAAGCGCGACGGCTAGATGGGCGATCATCTTGGGAATGTGGTGCAGAACATAGTGGCCGCTCTCGTGGCCGAAGATGAGCAGCACCTCGTCGTCGGGAATGCGGCCCGCCGTGGTGTCCCACACGACGATGCGCTTCGTCGAGCCGATGCCGGTGACGTAGGCGTTGAGGCCGTTCGTCTTGAGGCTGGCCTTCATCAGGAACATGCGGGAGGGCGGGATGTTGGTGCCGGTGCGGGCGACCACTCGTTCGAGCTCGTCGACGAGAGCAGGGTGATGGGCCGAGAGCGGTTCAAACTTGTCGAAGAGGGGATCGAAGAGCGGCTCAACAAAGATGGTGAGCACCAGGATGGGCAACGTGACCAGCCAGATGCCGAACCAGTAGCACCGCGGCCACCTGCGCACGATCCAGTTAAAGAGCAGCAGGACAAGTGTGCCGAAGACGAGGGTGAGTGCGAGGGCTTTCGCCTGATCGCCAAACCAGCTTCCCCAGCCCTGGACGCTGATGCCGTAGTTGCGGCTTGCAATGTGGCCGTAGAGGTCGAGGGGCAGGCCTGCCAGCCAAGTGATGACGAAGAACGCCGCGAAGAACACCAGCCCCTGGACCCAGCGATGGCCGGCGATGCGCTGTGCCCAGGCCTCGAGTCCTGCGGCGGCGTGGGTGGCCAGCAGGAGCCACAGAAAGATGATGCCCCACACCGATCCGGCGATGTCGAGTATGTTGCGGATGCGGCTGAGGGCGATGGCTTTGGCAAGTTTGTCGGGGGGCACGGAGTAGACCTGCTGTGGACTGGAAGGCGGCGTTGCGGCGGTCGACTCGGGTGCAGCGTCATGCGCGGGGTTCACAATGGTTCGCGAGGCAGTCGCGAGGGGCGAGAGAACAGCCGCCAGAGCGGCGGAGGCGATCAGGCGGTAGAGGCAGCGGGTAAATGTCATCGAGATTGCACTCCCTTGGGGGAAACTCTGAGACAATTCAACATACACATGCTTTTATCCGATTGCTCTTCACTTATGCCATATAAATCTTGGTTTCCATCCTCCCTCCGCCGCTTCTGGTTCATTGCCTTTGCCATTTCTCCCGCTCTCGCCTGCGCAGTTGCTTTTCCGGTGGCCGCGGCAGCGCAACAGACGGCAGTCCTCCTCGATGTCATGACGACAGAACTGCATCGCGCCATGAGCCTGCTTGGCAACGGGTCCGCAACCGGGGACGACAAGCAGTTGTCTCCGTACTTCCTGAGCTACTCGGTGAGCGAGGCGAGCTACGTAAGCATCCGCGCGCAATACGGCGCCCTGGCGGACAGCTCAGGCGGCAGGGCGCGCGTGGCCGACGTGCAGGTGCGCGTAGGCGACCCCAAGTTGGATAACACGCACGGGGATCATCGCGCCTCAGCGGTGAACAATCTCGAACTTCCGCTGGGCGACGACCGCGAGGCGCTGGCGCGCTCGTTGTGGCTGGCGACCAACAGCGGCTATAGCAGCGCGCTGGATAATTTTTTGCGGGTCAAAACCGAAGCCCAGGTGCGCGCCAAAGAAGAAGACACCTCGCCGGACTTCAGCGTGGAGGCGCCGCAAACGCACATCGGCAGCGTTGCTCCGCCGGTGGTGGTCGACCGGACGGCTTGGGAAAAGCGCCTCAGGGCGCTGACGCTGGTGTTCCGCGAATTCCCCGATGTCTACCAGAACATGGCGGTGCTGACTGCCCAGAATGAGACCGACTACTTTGCGTCGTCGGAGGGTTCGCGGATTGTAACTCCGCACACGCAGGCAAGGCTGGTGGTATTCGCGGTGACGCGCTCGGAAGACGGCATGGATCTGTTTCGCGATCAGACCTTCGAAGCGGAAACCGTGGATGGCCTTCCGCGGCAGGCTGACCTCGAAGCTGCGATGCGTGAGCTGGGCAAGAGCATTGAAGCGCTGCGTAAAGCGCCGGTGACTGAGCCGTTTGATGGGCCGGCCATCTTGTCAGGCCGCGCCGCAGCGGTGTTTTTCCACGAGGTGCTGGGCCACCGGCTGGAGGGCCAGCGCCAGCGCGGCGACGAGGAGGGGCAGACGTTTACCAAGGATATCGGCCAGGATGTGCTGCCGAGTTTTCTTTCGGTGGCCGACGATCCGACGCGAACAAGATTCGGCAGCACCTGGCTGAGCGGCAGTTACGAGTACGACGACGAAGGCCAGAAAGCGCGCCGCGTGGACTTGATCGACGACGGGGTGCTGAAGACATTCCTGATGTCGCGGCTGCCGATTGCCGGCTTCGGCACTTCAAACGGCCACGGCCGCGCGGAGACCGGCCACGTGCCGACGGGGCGCCAGGGTAACCTGATTGTGACATCCACCAAAACGGTGCCGGAGAGCGAACTGCGCAAGCAATTGATTGATGAAGCAAAGAAGCAAGGGAAACCGTACGGACTTTACTTCGAGGATATCTCTTCTGGATTTGCGGTCACGACGCGCAACTCCCCGCAGGCCTTTCAAGTCATTCCATTGGTGGTGTGGCGGGTGTATGTGGATGGACGTCCCGATGAACTGGTGCGCGGGGTGAGTATTGTGGGCACGCCGCTGGCGGCCATGAAGCGAATTGAAGCCACTGGCGACAAGAGCGAAGTGTTCAACGGCGAGTGCGGGGCGGAGTCGGGCACCATTCCGGTGAGCGCGGTGGCTCCCGCAATGCTGGTGAGCGAGATGGAAACGCAAAGGCAACCGCAGGGCACCGCGAGGCCGCCGATCCTGGCGATTCCATCGGCGGAAACGCAATCGCCACTTACCGCGACAGAGCGGAAGGGGGACGCGCAATGATTTCGCTTTGCTGCTCAAAAAAGATTGCCGCGGCCGCATGGATTTGCACGGCTATAACGGCTTCGTCCCTGCTGGCTGCGCAACCGACGCGCGCCGATGCGGAAAAGGACCCGGTGCTCAAAGCCATGCTCACCGAACTCGACCGCAACATGAGCCAGTTGCAGTTGAAAGGGTTTCAAAAGCCGTTTTTCATCCAGTACCGCGTTGAAGATGTGGAAGATTTTCAGACCAAGGCAGAATTCGGCGCCAGCGAAGGGTCGCAGCGCAATCATGAGCGCGTAGCGCGGGTAACGGTGCGGGTGGGTGATTACAAGACCGACAGCTCAGGCGGCCGCGGAGACGGAGTGCCGATGCTGGCCGGGCTGGACGGCGATCCAGTTGCCATCCGGTCGGCGCTTTGGACGGCGACCGACCAGGCGTATAAGAACGCACTCGCGGCCTATGCGCAGAAGCAGGCCGAGCTGAAGCAGGTGCAGACGCCGCCGCAAGCCGACGACTTCAGCCACGAGAAGGCGATCGTCTCCCTGGCCGATCCGGCGCGCCTGGCCGTGGACGAGGGTGCATGGGCTGAGCGCATATCCCGTGCCAGCGGACTTTATCGCAGCGATGCTTCCGTGAGCGCGAGCCAGCGCGAGGTTGAGTACTCGACCGCCAGTTTTCACGGCCGCGCCACCACCACCTGGCTCGTAACAAGCGAAGGAACGATCCTGCGCAAGTCGGCCACCGATTACCAGGAGACTTTCGCGGCGGGCACCCAGGCAGCGGACGGAATGAGGCTGGACCGCTCGTACGTGACGTCGGGAACTTCGGTTGCGGAGTTGGAACCGGAGGCGGCCTTTGCCGGCCATGCGGTCGATGAGATCAGGTCCCTGAGCGAATTGCGCAATGCGCCGCTGGTCGAAGAGGAGTATCACGGTCCGCTGCTATTGAGCGCCGACGCAGGGGCCGATACGCTCCACGCCTTACTGGCCGGAGCGGTTACCGCGACGCGGCCTAGGATGGGGACCGAAGCGCGGACCAATGGTCCGTTTGCTTCGAGCTACGAGGCGCGCGTGCTCCCAGATTTCATCAGCGTGGTCGACGACCCCGGAGTGAAAACCTATGAAGGCAAGAGCCTGCTGGGCGCCTACGACGTGGACGATGAAGGCGTGCCGGCGCAGGCGGTCAACCTCATCTCCCAGGGGCGGCTCACGAGTTATCTCATCGGACGCGAGCCGGTGAAGGACTTTCCCCAGTCGAACGGACACGGGCGTGCAGGGATTTCAGGCGGACCGCGGCCCTCGATCGGGGTATTGAAAGTGTCGGCGGAGAGCGGGCTCTCCGACGACGACTTGAATCGCAAGCTGACGGATATGGCCAAAGAGCGAGGCCTGAAGAGCGTCTACTACGTGGCTACGATGGGCGGAGAGATGACGCCGCGGCTGCTCTTTCGCATCGGCGCCGACGGCAAGCGCGAACTGGTGCGCGGGGCGGTGCTGGGCGATGTGGACACGCGGGCTCTGCGATCGAGCCTCGAAGCGGCGGGCAAGGAGCTGTGGGTGTCGAATTTCTTTGGCGACGTGCCCACGACGGTGCTTGCTCCCGCTCTGCTGCTTGACGACGCCACGGTGAAGCGCGCCAATGAGAAGAATGAGAAGTTGCCCTTCTACCCGCCCCCGGAATAGCGGCTATTTCTTCTTCCAGGCGCCGACAATGGCGCCCATGACGACCATTCCCACCAGCCACACGCCGGTGTTGATGACGAAAGTCCTGAAGGAGCGGGCTTCGAAGATGTATTCGGTGGCCCACGTGGTGAAGACGCAACCGAGCCATAGGAGCGCTGCAACTCTCATGCCCCGCAGGGCCGTCTGTGGGCCGGTAAGCTGGGTAACGCAGGAGATTGCCGTGGCTATCACAGCCGCCGCGATGAGTGCGGTGCCGTATTGCAATGACGGGTTGACGCCCGAGGCCATCAGCCACTCGCGGGTGCGCCCGATGCTTCAAGCCAAGCCTGCATGAAGAACGAGAACCATACCGCCTCAAGCAGAAAGCAGGCCATCGCCGCCACCAGGATGGCCAGATAGTTCTGCCGCACTCTCGACGGTTCATTGATCATTGAGTCTCCTTTCAATCTGCCAAACGCGCGCAGTTTGCCGGGCAAAGCAAAGCTAGCCTTGCGATTGCGCAACCGGGGAAAGCTCCGCAGGCTCTTAGCCCGCAAACGAATGAGATGGGCGAGATTCTAGCTCATACTTGCCATCGTTGTCTTGCCGAAAGAACAACGAGTTTTTTCCCAGGGCACACAGCGCCGACGGCTAATTCGGAGTCGCGTAGGCGGTTATTCATAGGCGCCTGTCCATGCTCGCGGCCGCACCTTGAACATCTACAGGAAGATGACCCGCAACCCCGCTCAGTCATAGGGAGTGATGCAGGCGACAGCGATCGTTTGTGGCAGACAATCCGCGGAAGAGGATAACCGGTTTCGAAATCCAGTCATAGAAAAATCAAGCTGTGCAAGAAAAATCCCTCAGACGATTCTTCCTTGGCGGCGGACTCGCCAGCCGCGAAAAGCTCATTCCCGTTTTCACCAGCATTCCCGAAGTTGGACGCTGTCCGACTCAGCGCCCCCGATTGACCGAACTTTCCGTGGACTATTTCCCGCGCCTGCCGCTTACTGGATTAGCAGTCGTGATATCCCTCTGTCGGGAGCGAATCAGTAAGGGGATTGGTGCCAATGAACAACCGGAAAGCTCTACATAAACCGAACCCGGTGCCCCTGCCAAAGGCGCCCACTGGCATTCAGGGTCTTGACGACATAACCGAAGGGGGATTGCCGCTCGGGCGCCCAACCCTGATTTGCGGCTGTGCGGGATCGGGCAAGACATTGTTTGCCATCGAATTTTTGGTTCGTGGCGCCGCTCAGTATAACCAGCCCGGTGTCTTCATGGCGTTCGAGGAGACCGGGGAGGAACTGGCCCAGAATGTCGCTTCCCTTGGATTCGATCTGAAGGATCTGACGGCGCGGAAGAAGATGGTGGTCGACTTTGTCAAAATCGAACGCAGCGAGATTCGGGAGATGGGGGATTACGACCTCGAAGGCTTGTTCGTGCGTCTCGGCTACGCGATCGACGCCATAGGCGCCAAAAGGGTTGTGCTGGATTCGCTTGAAACCCTCTTTGCCGGTCTCACCGACGCGGCAATCCTCCGTGCGGAACTGTCCCGGCTCTTCCATTGGCTCAAGGATAAAGGCGTGACCGCCATCGTCACCGCCGAGCGCGGCGACGGCAAGCTCACGCGACACGGGCTCGAAGAATACGTCTCCGATTGTGTCATCCTTCTGGACAATCGCATCAGCAATCAGTTCGCCACGCGTCGCGTTCGCGTCGTCAAGTATCGCGGTTCCCGGCACGGCACTGACGAGTACCCCTTCCTCATCGGGGAGCGCGGTCTTTCCGTGTTGCCCATCACCTCCGTCGGGCTCAGTCATGACGCACCCACGGAGAGAATCCCGAGCGGAATTCCGCGCCTCGACACCATGCTGGGCGGAAAAGGCTACTTTCGCGGCAGCAGCATCCTCGTTTCCGGAACCGCAGGCACGGGAAAGACCAGTCTGTCAGCCCATCTGGTGGACGCGACCTGCCGCCGCGGCGAGCGCACTCTGATCTTCCTGTTCGAAGAATCCCAATCGCAGCTGCTCCGCAACATGCGTTCCATCGGCGTCGATCTTGAACCCTGGATCAGGAAGGGCCTGCTGCGAATTCACGCCGCCCGCCCCACTCTCTATGGCCTGGAGTCCCACCTGGTGGCAATGCACAAATTGACCGATGAATTCAAGCCGAGCGTGGTGGTGATGGATCCGGTCACCAACCTCTCTTCCGGCGGCACCGTCAATGAGGCCAAGTCTCTGCTTACCCGGCTTATCGACTATTACAAGACCAACCGGAGCACCACCTTTTTCACCAGCCTCACGACCGGCGATCGCACCGAAGAAGCCAGCGGCATCGGCATCTCCTCGTTGATGGATACTTGGCTGCTGGTTCGCGACCTGGAAACGAATGGCGAGCGCAATCGCGTGCTCTACGTCCTCAAGTCGCGCGGCATGGCGCATTCCAACCAGGTTCGCGAGTTCAAGTTGACCGACAGCGGCATCGATCTGGTGGACGTGTACGTAGGTCCCGGCGGCGTGCTCACTGGCACGGCGCGCCTGGCTCAACAGGCACGCGAAGCATCGGAAGGCATCGCCCTGCAGTCTGAGTTCGCGGGCCGAAAGCGTCAGCTCGATCGCAACTGCCTGGCCCTCAATTCCCAGATAAAGGCACTGCAGCTCGATCTTGAAACGGTGCAAGAGGAGCTCAAGAAAATCGGGGCTCAGAACACATTCCGCAAAGCGGCGGAGGCTCATGTTCGTGCCGTGATGGCGAAGGCCCGCTATGCCGACCCTCTGGACAACGGTGTGCACCTGGCAAACTCGAATCACAGGAAGGAAGCCTGACATGCCCGCAACGCAGACGTCCCGAAGGAAAAAAGCACGTCAGTCATCGGCAGCCGGCGCAGCGCGGAAGAAATTCATGCTGCGCCTCTATGTGGCCGGAACCACTCCCCGCTCCGCACAAGCGATCCTGGACGCAGAGAATCTCTGCGAGCAGCATCTCGGCGGGCGTTTCAGGCTCGAAGTGATCGACATCTACCAGCGCCCCGCGCTGGCCAGGGACGAGCAGATCATTGCCGTACCCACCCTCGTGCGGCGCCTCCCGGAACCGCTGCGCAAGCTGGTTGGAGACCTGTCCAATGCCGAGCGCGTTCTTGTCGGACTGGACCTGCTGGTCCGCGACGAACACAAACTGCGCTGAGTCTTCTCTGACAGTCCGTGTTCCTCTGGAGAAATAGGCGATGAACGTCCATCGGCTGAACAAAACCAAGCAGGAGCTGTGGGCCGAGAACAAAGAACTCTGGGGCCGGTTAGCCGAGTTTGAGGAAACCATCCGCGCCATCCGTTCCGGAGAAGTCGACGCCTTCCTTGTCAATGACGCCAGTGGCCAGCACGTCGTCACTCTCGAGGGCGGCGAATCCGCCTACCGTATCCTCGTCGAGGCGATGAATGAAGGCGCTGCCCTCATCGAAGAGAACGGGGTGTTTCTGTTCTGCAACAAGGGCCTGGCAACCTTGCTCAATACCACCCTCGAGAACGTGATCGGCGCGTCGCTGTTTTGCTTTTTCGCCCCTACGGAAATCTGCAAGCTGAAGGCCCTCGTCAATCGGGCGCGCGTCGATGCCTGTACCGGCGATATCTCGCTCCCTGGCCGGGATGGAGAAACCAGAACGATCCAGTTATCGCTGAGCCCCATGTTGATTCATGGCTCTCGAAGGATCGGGATGGTCGTCACCGATCTGACCGAACACTATAAAGTGCAGGAGGAACTGCGCAGTCTTTCCTTGATCGATGAGCTAACCGGCCTCCTGAACCGGAGGGGATTTCTGACCGTCAGCCTGCAGACGCTCAACCTTGCCCAGCGGTTGAAAGGCCCCTTGCTCCTCGTCTTCGCCGACCTCGACGGAATGAAAGTCATCAACGACACCCACGGACATGGCGAAGGCGATCGTGCCCTGGTCGATACTGCCGAAGTCCTCAGGAAAACCTATCGCGACTCCGACATCATCGCTCGCATGGGAGGGGACGAGTTTGCGGCTCTTGCCATGGGCACTTCCATCGAGGACGCGGCCGTGCTGGTCAAGCGCCTGCAAAGTCAAATCGATGCCCACAACAAGAGGGAGCAACGTCCCTACTGTCTCTCCCTCAGCGTTGGCGTGGTACCCTATGACGCGAAAACAGGGGAATCCATAGCCGATCTGCTTGCCCGTGCCGACCAAGCGATGTACGAAAATAAGCGACGCAAATACGAAGAAGCTCAGCGCGATCCCTCTCTGGGGCGGCTTGGATCCGTCACTCCCAAACTGTCAATCTCTCCAGTGTCGTGGAACGCGCGTCGATAATAGGCGCAATCTTCATGTCGCGGCGAAGCGCGCTAAGGCGCAAAAAAGCCACCTCCCCCGACCGACAGACCTCACCTGCGAATCGAAACATCACTAAAATCTCATGCGAACACCAATCTGGATCTGGCGCTCGCGGTAGAAGTCGGTGGCGTTGATGTTGAGGGGTTGGCCGAAGGCGGTGCTGTTGGCCTTGAGTCCGGTGAGGAAGTTCAATGTGGGGAGTGAACTGAGACTGCCCGGCTCGATGTAGTATCCCGTGGTTTGGAGCTCGGTGACGTTTTGATGGTTGAAGAGGTTGAAGCTCTCGGCGAGAATCTCGAGCTGGCGCATCGAACCCAGGTCGAAGCGCTTGGCCATGCGAAGGTCCGCCTTCCAGGTGCGGGGATAGCGATAGGTGTTTCGGCCGATCGAGTAGGAGCGGCCGTCGCTTCCCATGCCGAAGACACGGTTATCGCCGCCGGAGCCGTTCATGCCGGGGCCGAGTCCGACGATGGCGGCTCCGGTCTCCTGGTCGAAGATTTCGGGCAGCGAGCCGGAGGTGCGCATGGTGAAGGGAAGGCCGCTGCGGAATTGCCCGATGCCCGACAGCACCCATCCATTGGCCAGCCAGCCGGCCAGGTTGTGGAGCCTCCAGGGCGTTTCGTAGATGGCCATGACGGCGGCGGAGTGACGAACGTCGAGGTTGCTGGTCCCGTACTCGCGGCTGAAGTCTGCCGGATCCAGCAAGTCGCTGCCGGCCACCAGCGTGGTCTCATTCGGATTCCAGTCCATGGCGTGCGCGTAGGTGTAGTGGGCGTGGAGGGTGAGACCGCGGCGGCCGTAGCGCGCTATCTTGATCATCGCCGCCTCGTAGGTGGAGTTGGCGCGGCTCATGACCTCAGAGATCTGCTGATAATCCGGGCAGGGACGGCCGGGAAGCATTGTGCTTGCCGCGCTGTGGTAGGGGCAGGCGTCCGCGCTTCCGGGCCAGGAGGCGTAAAAAGGAACGGTAATGGAGGCGGCCTTGATGGGTCCCTTGCCGGTACCGTCGACTACTGCATAAGTGATGGATTGCAAGAATGTGGGAGTATCAAGATTGGTGTCGACCGAAACCGGCAGGCGGCGGCCCAGGCTGGCCACAGCGGCAGCAGTGACAAGGATGTGCGCGGGCAACGCTTCTTCCACCGAAGCCACCGCCTGGTGGACTTCGGGATTGCGGAAGTTGGGCGCAAACTGGACAGCGCCCGGCTTGACTACACTTGATGGTTCGCCGGACAGAACATAAGGAAACGGCGGGGCGCCGCTGGTGAGGGTGATGGGATTGAGGCCGTCGGTTGGCCGGATGAAGAAGTTCAGATCGCCCTTGGCCGAGCCGGTCTGGGTGAGCGCGGTTTCGACAGTGGCATTCTCAGTGCGGCCGTAGTACATGCCGTAGCCGAGGCGCAGCAGGGGCCAGTGCGTTTCAGGGTCGCCGATTGCCAGGCTCAGGCGCGGGCCCCAGTTATTGCCGGGGCCGGGAAGTTTCATGGTGGGCGCGAGTTGCGGATTGGCCACGGCGGCGAGCGGTGGCGGCAACTGCTCCCGTTCCCAGCGCAGGCCGACGGAGAACACGGCCAGCTTGCCGGACTGCCACTGGGCGGTCGCGTAGCCGGCCCAGTCGTTGGTGCTTAACTGCCATTCGGTGGATCCCATGGTCTGCGAATAGTAGGAGTAGCAGGGTAGCGCCCCAAACCCGGTGCCGGCTGGATTGCAATTGTGGGGATTCTGGTAATTGAAGAGATTGGTCATTCCGAACTTCTCATACGCCAGCGCGTCGGAGATGAAGTTCTCGACCTTGGAGTAGTAATAGGTTCCGGTCTGATTCCGCAGCAGGCTGGTGGCGTCGGAGTTGTGATCGAGCTCGAAGCCGGCTCTGACCAGCAATTTGTTGCGTACCCAGTCCATCGCCTCCAGGCCGTGGTAGAGGCGCTCATCGGGATAGCTGCCCCCGCCGAACCGGGAAAGGTTGCCGATGGTGAAGCCGTAGCGCGAGTCGACAACAATCTGCGGCAACTGGCCCCAAATGTTGTTGCGCAGAAGTCCCTGTTCGAATGCTGAAGGCGTTTCGGCGTGCGCGGACAAGATGTCGCGCCCCGCCGACGCCTGGGTTGTGACCAGCAGGTTCGGCGTCGCGAATGCTTCCCAGCGCGCCAGCAGCCATTGTTCGGAGGCTGCGCTCGCGCCGAAGCTGTGATTACCATAGGTCTGGGAGACCCGCGTGAGACCGCCGCCAGGCGAGTTCCAGTCGGCGCCAATGCCTTCAAAGGTCACGCGGTGGCGCTCGGCTGCCTGCCAGTCGAGGCGCGCAAAACCGACCCATTGTGCAGCCTGCCGAGGCGCCGGGCCGAGCAAGTCGTCCAATTGCTCCAGGCCAGCGGGCGCGTAGCCGGCGCCGGGCACGCCGAGATAATCGTTGTAGGCCTGGTTGAAACTCTCGTCGAGTTGGGCACTGAGCAACTGAATGCGCGCGTCGTTTGCGCTGGGCAGATCGAAGAACTCGGCGGCGTTCTTGACCGTGGCCACGCCGGGGTCGTTGCGCCGGTAACTGTCCAGCGCGGCGAACCAGAATAGCTTGTCGCGGCGAACGCGGCTGCCGATACCGAGCCCCCATGCGATTTCATGGTCGGGCGGCGTATAGGACACGGGGGTGAAATCCGGCGCCGCCGTGGAGCCGAGGTTCTGAACCCATTGGGTGAAAGGATTTCGCGCACCCCATGTGTTTTGGCGGTCAAAGACGAAACCCTGGCCATGAAGCTGGTCGGTTCCGCGTTTAGTCTCCAGATTCACCCGGCCGCCAGCGCCGCGCGCAGCCTCAAACTCGACATTGCCGGCCACCGTCTGGACCTGGCGGACGGCGGCCTCGCTCAGGGAAAATCCGCGGCTGCCGCTCCACGCTTGGGTCATGCCGCTCTGCTCTCCGCTTGATTGCAAGTTTGTGCCCGAATCGGTGGAGGACGGGCCTGAGACAGCGCCGGCTCCAAACGCGAGGCGGGTGCTCGATCCATCGATGGCGATATCGGCGGACTGCTGGCCTGCGCCACGCAACGAGGCCTGCGAAGAGCCTTGGGTCGGGGCTGTTGCCGGGGTGTTGAGAACGAACTCCTGCCAGCGGCGCCCGGCAGCAGGCAGCAATTGAATCTCCTCTGCCGTCAGCGTAGTCGTGACGGCGGCAGCGGAGGGGTCAGGTTTTTGAGCTGCGGCCAGAACGGGCCGCGATACTGGCGCTGCGACTGGATTCAATGGCTGGAGGGCCAGGATGCTCAGCGCAAGTGGCGACGCAGCGGCAGGGATCGCGTCGATGGCTGCAGAAAGCAGAGAGCTGATGACGGCGGGCCTCATCGCTTCCGTTATGGAGGCAAGAACGGCTAATTGAGGCACGGCGCGGTCTGGGCCAGGGAAACGGGTAATCGGCAGGAGGCGCACGGGCTCTGCGCTTAAAGATGCAGTGAGTTTAGGGTCTTCCGCAACCGGCTGCGGCGCGGAAAGTCGCGCAATTCGCAGCGAAGGCTCGGAAATGGCGAGCCCAGACAATGGGGGAAGTTTTAATTCTGCACGGCTTACGACGGGGCCAATCCCAGTGCCTGCCGACGGCGCGAGTTCTTCGGCTCCGTGGGTCGGCGGGCGCGGGCTGTTAACCGTTGGGGTTCTGTATGTGGCGGCGGCGACAATTTTCTCGCCTTGCGCGGGCTCAAGCTTGATGGCGGCCTGCATTCGCGCTTCATGTCCAGGGGCAACGAAGAGCCCCTCCAAATGTCCACAGCCCAGGCTGGGGCTTTCGGCCTCCAGGGTGTATTCGCCTGCATCGATGGAGTTGAACCGGTAGGCGCCATTGGCCGCGGTGGTGGTGCGCGCCTCCGCCCCAGTGGCCACATTGCGCAGCACCACCCAGACGCCCCCGAGCGGGGACGAATCCAGATCTGTTAGTTTCCCGGAGAGTGAAGCTGAGCCCTTTGCGTCCGCGATCAGAATGGAAGGCCGAGGCTGGGTAGACACGATGTGCTGTGACTGAGCCGCGACCGGGCATGACTGGGCGAGGAACTGCGCGCCTGCCCAGTAGGAAAGCGCGGCGAACACAAGGATCGCGAAGCCCTCGCTCTTCACGCGTGCCATTTCGTACCTGTCCGGCAGAGCCGGGGAAATGAAGCAACACGGCCACCATCCCGCTCTGGTGGCGGGTCCGGTGTCTGCAATGCCGAAATGAAAATTGATCTTATGCCCAGTTTTCGGACATGAAAGTGAGCGGAGTCACAGAGGGTTAGGGACTGAGGGATCAGGGATCTTGAACACCCGGCTCGGGCATGTCCGATAAACTGGTAAGATGGCGGCTCTAGCGGAAGACCGCAGTGCAACCAGGCCTGCCGAGCCCGCCCACTCTAGTCGACCCCATGTTCATTGACGAAGCGAAAATTCGAGTAAAAGCCGGCGACGGCGGGAACGGCTGCATGGCCTTCCGGCGGGAGAAGTTTGTGCCCCGCGGGGGGCCGTCCGGCGGCGATGGCGGGCGCGGCGGCGACGTGGAGATGGTAGCCTCGCAACGGCACAACACGCTAATACATTTCCGCTACAATCCGGAGCACAAAGCGCAGAGGGGGGAGCACGGCATGGGCTCCAACTGCACCGGCCTCGACGGGCATTCGATTGTGCTGCAGGTGCCGGTGGGAACGATCCTTTACGATCAGGAGACGGGCGAGCTTGTCCACGATTTCGAGCAGCCGGACGAGCGGCTGGTGATTGCCAAAGGCGGCCGGGGCGGGCGAGGCAATCAGCACTTCGCCACCAGTACCCATCAGGCTCCGCGCGAGCATGAACTGGGACGGCCCGGCGAAGAACGCAGCTACCGGTTGGAGTTGAAGCTGCTGGCCGATGTAGGGCTGGTGGGCTATCCCAACGCCGGCAAATCGACGCTGATCGCACGCATCTCGGCCGCCAGGCCGAAGATCGCCGACTACCCATTTACAACCCTGGAGCCGAACCTGGGAGTGGTGACTGTTGGCGAGGAGCCTGATCTTGAGTCGTTCGTGGTGGCCGATATGCCCGGACTGATTGAGGGCGCCCACCTGGGCTCAGGGCTGGGAACGCAGTTTCTTCGTCATATTGAACGCACACGGATGCTGGTCCATCTGGTCGACGTCTCGGACGCGTCGGGCCGTCCGGATCCAGTGGAGGACTTTAAGGTTATCAATAAGGAACTGGCCAGCTTCGGCAACTCGCTGGACCAGAAGCCAATGATCGTCGCGGCTACGAAGATTGACGCCGCCAACCCGGAGAAGCTGAAAAAACTCGCCACGCACATCAAGCGGCGGCGGATGGAGTTCCACGCCATCTCTGCGGTGACGGGACAGGGGATCGATGAGCTGAAGTGGGCGATCGCGAAACGGCTGCGGGGCTCGACCGAGGGCTGACTTCAACGTTCAGTCCCTGAAGCGACCACAATTTTGATCGATTTGCAAGTCCAAAAAGTGACAGACTTGACCCGCGATGCTACGTAAGACTGGAACGAGTCAAGGAAAGTTCCCCGCGTCTTTCGCGTATTTCTTTTTGACTTTCGATGCCTATTGAATCAGCGGTTTTATCATCGCTGCGTGGCAACCTGCCGCTATCGGCTACCATCCGACTAGTTACGTCTAAGCAAGAAGAGGGCCCTATGAAAACCAGGAATTCCATTGCGCGCGACCTTACTTTGGGTATCGCGGTAAGTGTAGTTGTATTTGTCTGCGCGCTGGCCTGGGGTGGTCCGTTTCTCGCCGCCGCACGTGCTGGCGCCACGCCGGCGCAGGCTCAGTCGAATCAGGCGCAGTCTACAACCTTCAAGGGAACGATCATGCGCAACGGGGAGCAATTCGTTCTCCGCGAAACCTCCGGCCAAATCTATCGCCTCGACGATCCCCAGCACGCGCAACCGTTCGAGGGCAAGGCAGTAAAGGTGACCGGGCGGCTCGACACCGAAGCCAAACTGATCCACGTGCAACGAATCGAATCCGGCACGGCATAAAAGCTCTACGTACTTCCTCCCCCGGCAGACAAAAGTACCCGGCAGAGCCCCGCTGCCGGGGACTTTTGCGTTTGGGGGACGTTATGGAAGTCTGATGCGCCAGTGATCTCCGCTGATGTTCATCCGGCCCGCAGGATGACAAGCCCTCAGCCCGGATGTAGGATGGGGTGTTTCGATAAACTGCCCGCACTCCTACGGCAAGCGATTGCCCGGTCTGCCTGGGAAGGGACAAGCAAACACATGAAGCGATGCATGATCGTGATTCTTGTTCTTGCAATGGTCTTTCTCTTGTATGCGCATGCGCAAACCACGGTTCCTCGAGCGGCGCAGGCTCCTGAATCAGTCCCGACCTCAGTGCCTCCGGCTGCGGGAAAAAGCGGAAGGCTGCACTCGTGGTGGGGTGGGGTCTATCTCACTCGGCCGCTGAACAGCCCCGACGGCGCAAAGCTGCCGCTCATCTCGGTCCGGGGCAATCGATTCGTTGATCCCGACGGGCAGCCCGTGTTGTTTCGGGGCGTGAACATCGCTGATCCGGACAAGATCGAGAGCCAGGGCCATTGGAGTCGGGATCTCTTCCAAAAGGTGAAGGACACAGGCGCGACCCTGGTTCGAATTCCGGTACATCCCGTTTCATGGCGCGGCCGGGGAGCCAAGGATTACCTGGTGCTGCTGGACCAGGCCGTGGGGTGGTCGACCGAACTTGGCCTGTACGTCGATATCGACTGGCACTCGATCGGCAATCTCCAGGAGGGCCTCTTCCAGGATCCGATGTACGAGACCAGCCTGGCCGAGACGCTGAATTTCTGGCGCACGATGGCGGCCCACTTCGATGGAAATCACACGGTGGCGTTCTTTGAGCTGTTCAACGAGCCGACAATCTGGAGCGGCAAGCTTGGGACCATGACCTGGGAGCAGTGGCGCGATATCAACGAAGAGATGATCTCGCTGATCCGCGCTTACGATAAGCAGACCATCCCGCTGTTGGCGGGGCTGGACTGGGCCTATGATCTGACGCCGCTGCGCACCAGCCCCATCCGGGCCGAGAACATCGGCTACGTCACCCATCCCTACCCCAACAAGAGGCGCCAGCCGTGGCCGCCCAAGTGGGAAGAGGATTTTGGGTTCGCGGCCGCCACCTATCCCATGATCGCGACGGAGATCGGGTTCAGCACCGAATACGGATCGAAGAGCGATGGTCTGGAGTACGGTGCCGAGATTACAAACTACCTTGAATCCAAAGGAATCAGCTGGGTGGTCTGGTGCTTCGACCCGCAATGGGGGCCAACGATGATCTCATCGTGGGAATTCGACTTCACCGATGAGGGCAAGTTCTTCTCCGACGCCATGCACAGGCAACCGGCAGCCCCGCCTGCGGCTCAGAACAAGTAGCGCAGAGTGTGACCGCCAGCCGGTTATTCGATGATATCTTCGAGGCGGAAGTGCATGTATACTGACTGCTAACCTGTGCCAGTTTCTGAATCACTGCGCGAAGCCATTCCCCCACACAGGCTTCAGCCGGAGTGACTGACATAAGGAGGCCTCAAGAGTTGAGCACGCACGTTCCGCAATCGAACCCTAATCGTGATCCAGAGTCATCCGTGCCTGCTGACGCGCGCATGGTCGCCGGTCTGTGGCGTCGATTTTTCGCGTTCGCTATCGACGGCGTATTCCTCGGCATGATGGGTCTGCTGGCCGGAGTGTTCTTCTTCGATCAGCTTGCAGACCTCGGTCCGGTTTCGCGCCTCGCCGGCTTCCTTTTCGCGCTCCTCTATTTTGGAATTCTGGAAAGCTCCATCGGTCACGGCCAGAGCATTGGCAAGCAGATCCTGGGGCTGAGGGTGGTCGATCTGGAAGGGCGCTCGCTTTCAGCCGAGGAGTCGCTCCTTCGCTACATGGTATTCGCAGTTCCGTGGTTTCTCAGCGGCATGCCGCTGCCCGTTTCGCGAACGCCGGGGATTGTGCTGGTTCTGCTGGGCACGGTTGGGATCGGCACGGTGGGAATAAATCTCTACCTGATCCTCTCCAGCCGCGGCGACCGGCGGGGATTGCACGATCTCGCGGCTCAAAGCTATGTAGCGCGAAAGGGCAACGAAGGGCAGTTGGCGCCTACGCCCGTGCGCAAGGCTCAATGGGTGATTGCCGGTGCGCTCTTCATGGTTCTCGGGCCCATCTGCGGGGCTCTCTCGTCAAGGATCCTGGAATGGGGTCCATTTCCGCAACTGACCCATGATGCCCGGCTCGCCGAGCAGATCGAAGGGGTTCAACACGCCAACGCGCATGTTGTGTATGGGCTGGACATGAGGGACGCCAAACCGCAAAAGACCCTGGCGATCGAGGTTTGCCGCAAGGACAAAATCTCTGATGACGTCGTGTTCGAGAACGAAGTCGCCAAAAGGGTGCTCGAGAACGATCCGCGGGCATGGAAGTTCGATCGGATCACCATCACCACTTCCCGCAAATTCGATCTCGGATTCTTCAACTCCACGCGCAGCCGCCATGCTTCCCATACGCCCGCGGAGTGGCGCGATGTGCTCTACGGAGGCGCACCGGAAGAGGCGAATGAGGCCGGGCAGGAAGACAAGTGACGCGCTGCGATGCCCGAAGAACTCAGTTCCCGGTGGTCTCGACTTAGGCGAATCCCAGGGTGACCCATCCATCGGACGTCTTTGTTTTTGTCCGATGGGTGGGAGTCCGCAGAACTTCCTGACCAAGTCTTGACTTCTTGAACCTGCAGTCTTTTTTCTTATCAGCACTTCGGATGAGGGTTCTTGAAGACGATTTCGGTGGGCAGCCAGTCGGACATGCGCTTGATGTCGACCTGGTCGTCGGTGGCGCCCGGAGGCAGCGTCGAGCGGACCAGGGCGACCGAGATCTTCACCTTTCCCTTCATGCAGTCGGAGGCGAGCATGTTGGCCAGCGCCTTGTCAGTCACGCCAATGTAATCGCCGGAGAGGGCGCCGTCGGTGCCGGAAATATCGGTTGGAGCCATGATCATCAGGTCGGGGACGGGATAGGCTTTTTTAACGCCAGAGATATCCACCTTCACCACGAGATCGGCGCGCGTCTGCACATCGTCCGGATTTGCGGTGAACTTGATTCCCGGCAAGCTGACGCCCGAGGGGTCGAGTTTGGCTGGCGCAGTGCCGAATGCGATGTGGTAGGGTGCGCCTTGCCACTTGGGCTTGGCCGGAGCGTTAGAGGCCTGATTGGTCTGGTTCTGGCATCCTGCAAGCAAAACAAGTGCCGCGACGGTGGCGAATAGGGTCCATTTTTTCAAGTCGTCCTCCTCGATCGGAGCAAATCCTGAGCCCACAGTGAAACGCCGAAATGGTGCGGAACGCCGAATAAGGCGCTCTACTCCGTCGGCTCTGCACATTGCAGCCCCGATTCTTGCTGTTTTTCGATGACGCGACAGGATACCACCGCGGAGAGGAAGTGGATAGGTGCGGAAGCTCTACCGGCTCGGCATCACGATCGCGGGCAAGTATGATCTGGGGTTCTTGCACTCGACGCGCAGCCGGCGGGCATCGCACACGCCGGCGGAATGGCGCGATAGGCTGTACGAGGGCGCGCCGGAAGTGGTGAATGAGGCGGGGCAGGAAGAGAAGTGACCAGGAGCCCGGGATAGCGAGAGGTGCCGTCTTTTACTCCAGCGGTGTTACTCCACAGTCGAGCAGAAACCGTGCGGTGGAATCGAACTGATCTGGCCGATTTGTTGTATCGCCCGGGTTGCCCTTAGGCACGAAGATAATCATACCTTGACGTGCCCGGGTGAGCAGCACTCGATAGGCATTCCTTCTAAAGACGCGCTTGTCTCTATTCTTTATCGAGAGCCAGCGATTATTTGACCCCGGGCGCAAGGCGCGCAATTGCCAACCACTTGCATTATCCCAAACAAAATCCCCGCCCCAACAAAGTCCAATCCAGTCAAGTTCAAGTCCTTGAATCTCGAACTCTGTCGCAAACACTTCGCAACGGAAGCTGGAGCGCAGGTCTGCTTCACCGGCGAGATACCAATGCTCCCATGGATAATCCGCATGGAAGGCTGAACTCGGCTCCAGACCTTCTGCTCTCAGCCGCGCAGCGCCGGAAGAGCCGATGAGGCCATACCGGATCGAGCCAATCGATTGCTCACGCAGCAGGGCACGGGTCTCTTGCAAATTTCTGGAAAGAAAGATAGGGAATTTGTCCGATATGCGAAGAGATGAAGCCTGCTCAGCTTCTCCGTCGAGAACATAATTCACCCAAGTTGCGAGTTTCTCGGCGCGCAAACTACGATTCGATGTGCGCAGGTGAAGCGCCTGATTTGTGTGCACTTCCATCTGTCTGGTCGCATGGTCAAAAAGGCGATGTCCCGCAGTGGAGGGGCCACCCGTGAGAACTTCGGGGGAGGCATAGATCCCCCATCGCTTTGAACTTTGTGCAAGTGCTCTTCCCCACTCTTCCAGACCTGCCTCACCATCGTTGATCTCCTGTCCTCCGCCGACGAGAGCAATTGCCGCTGACCAATCCTCGTGACGCTCCATTATTCCCAAGAGCATCTCAGGTTCTGAATAATCGCGGTTGAATTTCTTTTTGTTTTGGGCGCGATTCCATGCACGCTGTGCCTCGTCGAAAATGATGGCGTGGTTGGACGGATTTCTGAGATTGTCTTCCATATGGTAACGGGCGAAGACGTGAACACTCTCTATTAGTGTCCTCGCTTCAATGCGAGCGTTCGCGGCGTTTGCTCCCTGTTTTCTGCTCTCTTGGGTAAACAAATGCTGGAGCACCTTGACCAACGGACCGTTGCCGCTCATGAAATGAATTGCGTTAGCCTGGTTTTCGTGGGAGTGCGCGAGGCTAAGGCCAACAAGCGTTTTCCCCGAGCCGGGTACGCCAGTCAAGAAGCAGATCACGTGTTGATTCTCTGCGCGGGCTTTGTCGACATACTCCTGAATCGTTTGCCTCACAACGCCTATTTCGTGCTCGGAAGCTTCGGAGTGAGCGATCTCTCGAATGGATAGGCCGCTTCGGAGGGCTATGGCAGCTTCAATGATGCTGGGCACCGGATGATAGGGGCTATCATTCCACGAATTCGGATCAAGCTGATCTGAGCTCCTCTCCGCTACGTGAAGGAGTATCTTCGCGAGGCCGGACCAAGGAGTGCTGACCACTCCGTTTACCCAATAGGTGGCGAGTTGTGGGAACAGCTCATATTGGTTTAGAACAGTCAGGTCGGGGTCACACGATTCTGGCGAGACGATAACTGGAACAATTCTTCGATCCGACGACGCTTTGTGAAAGAAATGAAGAAGGAGTGAATACTCCTCAATCTGATGCTTTGCGTGCAGGAGGGCGCTGCCGGTTTTGGCTTCCACGATAACGATCTCGCCATTGATGAGTAGTACAACATCGATTCGCAGCTCCTTCCGAGGGATCGAGAACTCAAGCAAGATCCCCCAATCTAGTGCGGCGGGGGCTGCTCGAACACATTCCTCAATCGACGCGTGGAGAGATCTGATATCGCGTTCCCAGGCCAGAGTCTGGTCTGAGTACTGTCTCGTGAATCCTCGGTTCGCGTACGCCATTGAGAGTCGGGCGAGGATCTCCTCATTCGATAGAGCCAGAAATTCGGCCACGGTCGATCGGTAGAAAGAAGGCATCTGGGCCCTATGTTACGACGGCGACCGGAACTTCGGGCTGGTTCGACGGCACTGGATTCCCAGGTCCGAGAATCCGGACCTGGGAATCCAGTGCTATAGACCTCCGGATGTGGGCCGTCTGCCTCGACAAGTTGAGAACCTCGTGAAACCACGAACCCCGTGCGAGCGGATAGCGAGCGGTTGGCCCCACCGCAGGTGGCTATTCTTCCTCTTCCTCGACGGGGCGTTTGGCGTTGGCGAGGATTTTGTCGGCTACCAGTTGAGGGACGATGTCATAGTGGTCCATCTCCATGCGGTAAGTGCCTTTGCCCTGGGTCATCGACGTCAGCAAAGTGCCGTAGGTGAGCATTTCGGCCATGGGGACTTCAGACTTAATGACCGTGGTGCGGCCTTTGGAATCCATGCCCTGGACGCGGCCGCGGCGCGAGTTGAGATCGCCCATCAGGGTGCCGGCGAATTCGTCGGGGGCTTCAATTTCGACCTTCATGATGGGTTCGAGCAGGCAGGGCTTGCACGACTCCATGGCTTTGCGGAAGGCCAGGCGGCCGGCCATTTTGAATGACATTTCGTTGGAGTCGACATCGTGGTAGCTGCCGTCGAATACGGTGGCCTTGAAGTCGACTACCGGGTAGCCGGCGAGATAACCGCGCGCGGCTGACTCGACGATGCCTTTTTCCACGGCCGGGACAAACTGGCGCGGAATGGCGCCGCCGAAGATCTCATTGGCAAACTCGAATCCGCCGCCGCGAGGCAAAGGTTCCATGCGGATTTTGCAGTCGCCGAACTGGCCGTGGCCGCCGCTCTGCTTTTTGTGCCGGCCGTGGGCCTCGGCCTTGCCGCGAATGGACTCGCGGTATGGGACTTTGGGCGCTTTGAGCGTGACTTCGGCGTGATAGCGCTTTTTGAGACGGCTGACGATGGTTTCAATGTGCGGCTGCCCGGCGCCGGCGATGAGGAATTCGTTGGTCTGCGGGTCGCGGAAGAAGCGGATGAGCAGATCTTCTTCCATGAGCTTGTGGATGGCGGGGGCTAGCTTGTCTTCGTCGGCGCGGGATTTGGGCTCGATGGCGTAGGTCATGGCCGGCTCGGGGAGCGTGGCGAGGGTGACCTGAATTTCTGCGCCCTTCTGGCCCAGCGTATCGCCGGTGAGGGTGTCGCGGAGTTTGGCTACGGCGCCCAGGTCGCCGGCGTGGAGTTCGGCCACTTCAATGGCCTTGCGGCCCTGCATGATGCTGAGATGTGCAAGGCGCTCCTGCCCGCGTCGGGTGTAGTTCTCAAGCGTGGCGTCGTTCTTGACCACGCCGCTGATGACCTTGAAGAAAGTGATGCGGCCGGCGAAGGGATCGGTCATGGTCTTGAAGACCACGGCGGCGACGGGTTGATTGTCGGCAATTTTGCGTGAGGACTCGCCATCGCCGGTCTCTGGGGAACCGCCTCCGGCAAGTTGGGCTACGGGAACCTTAACCGGGAAAGTCCCGCGCTCGACGGGCGAAGGGGTATAGACCTTGATGAAGTCGAGAAGATGGTCGAGGGCCATGTTGGCCAGGCCGCTCGTGAACAGCACCGGAAAGATCCGGTCTTCGCGAATGGCCTCGTGAAGGGCGGAGATCAGATGCTCCTCGGGGATGGTGCCTTTCTCGAAGTACTCTTCCATCAGCTCGTCTTTGCCTTCGGCGACCAACTCGACAAGTGCTTCGTGGCGCGATTTGGCTTCGGCGGCCAATGAGGAGGGAATCTCGACCACTTTGCCGCGGCCATCGCCGCCAGGAGTGTAGTGGAAGGCCTCCATGGTGACCAGGTCGACTACGCCATGAAATCCCTGCGCGTCGGAGATGGGCAACTGGACAGGAACACAGTTGCGGCCCCAGCGGTCGTGAATGTCGTCAATGAGGGCGCTCAGTCCGCCCTGGCCGCCGGCCTTGGGATGGTCCATCTGGCTGACGAGGACGACGCGGGGAACATTGGCTTCTTCAGCGAACTTCCACACGCGCTCGGTGACCGGCTCAACGCCGTTCTGCGCATTGACCAGCACGACGGCAGATTCCACCGGCAACAGCGCGGCGCGGGCTTCGTGGGTGAACATGTGGAAGCCGGGGGTGTCGACAAAGTTGATCTTGACGCCCTGCCACTCGGCAAAGGCGACGGCGTTCTGCATGGTGACCCCGCGGGCGACTTCTTCTTCGTCATAGGCAGTGACGGCGGAGCCGTCGGCCACTTTGCCCTGGGTTGGAGTCATCTTCGCGGCATGCAGCATGGCGGCGATCAAGGTGGTTTTGCCGCTATGAGCATGCCCCACTACAGCTACGTTGCGGATCTCACTTCCCTGGTACGTTTTCATGGTCTTCTCCACTCCGACCACCTGCGGTGGGGCCAGAGGCCTTCGGCTAGCCCGCGCCAGGAAAAAGGCGTGGGGGTTGGGTTGATGGGGCATCATAGGAAAGGCAGGCCCTTTCGACACGCTCGGAGCGGGCTCTCTGCCCGTGCCGTGACAGCAATGCGCGGTGTGAGTCACAGCCGTGATGCGCAGGAAAACGCAGGGGTAAGGCGGGGACGCCCGAGAGGGCGTTCAGGTGGCCGGATTGCCGGGCTCGGGGTCCGGTTCTTCCGTCTTCCTCATCCATGCGGATGGTCTCACGGGGGCGCGGGGCAGGAGGACGAGGTGCCTTCCGTCGCCGCCCATCGTCGAAAAACGGATGCTATCACAGCCGATGTGTTAACGTCCTGTGACTCGGGGCACAGCGGGAAAGATGATTGGGAAGCGGCTTTCAAAGGCAGGGCCATTGCCGGCGAAGCGAACGAGGCGGTTCCGGAGGAGCTGAACCTGTTGTCGGGTTATGCGCCGTAATGTACGTTTGCGCCACGCCTCCGGATTACATCGTCGATCGCCGTTGCGCAGAAATACCGGCCCAAGGCGCACACTTGAGGTGGAAGAACCCGATGTCGAATCCACAACGCTCTGTGAAAACCCCACCATTGAAGCCGCTCTATCCAAAGCCTCACCGGACTTGTGCCGTGTCAGGCAGGTCCCCGGTTAGAAATGTCAGGCATGTGACCGGTCCATACCCCGTCGGGACCCCCCTCCCTCTCGCCCACCCTAATGGGCCTGTACGACAGTAGAGTTCTATGTAAGCATCTGTTAGTAAACGGCTTAATCTCGACGCCCCGTTACCATACGGTAAACAAAACCCAACATTTTTTAATCATTGCGGTTCATTTTCGGCCCCCTTCGTGTCGATTTTTGACGAAAAACAAGCCTCAAATCAGCGCAATTCCACCCCAATTTTTTGGTACTGTCTGCCCTCACCGAAGGTTCCGCCGTAAGAATTTCCAACTAGAGACTCACCGTCGCCGGCAAAATGTCCTCGACATCGACCCATTGAGTGGGGTAGTTGCCGGTGTAGCAGGCGGTGCAATAGCCGGTCTTGTGCTCGGTTTCACAGCTTTTGAGAAGCCCATCCAAAGACAAATACGAAAGCGAGTCGGCCTCGATGTAGCGGCGAATCTCTTCGACGGAGTTATTGGCGGCGATCAGGTCGCGTTTGCTGGGGGTGTCGACACCATAGAAGCATGGGGAAACGGTTGGCGGACAGCTAATGCGGAGATGGACCTCGGTAGCGCCGGCGCCCCGGACCATACGAACGATCTTCCGGCTGGTGGTGCCGCGGATAATCGAGTCGTCGATAAGGATGACGCGCTTGCCGGCGAGCAGGTTGCGGACCGGATTGAGCTTGAGACGGACGCCGAAATCGCGCACGCGCTGTTCGGGCTCGATGAAGGTGCGGCCCACGTAGTGGTTACGGATGAGCCCCATGCGAAACGGCAGGCCGGCCTCTTCGGCGTAGCCGATTGCCGCGGTGACGCCGGAGTCGGGCACGGGTACCACGACATCGGCAGGAACCCCCGATTCGCGCGCCAGTTGTCGGCCCATGCGGTCGCGCGACTCCTGCACCCAGCGGCCGAAGATGCGCGAATCCGGGCGCGCAAAGTAGACATGTTCGAAGATACAGCTGGACTCGGGCAAGCCGGTGGCATATTGGCGGCTGGTGAGTCCGTCTTCGGTCACCATCACCAGCTCTCCGGGAAGCACGTCGCGAATGTACTCGGCGCGCAGCAGGTCAAAGGCACATGTTTCAGACGCGAAGACAATGGCGTCGGCGGAGCCGGGATTCTTGATGCGGCCGATGGAGAGCGGGCGGAATCCGCGCGGATCGCGGGCGGCGAAGATGCGGTCGCGGGTCATCATGACGATGGAGAATGCGCCTTCAACCTGGGAGAGCGAGTCGGCAATGCAATCCACCAGCGTACTGGAGTGCGAGTGGGCGATCAGCTGGACGATGATCTCGGAGTCCGAGGTGGTTTGGAAATAGGCGCCTTGGCGTTCGAGGCGGGCGCGGAGGTTGCCGAGGTTCACCAGGTTGCCGTTGTGGGCGATGGCGATGAGGCCGCGGGTCGAGTCGACGCGGATGGGCTGGGCATTGAGGAGCGCCGAGTCCCCGGTGGTGGAGTAGCGGGTGTGGCCGATGGCCATGGGGCCAGGAAGCTTGGCGAGCACGTCGTCGGTAAAGATCTCCGAAACCAGTCCCATGCCCTTGATGTTAGCAAGATGGTGGCCGTCGGCGGTGGCAATGCCGGCCGACTCTTGCCCGCGATGCTGCAGGGCGTAGAGGCCGAGGTAAGCCTGGCGCGCTGCATCCGGATGGCCGTGGATGGCGACTACCCCGCATTCTTCGCGGAGCTTGTCGCATGCAGGGATAAGGGAACAAGGATCAGGGGTCAGGCACGAAGCGACAGAGCCAGCAAGAAGTTGATTAGAGGCATCGAATTGTCCTTCGACACCCTGGATAAGCACGCGGGTCATGCGTGCACCTCTCCATGGAGATGGGCTTCGAGAGCTGAGGACCAGAGCTCGCCGAGGTCGGCCAATGGAGCCGAGATGAATGTCTCGCGGTCCACTGTGATCTCAATTTGTTTGCCGCCGGTTGTGCCGATGCGCGCCGCCATGAAGCCGTATTCGTCGGCCAGCTCTTCAATTGCCGACAACTCGCCAGCGACCGCCGTCACCAGCATGGTGGAAGACGGTTCGGCAAACAGACCGAACAGCGGATGCGCCAGAAGGGAGGGGTCCTGCTCGACGTTTGCACCGATGCCATTTTCGAAGGCAGACTGTGCGATGGCCACGGCAAAGCCGCCATCGGAGAGATCGCGCGCGGAGTGCACCAGCCCGCGCCAGGCAATCTCGCCGAGCAGCTTGTGAAGCCGAGCCTCGGCATCGAGATCGAGCGGCGGGGGCTGTCCCCACACGCCTCCCAGAACAACCTTCGCATATTCCGAGGAGCCGAAAGTGATGAGCGCCGCGGCAGAGGCTGCGTCGGTGGCATCGGGAGTCTCTTGGAGCAGCGGTTCGGCCTGGTAAACCGGCAGAACGATCTGTGAGATGGGCGGCGTTTCGAGAGGGACATTCAGCGCCGGATCGGGCTCCTCGCCGCGCGGCACCGGCCACAGAAGCACAATTGCATCGCCGGCGCGCTGGAAATCGGCGGGAACGGCCCTGGTTACGTCGTCGAGAATTCCCACGATCCCCAACACCGGGGTGGGATAGATGCCTTCACCTCGGGTCTCGTTGTAAAGAGAAACGTTGCCGCCGGTGATGGGCGTCGAAAGGGCGGTGCATGCTTCGGCAATGCCGTCGATGGCGGCTGAAAGTTGGGCCATGATCTCCGGCTTCTCAGGGTTGCCGAAGTTGAGGCAGTTGGTCGCGGCAACCGGCGTCGCCCCTGACGAGGCCACCTTGCGGGCCGCCTCGGCCACGGCATGCATCGCACCCAGCTTCGGATTCAGGTAAGCCCAGCGCCCATTACCTTCGAGAGCCATGGCCAGGCCGCGCTCGGGCTTGCGTTCGTGGGTTGCCGGGCCCTCAGTCCCTAGGTCCTCAGTCCCTGGTCCCGTAGTCCCTGTTCCCTTGATGCGAATCACGCCCACCTCGCCACCGGGTCCAAGGACGGTGTTGGTTTGCACCATTGAATCGTACTGTTGGTAAACCCAGCGTTTGGAGCAGACGTTGGCGCTGGCCAGCAACTGCTTCAGGTCGGCGGTGAAATCACGTTCCCGGCCCAGCTCTGCCAGCAGCTGCTCGGGTGGATCGATGGGGAGGGGACAAATCCATGTGCCAACCGGGCGGTGATAAAGCGGCGCATCCTCAGTCAGCGATTGATTCGGGATGTCGGCGACGATCATCCCATGATGGCGGATGCGAAGGCGCGGCCCGGGCTTCACTTCGCCGCAGATCGTAGCGTCCAGACCCCACTTTGCAAACACGCGGAGCACTTCGTCTTCGCGGCCCTTTTCGGCCACCAGCAGCATGCGTTCCTGGCTCTCGGAGAGCATGATCTCGTAGGCCGTCATGCCCGTTTCGCGCTGCGGAATCAGGTCGAGCTCTACATCGAGGCCCACGCCGCCGCGCGCGCCCATCTCGCATGTGGAACAGGTGAGCCCGGCTGCGCCCATGTCCTGAATGCCCACGATGGCGCCGGTTTGCATTGCCTCAAGGCAAGCTTCGAGCAGCAGCTTCTCCATAAACGGGTCGCCCACCTGGACGTTGGGCCGCTTGGCCTCAGTGCCCGCGTGGAACTCCTCAGAGGCCATGGTGGCGCCGTGAATACCGTCGCGACCGGTTTTAGCCCCCACATAAATGACCGGATTGCCCTCTCCCGCCGCCTCGCCGTAAAAGATTTCGTCTTTGCGGACCAGGCCAAGAGCGAAAGCGTTCACCAGCGGGTTGCCGCTGTAGCAGGGCTCGAACTTTGTCTCTCCGCCGAGGTTGGGAACGCCGAAACAGTTGCCGTAGCCGGCGATGCCGCTCACAACACCTTCAACAATGGAATGATTCTTGTGAATGATCCGGCGAAGTTCGGCATCTCTTCCCCTTTCCGCGGAAGACGTCGAAGGGATGGGACACCCTTCTTCAGAGATCGGCCCGAAGCGCAGCGAATCCATCACTGCCAGCGGCCGGGCGCCCATGGTGAAGATGTCGCGCAGAATTCCACCGACGCCGGTAGCCGCGCCCTGAAAAGGCTCAATGTAGCTGGGGTGATTATGCGACTCGATTTTGAAGGCGCAAGCCCATCCGTCACCCACGTCGATAATGCCGGCGTTTTCGCCCGGGCCCTGCACCACGCGCTCGCTCTTGGTGGGCAGGCGCTTAAGATGCACGCGACTGGATTTGTATGAGCAGTGCTCGCTCCACATGACTGAGTAAATGCCCAGTTCGGTTAGCGAAGGGACGCGACCCAGAGCCGCAAGAATCCGCTCGTATTCGTCCCCGGTGATGCTGTGGGTGGCAAGCATCTCGGGAGTTACGGCGGCTGGCTCAGGAACAACTGCAGAGGAGGCAGTGGTCATCACGGTTGCCTCCATTGTCGCACGTCGCCGCCTTCGATGGGGTCGGAGTGCCTGCGGCGGGGCCACCTGATCGAAGCGCCGGAGCCGGGCGGGTGACTTTGCACGCCTAGCCAGTCAACTTCGTTCTTGCGGCCAACAACAGTGATCGTTTCTAGGAGTGTGTCGGAGTTAGCCCAGCGTATTTTTGTGGTCTGGCTTTGTGGGCATCGGATTGGGGTCGATGCTCACAGAGCTAGCCCAACTTCCGCAGTTTGCGCGGTAAGTCTTGTCCTGTCAACGCGGATAGGACGAAGTTTCCACTACATCGGTGCGAATTCCGGCACGGCAGGGAGGCGCAGGCCGAGGCGTTCGAGAAGGATAAGTTGAGGCTGATTGGGTTGGCTGATGCAGCGTTTGCGCAAGGTGACGCCATTGCGTGTGGGTAGAATCACGTCGACGAGAGTGATTTCTGACAGCTCTGCAAAGACTTTGCGCGGCTCGTCGCCCAGGCCAGC
>Ga0302320_10000096_pt1 | contig 173267 bp, 149 predicted proteins | sample Bog_T0_3_FD_202130 | JGI IMG/M metagenome (GOLD analysis project Ga0302320, IMG submission 202130) | Peat permafrost microbial communities from Stordalen Mire near Abisko, Sweden - Bog_T0_3 | ecosystem: Environmental > Terrestrial > Soil > Wetlands > Peat | place: Sweden: Abisko, Stordalen... | reverse complement strand
CATGGCGAAATACAAACTTGAATATCTCTGGCTGGACGGGTACGAACCCGTCGCCAACATCCGCGGCAAAACCACCATCAAGGAATTTGCGAAGTTCCCGAAACTCGAAGAGCTTCCCTGGTGGAACTTCGACGGCAGTTCGACGCGCCAGGCCGAGGGTCGCACCTCGGATTGCATGCTCAAACCCGTGGCCGTCTATCCCGACACCACCAAGAAAAACGGCGCGCTCGTCATGTGCGAGGTGTTCATGCCCGACAAGAAGACGCCGCATCCGAGCAATGCCCGCGCGACGATTCCCGATGATCCGGGCGCCTGGTTCGGATTTGAGCAGGAATATTTTCTCTACAAAGACGGCGCGCCGCTCGGCTTCCCGCCCGGTGGCGGCTTCCCTCCGCCGCAGGGCGAATACTACACCGCCGTCGGCTACAAAAACGTCGGCGACATCGCCCGTGAAATCGTTGATACCCATCTCGATCTGTGCCTCGATGCCGGCATCAACCACGAAGGCATCAATTCCGAGGTGGCCAAGGGCCAGTGGGAATTCCAGATCTTCGGCAAGGGCTCCAAAAACGCCGCCGACCAGATGTGGGTGGCCCGGTACCTCATGATGCGCCTGTGTGAAAAATACGGCGTGGACGTGAACTGGTATTGCAAGCCGCTCGGCAAGGACGTGGACTGGAACGGTTCCGGTATGCACACCAACTTCTCCACGACGCACCTGCGTGAAGTCGGTGGCAAGGACTATTTCGAGGCGCTCATGGGCGCGTTCGACAAATACAAGAACGAGCACATCGCCGTTTATGGTCCGGACAATCATCTGCGTTTGACCGGCCTGCACGAAACCCAGTCCATTGACAAATTCAACTACGGCGTGGGCAATCGCGGCGCCTCCGTACGACTGCCGCAGAGCTTTATCCCCGACGGCTATCGCGGCTATCTGGAAGACCGCCGTCCGAACTCTCAGGGCGACCCCTACAGGATCGCCGGCCGCATTTTGCAGACGATCGCCACGGTGCCGATCAAGAAGGCGGCAAAGAAATAGTTAGTGCCAGTGGAGGAACCGGGGAAACGGCGCAGATGAAAGTCTGCGCCGTTTTTGTTTCCACTTCCTGGGAGCGCTGGCGTCCCGCCGGCCCGCTGCGCTGCGATGGACAATCCCAACTCGCCGACGAGACGTCGGCGCTCCCAGGCGGAAAGGGATTTTCAATTTGCGATGATATGTCCGTGGCAATGTGTGTGTATATAAACCTGCTTGAACCTAGCCGGGAATTTCCGTCTCACCGAAGCTACATCCGCGTAACTTTCCACATCGAACCTACATTTGCGTAGGAAATTTCCGGTTTGGATTTTCTCCGATTTCGTTCGGCCCATTTTTTATCACCCAATAAAAAGCTGATTTCACAAGGGTTTTCCGCGTTTGTAAAAGATTTTTCCAAAACTTTTTCCCATTGGTATCACGCTTGCAAAGGGAGTAGTCGCGCCGGATGGAAGTTTCCGCCGGTTTGATAAACCAAGAAATTTAATTATGAAAAAAATTGAAGCCATTCTCAAGCCTTTCAAGCTTGAAGAAGTCAAAGATGCTCTCGCCGAAATTGGCATCGAAGGAATGACGGTGAGCGAGGTTAAGGGTTTCGGCCGGCAGAAGGGCCACACCGAAATCTATCGCGGCAGCGAATACAACATGGACTTCCTGCCCAAAATCAAAATCGAACTCGTCGTGCCAGACGACCGTGCTGACAAAGCCATTGCGGCCGTGGTTCACAGCGCCAAGACCGGAAAAATCGGCGATGGGAAGATTTTCGTCACCTCAATCGAACAGGCGGTTCGCATCCGCACGGAAGAAACCGGAAACCTGGCCATATGACCAGCAACATGGAAATCAAATAAACCAGAAATAGAAATCAGCAAACCAGAAACAGTTAACGCACCAACCAATATGACAAACGGAACAAAACCCTCGGGTGGCGGGAACAAGCCCACCACCAAAGCAACCTTGGGATTAACGGGGCTCACCATCAATGCCATGGCCTTGATTGCGCCTGGCGCATTTCTCTGGCTGACGTTTCAAGAGCAATCACTCTACGGCGCGCCGACGGCCGGGTGCGCGATGTGGATCGGCATCGTGTTCGCGCTGTTGCTGTGCTTCGCCACGGCCATCAGCTATGCGGAGTTGTCAAAACTGTATCCCGGCGCGGGCTCTTCCTACCTTTACGCCGAGCAGGCCTTTCTCGGCAAGACGAAAGCCTTCAAATGGGCACGGCTGGTCAAGTTTTTCACGGGCTGGAATAGTCATTTGTATTACTGGATTTATTCCGGACTGATGGTCGGGGTGACCGCCATTCTGGGCGGATGGCTGTGCGGCCAATTGTTTCCGAACACCTTTAGCCAGACTTACAACAGTCCAATTTTCATGTGGCTGTTCTGCATTGTATTCTCGTTGATGGTGGGTTACATCGCCTACCGCGGTGTGAATGGGACGACGGCGGTCAACATGGGGATCAACGTCATCCAGATTTCCGCGCTGATTGTTTTCTCGGTCATGGCGATTTCGTATCGCGCCAAGCATCCTGACGGTTCGGTGGGCTTGCATCTTTCAAGTGGGACTCCTGTCGATTATAATGTGGCCCAAGTCAACTCATTGGACGCCAGCAACCACCTAGTCCAAGCCACTTGGGCCAACGGCGATTTAAAGGTGGATGACAAAAAGCAGCCCGTATGGAACACCGTGGATCGTCAAGTGGTGGCGGATGACTTGGACAAAGCCAAGAATACCAATGCCGTTGAACTGGCCAGTCTGACGGCGGCCAAGATCGGTGTCGGCGACCCTTATCCGGCCTGGCAGGCGGACGACAAGGGCAATGTGATTGTGAAAGATGGCATAGAAACGCCCGATCCCTTCATCTTGAGCTATAAACCTGCGGACGCCGTCACAGGAGCCGGAACCGCGCAAGACCCAAAAACATTTAATTACCACACAAACGCCAAGTCCGTCGTGTCGCCACATTCGTTCGGTTCCCTCTTGGTTCAGGCGTGCGTGGCGATTCTCCTGCTCGTCGGTTTCGAGTCGGTCACGGCCATGGGTGAAGAAGCCAAAAACCCAAAGAAGGACATCGGACGCGCTGTGCTGTTATCTTTGGCGATTCAAGGCGCCGTCTGTTACCTGATCGAGTATTTCGCAGCCAATTACTTCCTGAACAGCGGCTACACCCTCTCGAACGCCGGGGCTTCCGGTGCGCCGCTCGGCGACATGATGGTGCTCGTCGGCACGTGGGCCTTCGGCAGCTATGCGGCAGGCCGGGCGTTCATGCTCGTGCAGGCCGGCACGGTGTTCCTGGCGTTGATCGGCACCACGCTCTCGTGCATGAACACGGGCGCGCGGGTGACTTACGCAATGGGCCGCGATGAGGAAGTTCCCACGCAGTTCGGCATGTTGCACGGCAGGACGCTCTCGCCGCATCGCGCCATCTGGTTCCTGGTGGTCATCTCGGCCATATTTGGCATTCTGACGACCATAATCTATCTGGGCGGTCAAAGTGCGGACATGGCGGCCTTGGATAAGCACAACTTCTGGTATAGCGTGGGCATCTTCTCGCCGCACGCTTACACTTGGCTGCCCAATTCGGTGCTCGTCATCACATTGATCAGTAACTTCGGCACGTTCCTGCTCTACATGACGACTTGCATCGTGGCCATCGTAGCGTTCAGAGAGCACCACACCTTCAACGGGTTCAAGCATTTCGTGGTGCCGGTGTTCGGACTGCTGGCCAACTTCGGTTGCATGTTATTCTACCTACTTGGCCCGATTCCGGCGATTGGTGTCCCGGGCATGAGCTGGCATGAGCCTTACATAGCGCTCGGTTTATCCGCGCTGTGGATCGGGATTGGAGCAATCTACCTTGCCATGTCCAGCAAGAGCAGGGGCAAACAGATTATTCTCACGGAGAAACCCGCATTAATCTGAAGCCAAGGAGGACAACGCACAGCCCGGCCACCATGATGGTGGCCGGGTTTCATTTCCACACGCTGTGGGACAACGTCCACTCGACTTACAGTCTTTCGCTCAATAAAATTTTCAGATAACCTTGACCAGCCAATGAAAGTCAAATGTTTCCAACTTTCCAGCATCGGAACCGTTCGCGACCACAACGAAGATTTCATCGCCTTTTGGGAGCCGGAAGATTTTCAGCAATTACAGGCGGTTGGCAGCATCGCGATTCTGGCCGATGGCGTGGGCGGCGAAGGCAATGGTGACATCGCCAGCCGCCTGGCGGCGGAAACCGCGCTGGAAATTTTCAAGGAAGCCAGGCCGGAATCCTCCACCAATGATTCCGTCCGCCGGATTTTTGACGAAGCGGCCGCGAGAATTTTTCAGGCCGCCCAAAAGCAGGGCCGCATGTCCACTACTCTGCTGACCTCCATTTTTCGCGACGACAAGGTCACCATCGCCCACGTCGGCGATTCCCGCGCCTACCTCATCCGCGCCGGAAAGATCAGGCGGATGACCACCGACCATTCCTACACCTCATTGCAGGTCAAATTGGGGTTGTTGCTGGAACGTAATGCCATGACCAGCCAGCACCGCTCCACGCTGACGCGTAGCGTCGGCTCGGAACCGATTTGTCATTACGACATCAAAACGGAAACCTTGGAGCAGGGAGATTTGATCTTGCATTGCTCGGACGGGCTTTATGGGTTTGTTTTGGACGATGAAATTCTGGATACAGCGATCAAGTATCATCCCGGCGAGGCGTGCAAACGGCTGATCGAGCAGGCGGAACGCCGCCAGGCCAGCGACAACATATCCGTCCAGATTATTCAGGTGTGGCAGGTGGAACAGTCATTGCAAGCCCAGACGGCAGCCGTCAAAACCCGCCGCGCGCTCGGCAATGACATCGGCGTGGGGAGTTTGCTCGATGAGCGGTTTGAAATCACCGATATCATCGCCAAGAGCGGGATGGCTTCGCTTTACAAAGCCAACGACCGGCAAACTGGCAAGGCGGTGGCCTTGAAAATCCCCTATTTGCAAATCGAAAGCGACCCGGCGGGATTTGACCGTTTTCGCCGCGAGGAAGAAATCGGGATTCGGCTTAATCATCCGTATATCCTGAATATTCTTCCCGTCGAAAAAAAGAGCCGGCCTTATTTTGCGATGGAATATCTCGAAGGCCAGACCTTGAGCGAATTGTTGCGCAACGTGCGGCCCCTGCCGGAACCGGATGCGGTCAAAATCGCCAGCCACATTTGCACCGCCCTCTCGTACATGCACCAAAGCGGAGTCGTGCATCGCGATTTGAAGCCGGCCAACATCATGCTATGCAACGACGGCTCGATTCGTATCATGGATTTTGGGATTGCCCGTTCGGAAAATTCCCGGCGGCTCACCTTTGTCGGTTTCACACCCACGATGGGCACGCCCGATTACATGGCACCGGAACAGGTCAAGGGCAGCCGGGGCGACGAACGGACGGACCTCTACAGCCTGGGCGCGATCCTGTACGAAATGGCCACGGGCGAACCGCCATTTGCCGGCGACAGCCCGTATGTAATCATGAACGCCCGCGTCACAGGTGATCCGCAAGCGCCGCGAAAAATAAATCCGAACCTGACACCTGTGCTCGAAGAAATCATCCTGCACGCGATGGAGCGTGATCCCAAGCGACGCTATCAAACCGCTCTTGAAATGAGACCCGAACTGGAGAATTACGAAATTGTGACCATGACCAGCCGTCACACCCGGTTGCAGGCGCCGCAAATCTGGAAATCACGATTTCGGATGGTGCCCATGATCGTCGGATTCGTTATTTTACAAGTGGTCGTCTTTTTGCTTTTGCTTTGGCATTTCCGAAAACACTGATGGTGGTGACAAATATGATGATAAGTGATGGGAACTGCTCAGGCTGATGAAATTTCGCCAACGCAATAATTGTCCAAGTTGTGGCAAGCGATGTATGGCGGCAATGTCGCGCCTGTGGTTGGTTGGCATTGTGGATGCAGCAAAGGAAAATTTGTGAACTCATTCGTAAATGAAAGTCAGCGCGGGTGTGTTGGTCTTGAAGAGGGGGCATGCCGTCTGGCGGGGGAAAAGGGTTGCCGGGTGGTGGATGAATTGAATCTGCTGCTCAACGTTTCCTACGCGCTGGAAAGCAGCCTCGAACTGCGCGACGTCATCCGGCCGGTTCTCCTCAAAATGGAGGAGGTGATAGGGCTTCAGTGCGGCACGATCACCATCCTCGACCGCAAAAGCGGCAATTTTTCGGCTTCCGAGGCCGTCGGATTACCGCGCCAGCTCTCCAAGGAAGAATACCTCCGGCATTATCGCCCGCTGATTGACGATGTGATCCGCACCGGCCAGGCCGTGGTGGTGCCGGATATTTCGGCGGAGCCAACGCTCAAACGGGAAAATACGGAGGGTGCCGCGGAAAAGATGGCGCTCATTTGCGTACCGGTTAAATTCGGCGAGGAGGTCGTGGGTTGCCTGAGCGCGGAACGTCCGAGCCAGGCGGCGGTCAGCCTGGCCGCCGACCGGCGGCTGCTCTCGCTCGTGGCCAACGTCATCGCCCAAAGCGTGCATTTCCACAGTGTCACCGAGGAACGCCTGAGCGTGCTACGCACTGAAAACGTGCGGTTGCAGGAACAGCTTCAGAACAGTCTTCGCCCGCCGAACATGATTGGCAGTTCCAACGCGATGCGCTCGGTCTATATGCACATTGAGCAGGTGGCCGGCAGCATCACCACCGTGCTCATCCGCGGCGAATCCGGCGTGGGCAAGGAACTCGTCGCCCGCGCGCTGCACGAGCAAAGCCCGCGCAAGGGCAAGGCCTTCGTGAAGTTCAACTGCGCCGCGCTGCCCGAATCCATCATCGAAAGCGAACTGTTCGGCCACGAAAGGGGCGCGTTCACCGGCGCGGTTGCCATGCGCAAGGGCCGGTTCGAGATTGCCGATGGCGGCACGATTTTTCTCGATGAAATCGGCGACCTCTCGCCGGCCACGCAGGTCAAATTGCTGCGGGTCCTGCAGGAAAAGGAATTCGAGCGCGTCGGCAGCCAGACCCCCATTCGCTGCAACGTCCGCATCATCGCCGCCACCAGCCGCAATCTCGAAGAGATGATCGAGCAGGAAAAGTTCCGGGCGGACCTGTATTACCGGCTCAATGTTTTCCCGATCTACGTGCCGCCGTTGCGCGAGCGGAAATCGGACATCCTCCTGCTGGCCGATCATTTTGTGGAGAAGTTCAGCAAGAGCAGCGGCAAAAATGTGCGGCGGGTTTCCACCGCGGCGATTGACCTGCTGGCCAGCTACCATTGGCCCGGCAACGTGCGCGAACTGGAGAATTGCATCGAACGCGCCGTCCTGCTGTGCCAGGACAAGGCCATCGAGGCCCACCACCTGCCACCCACATTGCAGAAGAAGGATTCGTCCGAAAAAAGTTCCGGCGGCACATTGGAATCCGCTATGGCTGCGCTCGAATACGAAATGATCGTCGCCGAACTCAAAGGCAGCGACGGCAATATGGCCGCCGCTGCGCGCAATCTCGGCCTCACCGAACGCCAGATCGGCCTGCGGGTGAAACGTTTCGGCATTGATTTCAAACGCTTCCGGCGCGGCGAAGAATCCGCTCCCGCAAAAGATACATCCGTGTAGCTTCCCCGCTGCGTTCCAACCTGAACGTAGCCTTTCCTGAAATTACCCGCTCCCGATGCGGTGGAAGCCGGATTTATTTTCGCCTTTGTTTTCAACGGTTTCTTTGGCTTTTCCAGATTGAATTCATCATCGTTTCAACGTTGGCATCCGGCTTGCAAAGGGAGTTGTCAAGCTGGTGGCAAATCCGCCGGCCTGAAAAAACGAATTACAAATTTGATTATGAGAAAAATTGCAATTTACGGAAAAGGCGGCATCGGCAAATCCACCACCACCCAGAACACCGTAGCTGGCCTGGCCGAGATGGGCAAGAAGGTCATGGTTGTTGGTTGCGATCCCAAGGCCGATTCCACGCGCCTGCTCCTCGGCGGACTGTCGCAACGCAGCGTGCTCGACACGCTCCGCGAGGAGGGCGAGGACGTGGAGCTGGCGGACATCCGCAACGGCGGTTTCTGCAATACCCTGTGCGTGGAGTCCGGCGGTCCGGAGCCGGGCGTCGGTTGCGCCGGGCGCGGCATCATCACCTCGATCAACATGCTCGAACAACTCGGCGCCTATGACGCCAGCGAAAATCTCGATTACGTCTTTTACGACGTGCTGGGCGACGTGGTTTGCGGCGGGTTCGCCATGCCGATCCGCGACGGCAAGGCCGAGGAAATTTACATCGTCTGCTCCGGCGAAATGATGGCGATGTATGCGGCGAACAACATCTGCAAAGGCATCTTGAAGTTTGCCACGAATGGCAAGGTCCGGCTCGCCGGCATCATCTGCAACAGCCGCAAGGTGGACAACGAGAAGGAAATGATCGAACAGTTCGCCAAGTTGCTCGGCACGCAGATGATTCATTTTGTGCCGCGCGACAACGATGTGCAACGCGCCGAGATCAACCGCAAGACGGTCATCGAGTGGAACAAGGACTGCCACCAAGCGGACGAATACCGCACCCTGGCCAGGGCGATTGATCAAAACCAAAAGCTCGTCATTCCCAAACCGCTCGCCATTCCTGATCTGGAAAAACTCCTCATGGAATTTGGACTCTACAACTGACGCGACTCTCAACCATCAACCCTCAACTCTCAACCAACTAATGCCCACAATGATTCAATCCATCGTGCGACCGGAAAAAGTCCACGAAGTCATGAAAGCCCTGCTCGACGCCGGTTTCCCGGCCGTCACGAAGATGGATGTCTTCGGGCGTGGCAAGCAACGCGGCCTCAAGGTCGGCGAGATCACCTATGACGAATTGCCGAAGGAGCAGTTGCTGGTGGTCGTCGCGGACGCGGATAAGGATTTGGCCGTAGAAACGGTCCTTAAATCCGCCCGCACCGGCGACAAAGGCACGTTCGGCGACGGAAAGATTTTCATCTCGAAAGTTGAGGAGACCTGGACGGTGAGCAGCGGCACGAAAGACGCCTGAACATGAAACAAATCACCGCCATCATCCGCATGAACATGATGAACGTCACCAAGCAGGCGCTCATCGACGCCGGTTTTCCGGCGTTCACCGTCCGGAAGGTGCTCGGACGCGGCAAGGGCAACGTGGACTACCGCGTCATCCATGGCGCGGAAGCCGGCGCGCCCGAAGCCATCGCGCGCCTCAAGGACGACGGCCCCATGCTCATTCCAAAACGCATGATGAATCTCGTTGTGCCGGACGAGGCCGTGCCAAAATTGATTGAAACCATCATCCGCGTAAACCGCACCGGCAAACGCGGCGACGGAAAGATTTTTGTGCTGCCCATCGAGGAGGCCATTCGTGTCCGCACCAACGAACGGGGCGCCGCCGCCCTGGCATGATCTCAATCTCGAATCTTAAATTGAAATTTTATGTCTGAAGCCATAACGCCAACGACCCTGCCCGACCCGAATGTGGTCAAGGAGGAGATGCTCAAGCTTTATCCGCCGAAGACGCGGAAGAAACGCGCCAAACAAATCTTCGCCAACGATCCCGCCGCTCCACCGGAAATTGCCGCCAATACGCGCACCATTCCTGGCATCATCTCGCAACGAGGTTGCACCTATGCCGGCTGCCGTGGCGTGGTGATGGGGCCGATTTACGATCTGCTTCAAATCACCCACGGCCCGGTCGGATGCGGGTTTTACGCCTGGATGAGCCGCCGCAACCTCGCCCGTCCGAAACCCGGCGAGACCAATTATATGCAATACTGCATGAACACCGACATGCAGGAGGATCAGATTATTTTCGGCGGCGAGAAAAAACTGATCCAGGCGATTCGGGAGGCCTACGCGATTTTTAAACCCAAGGCCATCGCCATTCTCGCCACCTGCCCGGTCGGCCTCATCGGCGACGATATTCACACCGTCGCCCGCCAGATGAAGGAGGAGCTGGGGATCAACGTCATGGCGTTCAGTTGCGAGGGCTACAAGGGCGTGAGCCAGTCCGCCGGCCATCATATCGCCAACAACGGCGTGTTCAAAAACATCATCGGGCTGGACGACAAGCCCGACGAAGCCGAGTTTACGATGAACATCCTTGGCGAATACAACATCGGCGGCGACGCCTGGGAGATTGACACGCTGCTCCGCAAATGCGGCATTCACGTCACTTCCACGTTGAGCGGCGATGTCAGCTACGAACAGGTTAAAAAGTCGCACACCGTCATGCTCAACGGCGTCATGTGCCACCGTTCCATCAATTACATCGCCGACATGATGGAGAAGAAATTCGGCATCCCGTGGATCAAGGTGAATTTCATCGGCGCCGAGGCCGCGAAGAAAACGTTGCGCAAGATCGCGAATTTTTTCGACAGCAAAAAACTCGCCGACCGCGTCGAGGAGGTCATCGCGCAGGAGATGCTGGCGCTCAAGCCGGTGCAGGACGAAATCCGCGCCCGGTGCCAGGGCAAGACCGCCGCGCTGTTCGTCGGCGGATCACGGGCGCATCATTACCAGGATTTGTTCCGCGACATCGGCATGGAAACGGTTTCCGCCGGATACGAGTTCGCGCACCGCGACGATTACGAGGGCCGGCGTGTGCTGCCGACCATCAAGGTGGACGCCGATAGCCGCAACATCGAGGAACTTCACGTCGAAGCCGATCCGACGCGCTTCAAGCCCACCAAGACGCCGGAGCAGATGGCGGCGCTGACCGCCGGCGGTTTCACCTTCCACGATTACGAAGGCATGATGGCCGAAATGAAGAAAAACACGTTGATCGTTGACGACATCAGCCATCACGAAATCGAGAAGCTCATTGAGATTTACAAGCCGGACATCATCGGTTCGGGCATCAAGGACAAGTTCGTCATCGAAAAGATGGGCGTGCCGTGCAAGCAACTGCACAGTTACGACTACAGCGGGCCGTACGCGGCCTTCACCGGCGCGGCGAATTTCTACCGCGAAGTGGACCGCATGGTGAACACCAAAATCTGGAAATTCGTCACGCCGCCCTGGGAAAACGAACCGCAACTGTCCGCCAGCCTGGTTCATCCCTCGCGCGTCAGCGGGTCAAAGCGGAACGGCGAAGCCAAATCCTGGCGCAAACCCGCGGCGGTGGCGGAAGACATTCCGGACTGAAACCATAACCTTTGACGAAAATATTTTATGCTCAACGGAACCACTGCTGAAATCAAACCGCGCGAGGCGCTGCGGATCAATCCGGCCAAGACCTGCCAGCCCATCGGCGCGATGTACGCCGCGCTGGGCATTCACGGCTGCATGCCGCACAGCCACGGTTCGCAGGGCTGTTGCGCCTACCATCGCAGCCATCTGACCCGCCATTTCAAGGAGCCGGTCATCGCCACGACCAGTTCCTTCACCGAAGGGGCCTCCGTGTTCGGTGGCCTGGCCAACCTGAACCAGGCGTTGTCCAACATCTTCACGATTTACAACCCGGAAATCGTGGCGGTCCATACCACCTGCCTGTCCGAAGTCATCGGCGACGACATCCCGATGATGATCAAGAAATCCACCGAGGACGGCACGATTCCCAAGGGCAAAATCGTCATTCACGCCAACACGCCGAGCTTCGTCGGGTCGCACGTCACCGGTTTTGCGAACATGACCACGGCCATGGTCCGGTATCTCGCGGAAAAGAACGGAAGCCGGCTGTTTCAACTCAATCTTATTCCGGGTTTCGTTGACCCCGCCGACATCCGCGAACTCAAGCGCATCGTCGCCGAAATGGGCGTCAAAGCCGTGGTATTTCCCGACACCAGCGGTGTGCTGGATCTGCCGCAGGACGGGCATTACCGGATGTTCCCGCACGGCGGCACGACGATTGAGGAGCTGAAATCCACCGGTGACAGCAGTTGCACCATAGCGCTCGGCCATTTCACGTCGCATCCGGCGGCGACGGAACTCGACGAGAAATGCGGCGTGGGCTGCGCGTTTCTTGAACTACCCATCGGCCTCACGGAAACCGACCGGTTCATCCACGCGTTGCGCAATTACGGCGGCGTGGACGTGCCCGCGACCATCGGCGACGAACGTGGCCGATTGCTCGACGCCATGAGCGACATGCACCAATACTTCCACAAGAAACGCGTGGCCATCGCGGGCGATCCCGACCACGTCATTGCACTCACGCAATTTCTCTCGGATTTGGACATGAAGCCCGCCTACGTCATCACCGGTTCGCCGGGAAACCATTTTGAAAACCGCGTCCATGAAATACTTAAAGACCAGGCCCCCGACGCCGTGGCGAAGCAGAACTCCGACCTGTTCGAGCTTCATCAACGGATCAAAAACGCGCCGGTGGACCTCATCATCGGCAACACCTACTGCAAATACATCGCCCGGGAGGAGAAGATTCCGTTTGTGCGCTTCGGTTTCCCGGTGCTGGACCGCATGGGTCACCGCTATTTTCCCTGTGTTGGTTACATGGGCGCGTTGCGGCTCATGGAAAAAATGACCGACGCCATGCTCGACCACAAGGACCGCGAATGCGCCGACGAATACTTTGAACTGATCCAATAAATTTATGCAAATCAGCGCCCGCAACAAACTGTCCGGCAAGATCAAAAAAATTACTGCCGGCCCAATCAATGCCGAAGTCATCATCACGCTCGCCGGCGGAGCGGAAATCGTTTCGGTCATCACGAAACAATCCGTGAAAACGCTCGGCTTGAAGAAAGGACTCGAAGTCCGCGCGGTCATCAAATCGTCCGACGTGCTCGTCGGCGTCTGCTGCGGCAACGAAAGCTGCGAATGTGGAAAATGAACGACGCCCCGCTCGACCACAAAAACCGTGAATGCGCCGGCGAATACTTTGAACTGATCCCATGAACATGACCCTGGCCAGCCCGCTGCCCGCAACCGCGCTTGTGAATTTCACCATCCGCCCCGCCTGCGAGAGTGACGTGCGGGATTTGATGAGGATGATCCGCGAGTTGGCGCAGTTTGAAACCCTCGAACACGAACTCGAAGCCACGGAAACATCACTGCGTGAATGGCTCTTCAGCGGACATCCCGCGGCGGCCGCGCTGATCGCCACTGTTGACGGGATGCGCGCCGGCTATGCCGTCTATTTTCACACCTTTTCCTCATTTGCGGGGCGGCCCGGTATTTTTTTGGAGGACATCTATGTCCGCCCGCAATTTCGAAGACGCGGACTGGGGAGCGCGTTGCTCAAAGCGGTTGCCAAAATCGGCGCGGAGCGCGGCTGCGGCCGTTTTGAGTGGATCGCACTGCGCTGGAATGAAACCGCGCTGAAATTCTATCAAAACCTCGGCGCCCGCGTCATGGATGACTGGGTTCTCTTGCGGATGAACAGCCCGGAAATCCGCAATCTCGTCAGCGCGAAAGAAAAGGCGGCAGCATGATGAAATACAGTATTCAACATCCAACATCCATTGCCGAAAGCGCGCGGCTAGAATCGTTGGATGTTCCCTCCCTGTGATTGAACTCCTTCCAGAACGTCAGTCGCAGGTTGTGCGCAAGACCGGTGGCGTGCCGGCCACCGACATGGCGTGTGGCAAGGCCAGCACCGCCGGCTCCGTCAGCCAGCGCGCCTGCGTGTTCTGCGGCTCGCGCGTGGTGTTGTATCCCATTGCCGACGCGCTGCACATCGTCCACGGGCCGGTTGGATGCGCGGCTTACACGTGGGACATTCGCGGCGCGCTGTCGAGCGGCCCGCAACTGCATCGCAACAGCTTTTCCACCGACCTCCAGGAAATGGACGTGATCTTCGGCGGCGAGAAAAAGCTGGAAGCAGCGCTGCTCGAACTCATCGCGCATCACCAGCCCAAGGCCGCCTTTGTTTATTCGACGTGCATCGTCGGCATTATCGGCGATGACGTGAGCGCCGTTTGCAAACGGGTTTCAGAAAAGACCGGCATTCCCGTTCTCGGCGTTCATTCCGAAGGTTTCAAAGGCACGAAGAAGGACGGCTACCGCGCCGCGTGCGACGCGCTTTACAAACTCATCGGCACGGGCGATATCACCGGCATCAGTCCGCACAGCATCAACATCCTTGGCGAATTCAACATCGCCGGCGAGACGTGGGTATTGCGCGACTATTACAAACGCATGGGCATCGAAGTCGTTTCGTGCATCACCGGCGATTCGCGCATCGAGGACATTCGCCGCTGCCACGGCGCGAAGCTAAACCTCGTTCAGTGCTCCGGCTCGATGACACATCTGGCGAAAATGATGGAGCATGACTACGGCATCCCATTCAAGCGCGTTTCCTACTTTGGCATTGAGGACATGAGCGCTGCGCTATACGAGGCGGCGAAATTTTTCAGCGATGACCCGGCCATCATGCAACGCGCGCAGCAACTGGTGCGCGAAGAAATCGCCGCCATCTATCCCGAACTCCAACGCTACAAGCAAAAGCTCATTGGCAAAAAGGCGGCTATCTACGTTGGTGGCGCGTTCAAGGCGTTTTCGCTGATCCGCATTCTGCGGTTGCTCGGCATGGAAACCGCGGTGGTGGGTTCGCAAACCGGCGACGCGGAGGATTATCGCCAGCTCCAGGAGATTTCCGATCCGGGCACGATCATCGTGGACGACTCGAACCCGCTCGAACTGGCGAAATTCTGCCTGGAGAAGGACGTGGACCTGTTCATCGGTGGCGTGAAGGAACGGCCCATCGCCTACAAGCTCGGCATCGGTTTTTGCGATCACAACCACGAGCGCAAGGAACCGCTGGCCGGATTCGTTGGCATGTTGAACTTCGCAAAGGAAGTCTATGCCAGTGTCGCCAGCCCCGTCTGGCAGTTCGCGCCGAGGCGTGCCCGCTCAAGGTAAAGCGTCCCTACATTTAGGTGGCTTTAGCTTTTGAACCTACGCGAATGTCGGCTTCCTGCAAACGGCGGAATCAGTCCTGCAACGCGGAGCTTGTGAAATATGTCTGTTTTTATTGGGGTTTGGCGGTCATTTCCAAACCAAATCCGAACCCAATGTGAGTTGGCATCCTGATTGCAAAGAAACAAATCGCTGTGTTGAAAACTGACATCCAGGAACCGTTGGAGGAGTCGACAGGTTGCCCCGCAACTTGCGTTAGTCCGGCTGGCTGTCCGGGCACAGCACGGTGCTCGCCGACCGAAATCCGAAATGGGCAGAGTCTCCTAACATCGGCTGCTACGGATGAAGATGACGACGAGCCGCGCTCAAAGCATTTTACATCCACGCGCAATGCCTGCAAGCTATGCACGCCGCTGGGCGCGTGCCTCGTCTTTCGCGGGGTGGAAGGTTGCATTCCGTTTCTGCACGGTTCGCAAGGCTGCTCGACTTACATCCGCCGGTATCTCATCAGCCATTTTCGCGAGCCGATGGACATCGCATCGTCGAATTTTCACGAGGAGAGCGCCATTTTCGGCGGCAGCAGCAATTTCCAGCAGGGTGTGCTGAATGTGCTGCGCCAATACCATCCGCAACTCATCGGCGCGGCCACGACCTGCCTGGCCGAAACCATCGGCGAAGACATGCCGCGCCTGCTGCTTGATCTGAAAGAAAAATATGGGGACCGGATCACCGCGCCAATCGTCACAGTGTCCACTGCCAGTTATCGCGGCACGCACATGGACGGTTTTCACGCCACAGTGAAGGCGCTGGTGGAGCAACTGGCGGAGCGCCGGTCTCCGACCCGGAGTAAATCGTCAAGTCCGCAGGAACGCGCCGGATCGGAGAACGGTGCTCCAATCGCCCTCTTCCCCGGCATGGTTTCCGCCGCTGATTTGCGGCACTTGAAGGAAATCCTCGCGGACTTCGGGCTGCCTTTCACGCTGCTCGCGGATTATTCGGAGACGATGGACGGCGAGACGTGGTCGGAATACGAGAAATTACAATCCGGCGGCACGCCCATCGCCGCTATCCGCGCGCTCGGCTCGGCGCAGGCAACGATTGAATTTGGCCACACTCTCGAAGGAACGGAAACCGGCGGCACAGTGTTGCAAAACAAATTTGCCATTCCGCGCCGGCTGCTTGGCCTGCCGATGGGCATCCGCGAGAGTGACGCCTTCTTCAATGCGCTGGCGGAAATCGGCGGCGGCGTAATTCCGGTGAAATACCAGCGCGAACGCGGACGGCTGGTGGACAGCCTGATTGACGGCCACAAATACATTTTTGAAAAGCGCGCCATCGTTTATGGCGAGGAGGATTTGGTCATTGGCCTTGCGGTCTTCCTCTGTGAGATCGGCGTGACGCCGGTGCTATGCGCCAGCGGCGGCCACAGCAAACAATTTGAAAAAGCGTTGCGCGAAGCCGTGCCATCGCTGCCGGCCGAATCACTGGTGAAAGAGCGTTTCGATTTTGCCGAAATCGCCGAACTTGCGCCGTCGCTCAAACCCGATTTTCTGATTGGCAGCAGCAAGGGTTATCAAATTGCGCGTTCGTTGAACGTGCCATTGATCCGCGTGGGCTTTCCGATCCATGACCGCATCGGCGGTCAGCGGGTGCTGCACCTGGGCTATCGCGGCGCGCAGGAGCTTTACGACCGCATTGTCAATACGCTGCTTGAAGTGAAACAGGAAACCTCAACGGTCGGTTACGCCTACCTATGAACGCGACCAAAATTGATTTCAGCAATCATCCCTGTTTCAGCAAGGATGCGCACAAGAAATATGGCCGCATCCATCTGCCGGTCGCGCCGCGTTGCAACATCCAGTGCAATTTTTGCAACCGCAAATACGATTGCCTGAATGAAAGCCGCCCCGGCGTCACCAGCACCGTGCTGACGCCGCAACTGGCCCTGGCCTATCTGAGCGACGTGATGGCGAAGCGGCCCGAAATTGCCGTCACGGGCATTGCCGGGCCGGGTGACCCCTTCGCCAATCCACAGGAAACGATGGAAACGTTGCGGCTGGTCCGGCGGAAATTTCCGAAAATGATTTTGTGCGTGGCCACGAATGGCCTCGGCGTCGTGCCTTATGTTGACGAGATCGCCGATTTGAAGGTGAGTCACATAACAATCACCATCAATGCGGTTGATCCGGTGATTGGCGGCAAGATTTACGCCTGGGTGCGCGACGGCAAACGTCCGTTGCGTGGCGAGGAAGCGGCAGCGGCGCTGGGAGCGAAACAAATCGAGGCACTCGTCCGGCTCAAGGCCCGCGGCATCGTCGTCAAGGTCAACACCATCATCATGCCGGGCATCAACGACGATCACATTCCGGACATTGCCAAGAAAGTTTCTGCCCTCGGTGCGGACATCATGAACCTCATGCCGCTTGTGCCTGTGAAAGGCACTGCGTTCGAGGATGTGCCGCCACCGGACACAATGACCGTCGCGCGGCTGCGCCTGCAATGCGGACAGCTATTGCCGCAGATGACGCACTGCGCCCGCTGCCGGGCCGACGCTGTCGGCTTCGTCGGCGAGAGCGTGACCACCGAACAGATCGCCACGCTGCAACATTACACCAGCCTGAGTTTGAATCCCGCCGAAGATGCCACGCGCCCTTACGTCGCTGTGGCCACGCTTGAAGGCGCGTTGGTCAACCAGCATCTTGGCGAGGCCGATCGTCTGGCGATTTACGAGGCGAACGCCGCTCTGCCCGGCACATTCCGATTGGTAGAAATTCGCTGCACACCGGATGAAGGCGGCGGCGATGCGCGCTGGGCAACGCTGGCGAATTCGTTGAAAGACTGCCGCGCTATTCTTGTCAATGCCGCCGGCCCAACTCCGCAAAAGGCGCTCACCGCACACGGACTAAAGGTCATCGAGATGGAAGGCTTGATTGAGGAAGGGCTGAAAGCTTTGTTCGCCAATCAGCCGATTCCCGCCTCGATGAAACGCCGTTTTACCGGCTGCGGCGCGGGCATTTCGTGCAAAGGCACCGGCACCGGTTGCGGCTGATTTTACCTTCAACCCTCAACTAACAACCACCAACCAAAACATGAGCAAACCCAATCATCACATATTTGTCTGTGGCAGCTTTCGTCCCACCGGGGCGCAAGGCGTCTGCCACAAAAAGGAATCCTCACATCTGCTCCAGCACCTCACCACCGAAGTGCAGGATCGTGGTCTGGATGACGTAATGATTTCCAGCACCGGCTGCATGAACATTTGCGACAGCGGTCCGGTGATGGTCATTTATCCCGAAAACATCTGGTATAAGCAGGCGACCATCGAAACTGCCGAGGCAGTCCTGGATAGTCTTGAAGAAAAACGTGAACTGCCATCGGCCACGTTGTTCGCCTGAACCAAAAACAACCATGCCGATAAATGTGTTCTCGCTTCATTGAAACTTGGCGACACCGGCCGGATCGGCTGCGATTCAACCGCAACGAATTTGCCGGCGCGCTGGGGGACATCGGCACCAGCCTGCCGCTGCTGGTGGGTGTGACGCTGGCTGCGAAGCTGAACGTGGCGAGTGTGCTGACGGTTTTTGGGGCGATGCAGATTTTTACCGCGTTGCGTTACCGGCTTCCGATGCCCGTCCAACCGCTCAAGGCAATGGCCGCGCTCGTTATTGCCCAAGGCATCACCGGCAGCGTGTTGCACGGCGCGGGGCTGGCCATCGGCATCTGCATGCTGGTACTCACCGTTACGGGAGGCGTTGATGCCCTTGGGCGATTCGTGCCGCTCGCCGTGGTGCGCGGGCTGCAACTGGGACTTGGACTCACGCTCGCCTCGCTGGCGCTCAAACAATACGTGGCCTCCGATGGCGTGGCGGGTTACGCGCTAGCTGCGGTGGTGTTCCTGATCGTTCTGGCTCTGTTCGGCAACCGCCGTGTTCCCGCGGCGCTTGTAGCCGTCGGCATCGGGGTGATTTACACCATCCTTTTCAAAACCGGTTCGCTGCCGCGTGACTGGTCGGTTCACGTGAGCCTTCCGCAGTTCAACCTGCCTGCCGGTCGTGATATTCTTACCGGTTTTGTCTTGTTGGCCCTGCCCCAATTGCCGCTCTCGCTTGGCAATTCCGTCCTCGCCACCGGGCAGATCGCCCGCGACTTGTTTCCCGAACGCCGTATCACCACCCGCATGATTGCCTCGACCTACTCGCTGATGAATCTCGTGACTCCGTTGTTCGGCGGTATTCCGGTCTGCCACGGTGCGGGCGGCATGGCGGGGCATTATGCGTTTGGGGCGCGGACTGGTGGCTCGGTCCTACTCTACGGAGCGGGACTGTTGGTGGCCGGCTTGTGCTTTGGCTCGGTTTTCAACTCGATGGTGGGTGCTTTTCCTCTGCCGGTGCTGGGCGTGATGCTGCTTTTTGAATCAATGACGTTGCTCCTGCTCGCGCGCGATGTTCTCAATGAGAAGCACGGGTTTGTCATAGCTGTAGTCACCGGGCTGGCCGCCTGTTATCTGCCCTATGGCTTTGCCGTCGGACTTGTGCTGGGCACGGCCCTGGAAAAAGTGTCCGCCCGGTGGCACATCGCTTTCCTATCTCCTGAACCGGCCAAATCCACATGATGCCCATACACCTCATTGATACGACGCTGCGTGACGGTGAACAGGCCGCCGGAGTGGCTTTTTCACGAGCGGATAAAAAAAGGATTGCCATCGCGCTGGCCCGCGCCGGTGTGTCGGAAATCGAAATCGGCATCCCGGCGATGGGGCGGAGCGAGGTTGACGACATCAATACCGTATCCGACCTGGGCTTGACCTTGCGATTGACCACCTGGTGCCGGGCGAAACGGCTGGACCTGCTGGCCGCCGCCCGTTGTCGTGTCCACGGAACGCATTTTTCGCTGCCGGTGTCGGAAATTCATCTGCGCGCCTGGAAGAAGGATCACGATTGGGTTTTTCGGACGATGGCGGAACTGGCCGCCGAGTTTCGCGACGCATTCCATTTCCTTTCTGTCGGGGCGCAGGATGCTTCGCGCGCCGACCGCGTGTTTTTGATCGAATTTGCGCTCGCCGCGCGGGAGGCCGGGCTGGCGCGTCTGCGTATCGCGGACACTGTTGGCATTTTGAATCCGTTGCAGACCTGCGATCTTATCGGCGCCCTGCGCGCCGCCGTTCCGGAGTTGAGCCTGGAATTTCACGGGCACAATGATCTCGGCATGGCGACGGCGAACACGATCACCGCGCTGGCTACCGGCGCGGATTGTGCGAGCGTCACGGTCAACGGTTTGGGCGAACGAGCAGGCAACGCTTCGCTTGAAGAGGTGGTCATGGCGGCACGACTTACTTTGAATCTGGATTGCGGCGTGGATACGCGCCAGCTCGGCGGGCTGAGTGAATTGGTGGCGCGCGCCTCCGGCCGGCCGCTCGACCCGGACAAGCCGGTGGTGGGCGAATCGGTGTTTCGGCACGAATCGGGCATTCATTGCAGCGGGCTGCTGGCTGACCGCGAAACCTACGAGCCGTTCGCCGCCGGGGAAGTCGGCCACACTCCCACCGCCATGCAACTGGGCCGCCACTCGGGCGGCGGTCTGCTCCGGCATAAGCTGCAAGAGTTGAACCTGGACCTGCCGGTGGAATTGCAGGCCGAGTTGCTGGAAGAAATACGGCGCATCGCCATCAGCCGAAAAGTTCCCGTCACCGACAACGAACTCAAAACCCTGGTGGCCAATTTAAAGAAAAACCATGGCCTTCCTGATCTATAAAAAAACTGATGCCGGAAAAAATATCCGTTACGAACGGAGCCAGCCGCTGAGACTGGGCGGGCTGGACGGCTTGATTGCCCGCCATGTGAAATCACTGCCCGCCGATGAAATGACCAGTTGGAAATTGGCGGTCGCCGGACTGCTCCGGCTCGCTGACGTCACCGGTGAAAATCTTACCGTCCTATTTGATTTAGCCAGCGGTAACGCAACGGCCGTTTGTTTTTATGAACTGATTCGCATCCGAGGCAGTTGCCGCGACACCAGCACGAATCTGGCGCTTGATTTCAATGTCGTACTCGACCACGAATTGTCTGAATTCCAGCCGGACTTCGCAACGGCGTTTGAAGCGCCATTGGCGGTGCCGCCGAAAAAACTCAGTGAAATGCTCGCGCTCACCGGCGGTCCGGGTGGCGGCGACTGGAAGTGGGACGCAACGTCGCTGCAACTCGGCGCGACGGTGGTGCAGCCACGTCATACCGACCCACAGTGCCCTAGTGCCTGAGAGTAGACACTCCGAAGGCGATGGTCGGTTTTCACCCGTCGCTGATTGGAGAAAAGAGGATGAAAACAGACGGAAAAATACTTTTTAAGTAGTTAACTGTAAAGTACTTGGATGCGATTGTCGGAATCGGGCGGCTATGGCAATCGTTGTTCGCATCAAAATCCCTACCAATTAGCCCGTCGGCTTGGACATTGGACATGGGAAAACGAGACAACTTATCGGACAATCTACAGTTCAATAAGTTAACGCGTAATTCGTGCGGGCGGCATCGGTAACGGCCCAGAGATTAACTGGCGAGAGCGACCCGGGACACTTGATGTACGTCGCGCTGCCGTCCGCAAAACCGTAGTCCGACCCGCCACTGCCATTGTGCGAGCCCGCGCCACCATGGCGGCTTTGCTCGACCCGGTCCAAGTCATTGCCTTCGTAGAAATCCATGTAATAATCCGGCGCGTCCGTCGTTTTTTCGCCAAATATTATGGTTTCGGAAGGGAATCTGATGATGCTTTCCTTCATGCCGGAGGTATAAGTGCCGGCGATGTAGGCCGTCCAGTCCGCGTCAGGCAAGATGGATTGAAAATAATCGTTGAAGGCGTTGATGAGGTAGCTGCGCGGCGCGCCGTCGGCGGGGTTGTTGGTGTCGGTGCCGGTGGCGGGAGTTTTTCCGTTTTCCCCGTCGCGGGGGCATAACAGGACGTTTAGGTTCTGAGCATAATTTACACAGAGACGGTTCGGCCAGCGGCTGATTTCCGAACGCGGTGGAAAAAGGCCCTGGTTGTCATCCTTGTACATTTGCGAGGCGAGGTTCAACTGGTGAAGATTATTGATGCAGGCGATGCGTTTGCCGGATTCCTTGGCGCGACCCAGGGCTGGCAGGAGCATGGCCGCCAGAATCGCGATGATGGCAATGACAACGAGCAGTTCAATCAACGTGAAGGCCGGAAGCGCGCAAAAATGATTTTTACGTCTGGCGGCCCGCCGTTGGTTTGTTATTTTCATAACCATTCTATCCTTTGGCGCGTCTGAACAAATGATATGACGCACGGCAGGTCGGTCACGTTACAACATTTATGACCAAAAAAAGCTGGATGCTTATCGGGTTTGCGCTCGCGCTGGCAGTGGCTTACGCGGTTTTTTTCACCAACCGGTTTAAACCCGGGACCATTAAAATTTACCACCTGACGCGTCCCACCGGGTACGCCATGCAAACGCGCCGCAATGGCCCTCCTCCTCCTATCACGTTTGGTTTGGAAGGCCCACACCTGCTGACCGAAATCAAGGTCGTCCCGCTCGCCGAATGGCAGACGAACCATGATGTTTTACCCGTCTGGCATCTGGTCTTGGATTCCAATCCCGAGCTGGTGCAATCTTTTGTGTATGGCCAGCACATCCGTGGCATGAAACCCGCCGTGCCCGGGGCGGAACCGCAACCGATCCAGCCGAACGTCGCTTATCGCCTGTTTGTCACTGCCGGAAGAGCCCGGGGCCAGCACGATTTTAAAATTGGTGGCAGCCTGCCTGATACGAAGTGATCTTCGCCGTCCGGCAACGCGTCCCAGCAATCTAACAGCGCGGATGAAGCGGGCGTATCATTTCCCGGTTTTCTGGCCGCGAATGCGAACCTCGTTACAAATGGGATTTTGACCGGTTATTGTCTCAACCGGAAGAACAACGCCCCGTTGTCGGACTTCTTGAACGTAACACTGTTCATCCCGCCGCTGGTGTTCACTGTTCCGGTATAATCGCCCCAGTTGGTCGTTGTCAGGTCCGCGTTGGTTTGCAGCACAAATCCCGTCGCGGATGACGGCCATGATACGACCGCGTTGTCCAGCACCGCGGGAGTTTCCGGCGGGTCGGTGAGCATGAGGGACAGCGTCGGGGGAGCGGATGGAGACGGTGGCGCATTCGTTACCACCGGATTGAACGTTACGGAATCGGTTCCCGATATCCCGCCAGCAGTCGTATAAGTGCCGGTGAAGAAAAACGACTGGGCACCGACCTGCGAAGCGCAAGCAACGATGTTGCTTTGCTCACTGGCAATGTTGCCGGACGTGTCATACGTGTCCCACGCATTGCCGGAGCCGCAAGTGATGATTTCATTGACCAATTGAGTCGCCGGGCCGTTGGTGACATAAATGTTCTGGCCGTTCGGACCGTAAATAATTCCCAGATAAACGGGATTGGCGCCGCCGGTGTCCAAACCCGAGTACGAGTAAGGAATGGGCGAGTAGGTCCAATCCAGCGAGTTGCCGGGATCCGTCGAGGACATGGTGAACGACAACTCCGCGATGGAGATGAGATTCGTCCCGCCCTTGATGTCCAGGCCGAACGTCAGCCGATTGCCAGATTCCTGGGCGAAGGCCGGCCCGAAAACATTTCCCGGATCAGCCTGTCCCATCCATGACGGAAAACCAGTTACAATGTCATCCGTCACCGGAACCACACTGGGCGCCCATTGGTAATAGCTGGGCAATGATGGATTCCCATACGAGGAATAACCATTCAGAATGGCGGTCACGGCATTGGAAGCCCAGGCGTTCCAACTGGGCGAACCCCACCGGTTCGGCGCCAGCGCGGGGAAGACCGAGATGGTGATGCCTCCGCTCAATACCGGTCCGGAATTGGTTGCCGCTGGATTAAGCGTAACGGAACTGGAGCCCGACACCCCGTCAATCGTATAGGTGCCCGTGAAGTCAAAGGGTTGGTCGCTGACCTGCAACGCGCAACCGAGAATGTTGCTTTGCTGGCTGGCAATATTGCCGGACGTGTCATACGTATCCCACGCATTGCCTGATCCGCGGCCGACGAGTTCATTGACCAGTTGCGTCGCCGGGCCGCTGGTAATGTAAGTTTTGGTGCCGCCGGAACCGTAGATGATTCCGACATAGGATGCGCTGTAGTTGTAGGAACCCTGCGCGAAGGTAAAATCAAGCGTGTTGCCCGGGTCGGCGGAATGGGCGCTAAACGACAATTGCGAAATGGAGATCAGGTTCGTCCCGCCTTTGATGTCGATGCCGAACTGGATCCGATTGCCCTCTTCCTGGGAAAAGTTCGCGCCGAAAATGTCGCCAGGATCGGCCTGGCCGTCCCAGGACGGAAAACCGGTCACAATATTATTCGTCACCGAAATCACAACTGGCGCCCGCTGGTAATAGCTCGGCGACGACGGGTCGCCATACGAAGCATAGCTATTGGCGATGGCGATGGTGGCGTTGGAAACCCAGGCATTCCAATTGGGCGAACCATAGACATTGGGTGCCAAGGCGGGAATCACCGTGATGCTGATGCCTTGGGCTTGGGCCGAGGAGAAAAAAGGTATCGCAAGGACGGCCATGAAAATGCCGCCGGAAATCAAACGTCTGGCTGAAGTCACTTTTGTCATTGGATAAACTATTTAACAGAAACGTCCTGAAACGTATTGAATAAGGGACGTATTGCGGGATTCGTGGGGTGAATTGCGTCTGGTGAGGGGCAGAATTCCGAAGAAAAATGAGGCTGGACGACCAATCCCGCCGGCATTGAATGCACGGAGTTCGATTACCAGCCGTCGCCGGTTCTACTTCGCCAAATGACAAGCCGTGCGGTGATCAGATGAAATCTCGCGCAGCAGCGGAATTTCCACCCGACAGCGCGCCTCGGCAACCGGACAGCGCGGATGAAATGGACAACCGTTCGGCGGATGAATCGGCGATGGCACGTCACCCGGCAAAATGATGCGCTGTCGTTTTGATTCCGGGTCCACTTCCGGTATGGCGGAGATCAACGCCTGCGTGTAGGGATGCCGCGGCTCACGGATGATGCTTTTGGCCTCCGCCATTTCCACGATCTTGCCGAGATACATCACCATCACGCGCCGGCTGATGTGCTCCACCACCGCGAGGTCGTGGGCGATGAAGAGGTATGCGATGCCGCGCTGCTGCTGCAAATCCTGGAGCAGATTGATGATCTGCGCCTGCACAGAAACATCCAGCGCGCTTACCGGCTCGTCACAAATGATCAGTTCCGGCTCGACGGCCAGTGCGCGCGCGATGCCGATGCGCTGCCTTTGGCCGCCGCTGAATTCATGCGGATAGCGCTGCGCATAGACCGAATCGAGTCCCACATCCTGCAGCAGCTCAAGGATGCGCTTCTGCCGCGCGGATTTGCTGTCGGTCAGTTGGTGGATGTCCAGTGCCTCGCCGACGATTTGCTCCACCGTCATGCGCGGATTGAGCGAGCCATAGGGGTCCTGGAAAATCATCTGAAATTTGCGCCGCCGAGCGCGCAGTTCCGAACCACCCATCCGCGTGATGTCCTCGCCGTTGAGCAAAACGCTGCCCGCCGTCGGTTCGACCAGCCGCGCGATGGCGCGCCCAAGCGTGGTCTTGCCGCAGCCGCTTTCGCCAACGAGCCCGAGCGTTTCGCCCGGCGCGATGGCGAAGCTCACGTCATCCACCGCTTTCACGAATTCGCGGACGCGGCTGAACATCCCGTGCTTCACGGGAAAATGCACCTTCAGATTTTTGACTTCGAGCAACGCACTCATGCAATTAAAAGTCCGCAGGACGGAAGACCATAGCCCACCGTTTCAACGGTGGGTTCACGATTAAAGCAAAATCGAGTCCCGCAGGGACGGCAGAATTCAATCCAGCATCGTGTCGTCATACGATTGGTTGTGTTTCTTCAAAAATCCAATGAGTTCTTCTTTAAAACTCCATTTGCGATGATGTTCGGCTTGTCGCTTGATGTAATCAACTGTTGTTTCAATTCCTGAAACGCCGATGCTGAACGCGCCATAACCCTCCTGCCATTCAAATGCATGGTGTTCGGGAAATGTTTCATGAATCCATTTTGACGAATTGCCTTTGAAATCGAAAGCGTCGTTGGCAACGATATCAAGGCGTGAACGTGGTCTGCGACGCCGCCAATTTCTATGGCCGTCATTTTGTTAGCGCGGGCAATGCCGCCGAGATACGGCCAGAGACGTTTCTGAAGGTCTGGCGTGATGTGGCGGCGACGTTCTTTGGTGCTCCACGCGCAATGCAAATGGCAGGAAATGAAAGTATGCATGTGTTCTGCCGTCCCTACGGGACTTGTTTGGTTTGTGGTTTGGTCAACCCACCGTTGAAACGGTGGGCTATTGTCTGTCGCGCCAAAGGCGCTTTCGGGTTTTTGATTTCGAGCGAGTTCATTTCCAAAATGGACATCTGACCCACCGCCCGGCCTCAACCTCGACCAGCTCGGGAATGGCATTGGAACATTCCGGCCTGGCAATCGGGCAGCGCGGGGCGAAGCGGCAGCCGGGCGGAAAATTGCCGATGCGCGGCACGTTGCCGGGAATGGCCGAAAGGCGGCTGGCACCGCCGGCCAACTTGGGCACGGAGTTGATAAGCGCCTTGGTGTAGGGATGCAGCGGACGGCGCAACAACTCCTTCGCGGGTGACAGCTCGACGATCTGACCGGCATACATCACCGCCACGCGGTCGGCCATGTCGCCGACGATGCCGAGGTTATGCGTGATGAGCAGAATCGCCATGCCGAGACGCTGCTTGAGGTCGTGAAGCAGTTCGAGAATCTGCGCCTGGATCGTCACGTCGAGCGCGGTCGTCGGCTCGTCGGCCACGAGCAGTTTGGGTTCGCTGGCCAACGCCATGGCAATCATCACGCGCTGCTGCATGCCGCCGGACATCTCGAACGGATAATTCCGGATGCGCGATTCCGGCGCGGGAATGCCAACCAGTTTCAGCAGGCGAATGATCTCGTTGTTGTAATTTTGGAGCGCCGGCCTCCGACCCGGCTCGTTGGCGTCGCCGGATCGCGCCGGGTCGGAGAACGGCGCTCCAAGCGGTCGGTGCAGCTTGAGCGATTCCTTGATCTGGTTGCCGATGCGGAAAACGGGATTCAGCGACGCGCCCGGTTCCTGGAAAACATAACTCACCACGCCACCGCGAATACCGCGCAACTCGCTGTTCGACATCTTTAGCGTGTCGCGGCCGTTCAACAAAATTTCCCCGCCGACGTAATTGGCCGGCGGCATCGGCACGAGCTGCGCGATGGACAGCGCGGTCACGCTCTTGCCGCAGCCGCTTTCTCCGACGAGACAGACGGTTTCGCCCGCGCCGATGGTCAGCGACACGCCGTCCACGGCGCGCAGCGCATCCGCTCCGGTGCCGAAGTCCATTTTTAGATTTTTGATTTCGAGCAGGTTCATGACTTTGTGTCCGCAGCGTCTCTTAATCCATCGCCAAGAAAGTTGAAAGCTAGAACGGTGACAAAAATCGCCGCGCCGGGCGCCAGCAACCAGGGATAATTGCGCAGGTACTCCGTGTTTTGCGCGGCGGTCAACATGTTGCCCCAACTGGCATTCGGTTCCTGGATGCCCACACCCAGGAAACTCAGGACGACTTCACCCAGGATGTAATATGGCACGCTCAAAGTCGCCGCGACGATGACGTAGGAAAACGTGTTCGGCAGAATGTGGCGCATGATCACTTTAAGATGCGTCTGTCCCAAGGCTCGCGCCGCCAGGACGAATTGCTGCTCGCGCAACGACAGGGTCATGCCGCGAATCACCCGCGCCATGCTGGCCCACCCAATGAAACTCAAAATGATGACGATCATCGCATAAACCTGCGCGGAACTCATGCCCGGCGGAAACGTGGCGCGCAGCGAAATGATGAGATACAGCGCCGGAATGGACATGATCAGTTCGCACAACCGCATGATGACCGTGTCGGTCCGTCCGCCGAAATACCCGGAAATACCGCCGATCATCATGCCGAAGGTGAACGACAGCAAAATGCCAATGATGCCGATGGAAAGCGAGATTTGCGAACCGTAAAGCAGGCGCGAAAGAACGTCGCGTCCGAATTGGTCCGTGCCGAGCAGATAAACCGGATAATTTTCATCACCGGTGCCGAACAAATGAACGGTAGCCGGCACCAAGCCGAGCAATTTGTACTTGTCGCCGCGAAGAAAAAAGCGCAGCGGCTTCGTGTCGCCGGCAACGGGGTGATAAACAAAGCTTCCATCACCCGCTTCGTAACGCGGCACGACCAGGTGAAAACCTGACAGTTTCGGCCAAAGCAGCGGATGGAAGAAGCGGTCGCGGTCCTGGCGCTCGAAGTGATAGGGCGCGATGAATCCGGCGAACAGCGCCACCAGGTAAAGCCCGATCAAAATCATGCCACCCGCCATCGCAATGCGCCGCCGCTTCAAGCGCCGCCAGAACAGCTGCCACGGCGAGAGCGGTTGCTCGGCGGTCGGATTTTGAATGGGCGTGGCTTCGTTCATTTATTCAGGCGGATGCGAGGGTCACTCCACGCGAGCAACAGGTCGGCGATGAAATTTCCCACCACCAGCAGCCCGGTGGCCATGACCACGCAGTCCACGACCAGATAGGAGTCCTTGGCAAAAAATGCTTCCATGGTCAGCCGGCCCAGCCCCGGCCAGGCCATGATGTTTTCGACGATGAACGCGCCGCTCAACAGCGCGGCGAGCGAATAGCCGAAGATGGTCAGGAGCGGATTGATGGCATTGCGGAGCGCGTGCTTGTAAATCACCCAGCCTTCGCCGAGGCCGCGTGCGCGCGCGGCGGTGACGTATTCGGCGCGCAAGGTGTCGAGCAAGTTGGAACGCATCTGGCGCATGATGCCGGCCCAGTCGGCGGCGGCGAGCACCAGTGCGGGCAGAATCAAATGGTGCGCACGGTCCCAAAACTGTTGGGCTGGCGACATCAGATCATTTAGCGGGCTTTGCGCGCCTCCAACCGGAAACCAGCCGGTGGCGGCGGCGAACCACAACGCCAGCAGCGACAGCAGCACGTCGGGAACGGACAATCCGAGAAAAGCCGCCAGCGAACAACCACGGTCAATCCAGGAATCTTTTTTAACCGCCGCCCAGATGCCCAGCGGCAGGGCGATGCCCCACGCAATGATCATGGCAAAAAATGAAAGCAGGAAGGTGTTCCAAAGCCGTCCGACGATGAGCGAGGTGGCGGGAATTTTGTAGGCCATGGAATAGCCGAAGTCGCCGCTCAGGACGCTTTTGAGCCAGTAGAAGTATTGGACGTACCACGGCTGATCGAGATGAAACCGGGCCTTGAGATGGGCGATGGTCTCCGACGAGATTTGCGGGTTCTGCGAGAGCGCCGTGAAGTAATCGCCCGGGGCCAGCGCCATGAGCAGAAAGGTGAGCAATGACACGCCCAGCAGGAGCGGAATCATGTGCAACAGCCGCTTGAAAAGATATGACCACATGGCAATCCCGTGCGAAGCGTGGCAAAAAAAACGGTTCCACGCGATGAAAAACTCGACTTTCGCCGAACAAAGCGGAATGTTTGGCAGATAGGAAAGTTGAACATTTACACATGAAAAACTCTTTTGTTCGAATTGCCGCCATCGTGACCACGGCAATTTTTGCTCTGGCCGGCTGCGGAAAGAAAACGGAGACCGCGCCGGCAAAACCCGCGGCGAGTTATCCCCTGCCGGAGCCGCCGTTGGTGGCGGATTGCGAACCGGGCATTCCCGGCGGCCGGCTGGTCGCGGCCTTGTACGGTGAACCGAAAACCTTCAATCCCATCACGGGCAACGAACAATCCTCCGAGGAGATTTACCGGCACCTGTTTGCCGCCCTGCTCGGCTTTGATTGTCCGTCCGAGCAGGTGTCGCCGGGTCTGGCGGAATCATGGACGAATTCGCCGGATGGCAAGACCTGGACCTTCAAGCTGCGGAAGAATTTACGCTGGAGCGACGGCGAGCCGTTGACGGCGGACGACGTGTTGTTCACCTGGAACGATATCGTTTACAACCCGGATATTGACAATGTCATGCGCGACGGGCTGACCGTTGACGGGAAAAAATTCACCGTGACCAAGGTTGATGACCTGACCATTCAAATCGTGACGCCGGGGGTTTACGCACCATTCCTAGAAACCGTCGGCGCCCTCGTGCCCATCATGCCGAAACACGTGCTGGCCAAGGCCGTTGCTGACAAAACCTTCATCTCGGCCTACGGCATAAATTGGGATCCAAAAAACATTGTCGGCTCCGGGCCGTTCCGCATCAAGGAATACAAACCGGCGCAATACATCCTGCTCGAACGCAATCCGTATTTCTGCGAAGTGGACAAGAAAGGCCAGCGGCTGCCGTATTTTGACAACGTCATATACACCGTTGTGCCGGATTTTAACGCAATGTCGTTGCGTTTTTTGAGCGGCGAGAGCGAAGTGGACGATTTTATTTTTCCTTACGAATACGACCATTTCAAGGCGGAGTCGGCCAAGGGTAAATTCACCCTGCTCGAGCCCGGCATCGGCCTGGAAACCGGATGTTTCTGGTTCAACGAAAACACCAATGTAAATCCAAAGACCGGACAGTCCTACGTTGACCCCAAAAAACTGAAATGGTTCCGCAATGCGAAATTCCGCCAGGCCTGCTCGTATGCGATTGACCGCGAGGCCATCATCAAGTCCATCTATTCCGGCCGCGCCATCCCGAACTATGGCTACGTGACCCCCGGTGATAAAAAATGGTTCAACCCGAACATCCGCCAGTATCCCCATGATCTGGCCAAAGCGCGCGCGCTGTTGAAGGAAATCGGCATCGAAGACCGGAATGGCGACGGAACTTTGGAGGATGCCGACGGCAATAAGATCGAATTTGCCCTTAACACCAACGTGGGCAACAGCGCGCGGGAAAAGGTCGCCGTTCTGATCAAATCCGATTTGGAGAAGCTTGGCTTCAAGGTCATTTTCCAGCCCATTGACTTCAATACGCTCGTGCAAAAAATCGACGCGACCTACGACTACGAATGCTTGCTGTTGGGCCTCGGTGGCAGTGGCACCGACCCGTCCTTGCACATCAACGTCATCCGATCCGATGGCTTCACGCACAACTGGTTCCCGCGACAGAAACATCCGTCCACCGATTGGGAAGCCCGGCTGGATTACCTGATGAACGCGCAAAACAAGACGCTGGATTTCAACGAGCGGAAGAAGGATTTTGACGAGGTCCAGGAAATCCTGTCCGAGCAGGTGCCGATGATTTTTACCGTCACGCCGTTTTTTTACGCCGCCGTCCAGTCCGACATGGGCAACGTGCGCGCCACCCCGTTGAGCGCCTACCGCGCCACGTGGAACATCGAGGAGCTTTATTTCAAGAAGTGAGCGGCTTCAAGAAATGCCGAAAATTGTTCCCAGCAACACGAGCGTTCCGCCGACAGCGAGATTCAGCACCTGACGCACTTGGGGAATTTGCAGCACGACAATCACAGCGATGAAGCCAAACTGAGCGAACTTGGCGTAGGCTTCCCAGCTCATGCCGGTAAGATTTCGCAGCACATGCGAGCCGTCCAGCGGCGGAATCGGAATGAGATTGAAAAAACACAGCAGCAAACTCAGCGCCGCCATCTGCACGCATAAACCGATCATTTGCTCCGCGTGGACCAGCAGCCCCACGCGCGCCAGGGCCATGAGCGCAACGGCCAGAATCAGGTTCATTGCCGGACCGGCCATGGATACCAGGATGTCATCCACGCGCGGATTTCGCAGGTTGTAAGGATTCACCGGCACCGGTTTCGCCCAGCCAATCATGAACCGGCTGATGCCTGGGGAGAGAAAAATCATCATCAACGGCAGCAGTACCGTGCCAATCGGATCGATGTGGACAACCGGGTTGAGCGAGCAGCGGCCCTGCAACCGCGCCGTGTCATCCCCGCATTTTTCCGCCGTCCATGCATGGCCGAATTCGTGAAACGTCAGCAGCACAACCAGCCCCAAATAGCTGATTAAACCCTCAATAATCCAATTTGCGTCCATGTGCGCTGAGTTTAGCTTCCGTGCCGGCGCGAGTCGAGGCTGGACGTGCGGGTCACTTTATCTTATTCTCTGATTAAGCAGATTTTTGCCCATTTACCAATTTGATATTTTAACGGTTAATTTATGCCATTACTCGAAGGAAAATTAGGAATTGTTTTCGGTGTTGCCAACCAACGCTCCATTGCCTGGGCCATCGCGCAGGCGTGGGCGCGCGAGGGCGCCAAACTCGCGTTCACGTACCAGGGCGACCGGGTGAAGGAAAACGTCGAGGAACTCGCCGGCGCGTTTGGCGCGGATACGCTCATCCTGCCGTGCGATGTGACGAAGGACGAGGAAATCGCCAGCGTCTTCAAAACCGTCGGCGAAAAATTTGGCCGGCTGGATTTGCTCCTGCACTCGGTGGCGTTCGCGCCCAAGGCCGCGCTCGAAGGAAAGTTTGTGAACACCAGCCGCGAGGCGTTTCGCATTGCCCACGACGTGAGCGCCTACTCGCTCGTTGCGCTGTCGCACGCCGCCCTGCCGCTCATGGCTGACGGCGGCAGCATCATCGGCATGAGCTATTACGGCGCGGAAAAAGTCGTGCCGCATTACAACGTCATGGGCGTGGCCAAGGCTGCGCTCGAAGCCAGCACGCGCTACCTGGCCTACGATCTCGGCCCGAAAAAAATCCGCGTCAATTGCATCAGCGCCGGCCCGGTCAACACGCTGGCCGCGCGCGGCATCAGCGGTTTCAACGAAATGATCAAGCATTACGAGGTCCACTCGCCGCTCAAACGCAATGTGCTGCCCGACGAACTCGGCGCGACCGGGGTATTTCTCGCCAGCGACGGCGCGGCAGCCATCACCGGCCAGGTGCTGTACGTGGATTGCGGGTATCAGATCATGGGAATGTGAATGGGTGGCACAGGCCTCCGGCCTGTTGTTTCCGGCGTCCCGCCGGAAACAATGGATGAGGGACAGCAGCCGGACAACCGGACGAAAAACACATATCCAAGTTCTGCAACGAAATTCAGCGGAACGCCGAATTTAACCCGCGGGACGCGGGTGCTACCCTCTATTCATCCGCGCCACGTAAGCCCCATCCACACCATCAGCAAACGGGAGCAACTCGCGTTCGCTCTCCAGCTTGAAATCGGCGTGGTCGCCTAAAAATTGCTTCACGACTTCCTGGTTTTCCTCCGGCTCCAGGCTGCACGTGCTGTAAACCAAAATCCCGCCGGGTTTCACCTGCGTTACGGCTTGCTGGAGCAAATTCAGTTGCGCGGCGCTGAGGCGCTCGATTTCTTCCGGCTGGATCCGCCAGCGTAAGTCCACGCGGCGGCGCATCACGCCGGTGTTCGAGCACGGCGCGTCCACCAGGACGCGGTCGAAACCGGTTAAAGGTTGAAGGTTGAGGGTTGAGGGTAAAACGGTTTCCACGCACGTCACGCCCAGCCGGGCGCAGTTTTCCTGGACCCATTTCAACCGTTCCTCGGAAACGTCCTGCGCGACGATGCGGCCCTGGTTGTTCATCAACTGCGCGATGAATGTTGTTTTGCCGCCGGGCGCGGCGCAGAAATCCAAAATCGTTTCGCCGGGCTGCGGTCCCAGCCGGCACACGGCGAGCAGCGTGCCGGGGTCCTGGAGGTAAAACGAGCCGTCGCGAAAACTCGCCAGCGAATTCAGCGGCGGATGCGATTTCAATTCAAAGACCAGGTTTTCCTCCAGCCAGTCGCGCCGGACGAAATCGTATTCGACATTTTCCCCGCGCCAGCAGGTGAGCAAATCACCGGCGTCTGCCATTTTTTGGGGCGCGGCTGTGTGCGGAGCACCAGCCGCAGCGGCTCGATCATTTCCGATGTCTCCGGTTTGTCCGACGTGCTGCGGCTGGGTCTTCGACCACAGCCGCGCTCCGTCAACTCCGCCAAACTTCAGGGTGTTAACTCGCGCGAAGGTTTTCGGCGGCGTGTTGTTCCATTCCAGGAGAGTCGCGGTTTTTTCGATGCCCCAGCGTTTTTGCCAGCGGGCCACCAGCCATTCGGGATGGGACCAGCCCAGCGCGGGCTGCGAAGTTTTTAATCCGGCCAGAAGTTTTTGGGTTTCGTCCTGCTCGCGCAGATAGCCGCGCAGAACGGCGTTCACAAAACCGGCCTGGGAGCCAAAACCGTTTTGTTTGGCCAGTTCAACGGTTTCGTGGACGGCGGCGTGATCGGGAATCCGGTCGAGCCAGAAAATCTGGTAGAGGCCGAGCCGCAACAAATTTTGCAGGGCCGGTTTTTGTTCCCGCCCGCCGGTTTTCCGGGCGATGAGCCAGTCGAGCGCGGCCTGCCAGCGCACGACGCCGTAGGTAATTTCCTGGCAGAGGCCACGATCGGCGGGCGAAAGCGACGCGCCATGCAGCGCATTTTCGAGCAGATCCTCAACAAATCCGCCGCCCACGCGTCGTTGTTGCAAAACGCGCGCCGCGATTTGTCTTGGTTTTTGGCCGCTCACCAATTTTAATAATGCCATACGACTTTTGGGACGCGAGATTAAAAGGCTATTATGAAAGAAGAATTCGAGAAATTGGCGGCGGCGGGAAAAATTGAAGGGCGGCACGTGGAGCCGCTGACGCTGCTGGCGGAGAGCGGCTGCTGCATGCATCGTAGTTGGGGTTTCGGGCGCATCAAGACGGTGGACACGGTGTTTGCGCGGTTCACCATTGATTTTCCCGGCAAGCCGGGACACACGATGGATCTGGGCTTTGCCGTCGAAAGCCTCAAGCCGATTCCCAAGGACCACATTCTGGCGCGCAAGGCCAACGACCTAGAAAGCGTGCGCCAGATGGCCACGCATCATCTCGAATTGATCAAGCTCGTGCTGAACAGCTACGGCGGCCGGGCGACGGCGGACCAGATCCAGCAGGCGCTTGTGCCGGATGTCATTCGTGACGATTGGAAGAAATGGTGGGAAACCGCCAAGCGCGAAATGAAAAAGGACGGGCACTTCATCGTGCCGCTGAAGAAAACCGAGCCGGTCATTTTTCAGGCGCAGGAAACCTCGTTGCAAACCCGGCTGATGGTGAATTTCCGCGCGGCGAAGGGTTTGAAGGCCCGCGTGGTGATTGTCGGCGAAATATCGAAAAGCGCGCCGGACCTGGCCGACAAGCTGGCTGCCGCCGCTGAAGTCATCACCACGCTGAATGCGGACATCATGTCGCATCAACGCACGCAGCCGGGCGTCGCGCTGGAAGCCATTTTTGCGCGCGACGAATTGCGCGATATCGCGGAGATGCCCCCGGTGCCCGACGAAATCACCGCTGCGCAAATCTGGGCGCAGGACATCAAATTCGGCCCGGTGCTGGAACAGATTCCCGCCGCAAAACATCATCACGCCCTGCAATCATTCAAGGCGGCGAATCCCGAGCGCTGGCATGAAGTGCTGCGCGGTTCGCTGAATTCCGTTTCCGCGAAGCTATGCCGTGAGTTTGCCAGCCTGCTCATCGCGGAAGGCAAAATGGATTTGCTCAAGGACGCGCTCGCGCGCTTTATCAATCAGCACACGGCCAACAGCGAGTTGTTGCTCTGGTTCGGACGCGAACGCTGCGACGCCTTTGCCGACATTCTCGGTCCGGAAGTTTTTCGTGCCATGCTCACCGCGATGGAACGGGATCAATTCAATGAAAAACGCTCGAATCGTTTGCGCGAATTCATCTTGGACGACCATGAATTGCTGGCCGAGCTGACCGCGTCCGCCGACATCGAAGTTGTCAAGGACCTCACGCGTGCGCTGCAATTGTCGCCGGTGTTTGACGACATGGACAAGCGTTCGCTTCTCGCCCGGATCGTCAAAAGTCATCCCGCCGTTCAATCGCTTATCAGCGGCGAACAGACCAAGCAGGACAGTTCCATGCTGGTTTCGTGGGAGAGCCTCGAACGCCGCAAAACCGAATATCAGGAACTGGTGCAGAAGAAAATTCCCGCCAACTCCCGGGAAATCGCCACCGCCCGCAGCTATGGCGACCTCAGCGAAAATCACGAATTCAAGGCGGCGAAGGAAATGCAGAAAATACTCATGCGCCGCAAAGAGGAGCTCGAAACGCAGCTCACCCGCGCCCGCGGCACGGATTTTGCCAACGCGCGCACCGACATCGTCAGCATCGGCACGATGGTGCAGGCGGTCAATCTGGGCGCAAACCAGACGGAAACGTTCACCATTCTCGGCGCCTGGGATTCCGACCCGGACAAGGGCGTCATCAGCTATCTCTCACCCGTCGCGCAGTCATTGCTCAACAACAAGGTCGGCGACGAGGTGGAATTTGAATTTCAAGGCGCCAAGCACCGGCATCGCATCGAGCGCATCGAGGCGTTCAAGGCGGCCCCGGCCCCGGCGAATGGAACGGTGCCAGCCGCTTCGGCTTCTTAAAAAATCGCAAGGCATTTTGCCTCTTTGCGCCGCAATGGGTCAAAACCCGCGCCGGCCGCAAAGATTCTGGACGGCGGCTTCGTGTTAAAAATCAAGCCTTGCCGCCGAAGCTCACGTAATCGTCCAAATCCAGCAAGTCGAACCAGGTCACAATGTCCGTGCGCTTGGGCGCGCTGCTCTTGTGCAGGCCGTTGAAATACTCGCGCGAATCCGGGTTGTCCGGCGCCCGTTGTTCCTGCCATGCCGACCACGCGAGAATTTCCGGCGCGGTGCGTTTATGCTTCGCGTGCTTGTTGATCCATTCCAGGATCTCGGTGTCGCTATTCTTTAATTCCTTCTTCAATGCCTTGGGGTCAATGCCCGCGAACGTCAAAAACTGCTGGTCGAGCGGACAGGCGTAATGGTATTCGCCGTTGTTGCCGGCAATGGTTGCCCGGCCTTTGTCCAACATGCGCGGCAGAATCACGTAGCCGCCCAGTCGCACGCGCGGGCTGCGGGGCGGTTGCCTGGTCAGATCAGGTGTGTGTGATGGCATAATCATTTTGGTTTGTTGGTTTGATTTCATTTCGTCGCATTCCATTTTACAACCTGGTTAAAGTGCCCCGAAAATGCTGAATTGCAAGTGGCGCGCGGAATTTTTACATTGGTCGCGTGAAACACTCTGGAAAAGCTAGGCTCGCCGCATTGCGCCTCATCGGCCTTGCGTTCGCGGCAGTGCTCGCGCTGCTGGCGGTTGCCTTCCTGGCCAGGCACATCATCGGGTCGTTGGTGCTGGAATATTTGACCTGGGCGCTCGCCGGGCTTTGGGCGTTGTTCACCACCTTCACCTTTTATTTCTTTCGTGACCCCGACCCGATGGCGCCCACCGGCACCAACCTCGTTCTTGCGCCCGGCCACGGCAAGGTGGACGTGATTGACACGACGACCGAGACGAAATTCATGGGTGGCGAATGCCAGCGCATTTCGATTTTTCTTTCAGTGATTGATATTCATGTCCAATGTGCGCCGGTGTCCGGTCGCATCGTTTTTTTTAAACATGCGCCCGGCCAGTATCTAAGCGCGATGAAAACCAACTGTGCGCAGTTCAACGAGAACGTGCTCATCGGACTTGACGCCGCCGAGCCGCGCGGCGAGAAAATCGGTGTGCGCCTCATCGCCGGCCTCATCGCGCGCCGCATTGTGCCGTGGATCGCCCAGAACGATACCGTCCAGCGCGGCGAACGCATCAGCCTGATTCAATTCGGGTCGCGCGCGGAGGTTTATCTGCCGCACCGCGCCAAAATCAAAGTGAAGCTCGGTGACAAGGTGGTTGGCGGCGAAACTGTGATTGCCGCGTTTGATTGAATTATGAGCGAGCCCGTTCCCCAAAAACCACAGGCCGATGATTCGGACGAGAGCCGGCTGAAGATTTATTTTCTGCCGAACCTGCTGACGGCGGGCAATCTGTTTTGCGGCTTTGTGGCGCTGACCAAAATCGTCGAAGCCGACCCGACGGGCGATAATTATGTCAGCCAGATCAACTTCGCCCTCATATTCATTTTACTTGCGTGTGTTTGCGATTTGTTCGATGGGCGCGTGGCGCGCTGGGGCGGCGCGGAAAGCCCGTTCGGGCGCGAATTCGATTCGCTGGCGGACTTGATTTCGTTCGGGGTGGCGCCTGCGTTCCTGGTGCATCGCATCGTGTTGCGCGATGTGTTTGTGCAACACCCGGAACTGGGCTGGTTCATCGCCTCGATTTATCTGATTTGTGGCGCCTTCAGGCTGGCGCGTTTCAATGTGTTGTCCACTTACGCCAGCAGCGGCAGCAAGGATTTTGTCGGGTTCCCGATCCCTTCGGCAGCGGCCTTGGTGGCGTCGCTGACGCTCTTCATCATGTGGGTGGAGGCAAAGGATTTCACCGTGGGCTATCTGCGCTACGTGTTGCCGGTGTTGATGTTGTTTCTGTCATGGATGATGGTCAGCCAGGTGCGGTATCCGAGCTTCAAATCGCTGAATCTGCGTGCTACCCGGACATTCACCAAGACGCTGGTGGCGATTCTATTCGTCGGCTGTGTGGTTGTTTTCCGGGAAAAAATCCTAGTGTTCATTCTGCCGCTGTTTTTCACGGTGTATTTGATTTACGGATTTGTGCGTCCGCGCATCTCGCGCGCCATGCGCCGGGAAATTGAAGATGACGACGAGGATGAGCCGGACATAGCGCACTGAAAACCATGCCGGATTTCCAATCCATTTTACTTTCCGCACTGACCGGCTTCATCAGCGGTCTGCTGCTCTCGATGCCCGTCGGTCCTGTGAATCTTACCATTATCAACGAAGGTGCGCGGCGCGGCTTCAAATGGGCGGTGCTCATCGGCTTGGGCGCGGCGACGATGGATGTGATTTACTGCACGATTGCTTTCACCAGCTTTTCGTCGTTCTTCAAGATCCCCATGGTTAAAGCCTCGATGGAGGTGTTCACCTTCGTCTTCATGCTGTTTCTGGGCATAAAATTTCTCTCCGCCAAAACGGTGATCGCCCCCACGGAGTTCGGCGCGACAGCCAGCCGGATTGAAAAACACATCGGTGAAAAAATGCATCCGCACTCGGCGTTCATGATCGGTTTCACGCGCGTGCTGGGCAACGTTGGCGTGTTGCTGTTTTGGATCGTGGCAGCCGTCTACTTCATGTCGCACGAGGCCTGGTTCACCTCCTACGAGTGGGTGGAGGACACCATCGCCGCCAAAGTGGCGTTTATCGCCGGCGTCGCGCTGGGCGCAAACCTGTGGTTTGTTGGGTTGAGCTACATGTCGTCGCGCGGTCAGGGCCGGTTGAGCGAGCAAACGCTTCTGCGCATGGAGCATTTCTCCGGCATTTGCCTGCTCGTGCTGGGATTTTATCACGGCGGGCATATCGCGTGGCAGTTGGCGCGGCACCGGCATGGAATTTGAACGCCGCCGCGCAAATATTTTTCCGCCACCCAATCATGTTAAAAGCTGGAATCGTCGGCTTGCCCAACGTCGGGAAGTCCACGCTCTTTAACGCCGTCACCCGTTCGCACAAGGCACCGGCGGAGAATTACCCGTTCTGCACCATTGAGCCAAACCTCGGTGTCGTCACCGTGCCGGACGCACGCCTCGAACCACTCGCCCAAATTGCCAAAGTCACCACGCTCATCCCGACGACGATTGAATTCGTGGACATCGCCGGCCTCGTGAAAGGCTCGTCGCAAGGCGAAGGCCTGGGCAATAAATTTCTCAGCCACATCCGTGAAGTGGATGCCATTGTGCATGTCGTTCGCTGCTTCGATGACCCTGACATCGTTCATGTCACGGGCAGCGTGGACCCGGTGCGCGACATCGACATCGTCAACACCGAACTCGTGCTGGCCGACATCGAAACGGTCAAAAAGCGGCGGGAGAAAATTGCCAAGGACGTGAAGCGTGGGGACAAACATGCCCTGCTGGAGGAGCACCTGCTGGAAAAGATTGGCGCCCATCTGGACACGGGCAAGCCGGCCAACACGTTCGCGCTACCGCTGGCGTCGGATGAGAAAATCATCCTGCGCAATTTCTTTCTCCTGACCGACAAGCCAACCGTCTTCGCCTGCAACGTCAAGGAAGGCGAACTTGCCACCGCCGATAAAAACCCGTTCGTCCAGAAAGTGCGCGATCATGTGAAAATGCATCTTGCGTGCGGAGCCGTCGTCGTCAGTGCCCAGATTGAAAGCGATCTGGTAGATTTGTCGCCGGACGAAGCGAAGGAATTTTTGCAGGAGCTTGGCGTGGCCGAATCCGGCCTTGGCCAGCTTATCCGTTCCGCCTATCAGGTGCTGGGGCTGCGGACGTTTTTCACCTTCAACGAAAAAGAGGTTCGCGCCTGGACGATTCATGTCGGCGACACGGCCGCGAAGGCCGCCGGCACCATCCATACTGATTTCGAACGCGGATTCATCAAGGCGGAGGCGGTGAACTGGGATGATTTGATGAAATGCGGCTCGGTTGGACACGCCCGCGAAACCGGCCACTACCGCATCGAAGGCCGTGATTACGTCGTCAAAGATGGCGACGTGCTGCTGTTCAAATTCAACGTGTGATTTTGCGGCAATGATGGTTTTTTTCTCGCACCTGAATCCCATTCCATTCATAACATTGTTGGAAAAATGTGGGCGCAAGTCGGGTGGGACGCTCCACAAAAAAGGAAATTGTTCCTTGCCCGGACACTCGACGGCGCGCATTCCGGCTGCTAGCATCCGGTCATGAATGTTCTGGTCACCGGCGGCGCAGGCTTCATCGGTTCACACGTTTGCGAACGGCTGTTGCGCGACGGCCACAGCGTCTGGGCGTTCGATGACCTCAATCCGTTTTACGACCCGCAACTCAAACGCCGAAACCTCCGCGACATCCAGTCGCTCGCCAAACCGTTTGAATTCGTCCAGGGCGATTTGTGCAACTGTGTTGTGCTCGACGAATTGTTCGGCAGCGTGAAGTTTGACCAGGTCATCCACCTAGCGGCGCGGGCAGGCGTGCGCCCGAGCCTTGCAGAACCGGCGCTCTACCAACGCGTCAACGTCGAAGGCACCGTGAACGTTCTCGAAGCGGCGCGGAAAAATGGCGTCAAAAAAATCATCATCGCCTCGTCATCGTCGGTTTATGGCGTGAATTCCAAGGTGCCATTCAGCGAGAGTGACCCGATTTTTTCCGCCATCTCGCCCTACGCCGCCAGCAAGCTCGCCTGCGAGTCGCTGGGCCACGTTTATCATCACGTTTACGGCATGGACGTGACGATGCTACGCCTGTTCACCGTTTATGGCCCGCGCCAGCGGCCCGACCTGGCCATCCGCAAGTTCGCGACGCTGATTCACGCCGGCCAACCGGTTCCCGTCTTCGGCGATGGCGGCATGGCGCGCGATTACACTTACGTCACCGACACGGTTGACGGCATCATCGCCGCGGCGCAAAAAGAATTCGGGTTTGAAATATTCAACTTGGGCGAATCGCAAACCGTGACGCTGGGCCGCCTCGTTGAATTGCTCGAAGCTGCGCTCGGCAAAAAGGCCGTGATTGACCGCCAGCCGGTGCCGCCCGGCGACGTGCCGGTCACGTATGCCGACATCACGAAAGCGCGCGCCCGGCTGGGCTATCATCCGCAGGTCAAAATCGAGGCGGGCATCAAATTATTTATAGATTGGTTTCAAAAAAATACTGGCTAGAATCCCCGCATGAAATCGGACGAGTCGTTCAAACGCCCATCATTGGCCGAGGCGCTCAACGCCTGGAAAAAGCTGCTCGCCGAACGTGGCCTCGCAACAGAGAGCCTCTGGGTTTTTGAGGAAAATCTTTGCCTGGAAAAATCGTCCACCCAATCGGGAGGTTTTCAACTCGGCTTTCAAACCCAATTCTCGCCGCCGCCCGACGATGCCCTGGACATCGCCTTCGAACATTTTTGTGAAACGGGCGCGCCGGTGGTTTTTTACCGGCTCGGTGAATGTCGCGGCCAGTCTGTTTGCGTTTTGTTGTGCGACCCATGGTTCGCGGGAAAACAGGAGACCGACGGTTTTTTAAAGCGCGAAGAATGGCGGATATTATTTTATACCGGCCCAAAATGTGAAATTGAAGCCATCACCGATTTAAGCCGCTGGCTGCGGCGCGTGAAACGCCGTCACGCGTTGCACGACTTGGATTTTTGCATGGCGCTAGGGACGATTGATGAACTAAAAATCCATGGCCGTGCATTGGCGCCCTACGAGCGCTTCGCCGAAATGTTGCTGAACCGCCTTCGCCGGTTTTTAAAGCAGCCCGCGTAAAAACCCTGCCAGCAGCAAACTCAGCGACCTGAATTTGGCAGCCGAAATGCTATCAATGACATTGTGCCAGACATGGCACTCATGGTGATTATTGCTAATAGTTCCGCCGGTTACCTTGCTGGGGTTAACCGGCGGTTTTTTCGTTTTATGCTAACAACTATCCGGCGTCTTGTGTCCAACATATAGACACTATTGTCCTACTGTCCTGCATTTTTAATTTAGCGACAAAGCCGTAGGACATCGCCAACAATCCAATGCATCATGCCACATCCTTGGGCTGTTTGGTCCAAATCGGGCAACGAACCGAAACTTTTAACCCTGAGTTTCATTGCCACGATACTATGGCCTGCGTCCTGCTAAATATCAGGCGTGAATAAAATGGGTTTTAACATGGACTCAAACAGCGGGGTTCTTCGCGCCACTGTTGTTCCGGCTAATCCTTCCGAGGAGACCCGGTTTGGCGTGCTGGATGGCACGGTCATCACCTTCTTTCTCCTGTGTGTTGCGGGCTTGGTTTACTTGGTGATGCAATAAGCACACACCTTCGTTTTACTTCTTTGCCGGCGCGTTCGTGGCCTTGGTCTTGAATGCCGAGCGCAGCAGCCAGTGTCGTTTCAGTCCCTGAACCAGATCGTCCGCATCCGTGACGGCCTTGGAAATTCCCCCCAGCAGGTTCGTGTTGGCCTGGACCTGCGCGTTCAGGTTGCTCGTGACGTTGGCGAGATTGATTAGCAGCGCGCCAAAGTTTGTGTCTGTGTTCTCCAGCAGGGAATTCACATTCGTCAGCGCTGTTTGAACCTGCCAGTCCCCGTTCGTTCCGAGCGCCCAAACCAGCGGGCCGCCTGGCTCGCGCAACTGTTCGCTCACGATGGCAAAGTTGGTGATCATCGGACGCGCCTCGACAATGGTTACGTTCAAATTCGACGTGGCGTTCGCCGCGTTGTCCAGCACGACGGCGAGTTTGTTCGTCAGCGCCAGGATTCCCGGCAGCGACGCCTGCACCTGTGAAACCATGGCCTGCAACTGGTCGGAAACCGGAGGCGTTTCCACGGCGCGCAGCCAGGCGGTGTCATCGCCGGGCTTGAAAATTTTGTAATGATGATAACGCCCGTTCCACGCCGCCACGATGTGCTTGCGGTTGACGGTGTTGTCATAAATGTAAATGGAATTGGATTCCCAATTCGCGGTCGCGAGCAATTGCGCATTGGTTTCGTTGAAAACCTGCTCAAGAGGGTCGTAGGCGTGAAAAAGCAGGTTGGAATTTACGTCAAAAACATCCTGCGCGAGCTGCCAGTTGCCGGGCGCGGCGGCCATTAATTGTTTTGCCTCGTCCAAAGGGTGAATTGAAACCGGCTGCGTGACACAAATGGCATAGCCGTTCGTCGCGCGTGTCACTTCAAGCTGCCGCTGGTTGAGAAATCCGGCGGCGTTGATTTTGGCATACGAACCGCCGGTCCAGATGTAACGGAAGAACGGATCGCGAATTTCAAATTCCACACGGACATTGTGCGGATCGCCCGGCGGCATCGCGTGAATCAGCGTAATCTGACCGACTGGAAAACCCATCATCACCACAGGGTCGCCGACATTCAAACCGTCCGAGCTTTTGACATAGGTAAAAAACGGCGCCTTGATGACGAACCAGCCCTTCCGCTCTGCCGTGTGGTAAATGTAATAGCCGAAGCCGAACAGCAGCAGCGCCGTCGCCAGAAACACAAACCAGCCCACGGCGCGCTCCATCTTGTTCAGGCGCGTTCGTAATTGCGGGGTCAAATCTTGTAATGCCATGTTGTCCTCACATTGTTGCGCCGACCGGCACGGCCAGCAATTCTTTTACAACCGGGTCGCTGGCCGCCTCGACGGCGCGCCACGAACCCAGCGGAATGAGTTTTTTGTCGCGCAGCAAAGCAAATTTCCGGTCCGCATTTTGCCAGCCCGCGAGGCGCAGCAAATCGTCGGTCGTCACGACCATCGTCATCGGCTGGCCCCCGGACCATTCGTTGCCGTGCCAGAGTTGGTCGAGCAGGCGCAGCCACCATTGCAGATGCCGCCCGCCGAGGCTGCGGAACGGATTATCCAGCAGCAGCACTTCCGGTTTGAGGATCAGCGCCCGCGCCAGCGCCGCGCGTTGACGCCAGTTGGCGGCGACATTCGACGGTGTCACATCGGCCAGCGGCGTCAATTCCATCAATTCCAGCAGCAATTGCACCTCGCGCGCCGCCGCGTCCGGCGTCAGGTTTTGATGATATTGCAGCGGCAGCGCGATATTCTCACCGAGGGTCAGGTGGTTGAACAATTGTCCGCCTTCAAAAACAAAACCCACCCGCAATCGCCCGGCCAGTTCCGCCTCGCCAAAAGTTTGCGTTTCGATTCCAAATGATTTGTAGCTGCCGCTTGCCGGCGCCATCAGCCCGGCCGTCATCTTCAAAAAATCGCTCTTGCCCGAATGTTGCTGCCCGGCGATCACCCAAAATTCCCCCGCTGCTACCGTCCAGTTCACGTCCTCGACCACCGTAAAACTGGCGTCGCGCATCGCGCCGGCACTCACGCCTCGCATTTCGATGGCCGCCGGTTTTTGGTTTTCGCTCATGTCAGCAGGTAAAGCATGATGAACAGTGCGTCAATCAGCACGCACACGATGACGCCCTGCGTCACCGCGCGCACCGCCACGCGCGAGACTTCCTCCAACCGCAACGGCTGCGCCAACCCGTGATAACACGTCACAATCGCGATGAAAAATCCGAACGCAACGGCCTTGAGCGCCAGCAGCGCGAAATCCAGCCAGCCGAGCGCCTCGGCCAGTTGCTTGAAATAATCGCCCGGCGTCAATGGCACGTCCTGCAAAAACGCCCACAGATAGCCGCTTCCCAGCGCGCCGATGATCAAATACACCGTCAGTGAAAATATTCCCGCCGCCATGCCAATGACGCGCGGCACGATAAGATAATGCACGGGATCAATCCCCAGCGCCTCCAGTGCCTCGACTTCGCCCATCGCCCGCGCCGTGCCCAGTTCGATCACGTGCGCCGTGCCCACGCGCGCCAGCACCAGCATCGCCGCCAGCAACGGCCCCAGTTCGCGCACCACGACAATCACCATCGTTGAGCCGAGATAATTGATCGCGCCGAATTTTGCCAGAGCCGACACCGTCTGCCCGACGACAAGAAATCCCAGCGCCAGCGCCACGAACAGGAACATTGGCATCAACGCCACGCCCGCGCGGGCGATTTCCTGCCGGATGCGCGGCCCCATCACGTTCCGCGCCACGCCGTTTTTTTTCAACAGGACGCCCAGCGTGATCAGCGTAAAAGCGCCCAACCCCTGAACCGTCAGCAAAAAGAGGAAAAGTTTTCGCCCAAGAAGATCCGTGTATGATTTCGGCCGCGTCACGCGCCGAAACACCTGCGTGTCGGCAAACTCAAACGCTTTGGCCAGATTCTTCTGCACGCACCCACGTTAAACTGTATTCCCGCCCGGTCAAAAAGGTTTTTCCGTTCGGAGTTCTGTCCCGCTGAGCAGGACGGAGTTGTTGCCTGAAGGACCTGTATGAAAAATTGTCAGAGCCGACGTGGGGGGGCTTACTTCTCAACGAAAATCAGCAGTTTTTGAAGAATATTGAGACTCATTACCTCGTCTCCTACAGAAGACAGGTGATTTTCACATAGGCATTGAAGGCGGAACTCCAAGTGTCAGCTCATAAAAAACTGTCCTTTCTCGCGACGACCGATAAACATTTCCCCCGTGACACAAGCCGAAGCCAAAAAACGCCACGCCCGGCTGGTTGAGGAAATCCGCCGGCATGACCATGCCTACTATGTCGAAGCCCGGCCGGTGATCAGCGACCAGGAATACGACCGGCTTTATCACGAACTGCTTGACCTCGAAAAAGAATTTCCCGGCCTCGCCACGCCCGATTCACCGAGCCATCGCGTCGGCGGCGCGCCCTTGAGCGAATTCCAGTCCGTCCGGCACGCCGTGCCGATGATGAGCCTCGACAACACCTATTCGCAGGGGGAGGTGCGCGATTTCGTGAAACGCGTCCAAAAACTTTTACCGGATGAAACGCTGGAATGGGTCGTCGAACCCAAGGTGGACGGCGTGGCCGTGAGCCTGCGCTACGAAAATTGCGTGCTCACCACCGGCGCGACGCGCGGCGACGGCACCACCGGCGACGACATCACCGCCAATCTCAAAACCATCCGCAGCGTGCCGCTTGTGCTTCAAAGTAGGGCGGGCATCTTGCCTGCCCAGCGAACGCGTCAGCATGAGCAAAAAGAAAGCGACCTTTTCGTCAGCCTTAACGACATGGACAGGCAAGACGTCTGTCCTACGTTGCTCGAAGTCCGCGGCGAAGTGTTCATGCCGCTTGCCGGATTTGAAAAACTGAATGCCGAGCGCAAAGCGGCGGGCGAAGAGCTTTTTGGCAACCCGCGCAACACCGCCGCCGGTTCGCTCAAACAGCTCGACCCCAAAATCGTCGCCAAACGCCCGCTGGACATTGTGCTATACGGCATTGGATCGCCGGTCTCCGACCCGGCTCGTTCCGGCAACAAACCCCAACACGCCGGGTCGGAGACCGGCGCTCCGCAATCACAGCGCGAGCTGCTCGATTTTCTAAAATCCCTCGGCTTCAAAACGCCCGAACGCATCTGGTTTTGCCGCACCGAAGACGACCTCATCGCCGCCATCGCCGAGCTGGACAAGGTCCGTAAAAAATTCGCCTACGAAACCGACGGCGCGGTCATCAAACTGAATTCCTTCGAGCAACAGCGCCGCGTGGGCGCCACGGCCAAAGCCCCGCGTTGGGCCATAGCCTACAAATACGCGCCAGAACAGGCCGAGACGAAGCTCAATGCCATCACCATCCAGGTTGGCCGCACCGGCGCGCTCACGCCGGTGGCCGAACTCGAACCCGTCTTCCTCGCCGGCAGCAACATCAGCCGTGCCACGCTGCACAACGAGGATTACATTCGCGAAAAAGACATCCGCATCGGCGACACCATCGTCATCGAAAAGGCCGGCGAAGTCATTCCCGCCGTCGTGAGCGTGGTTTTGAAAAAGCGTGGCGGTGGCGAGAAAAAATTCACCTTCCCCAAATCCTGCCCCGAATGCGGCTCGAAGGTTTCCCGTTCCATTCGGAGGGGCGAGTTAAACGAGCCCCAAACCAAAACAGAAGATGGGGACTCGTGTAACTCGCCCCTCCGGGATGAAGAAGAAAATGTCGTCTTGCGCTGCGTGAATCCCAACTGCCCGGCACAGGTTCGCGGGCGGCTGGAACACTGGTGCGCGCGCGGCGCGATGGACATTGAAGGCGGCGGCGAAGTGCTCGCGGCCCAACTCGTCAAAAGCGGCCTTGTCCGTGACGTGGCGGATTTATATTCGCTCAAAATGGAGCAGATAGCCGCGCTGGAACGCATGGGTGAAAAGTCCGCGAAGAATTTTATTGATGCCGTTGCCGCCAGCAAATCGCGGGACCTGTGGCGGCTGCTTTTCGGACTCGGCATCCTGCACGTCGGCTCCGGCGTGGCCAAAGCGCTCGCCCGCCATTTCGCCACGCTCGACCAGGTGTTTGCCGCCAGTACGGAGCAATTGACCGAAACCGAGGACATCGGCGAAGTCATTGCGCAGAGCATTGTTCATTGGCATGGCGACCCGGAAAATCGCAAGCTGGTCGAAAGGCTTTCCCAAGCCGGGCTGAACTTCAAATCATCACTCTACCAACCCGCGGCAAAAGCGGGACCGTTTGCGGGCAAAACCTTCGTGCTCACCGGCACGCTGCCGACGCTGACGCGCGAGGAGGCCACGGCGAAGATTGAATCGCTCGGCGGCAAGGTGAGCGGAAGCGTGAGCAAGAAAACGGATTACGTTCTGGCCGGCGAAGACGCCGGTTCCAAGCTCGACAAGGCGCAGAAGCTCGGCGTGAAGATTTTGGACGAGGCGGGGTTTTTGAAGAGGTGTGGCGACGACTCAACCGTTAAAAAACCATGAGCGATGTAAAAGAGCAGATTCAGAAGTTTCACAATAGGCTTATCAATGACGAGCACCACCGTTACAAGTCGTGGGAGCATTGCTACAAACATTTCCAAAATCGCGGTTCTGCAAAAAACGATCAAAATATTACGGCTCTTCACTTGGCATTTTACCTTGCAAGCTGGGGCATGTATCGCGGCTCAAGCTTTTTGCTGCAAAAGGATTATCTAGTCCATCACGGCGTTGTATCTGAGCTTTTCGATCCACGCTATGAGCCGCTTTGGAAATTGGACTTGGCTGACAAGGATAACGACGATCAAAACATTTGTTTGATTAAGGAACTAGCCGATAAATTGAAAGCAATTTATAAAGACACAATCAAAGAAGTTGACGGCAAAGCAAAACCGGTCAACCCGACCGATACTTTGATCACGAAAATACTTCTTGGAACGATGGGCTGCTCTCCTGCGTGCGACAGATATTTCATCGACGGATACGAAGACAAAGGAAAAAACAAAGGACTTAAATACACACGGTTTAATAAAGAATTTCTTGCCGGGGTGATTGGATTTTATAGGGAACACGAAACTGACTTTCGTGATGTTCAGCGCGACATTGAGAAGCAAAGCAACCTCCAATATCCGATTATGAAATTGCTCGACATGTATTTTTGGAACATTGGATTTAGCGCAAAGCCACCCAAGTCCCGCAGCGTCGGCGGCGCGGAATATTTGTAGTTGATCCATCCCATAAAAAAATCCCCAGCCCCATCGGGGCGGCATATTCCGTCCGTTTGCCAGACTATGTCGCTCCTGACGGAGCTTGATTCATTTTACCGTCCGGTTTCTACAATGATGCCAGCCCTAACGGGCTTTGATTTCACCGGGGACGTTGTCCCCGGCTAATTTTCTATGCCGCTCTGCGGCTCCGCGTCTTTGCACCTTTGCGCCTTTGCGTTAAAAATTTCACAGCGTCGGCTGGCCGTTGGCGTCGGGCAGGCGCAGCAGGCAGTGGCCGATACAGCTTTTTGGCTGGTTTTCGCCCTCATTTCAGGGCGGTGATCAAAAAGAGACGGTTCGGGAATCGGTTTGGCTCAAAACAGGCGTTTTCCGCGTAAGTCGTTCAGCCGGAGCCGAAACTGCGGGGTCTTTTCCCAACTTCCCCCTCACTTTTTGCAACTCTCCCATTCCTTTTTGAAAAAGCCCCCCCGCTTTCGGCAAAGGTCCCCTTCCTTTTGGAAAAGGCGACGGGGGAGTTGACGACGGCGCGGGGGGAGTTGGCGTCGGCAGGTCAGCTTGACTGACATCAGGCAAGTCGCCGCCGAAATTCCGCGCAGGTTTTGGCTACGTTTTGCGCGTTGAGAATTGCTGATACCACACAAATGCGCCGGGCGCCCGCAGCCAGCACGTCATCGAGATTTCCCAAAGTGATGCCGCCGATGGCAAACCACGGAATAGTCACATTTGCCGCCGCCCAGCGGACGTATTCCAGCGTCACTGGCTTCGCCAGCGGTTTCGTGACCGTCGCATAGACTGGTCCGATGGCGATGTAATCCGGTCCGGCTGCCAGGGCGCGTGTCGCCTGTTCCGGAGAGTGGGTGGAAAGGCCGATTTTTAGTTGAGAGTTGAGGGTTGAGAGTTGAGAGACGTGGGTGTGGCCGGCGTCGAAGAAATCCTCCTGGCCCAGGTGGCAGAACTCCGCGCCGGTATCGCGGGCGATGTCCAAATGATCGTTGATGACCAACCCGACGTTCGCGCGGCGCGTCACCGGCAGAATTGTTTCAGCCATGCGGCGGATTTCGGCGGGCGTGGATGTTTTGGCGCGGAGCTGGATTAAATCTGCGCCGCCGTCGCAAAGTTGTTGCGCAAAGACTTCCGGCGCACGGCCATGGAAATAGGCCGTGTCAATAAAAGCGTAGAGCCGGCAGTCCGCGAGCGGTTTCATGCGGATAATTTAACCGCGAAACCCGCGAAACACACGAAAGAGTTCACGGATGTCTTGCTGATTTGAATTGTAGTGTCGGCGCTGCGCGCCGATTAATTCGAGCCGCAGGCTCGACGCTACAGTAAATGGAAAAACCAAAACGGCGGCGGAGATTTTCCGCCGCCGGAAGGGTTGGCAAAATCTTATTTCAAACCAACAAGATAGCCGAAACGGCTGCGGAATTGTTCCGGCGTCATCGAAACGACCCCAGCCAGCTTGGCGAGTTGTTTCGCATTCTCAAAATCGTCGCGTTCCAGCCGGATCATGTAGGCGCAGGCGCATTCGTAGGCCTCACCGTCCACGTTGACCTTGCGGTTTTGCATGCGGCCGGTTTTGGGATCGAGCATTTTTTCGAACGGCAGCGGGTTCATTTTGCCGTCCACGAAGCTGATGATGGCACCGTATTTTTCGGATTCGGGCGAGAGCAGGAACTTGACGGCGGCATAACCGAGGTCGCGGGTGTATTCGGCGTCGAACGGAATCGGGTCGGCGCAGCGGAGTTCGTAGCCGAGATCCTTGTCAATGAAAGTCATCTTGATGCCGAGTTTTTCGAGGCGCTGGCTCAACAGCTCCTTCATCAGGCGGCCGAATTCGATTTCGCCCAGGCGCAAATGGCCGTGCTCATCGCGAACCACCTTGCCAAAGCGTTCGAGCTGGCCTTCCGGCAGCGCCTTGACCAGTCCCTGCTCGCCCATCTCTTCAATGAGGCCCTCGGCGAGGATGGCAATGCCGTATTGCGAACCCTCGGCGCGGCGTTTGATGATGGAGCCGATGATGATGTCGCAAACCTCATCCACGGTAACCGGACGTTTACGGAATTCCTCTGGAATGATGGCGAGCGTGGCTGCGGCAGCCTTGGCGATGCCGAGCGCAAGATGCCCGGCCGCACGCCCCATGCTGATGATGAGATACCAGCGCGACGTGGTGCGCGCGTCCTCCATCAGGTTGCGAACAATGTAAACACCGTAGTGCCGCGCCGTTTCATAACCAAATGTAGGCGTGGAACCCGGCAGCGGCAAATCATTGTCAATCGTCTTGGGTACGTGCGCAACGCGGATTTTCCCCTGGCTTTGTTTGGCCACGACGCTGGCGGAAAACGCCGTGTCGTCCCCGCCAATCGTCACGAGGGCGGTGATGCCGAGTTTTTCAAAGACGCTGAAGACGTTTTTCATCTGCTCCGCCGACTTGGTCGGGTTCGTGCGCGCGGTGCCGAGAATCGAGCCGCCCTTGATGTGAATATCCTTCACATCGCGGATGGACAGCGGCCGGCAATACTGCACCTCGCCCTGCGCGAGCCATTTGAAGCCGTCGCGGAAGCCGATGACTTCGTAACCCTGGTTGATGCCTTCAATGGTGGCTGCGGCGATGACGCCGTTGAGTCCGGGCGCCGGGCCGCCACCGACCAATATTCCTAATCTGCCTTTATTCATTTAATGGATTCGTTGGATTTGTTAAGTGTCAAAACCACAATGGCGACAGAATGCCAAGCACCGGAAAGAATTCAATTCCATTCTTGCCATAATCAAACCACAATTTGCCGGAATGAAACCGGCTGTTTTCCTCGACCGCGATGGCACGCTTATCGCGGAAAAAAATTACCTGCGCCGGCCCGAGGACGTTGTCATTCTCCCCGGTGCGGCGGCGGGCTTGCAGCGGCTGGGCGACGCGGGATTCAAACTGTTCATCGTCTCCAACCAGTCCGGCGTTGGGCGCGGTTACTTCACGCTTGCGGACGTGGAGCGCGTCAACGAGCATTTGCGCCGCGAGCTGGCCGGGGTTGGCGTGCGCCTGGAGAAAGTTTACATCGCGCCCGAAGCGCCCGACCAGCCGGGCCGGGGACGCAAGCCGTCACCGCAATTTTTGTTCGACGCGCGCGACGAATTTAATTTGAACCTCGCGGAGAGTTTCATGGTCGGAGACAAGTTAATTGACCTGGAATGCGGCTGGAACGCCGGCGTCAAAAAGAGCATCCTGGTTCGCACCGGTTACGGCGCGAAACTGGAACGCGAGGAGCCGGAAAAATTAAAACGCGCCGTGGTCGTGGATGACTTGTCCGGCGCGGCGGATTGGATTTTGAAACAGAAACGGTAGGGACGCGCTGCCGCGCGTCCAAGCCGACCAGCAGGTCGGCCCTACCAGAAGATTTTAAATTATGTGCGGCATCATTGGATACGTTGGTAAAAAGGCGGCCTCGCCCATCCTGCTCGAAGGATTGCGGCGGCTGGAATATCGCGGCTACGACAGCGCCGGCGTGGCTTTGGTGTGTGGTGGCGACCTGCTCGTTCGCAAGAAAATGGGAAAGATTGGCGAGGGACTCGCGCGGCTTTTGAAGTCCGAACCGGTCGAGGGAACTCTCGGCATCGGCCACACGCGTTGGGCCACGCACGGCCCGCCCTCGGACAAAAATTCCCATCCGCAGCTCGACCAATCCGGCAAAATCGCCATCGTTCACAATGGCGTCATCGAGAATTTCGACGCGCTCAAACAAAAGTTGCTCCATGCCGGCCACAAATTCAAATCCGACACCGACACCGAGGTGCTCGCGCATCTGATTGGTGATTATTACGAAAAGCGGCGCGGCACCGTCCCCGCCCAAAATGGTGCCAATTTACTGACCCAGGCGGTTTGCGATGCACTGCGTGAAGTCATCGGCACCTACGGCCTCGCGGTGGTTTGCGCCGACGAGCCTGACATCATTGTCGGCGCCCGGCGCGGTTCGCCGCTCATCATAGGTATCGGTACTGGCGAGAATTTTCTGGCCAGCGACGCCAACGCCATCGTCGCCCACACCAAAAAGGTCGTTTACCTTAATGATTACGACGTGGCGACCATCACTTCCGAACGCTTTGATGTTTTGAATCTGGGCACGGACACCGCCAACGTCCAGATCAGCAAGCTGGAATTCAGCCAGGAGGACGCCGTGCGCGGCAAGCACGCGCACTTCATGCTCAAGGAAATTTATGAGCAACCACAAACGGTGGCCAACGCTCTGCGCGGTCGCGTGGACAAGGAAGGTGCGACCGCCAAGTTCGGCGGCCTGAATTTGACGTCTGCCGAATTGCGTTCGATTGACCGCATCGTCATCGCCGCCAGCGGCACAAGCTGGCATGCGGCGCTCGTGGGTGAATATTTGATCGAGGAATTGGCGCAGATTCCGGTCGAGGTCGAGTTCGCGCACGAATTTTGTTACCGCAACGCGCCGCTCGAAAAAAACACCGTGCTGCTTGTTCTCTCGCAATCCGGCGAGACCGCGGACACGCTCGCCGCGCTCCGCGAGGCCAAGCGGCGCGGCCATCGTGCGCTGGCCATCGTCAACGTTGTCGGCAGCACCATCGCGCGGGAATCCGACGGCGGCATTTACATGCATGCCGGGCCGGAAATCGGCGTCGCCTCGACCAAGGCCTTTGTTTCCACGCTTACGATTCTGGCGCTGATGGCCGTGCATCTGGGCCGGCTGCGAAACCTTTCCGCCCGCCGGGCGCTGGAGATTTTGCACGCGCTCGAAGATGTGCCCAAGCAGCTCGAATCCATCCTCGCGCAAAACAACGCGTTCAAGAAGCTCGCGAAGAAATATGCAAAGGCCGAGGACTTCTTTTTCCTCGGCCGCGGCTACACGTTCCCGATCGCGCTTGAAGGCGCGCTCAAGCTGAAGGAAATCTCCTACATCCACGCCGAGGGCTATTCGGCGGCGGAGATGAAGCACGGTCCGATTGCATTGATTGACCCCAAGACACCGACGGTCTTCCTGGTGCCGCAGGACTCAATGTACGACAAGACCATGGCGAACCTGGCGATGATTCGCGCGCGCAAGGGTCCGATCATCGCGCTGGCCACCGAGGGCGACAAGCAGATCGGGAAGGTGGCCAACGACGTGATTTTCCTGCCCAAGGCGCTGGAACTGATTAATCCGATTCTGGCAAGCGTGCCGTTGCAGTTATTCGCCTATCACATAGCCGTCGCGCGCGGCTGCGACGTGGACAAGCCCCGCAATCTGGCCAAGAGCGTGACGGTGGAATGAGGTGGGTGGGACTGACTTCGTTGACACCCGCGTCAATGGCCTTTAGCCTCTGTGCTCATGTCGAAACTGCCGTTTGAACTTCTGCTGGCGCTGCGCTATTTGCGGCCCAAACGGACTTTCGTTTCCATCATCACGCTCATCTCCATCCTCGGCGTCGCGCTCGGCGTCGCGGTGCTCATCATTGTCATCAGCGTGATGAGCGGGTTCGACCACGACCTGCGGGAAAAGATTCTCGGCTTCAACGCGCACCTGAAAGTTTACGCACTCGACCGGGCGGGGAGGAGTGGAACGATGAAGGATTACGGGCGGGTGATGGACCTGGTCGCCGCCAACAAAAACGTTCGCGGCGTCACCCCGTTCATCTTTGGCCCGGTGCTGGTGGAGACGCAGGCGGAAACGAACCGGCCATCGTTGCAGGACGCGCCCATGCTGCGCGGCATTGATCCGCAGACCGAGGACAAGGTCAGCAATCTTCCGCGCAGTGTTATCGAAGGCAAATTTGATCTGAGCGGACGCGGCCTGCTCGTGGGCGTTGACTTTGCCCGCGCCTTGCATTTGCAGGTCGGTGATCGTCTTTCCATTTATTCAGCGCGTGAAATCAAAAAGATGAAGGCCGGCCGGGATAAGCATGAAGACACGGCGATTTTGCCTGATGACTACGATGTGCGGGGCATTTTTGACGTCGGCTATTACGACTACGACGCCCGTGTCATCGTCGTGTCGCTGGATAATGCGCAGGATTTATATGACCTCGGCGATTCCGTTCATGGCCTGCTGGTGATGCTGCAGGATCCATATCAGGCACCGGCCGTGCGGCGTGAACTGGATGGTGTGCTGGGGCCGGACTATGCCATCACGACTTGGACGGAGGAAAATTCGGCGATTCTCGGCGCGCTCATCGTCGAAAAAAACGTCATGTTTTACCTGTTGTTTTTCATCGTCATCGTCGCTGCGCTCTGCATTTTGAGCGCGCAAATCACGTTCGTTGTCCAGAAAACACGTGAAATCGGAATGCTCAAGGCGCTCGGCGCGACGAATCTTCAGGTCTCCGGTGTGTTTATCAGCCAGAGCGCCATCATCGGCGTGCTCGGCGTGCTGGCCGGTTACGGACTCGGCATCCTTGCGCTGACGTACCGCAACGAGTTTCTGCATTTCATGAACCGGCTGACTGGCTGGGAATTGTTTCCCGCGTCTATTTACGGCTTCAGCGAGTTGCCGGCGATCATTGATGCCCGTGACATTGCGCTGATTTGCGGGAGCTCGTTTGTCATTTGCATTCTCGGCGGCGTGCTGCCCGCGATTCGCGCCGGCCGATTGAAACCCGTGGAGGCGCTGCGTTATGAATGATGCACTCCTCTCCGCCCGCGGCCTGACCAAAACCTACGCAATGGGCAAACGCGTGCTCGAAGTCTTGCGCGGCATTGATCTGGACGTGTTGCGCGGTCAATCGCTCGCGTTGCGCGGCGCGTCCGGTGCGGGCAAAAGTACGCTGCTGCATCTCATCGGCGGCCTGGACACGCCGAATGCGGGTCAAATTCATTTTGCCGGGCAAAATCTAGCCACGTTTTCCGAAAATCAGCTCACGGAATTCCGCAACCGGCGCGTCGGTTTTGTTTTCCAGGCGTACCATCTGCTGCCGGAACTCAACGCGCTCGAAAATGTCTGCCTGCCGGCGCGCATGGCCCGGACTGCCGCCGGCCAGGCGGAAAGTCGCGGACGCGAGTTGCTGGACCGGGTCGGCCTCAAGGACCGTCTGGAGCACAAGCCTTACGAGCTTTCCGGCGGCGAACAACAACGCGTCGCCATTGCCCGTGCCCTCATCAACGAGCCGGAACTGCTGCTGGCCGACGAACCCACCGGCAACCTCGATTCCCATACCGGCGGCGAAATCATCGAACTGCTCAAAAATCTTCGCGCCGAAAAACAGATGACATTGATCATCGCCACGCACGACGCCAAGGTCGCCGCGCACGCGGAGAACGTGATTGAGTTGGTGGATGGGCGGATCCAATCGTGAGAATTTACGATTGACGATTGACGTAACTCACAACATTCGACCGCGTAAATCGTATATCGAAAATCGTATATCCCATGAGCTGCGAATACTGGGAATCACGTTATCAATCCGGCGATATGCACTGGGACAAAGGCGCGCCATCGCCGGGGCTGGTGGATTTTCTGGCGTCGCACCCGGAACTTCCGCGCGGCAGCGTTTGTGTGCCCGGTTGCGGCATGGGCCATGACGTTCGCGCCTGGGCACAGGCGGGCTACAATGCTCTTGGCTGCGACATTGCGCCGAGCGCGATTCAACTGGCCACGGAAAAAACGAAAGCCACCGGACTTGCGGCCAAATTCCAGCTTGGCGATTTTTTGCGTGACGAACCGTCAGTTTTATTCGACTGGATTTTTGAACATACGCTGTTCTGCGCCATCAAACCCGAAGAACGTGACGATTACGTCCGGGCTGTCCTGCGCTGGCTGAAGCCGGAGGGACAATATCTGGCGGTCAATTATATGATTGTTGATGATGGCGAAGGTCCGCCGTTTCCCGTGACGCGCGACGAGTTGTGGCGGCGATTCTCTCCGCATTTCGAACTGGCGGCGGATTGGGTGCCGCGTTCGTATCCCAACCGCACCGGGCACGAGCGAATGTTCTGGTGGCGGAGGAAAATGCCCATTGATAAACAGTAGTTTGGCGACTAGTTTGATTTAGTTATGCTTGAAGATCGTGATTATATGCGCCAGCCGGATTACGGGCGGCGCCTTTCGTTGACTGTGGTGCTCATCATTGTCAACGCGATTGTTTATCTCTTCGAACTGCTGGTTTCGGGTTATTCGCACAGTTTGGTCGTTGAGGATCAATATTTTGCGTTGAGTGTGGAAGGACTGAAAAGCGGCTTCGTTTGGCAGTTGCTCACCTTCCAATTCATGCATGCCGGCTTGTGGCATCTGGTGTTCAACTGCTGGGCGATTTACGTTTTCGGGCGCGCCATTGAAGAAACTCTGGGGTGGAAAAAATCCCTGATTCTGTATCTGAGCAGCGGTGTGGTCGGCGGAATCTGTCAGGTGCTGGCTGCGCTGCTTTGGCCCAATCTTTTCGGCGGGCCGGTCGTCGGTGCATCGGCCGGCGGGTTTGGATTGATGGCGGCCTATGCCGTCCTGTTCCCGGAGCGCGAATTGGTGCTGCTGCTGTTTTTCATTTTACCCATCCGGTTGACCGCGAAAATGTTGCTGATGTTATCGGCAGTGCTTGCGCTGGGCGGCATTGTTTTTCCGCTCAATCACATTGCCAATGCCGCGCATCTCGGCGGGATGCTGACAGGCGTGGTTTTCATCCGCCAGGTCATCCAGTACCGCTGGCGATGGTGGGAATTCTCTTCGTCCCGCGCCGCGCCGCGCGAGTTCATCAGCACCCGCGCGGGCAAAGGTTCATTCTGGCGCTCAGCGGCCAACCCGCCGGACGCAGATTTATCCACCGATGAATTTGTGAAAAGCGAGGTGGACCCCATCCTCGATAAAATTTCCCGGCAGGGCATCCACAGCCTGACCGAACGCGAGCGGCAAATCCTCGAAAAGGCCCGTGAACGAATGGTGAAGCACTGAGTTCGTTAAATCGTTGAATCGTTAAACCATTAAACGGGAAAGCAGCGGACGATTGACGATGTAACAATTCAACGATTTAACGATTCACTTTTCCGTTTATTTCCGTTTTCATTGGCACATGATTACGCGCTACTCACGACCCGAAATGCGGGCCATCTGGACGGATGAAAACAAGCTCCGCATCTGGCTCCAAATCGAACTCCTTGCCAGCGAGGCGCTCGTTGAGCAGGGCATCGTGCCCGGCGCCGACTTCGCCAAAATCAAGGCCGGCTGCGACAAATGGTTTGCCGACCTGCCCGGCCTCGTCGCGCGCCAGAAGGAACTGGAGAAAGTCCTTAATCACGACGTCATCGCCTTCACCACCGCCGTTGCCGAGAAAATCAAAGGGCCGGCCAGCCGCTGGTTCCATTTTGGCCTGACCAGCAGCGACGTGGGCGACACCACCTGCGCCGTGCAAATGGTTCAGAGCGCCGACATTCTCATCACTGATGTGAAGGCGCTGCGCAAAATCATCGCGCGGCGGGCTCGGGAAACCCAGTTCATGCCCTGCATTGGCCGCAGCCACGGCATCCATGGTGAGCCGACCACCTTCGGCCTCAAGCTCGCGCTCATGTACGACGAATTCGGCCGTGCGCTCGAACGCCTCGAACGCGCCCGTGAAGTCGCCGCCGTCGGCAAGCTCTCCGGTGCCGTCGGCACCAGCGCCCACCTGTCCCCGAAAGTCGAGGCCGCCGTTTGCCAGCAACTCGGCCTGCGACCCGCGCCGATTGCCACCCAGGTCGTCCAGCGCGACATCCATGCCGAATTTCAAACCACGCTGGCCCTTGTTGGCGCGAGCATCGAGCGTTGGGCTGTCGAGTTCCGTCACCTGCAGCGCACCGAGGTGCTGGAAACCGAGGAACCGTTTGCCAAGGGCCAGAAAGGCAGCAGCGCCATGCCGCACAAGCGCAATCCCATCACCTGGGAACGCCTCACCGGCCTCGCGCGAGTGCTCCGCGGCAACGCCTTCGCCGCGCTGGAAAACGTCGCCCTCTGGCACGAGCGCGACATCAGCCACAGCAGCGTCGAGCGCATCATCTTTCCCGACTCCTGCACCCTGCTCGACTATATGTTTGGCCTGCTCACGCGTCTGATGGATGGACTCAACGTTTATCCGGAGAACATGAAGAAGAATCTCGGCTTGAGTCTGGGCATGTGGAATTCGCAGACCATTTTGCTGGCGCTCATCAAAAAAGGCCTGACGCGAGAGGCTGCCTACAAGCTGGTCCAGGACGCGGCGATGAAAACCTGGGAAGTCAAACATGCCGGTCGCGACGACGCCAATTTTGTGGAAGTTCTGAAAGCCGACCCCGCCGTGGCGAAACATTTCAAGCCCGGCGAACTGGAAAAACTCTGCTCGCTCGAGTTCCATTTCAAGGAAGTGAAGAACCGGTTCAAAAAGCTGGGATTGTAATCAACCACGGATGGACACGGATTAACACGGATTCAATTAACGCAAAGACGCCAAGGCGCAAAGGCGCGGAGATTTGAACGCTGATGGACGCTGATGGACGCAGATTGAAAGGGCTGCAAGCCCGAAAGAGAATAGCCTAGGGCAAACGCAGTGCCGCCCTGGGTAAACGTCCAACAAAATATATCTCCCTCTCCTCGCCAAACGAGGAGAGGGCCGGGGTAAGGAGCTGAAAATTCCAACGCTTGTCGCGGCGAATCCCGCAAAGCGGGAGAAGACGGAAAGGGCGGCAGAAAATCTCCTGTTTGTCGAACCGTAGCAGCCGACCCGTCCTCCGTAGTACTACTGCGAGGGTGGACGTGAGGAGGCTCTGACGTCATCGGCGCTCGCACTCTCAGCCAGCACATGATGGCCGGACAATGCCGTAGGATAGCCGCGCGAACAGGTTTTTAACGCAAAGACGCCAAGGCGCAAAGAGTCTTAACTGCTGATGAACGCTGATTGACGCTGATAAAACGTAGGACAGTGCTTCCAGCCTGTCTCCATTCAATCGGAAACCGCGAACCATGCCAGCCACGCGAACGCCGATTCCATTTGCCGGAATATTGTCACTTATCACCGATAGACTCATTTCCGACAAAGGTGTGAAATATGGGGCATGCGAAAGTGTGATCCCATCCTTTGCTCGTTTGGCCAGGGCGTGGCCAAACACCGCCGGGCCAAAGGGCTTTCCCAGGAAGTCCTCGCCGAAAAGGCCGACCTTGATCGTACTTACCTCAGCGACATCGAACGCGGCGTCCGCAATCCCGGCATCAAGAACGTCATCGTGATCGCCAAAGCTTTGGGCATCACACCCTCTGATTTGATGAAGGGAATCGGCGGATGAGCCAAATCCGGACCATGCGGTTTAAAATCGCCGCCCTCTTTGAATTCCAGGGAAAGACACCGCCCACAAACGCAACCGACCTTGCTTCCATCACTCCACTCGTGTTGAAGCGGTTTGGTTTTCTCCCGCAACCAGTGCTGGTGACAGTCGAAGGCGACGAGGTGGTGATTCAATATCCTGAAGAATCGTCTGCTGCCCAGGCTGAAGCCGCCCGGCTCGCCGAACGCGCAGGAAAACGCGCTGCCGAGGGCCACTACGAAAAGGCCATTGGCATTCTCAAGCGCGTCTTGGAGTTGCAACCTTCATTGCACAAGGCACGCCGCGACCTGGCGATGGCTTATGTCGAGACTGGCGACATTGACAATGCGATGAATCATTTGATTGAAGTTCTCCGGCTTGATCCGGGAGATGCGTGGAGTTGGGTTGTGCTGGCCAATCTTTACATCCGGGAAAAGTCAGACAAAGAGACGGGAGAAAAGTTTCTGCGCAAAGCACTCGAAATCGCGCCAAATGATGCCTGGGCATTGAACAGCCTGGCCTCCGTGACTTTCGAGCGTGGCAAGACTGACGAAGCCATTTCACTTTTCGAGCACGCGATTCAATCTAATCCCGAATTTGCCAACGCCTATTACGGCGAAGCCATCGTTTATCAAGACCTGCAGCAGCCGGATAAATCGATCGCCACACTCGAAAGACTTTTTGCCCACGCAAAAATGCAAGATGCGCGGTCAAAACCAGTTTACGACGGAGCCCGCCAGCTCTTCGGCAAATTACAGGTTGATCTTGCCCAGCGGAACGAGTCGGAAACTTTCAAGCTCGTCCAGAATTACAAAGCCGAAATGGAAAAGTTGTCCGGCTATCCAATCCGGATTCAGGAGGAGAAATTTGAAAGCAAGATCGGCGCGACCATCCAGATGGCATGGAAGCACAATCGCGACTTCCATTTGGTGAAGATTAGAGCGGATTACCCCCCCCCCATTAGTCAATCATCTAGAAAGCCACGAACTCACCCACCTCAAGCTCGAATCCGAGGCGCGCAAGGTTGGCAAAAATCTTTTCTTCGCCACCACCGCCAAGACGCGGGACACGGCCATCCGGTCGTTTGCGGGCGATATCCGCAAGTGGGAAAAGGCCGGCTATTCGGAGCAGAAAATCACCGGGCTGACGCTGACGCTGGTCAACGGGCTTTGCGAATTCCTGTTCAACTGCCCGCTCGACATGCTTATCGAGCGCCACCTGCGCGACACATTCAAGCTGCTCCAGCCCGCGCAATACCTTTCCGTCCGGCTCATGGCGAATGAAGCGTGGCAAACCAGCAACAAGCCGGAAGTCCGCCAGCTCACGCCCCGAAAAATCCTGCTCGCGAGCCTCGCGCTGAATGGAGTTTACGTGCTTTTCCTGGATGATTTGTTTCGCGGGGCCTCGGAATTCGCCGCGTCGTATCGCCGGGAAGAAACTTTCGGCCTGTCGCAAAAACTCTGGCAGCACTGGCAGAAACGCGCCAAAAATCTTGGTCCGGGTGACGAATACCGGTTGGTGGATGAATTCGCGGATATGATTGGGCTGCGTGACTGGTATGAATGGCGGCCCGACCCCGGCCATCACGAAGCGACGGCCGAGCCGCTCAAGGAAGGCACCACCAATCCGGCTTTGCTCACGGCCAAGCAGCCTGCGGCGGTCTTTTACTTTCTCGACGCCTTCAAGCGGTTCAGTATGTCACGAAAAATGCCGCGCCGCGAGATGTATACCAAAGCAAGTTGACCGGTGCATTCACGAAGAGTCGAATCAGCAACCTCTTCACCGGTTCAGGATCATACACGGAAACTGAAGCGAACAACTTTGACTCGCTGATCGTCGACGAAGCCCACCGATTGAATGAAAAATCGGGAATGTTCCAAAACCTTGGGGAGAACCAGATCAAAGAAATCATCGCATCTGCAAAATTCAGTGTGTTTTTCATCGACGAGAATCAACGCGTTACTTTCAAGGACATCGGCGAGAAGGCCGAAATTCGGAAATGGGCAGAGGCTTGTGGCGCGAATGTGCAGGAGATGGTGCTTGAGTCGCAATTTCGGTGCAACGGATCCGATGGCTACCTCGCATGGGTCGACAACGTTTTGGATATCCGGAAAACGGCTAATCCAACGCTCGAGGACGTTGACTATGAGTTCTCCGTTTGTGACTCACCAAACGCGCTGCGCGATCTCATTTTGGAGAGAAACAAAATCAACAACAGGAGCAGAATGGTGGCAGGCTATTGCTGGGACTGGGTTAGCCAGAAAGCCCCAGGTCTCATGGACATTGAGATTCCTGTAGGAAACTTCAGAGCGAAATGGAATTTGCAGACTGATGGCAATCTTTGGATCCTCAAACCTGAATCTGTCACAGAGATTGGATGTATCCATACCTGCCAGGGGTTGGAACTGGACTATATTGGTGTCATTCTGGGTCCTGATCTCATTGTGAGGAATGGTATTCTCCAGACGCACGCAGACAAGCGTTCGAAAATGGATTCCTCGATTAAGGGATACAAGAAACTGCTCAAAGAAGATGCTGCAGAGGCCCAAAAAAGGGCGGCTGAAATTATCAAGAATACTTATCGCACGTTGATGACGCGGGGGCGAAAAGGGTGTTTTGTCTACTCTGTAGATCCAGAGACCAATCGCTACCTCACCGACGCAGCGCTGGGCGCAACTGTGGGCGAAGCCGCACCTGTCATAGAGCTGGTTCCGCCTTTGCCTTTCCGCATTTTGGAAGAGTACGAGTTGGAACGTTATGTAAACGCCGTTCCCATTTTCGATTTACAGATCGCGGCAGGAGCTTTCAGCGAAGAGCAGTGGATTGACGAATGTAAGTGGGCTGAGTTGCCCGATCCGTTTGTAGCAAAGAAGGGGTTTTTCCTGGCGAAAGTAGTGGGTGAATCAATGAACAAGAGGATTCCAAACGGGTCGTGGTGCGTTTTTAAAGCCTCACCGGAAGGCAGTCGGCAGGGCAGGGTCGTTCTGGTGCAGCATCGCAAGATTCAAGATCCGGACAGCGGGCAGTTTACCGTAAAGATTTACGATAGTAAAAAAATCCTCTTTGAGGATTCGTGGGTGCACGAACGTATCATATTAAGGCCTGATTCGCGCGAAAGCGGTTTTAAAGAGATCGTCCTGCATCGAGATGACACGGCTGAATTGAAGGTGATTGGCGAATTTGTAGCTGTTGTGGGCTAATTTCCTAGGTTTCGTAGTGGACAGCAGTCGAAGCTACGCGAAATGATTTTGGTTAAATTTTGGTTCTGGTCGTTTTGTTTTCTTTGACGCACCGAGATTACGTCGCCGGGCGGTTTGGGGCAATGCGTTTTCCGCAGTGCAAATAAGTTGAGGGTTGAGAGAACGGCTTGACAGGGGCCGGCGTTCCAAAACATCGAACACTCAACCCTCAACATTCAACCTTCAACAATGGAGACAGGCTGGAAGCGTTCGCCGCCGCTGCGCTATGGCGCAACAAGCTGTCCTACGTTATCAGCGGTTGAAGACCAATTCCGGTGCTGACGGCGGCGGGGTTTCTGGATTAAGCTCCCGGCGTGGAAGACGATTTCATCAAACGCCTGCATTCGGCCCGGCTGACGCAGGGCGAGATGCGCGCCCTCGCCGTCCAACTCCCGGCCACCGATGAAGATTTGCAGCGGCTGATCGAGTCGCGGGTGGCTTCCGCCGACGAGGCGGGGGTGACGGCGTTGATGTTCGCGATGGTGGCGGGCGGGCGTGGCATCGAGGCGCGGGTGTTGCACGGGGTGCTACCGCTGATGAATCAACTCGATGGTGTGTCGGTGGTGGCGTTGCAGGCGCGCGGCGAGGTGGTGGAGACGCTGCTGGCGGCGGTCGAAAGCGGCGTGATGGGTTGGGAACGCCAGGCGGTGCTGCTGTTGATTGCCGGCTGGATTTGTCTGAATCGCGAACCGAAACGCGCGCTGCCGCCGAACCTGATTCCCAAGGCGCGATTGCTGGCGCGCGAGGTAGTGGGTGGGCGCGAGGCACTGTTGCCGCTGTTCGCGCTGGCGCACATCACCGGAAACAAGGCGCTCCAGACGGTGCTGGAAGAATTCATCACGCCGCCGCCGGGAGCGATTGAGGCGGCGCTTGATTTCATCATCGAGAAACCGCTAGCCGCCCCGCTGGGTATTCTGCCCGAACAGATGGATCGCGTCATCAGTGGGAGCGGACCGTTGCGGCGCGCGGCGGCCAAGGTGGGGCGCAATGATCCGTGCCCCTGCGGCAGCGGCAAGAAATACAAGAAGTGCTGCTTCGAAAAGGATCAGGAACGGCTGCATCATTCGTCGGAGGTCGCAGGGGTCACGACCGATGAACTTGAGGTGATGCCCGAGCCATTTCTCACGCAGGAAAGGATTGAAGATATGCGCGGGCCGAAGCTGGCGCGGTTGCGGATCGAACTCGTACCCCCGCACTTGCAAAGATTACTGCTCGCCCAGCTCTCTTTGTTCCAACTTCACGAAGCGCTTCTCGTGGCGTGGGAGACGGTCGGCTGGCGCGATGACCTGCGGGTGGTTTATGAGAATTGCCTGTTCGAAGCCGCCCACGGCGGTTATCGCGAGGTGTTGATCCGGCTCATGGCGTTGCGCGACATCCCGCCGGAACATGACGCCTTGGGAATCACCGGCAAACTCCTCCTGGCCCGGGATAATCCGGAACAATATCTCGCTTTGATCGAGGAGGCCGCCCGCCGGCATCTTCATGACGAACAGGACTTGAGCTGCGTGGACGCCGCCTGCGCGCTCACCGAAGGACCTCTGCCCGGCTTGGGGACACTCGTGGCGCGCGGGATCGCGGCCACGGCGTCGCCGGAGGATGCGGAATTGTTGTTTGAATGCATCGGCAAAGTGCGCGACCGGCTGGACCTGCCGCCCGAAGATCCGGGCGAGTGGATGCTGGATCACCTTTACAATCTGCCGGAGGAACTGGACGAGGAAACGCGCGAAGAGCTGGCCGCCGCGCGACGGCAAATGGATGCCGCCGCCGCGGAAGCCAGCCGTCTGCGGGCGCAACTGGCGGAAACCCGCGCGAAACTGGAACGTCAGGAACGGCTCGCCGCCCGCAAGAAGACCGCGCCGGCCGCACCTGCCGCACCAGTCACCGCACCGGAAATTTCAGCGGCCGAACTCCGCAAACGGATTGACGAACTCAAATCCGCGCTCAAAGAGCGTCACACCGAGCGCAATGCGCTGCGTCGCGAGTTGAACGAGGTGTTGAAGGAAACCGCCGAGCTTCGGGAATCGAAAACCCGCCCGGGTCCGGACGCAAACGCCGCGAGCGAGCCTGACCGCGAAGAGCAGGCGTTGCTGGCCGAGGAGACGACAGCGCTGCAACCTGTGCGCTTGCCGGTTTTCCCGGGCCGTTTTTTGCAGACGCTGGAATCGTTTCCCGGGAATGTTTCCCGCGGCGTCATGGCGCTGATCGGGCGGCTGGCCGCAGGCGAGCCGGCGGCTTTTGTGGGGATGCGCCGGCTGCGGGTGCGCCATGAGATTTGCCGCGTGCGCCTCGCGGGCGATTACCGCCTGTTGTTCAAACTGCAGCCCGAAAAACTCGAAATCCTTGATCTGATCAATCGCCGTGACTTTGAGAAGTGGCTCAAAACGCTGGGCTGAGAGTCGAGAAATCCAAAACGGCCCTTGCGCTAGGCGGGCGAAATGGTCCGCGCTGAAATTGAAAGCGGCTGGCCCGGTGGTAATCTCCTGTGTAGAGCAGACATTCCTGTCTGCTGGTGATGGAACTTTCCAGTTCCGTTTCGGGTTTATCCGAGGTGGTCACGAACGAATTGCAAATATCCCTGGCGACCGCCGAGTTTGGTATGCCGTTCAACGGAACGCTGTAGTTCGCGCAAATACCTGAAGCGCGCGCTCGACTATCTGCATCAGGCACAGGCGGGGCTGGAAGCGGTTGCGCCGAAAAAACTGCTGCCGGAGAAAATGGTTTCCGACGCGCGCAAGGAATTGTTTGAAATCCGTGAAGGCATCCTGAAATTAATGGATGAGTTTCGCGGGCGCAAATAGGCTCTGACGTGCAACCGGCCAATTTTCCGTCCTCCCGGTTTGTGTTGGGGACGATAATGAGATAAATTCCATTGGATATTGTTGTATGACTCAAAATTTTGGCAACGCTTTCCTCAAGAAGCCGGCGCATAAGCATGAGCCGGCAGCGCCGGAGCCGGCGGTTCGCCCGGCGCTGATTAGCAAAGTGCCCGCCGCCCCCAAACCGACCTACGCGAAGATATTCCGCTGGCAGTTGCCGGAGGACCGGATGCAGGAGCCGGCCACGGTCGAAATTGTCGGCACTTTCACCAACTGGCAAAAAGTGCCGTTGATTCGCAAAAACAAGGCGGACGGGTGGCAGGTGACCGTTCCGGAAGTTCCCGCCCACAAGACGCACCATTACATGCTGCTCGTGGACGGCCAGCCGGCCTACGACAAAAACAGCGACGGACTGGCCGTCCCGCATGGCCCGCAGGAGAAACAATTCCAGTTGATTACCAGCCGCGGACCGCGCCTGTTCATGCTTTTTGCGCAAACGAAATGATGGCGTGGTGTTTGTGAACACGATTTCGCAGAACAACATACACATTGTCCGCGCCCAAGAGGAACATCTGCCGGTCATTTCCGAACTGGCCGGCGTCATCTGGCGCGCGTGTTACCCGGGCATCATCACCCACGAGCAGATTGATTACATGCTGGCGCGAATGTATGCGCTCGACGTGCTGCGCGACGAAATCCGTTCTCAGGGAATCCGCTACGATCTTCTGCTCGTGAATGAAAAACCCGCCGGTTTTGCGTCCTACGGACCTGCATCCAAACCGGGCGTGACGAAGTTGCACAAGCTTTACCTGTTGCCGGAAATGCACGGTCGCGGCCTGGGCAGCCGCCTGTTGCAGCACGTCGAGCGCGAAATTCGCACCGGGGCAGGGCGCCGGTTGATCCTTTCCGTGAACAAGCGCAATACCAAAGCCATCACCGCCTACCAACGAAATGGCTTTGTCATAGCTGAATCTGTCGTCACAGACATCGGTGGCGGCTTTGTCATGGACGATTACGTCATGGCGAAGGAATGATCCGCTTGAAATCGTGTGGGGCAGGGACAGTTCGCCCCGCATTCTGTCCGTGATACGCCGCCAAAAAATAAACCAGCACCGCTGCCACGGCTGCCGACAAAACGCCCCAGAATAACGACCATTGTGTGCCAGCCGGACGCGCGCACGCGGCAAACCACCAGCCGGTGCAGAGAAAGCCAATCAGGTTGCCCACGCCATTGGTCATCAGTGTCATCAACGCCTGCGCCCGCGCCCGCCACTCGGAACCCACCCGTTCGTCTATGTAAATTTGGGCGGTGATGAAATACAAAGTGAAGGACAAACCGTGCAGGGTGGTGCCGGCCAGCAACCACACCTTGCCATTGAGCGCGCACAGCGCGAAGCGCAGCACCCCGAATCCCAGCCCGGCGGCAAAGATCCATTTCAGCCGCCAGCGCAGAAAAAGTCCCGCCAGGGCGAACATGGCGACGAACTCCGTCGTTTGCGCCAGCGTCATCCAGGCGGAGACGTGTTTGAATCCGAGTGCTTGCAGGTGGAGCGGTGTGAACGGATAAAAGGCCGCGAGCGGAATGCTGAACAATGCCACGGTGATGAAAACCACCCGATGGTCGTGATTTTTCATCAGCACAAATGCGTCCCAACCGAGTCGTTGCAGCAGCGTCGGGTGTCCGATGGATTTTGGCGGGGGCACACTGGGCAACAGGAAGGTAAACGCCGCCAGCAACAGCCACGTCACCGCGCTGGTGAATCCCGCCAGCGTGGAAGCATCGGCATTCAGTGCGCTCACCAGCCAGCAGCCGGCCATCCAGCCCACGGTCGCCCCGGCCCGAATCGGCCCATATTCGCGCTGGGAATTTTGCAGGCGGGAAAAAACGATGGCGGTGATGATGGTTCCAGTGGGAGCGGCGCAGAGCGCATAAATCTGGACCATCGCCAGCACCAATCCCGGTGACCAGCCTTGTTTGACGCTCCAAGTGAAAAGGGTCATGGCGACGGCGCTGGCCAAGGACAATCCGCGCAACACTTTCACCGGTGAAGCGTGACGATCGGCCATCGCGCCGAAGATCAATGGCGAAATAAAGGTGGCGAGGGCGGAGGCGGCAAAGGCGTAGGGCGCGAGGCCGCGCAGTCCGTGAGCGGCGAACACCATGCTCAACGGCACCATCCAAATGGCAACGGCCATTGATTGGATAAAGAACAGCGCCGTCAGTTCGGCATATTCGGCTTTGCGCAGCGTCCTTAGCATTGGGGCGGAGAATAGCCAGCCGGGTGGAAAATGAAAGCATGCAACCGTTGCAGCCGATGCCGGATCGCGCTGGTTGGGTCGTCATTAATTCAAAAAAATCCAGACACGGATTCAACCGGTGAATTTCTGTGCAATCCGCGTCAAACATACCGCTCCGTGCTCCGGCGGAAACAACCCGCCGAAATCCCCTGCGATTTGTTTTGCTTGCCCATCAATTTATCAACGCTTCCGACACGCGCTGGATTTTCACCGCGTTGCCGGTGGTGTCATCAATTTCAATCACCGCGCCGTGGAGCAGAACGCGGTTTTTCGCCACCTCGAACCGTTGCGGCATACCGGTGAGAAATCGTTTGAGGACCGGCTCAATTTCGCGTCCCAGCACGCTTTCGTGCGGGCCGGTGAATCCGGCGTCGGTCAGATACGCCGTGCCGCCGGGGAAAATCTGTTCATCCGCCGTCTGCACGTGCGTGTGCGTGCCCACGACCGCGCTCACCTGGCCGTCGAGCATCCGCGCGAACGCGATTTTTTCCGAGGTCGCTTCGGCGTGAAAATCCACGAAGATGATTTTCGTCTGTTGGCGCAGGCGTTTTACCTCGTCGAGCGCGAGGAGAAACGGATTTTCCAGCGGCGGCATGAACGTGCGGCCTTGGGCGTTCAGCACGGCGATTGGCGGCAGCTTGTTGATTTGAAAAACTGCGCTGCCATGTCCCGGTGTGCCGGGCGGATAATTCAACGGGCGTAGAAAGCGCTTTTCGTTCGCCAGCAGTTCCATGACTTCCTTCTGGTCCCACAAATGGTCGCCGGTGGTGATGACGTCCACACCCGCGGAAAAGATTTCTTCGGCAATTTTGGGTGTGATGCCGGAGCCGCCGGCGGAGTTTTCGCCGTTGGCGATGACGAAGTCGAGCGCGTGCTGTTGCCGCAGTTGGAGAACAAGCTCTGTGACCGCACGCCGGCCCGGTTGTCCCACGATGTCGCCGATGAAAAGCAGTTTCACGGGGAAAATCTAACCACGAAAGATGCGAAAGACACGAAAGAAAGCGTTTCTGAAACACGGTAGGGATGCGCTGCTGCGCGTCCAAGCCGGCCGGCAGGTCGGCCTTACCAAGTTTATGGATCAGAGCCACCAGACGATGGAGCCAATGGCAGCGGCGGCCAGCCAGATGAGCAGCACGGCGCGGGTGCGGCTCAGGCCCGTGCGGACGAGCCGGTGTGACAGGTGATTCGTGTCGCCAATCCAGAACGGTTTGCCGGCGCGAGTGCGCAGAATGACGACCCATGCAAGGTCGGCCAGGGGAATGGCCAGCACGAGCAACGGCGAGAGCACGGCCAGCGGACGCGGGTTTTGCTTCGAGTAAAAGTGCGGCAGGATGGCCATCACCGCCAGCAGGTAACCGACGAGGTGGCTACCCGCGTCGCCGAGAAACGCGCGGGCGTTGGGAAAATTCCAGGGCAGAAAACCCGCCAGCGCGCCGCACATCAGGAACGCAATCGTCGCCACAAGATATTCGCCGTCCGCCGCCGCAATGACGGCGAACTGCCACGCGCCGATCGCGCCCAACCCGGTACACAGGCCGTTCATGTTGTCCATGAAATTAAAGGCATTGACGACCGTGAGCACCCACAGAATGGTGACGGCGTAGCTGAACGTGACGCTGGGCACGAAGAGCGTAATGCGCTTGCAGGCGGCGGCAACAAGGACGGCGATGAACAATTGGCCGATGAATTTCGGCAGGGGTTTCAGTTCATGTTTGTCGTCCAGCCAGCCCAGCCCCACCATCACCATCGCGCCGAACGCAATGACGCCCAGTTCAATTGCGCGACGATTCAGACCGTGTGCCAGCAGGTGCGTCTGGCCGGTGATGCTTACGCCGAGCTTGATGAAAATTGCGCCCGCCGCCAGCGGCAGCAACATGCCGGTGAGCACGGCCAGGCCGCCGGCAAGCGGCACCGGCGCGTCGTGGATTTTGCGCTGGCCGGGGTCGTCCACGAGATTGGTGCGGAGGCACCATTGACGCCAGAGCGGCAGCGCCAGCAGCGTGGTCAGCAACGCGCTGGCAAAGGCGGTCAGGAAAAAATTGAAGGGAAAAGTCATGTGGTTGGAATGACTAATGACCAAATCCGAATGACAAAAGAATAACAAAGCTCGAATGATGAAAGCGCGAGCCATTCGTCATTTGAACATTGGGATATTTTTTAGTCATTATGGTTTAGCCGCTTTTACATCGGCTGCCAGTTTCAGGTAGAGATGGTAAAGGCTGTCCACCATTTTCTCGACGGCAAAATTTTCACGGACAAATTGCTGTCCGCGGCGGCCAAGGCGCTCGCGCAGCGGCGCGTCGCTGGCGAGCTGGAGCAGCCGTTGGGCGACGGTGGCCGTGTCGCCGGTGCGGACCAAGAAACCGGTTTCACCTTCGAGACAGACTTCGTCGGCGCCGTCGAAGTCATAAGCCACGACCGGTTTGCCTGCTGCCAGCGCCTGCGGCAATGCGCGGGAAAGCGCTTCGCGTGCCGACAGGTGGGCGAGGCAGTCCATGATGCCGACATAACGCGGCACTTCACCGGGCGGCACGAGGCCGGTAAAGATGACTTTGTCCTGAAGGCCGAGCGCGTGGACCTGGTTTTCAATTTCATTCCGCAAGGCACCGTCGCCCACCAGCAGCAGCCGCGCATGCGGAGTTTGCGGCAGGATTTTTTGGAACGCGGCGAGCAGATCGGCATGGCCTTTGAGTTTGAACAGGCGGGCGATTTTGCCGATGACGAAATGGTTTCCGTTGAGTCCGAGCTGCCTGCGAAACGTCGGATCGTTCGTCGCGTTCGCAAACGGTTCCACCGGGAAGCCGCTGAAAATGCGCGTGTACATTTCCGGGCGTCCGATTCCGGCGGCAAGATAAAGGCGGGTCATGGCCTGGGCGGAACAGACGAAATGCGTGGTGGCCCGGGCGGCGTAACGTTCGGCGGCGGTAAAAATCCAGTTGGCCAGCCATCCTTGAAACTGGCCGAAGGAAGGTCCGTGAATGTGGTGGATGATCACCGGCACGCCTGCGCGCCGGGCCGCGAGGCGGCCGAGAATTCCCGCCTTGCCGCTGTGGGTATGGACGATATCAGGCTTTTGTTCGCGCAGGATTTTTTCAAGTTGCCGCAACGCGAGCCAGTCTTTCAGGGGGTGGACCGGGCGGACGAGCGCGGGCACGCGCGTGAGGAGGTCCGGCAGGCGGGCCAGTTCAGGTTCCAGCGAACCTTCGGGACCAGTGGTCGGGCCGGAGAGCAAATGGACCTCGAGGCCGGGTTTTTGGCGCAGGCCGAGCACGGAAGCGACGGTGTTTTCCTGCGCGCCGCCGACAACCAGCCGGGTGATGATGTGCGTGACGCGCATCGGCGCGTTTCAGGGTGAATGGCCGTTGAGTTCGCGGAGCCGCTGCATGACGTTGGTGGCCTCGGCGGTGTTGGCACTCGCGTTGGCCAGGTAAATCTTATAATTTCTAATCGCTTCGTTCGTGTCGTGCTGGCGCCAGGCGATTTCGCCGAGGCCGTAGGCGATCTGGAACGAGTTGGTGTATGCTTGCTGCAACGATTTGTAATCGGCGCGCGCAGCGTCGAGCCTGCCGCTGTCGAGGCGGGCCAGGGCGCGATCAAACAGCGCCGTGGTATTGTTCGTTTGAATGGCGAGCAGGCGGGTGAAGGCGTCAATTGCGTCATCGTAGGCCTTGCACTGAATGGAAACGTAGCCCTGCTTGAAAAGCCAGACCGGGTCGTTGGGTGCCAGTTTCAGCTGACGGTTAATGATGCCCAGCGCATTGGTGAACAGGCTGTGGCTCAGATAGGCATTTTCGGTGGTGTTGAGCAGATTGGTGTCGTCGGGATGGATGGCCATTTCGGTTTCAAGCAGATGCGTCCCCCGGGCAAAATCATTTTTCTGAAAATAGGCGGCGGCGGCGACAACGTTCAGTTCGGTCGCGTTGGTCATGGTGAGTGAGAATTTTCCCGGTTGTTCGAGCGGGTCGCGCAATGCCTCGAGCGCGCGATCGGGCAGGCGCGACAGCACATAAACCCGGCCGAGCCAGAGCCGCACCGCGAGATTGTCCGGGGCCAGTTCCCGGACGCGCGCGAACGTGGCGACGGCTTGACGAAGAAAGCCATCTTGCGCCGCCAACATGGTGGCTTCCGCAAGGCAAAAACTCGGTTCGTCGAATGGTCCGTTGGCGTTGAGCACCTCATTCCAATTGTGATATTTGCCAAATTGATCAGGGGTGGCTATGGACGGATCCACCGGCACGCTCTTGCCGGCACGGAGGCTTTGATTGAACTGGAGATTGATTTGCGCGACGACGTTGTCGGGGTTGAGTTCTTTCGCCAGGGTGAAAGCCGAGGCGGCTTTTTCCAATTCATTGGCGCGTTGCAGCTGCACGCCCCAGAAATCCAGGCTGCGCGAATAAAAATCTCCGGTCAGGATGGCGTTTTGATTTTGTTCGCGGGGCACGTGATATTTATTCAGCAACTGCTCGCCCCAACTATGCGGGGCGTCCGGGTCGGGCGGCGTGACCGCGCATATAATGGGAACGAACGCCTGCGTTTCCGCGCGCGACCAGAACGCCTCGTTCCCGTCAATTTGGTTTTTGTCCGGCAACGGCGGCAGGAGCGAATCGCCCGGCAGTATTTTAAGTTTGTAAACCAATCCGTGTGGCTCCAGATAGAATTGCTCGAAGTAATAGCCGGTGCTGGGATGGAGGTAGTAAAGCTCGTTGGTTCTGGAGAGCATGGTCAAAATGCCGATCAAGTCAATCGGGCTGACCGGCCTCGATTCTTTCGCGGTCAACATATCCGGCCATTTCTTCGGGGATTGTTTGTGGAGAAACCGGAAATAGTCGGGCGACATCAAGGAATGTGTGTCCAGAAATAAAAAATCCTTTGCCAAACCGTCCCGCACCAACACCGCCTGCACGAGAAACAGATGCCACGGATCGTCGGACAACAAAATGGCGCCCGATCGCGGCAAGTTTTCTTCCATGAAGGAAGCGTATTTTTGGAGTGTGTCATCGTTGGTGGCACGGATTTGAGGCGCGTTTCTATAGATCAGACCGGTTGCCGCAACCGCTGCCAGCGCCCAAATGCCGACGACCACCAAGGGGTTTGCCAATTGGATGAGCAGCGATGTTGGTATGTGAGACCTGCCGCCCGGCTTTCTCCCAAAAACCAGCAAAAAATATCCGCAGAAGTAACCAACGCTCAATGCCCCGAGATAATAAAATGGCAGGCATGGCGTCCCAAGACCCAGATGCCGCGGGCTAAACGGCGGATCAAACGCAGCCCAGATGCATACGCCCAAGATGACTCCGTGTACCAGGCTGAACATGAAACTTGCCAGCGACGCGCCGATCTGGCTGTGGTCGCCGAAAGATGAACCCCAGCGGATGGCCAGCACAAATATCGGCAGCAATGACGTAAGCGACATCAATCCCAAGGTATGACGTATCTCCGGATTGGTGAAAAATGCTCTTACCACAGAAAACGGTGAGGACAATTCGAGCTTCAACGCCTCCCAGAACGTCACCGGCAGTTTGCCGGAGATCACGGCCAGCAACGGCAACAAAAGGTAAAACGTCATTCCCGCCAGCCCGCACAATGCCAATCGCTTGAGAAAGCGCAGATGGAAAAAGTTGAGGCCGCGAATCCAGATGATGGCGGTAATGAACACCGGGAAAAACCCCACCATCGCCCAATTTTCCGCCATGCCCGCGCCATACACGGCTGACGCCAGGAACAAACGCCATTCACGCTCGTCCAGCCGGTATTCTAGCAGCAACCAAATCACTGACGCGAACAGCAACAAATCGAACATCTCGCCCGTCCAATTAGTCGCCTGTTCCCAAAACGTCAGTTGCAAACCGCAAGCCAGCACCGCCAGAACCGGCGGCAGCCAGGCGCTGCCAATGGTCAAAAACGAAAAATCGCTGCGTTCGCGTTTGCGTTCCGCGTCAGTCCGGTCATGCGGCAACAACGCCACCGACCGCGCCAGCAAGCCGAGCGTCAAGGCGGCGCAGACCGCGGAAAACACATTCAGCGCCAAGGGAATTTGCAGCGCCGGGAGCTGGCGAAGGGGGTACGTGACAAGAAATGTAAGTGGGTTCGAAATTACCAACTGCCAGGTCCAGCCGGAAAGTTTGGCCACGGAGCCGAGGTTGAACGGCGATACCCAGCGGTTCAGCGTTAACCAATATAAAGCGAATGACGCCACCGCCAAAAGCCAGGGCAAGAAGCGCGGCACGAAATTTTTCCGCGGGTTGGTTTGTGTTTCGGTTGTCATTGAGTCTGTTCAGTTGAATCCATGCCGTGCATCTTGGCAAGACTTTGTGTGGCGCGCAAATCCGCCACGCACTCGACGTGTTGTGTCTGTGGAAACATATCCAATGGCTGCACTCGCGCCAGTTCAAAGACACCATTGCCGCACAAAATGTTCAAGTCCCGCGCCATCGTCGCCGGATGACACGAAACGTAAATGACTTGCGCCGGCTTTGTTTCACATAACAATTGCAACGTTTGCGGCCAGCAGCCTTTGCGCGGCGGATCGAGCAATACCGTTGTGGCCTGCGGCGAAAAACGCTTCAGCAATTCCGGCAAAACCGCCTCCACCATCGCCGACACGAACTCGCCGTTGCTGATTTTTCGCGCCGCCGCGTTGCGCCGCGCCGATTGAATGGCGCGCTGGTCGTACTCCACGCCGACAAACGATTCGACCGCGTCCGCGAGTTCGATGCCGAAAAAACCAACGCCGCAATACAAATCCAGCAGATGCCGGGCGCCGCTGTCGCGGAGAAATCCGCGCACGGTTTCCACGAGCTGTGGCAGCAGGGACATGTTATTTTGGAAAAACGAGTCCGGCGGCACGTCCCAGTTTTCCGGCGACACGCGCAGAACGATTTTAATCCCGCCCTTCGGCGGCGGATGCGCGCGAACCCGCCGGATCTCCTCGTTGAGGGCCGGTTCGGCAATTTTGCATTCCTCGATGTCCTCGACCAAACCGCAATCGCAGCGCACAAAACCGATGTTCAGCTTTTGTTCCGGTTTGTTCCACTGGCTGCGAATCATGATGCGATTGCGGTAGCCATAAGGCCGGGGGCAGGGAATGACCGGCGCAATTCGCACCTGCTCAAACCCGCCGATCCGCTGAAACAAATCGGCAATCTGCTTGTGCTTCATCCGCAATTGCGCCGCGTAATCAACGTGCTGATACTGGCAGCCGCCGCATTGGGCGAAATAACGACATGCCGGTTCGACGCGCTCCGGCGACGGCTGGACGACGCGCAAAAGTTTGGCGCGGGCAAAATTCTTTTTGACCTCCGTGATTTCAACCTCCACGACTTCACCGGTGAGCACGAACGGCACGAACACAACAAAAGAGTCGAGGGTCGAGGGTCGAGGGTCGAGGGCAACTGAGCCATCGGGTGATGGTTCTGCTTTCAACTCCCGACTTTCGTCCCGCGACACGCTGGCGCGCCCAACGCCTTCGCCGCCGAACGCGATGTCTTGAATCGTCAGGGTGAGATGGTCGGCGATTTTGAACGGCACACGGGGAGTTTATGAAAAGGAAAACCGGCGCGGAAAGTTTATTCGCGTCTCAGTTTGAAAAATGTTGCTTGCACGGACGCCGCCAGACACGCCAGAACGATCAAGGGTTACGGAATCACCGCCCGATAAAACCGCCGGTAGAAATTTGTCGCCGCCGGATCGCGGAAATTAATCGTCGCATTGCGCACCTTCCACCAGTTTGATTTCCTCGTCCGTCAGACCATAGAGCTGATACACCAGCGCGTCTATTTGCTGGTCGAGCGCGGCGCATTTGTTCGTGTAAAACTCGCGGTCGCGCTCCGTCTTGGCCGGTCAAGCCGCCAGCAGTTCCGCGCCGTGAACAAACGGAAGAGATTGCCGCACCGTTTTCCGCAGCGGACGGATGATTTCCACCGGCTCCGCCTTCGGCAGTTCCGGCAAAGTATTTACCGGTGCGGAATTTTGCCACTCCGGCACGCCGTAACGATAGCCGGGCGGCAATTGCCAGAACAAATTCCGCCGCTGCTTGAACAGCAGTTCCGCCAGCCAGCGCCGGAAAAATACCCGCACAAAATCCGGTTCCTTGGCGCGGGTTGCTTGTTCGCGCCAGCGGGCGTGGCGGGCATAGGCCAGTTCCATCCGCCGCACCAGCCGGTCTTCAAAATCCGCCGGCAGTTCCGTGCGGAAATAAATCCGCAGTTCGTGCAGCGTCACGTCGGCGGCGTGGACGGGGTCAATGCCGGTGCGCCGGTCCATTTCCGGCAGCGAACGATACCATTCGGAATGTTTCATGCGCGCAGTTTAATGGTGGCGGTGGGACAAAGGTTGTCCAAGGGAAATTGTTTTGGAGTGCAACGACCAAACCGCGCGGGAGCGTCTTGGAGTGCGCCAGTCCTCTGGCGCTTTGGACGCGGGAAAAAGCGGCAGAGGGCTGCCGCACTCCAAAAGCTGGCGCTCATGCGTGGCCCTCCACCAGTTTGATTTCCTCGTCCGTCAATCCGTAAAGCTGATAGACCAGCCGGTCAATTTCCTGATCCAGCGTGGCGCATTTGTTCGTGTAAAACTCGCGGTCGCGCTCCGTATTGGCCGAAGGCAGCTTGGCCCTGGCCGCCAGCATCTGCTCCACCAACTCCACTAGCCGGTCGTGACGGGACTTGTCGGTGGCGTTGGAGAAATCAATTGTGCGGATTGGCAATTCACCAAAATACTGCTTCGTGCAAGTAATCCATCCACCGCGAAAGACATTGCTGATTTGTCGAAGGTGCCAGAAAAGCAAACTGGAATTCAGCAAACCTAGAATGTATTCGGGCTTCAATTTTACCGAATTGGTAAGTGCTATCGTAAAACCACCACTTGCCATCGGACAAAGTTTTCCGCGCGTGTTTGTTGGAATCAAAGCGAATGCCCCGCGATCTGCCAAAAGTGGAATGCAAATCTGCGCCCGTTCGTGAACCGGCAGATTTCGCGGCGCACTGTAACCAAACCATTTTGAAAACTGTTTGCGTTTTAGTAGCGCGCTTTTTCGTGACTGCAAAATCTCAAAAGCCTTTGGATATAAATTTTGAAATTCCTTTTCTGCCATCAATTCACTTTTCCCGCTTCCAACTTTGTAGGGAAAAATAACGCGCCACTTGTCGGCAGGATGAAAATTGTAGCGCGAAAAATCAGAAGCAAAAAGAGGAATGCGTAAAACTGCCGGCTCAAGATTGCACCCGATGGTATCCACCATGAACACATCATCGTTTCCGGTGCTGCTTCCACGACTTATTTCGACTGGCAAATCAATCAGACGCACCGAATCTTGTTTGATTTTATCCAAAATGAAATTTGCGCCTTTGACTCCGAAAGTCCAAGACTTTGGGGTTAAGGTTTCAGATGAAAAATCGCTGAAGTGTAAATTGGATAATGACTTTGGATTGGCTTCGGACAGCGCATAAAAAAATTTCGGATGCGTTTTCTTTTCTAGGAACAAAAGGCAGGTGTATGTAGTCGCATCGAAAACCTGGCTCGCGCCAAAATCTACAACATTTTCAAGCGCGGTATTCGTTATGATTAATTTGCGCAAACCCTCGCCGTAGTCTGTTTTGAAAAATTTGTTTGGAACGATTTGCCCAAGCAATCCACCAGCTTTAAGAATCTTGTAGCCACGTTCTATGAAGTTCACATAAAGATCAAAGTTGCCGCAAGCTGACTGATAATGGCTTGAGAAATAATCTAATTGCAGCCGTGGAAATCCTTGGATTCGCACATAAGGCGGATTGCCGACAATGGCATCAAAGCCGCCTTCGTATTCGGATTCCGGCAGGCGCGGTGCAGCTTTTGATTTTTTGGCTTTGGAATAGCTGCCGTGCAGCGGTGCGCCGCCGGGATAATTGTGCGGCACGTCGCCGGGCGCGGCCTCGCGCAGTTCGCCAAATCCACCTTTGTAGGAGACGACGTGAGGAGTCTCTGACTGTTCCCGTAAAGTTTGAGACTCGTCACCTCGTCTCCTACGGAAGATGGCCGGGAAGCGTTGCGCGTAGTCCATCGGGTTGATTTTCTTCTCCTCCTCGTCGGTCAGCACGCCGCCATCCGCAATGTCCGGCCCAATGAGCGAGTTGCCGCACACGATGTTTTTGTCCAGCGAGGGCAGCAGCGTGAAATGGAATTCGTCCTGAAACTCGCTGGTCGTGCCCACGGTCTCATCCTCCAGCAGTTTGAGGTAGAGCGAGAGTTGCGCGACCTCGACTGCCTGCCGGTCAATGTCCACGCCAAAAAGATTGTTGGTCAGGATGTCGCGCTTCTTTTGCAGCGAGAGATGGAGCGTGCCGTCGCGCCGCACGCAGTCTGCCTTGCGCACCTTGCCGGGATTCTTGGAATAGTATTCGGCGTGATATTTCAGCAGCACGTCATAGACACCGAGCAGGAACGAACCGCTGCCGCAGGCGATGTCGGCAAATTTCAGCTTGGAGATTTCCTCGGGCGTCCTGCCCTCGATCATCTTGCCCACGGTGTTTTCCACGATGTAGCGGACGATGTATTCCGGCGTGTAATAGACGCCGCCGGCCTTGCGGACTTCCGGCTTTTCCACCACCCGCGCGCCGTCGGAAATGACCTTGCCAAGAAAGCGCTCGTAAATGCTGCCGAGAATGTGAATCGGAATGACGTTGAAATTATAGGGCGAAGTTTCATCGGTCAGTTCCTCGCAGATGCGGGCAAAGACTTTTTCATCCGGCTTGAAGCCCTTGACATCGAGGCGCGGATGGAATTTGAAGACAACGCCGTTGTATTTGCGATCCAGCCGGAGCGAGGCGTTGATGAAATCTTCCCAAAAGCCGTCCTGCTTGCCAAAATTTTCAATCACCGGGGCTTCGATGCCTTTGTCTTCGAGGAAGCGGGTGAAGACGAGGCGGTCGAGCGTGCGTTGCGTGACTTCCGTAAGCGTCTCGCCGTCGAGATCGGGATTGGCGTGCTTGAACGCCTGCGCGAGTTGCTGCCGGTAGCCGTCCAGTTCTTCCAGAAAATCCTCGTCCGGGCTGGTGTCGCCGCCCTTAAACAGACCGCGCTGGAAGCGTTTGGCTTTGGAGACCGGATGGCTCTCCGCGAATTTCTCCAGTGAACCACCGGCGACGGCTTCGCGGGAGAAGAGCCAGTAGATGCGCGCGAATTTTTCTGAATCAACGTAATCGGTGTAGCTGAAGCGCTCGACAACCCGGCTCAAGGTATCGTTGATGTTTGGTTTCAGGCGGCAGTCGAGAATGTGAAAATCCTCGAAGCTGGTGAGCACGGCAAACGGCGAGGTGCGTTTGGTGAACCAGCCGTAACGGATGGCCTGATGGTAATTATCCGCCGAACCAAAATCCTTGGACGGACGCTTGGCTTCGACATAAAACCGCACGTCGCGGAAATTCGGCGCGAGATGAAAGGCGTAATCCGCACGCTTGCGGGATGAACCTTCGTTCACGCCCCGCTCCACCTTCACCTCCTGCGCGTAGGGATTGGTCTGGTCGTCGTGGTTCACGTCCCAGCCGAGGGTGGTGAAAAATTTATCAATGAAATCCTTGCGGACTTCCGCCTCCTGATAATCGGACGAGAGATAGCGGTCCTTGCCGGACTCAAAAATGGCAACGAGCTTTTGAACTCTGGCAAAAGCTTCGTCAAATTTGGTTGGCATGGGGAATTTTTACCGCAGAACAACAGCGACAGCAATTCCGATAATGGAAAAGCGGCCCCCGTTTTGCCGGAGGCCGCCTGGGGTTGTAGCGTTCGGCCTGTGGCCGAATCGGATCGAGCCACAGGCTCGACACTACACGTTTATTATTTGCCTGCCGTTGCGGGTGCCGGTGTGGCGCCGCTTTTGGCGCTTTGCTCCACCACATCAAAACCCCAGTCGCCCAGTTTCTGCTCGTTGCCTTTGTAGATGCCCGACAGGATGTCGCGCACTGAACGAACGTAGTTGAGCACCGTGCCCTTGACCGGGTCATTCGTGCCCAGCGCAAGGTCGCGATTCTGCGTTGCGGTTTCGGCATCGCGATAGAACTTCACCGATGCCTGGTTTTGTGTGTCGGCGGCGGTGGTTTTTGCGCCCATGTCCGCCATGTCCAACGCGGTGAGCGGGCTGCCCGCCCCGTCCGCCGCATGCTTTGTCCCGATGCTTTTCGACAATGCGATCATGTCATCGGGATTTGAGGGAATACTGACTCTAGCCATAACTAACCCTTTCTATCCACTTTGTTATGTTTGGAACATCAAGGAAGCCTCGCTCCTTGCCTCAAGGAGCAACCTTGGGTGTCAAATTAAAGGCCCAAACCCGCCCGTCAACCCGTTTTTCTTCAAAATCCGCGTAAATGCCTGTAAATGTGGAAGATTTAGATTCAAAAGTTGAACTCCCGAATCCAAGAGTTGAACTTTTGCATCCAAAGGTTGTGGTCCCGGAAGCAAGACTTCAAGTCCCGCGTCCAAGGGTTGAACATTTGAATCCGGGAGTTGAACTCCCACGTCCGCGACTTGAGTCCCCGAATCCAAAGGTTGAGGGTTTGAATCCAAGACCTGAGGTCCCGGATGCGGGAGTTGAAGTCGGAAATGCCAGACTTCAAGTCGGGGAAGCAAAAGTTCAGGTCTGGAATCCACAGGCACAACCCTCGAATCCAATGGTTGAACTTTTGGATTCGCAGGCACAACTCCCGGATGCAAAGGTTCAGGTAGCGGATTCGCGGCTTCAAGTCTGAAACCCAAAGGTTGAAGAATCAAATCGGCAACTTGAAGTTCCAAGTCCAAGAATTGAAGCTGGGAATGTCAAAGTTCAAGTCAGAAAGCCACACCTTCAGCTTGGAAAACGGCGCGCTTAAAAAAGACTTTTTACCGTGCCGGATCGCTTTTGGCGGCGATGGCCTCGGAGAAAATCGCCAGTATTTCCGCCCGGACGACCGTCCCGACGAGTTTGTTTTCCGCCGGATTATTGACGACGGGCACGTTGCGCAGTTCACTTTCCAGCACCGTGGGCAGCGCCTCCAGCAGCCGCTCGCCGGGCGTGAGACATTTCGGCGGCGGGCGCATCACATCATAGGCGATGACCGCTCCCAAGTCCTGGTTGGCGTTGAGAAATTCCTTCAAATCCTGCAATGCCACCACGCCCAGCAGCCGCTGACGTGCGTCCACGACCGGCAGAAAATTATTGGAGTTGGTCAAAAAACGGTCGGCGATTTCCCGGAGCGGCGTGTTCTCGCGCACCGGCGTCACCGGTGCGCGCATGAGGTCGCCGATGGTTTGTTCCATGATTTCGCCGGGGCGGCCGGTTTCCTGGCCGAGTGCCAGGCCTTTGACGCGGAGATGCTCCGTGTAAACCGACTCGCCGTGCAATTGCCGCGCCACCAGGATGGAAACCACGCAGGCCAGCATCAGCGGCGGCACGAGCGAATAATCCAGCGACAATTCAAAAATCATGATCATCGCCAGCAGCGGCGACCGCGTCGTCGCCGCCAGCACCGCGCCCATGCCCACCAGCGCGAACGCGCCGGCCGGCACTTGTGCCGCCGAACCGCCAAACTGATGCAGTGCAGTGCCGAACAGTGCGCCGGCGGCCGCACCGACGAACAGTGTGGGCGTGAATACGCCGCCCACCGTGCCCGCGCCGACCGTTGCCGCCGTGGCCACCCATTTTGCCACCAGCAATCCGGCCAGCCACAATAGCGGTTGCGAATGAGTCAGAAATTGCTCATGCAGGAGGCTGTTCGTCACGGAATAGCCATTGCCGCAGACGCCGGGAAATCCGATGGCGATGACCCCCACGATAAAACCGGCCACCGTCAGCCGCAGATAAACCGGCCAGTTGAGTTTGCGAAACTGCGCTTCGCCCAGGCGCAGCAGTTTCAGGAACACGGCGCCCACCACGCCGCACAGCACGCCCAGCAGCACAAACCACGGCAGTTGCGGCAGCGTGGCGGCGGGAAACGGCGGGATTTTATACCACGGTTCAATGCCGAAGAAACTGCGCGACACCATCGCCGCGATGACCGATGAAAAAACCAGCGGCGCGAAAAGATTCATCGAGAAATTGCCGAGCACAATCAGCGATGCGAACACCGCGCCCGCAATCGGCGCGTTGTAGGCCGCCGCGATGCCGGACGCCGCGCCGCAGCCGACCAGCAGCCGCAGACGGTAGGGCGGCCATTTCGCGATCTGGCCGAGTTTGGACGACAGCGTCGCCGCCAGTTGCGTGATGCCGCCCTCCCGCCCAATGGAGGCGCCGGTGGCGATGCTGATGATGGCCGAACCCGTTTTCACCAGTTCCGTGCGGAACGGCAGCCGCCCATCACCCGCGACGACGACTTCGAGCAGGTTGGTTGAACCTTGCGGGCCGACGATTCGCAAGCCCCAATGCAGAACCAGTCCCGCCGCCAGACCGCCCAAGGTCGGAACCAGAACGCATTCCCAATCGTTCAATCGTCCGGCGACTTCCACCGGATCGCCTGGTTGAATGAGGTGAACCGCGTAGTAGAAGAATAGATTTACCAGGCCACCGATGACGCCGACGATGCCGGCCAGCACGAGGTGGAATGCCTCTTCATTGAGGACCAGTTTTTCGCGCCAGCGCAGCGCGCGCCGCCAGTGGCGGTGAAGAAAATCCCGCGCCTTGGTGACCATGCCGCTGTTCATCCACGACTGCACACGGCAAATCTAAGCGCGGATCGCAATTTTGACGAGCGGGGACTTTGCGCTGGAGGGAAGCGCTTCGTCGCTTCCCAGGAAACAGGGCACTGACGAAGGAGTACCCTCCACAATACTACTTTTTCAAACCGGCGATGGCGTCCTTCATTTCGTTGAAATGGAGGTCGGGATTGCCCGAGTCGGTCACGTGAACGATTTTGCCGTCCAGGCCGATGAGGAAGCTGACGCGGCGCGCCATTTTCCGGCCCTCCACCTGCACGCCGTAGGCATCCACAATCTTGCCGTCGGGATCGGACAGCAGGCGGAAATTCAATTTGTAATCCGCGATGAATTTTTTATGGCTCTCGGCGGAATCGAAACTGACGCCGATGACCTCGACATTATCCTTTTGCAGGTCGCCCATCCGGTCGCGGAAACCGCACGCTTCCTTCGTGCAGCCCGGCGTGTTGTCTTTCGGATAAAAATAGAGCAGCACGATTTTTTCTCCGATGAGGCTTTTCAATTTGACCGTCTGGCCGTCCTGGTCCTGGCCGGTGAACAGCGGCGCGGCATCGCCGGCCTTGGGAACGGCGGCAAAAGTTGCCGCGGTGGAAAAGAGGATGGACCCGATGACGAACAGACGGGTGAGACAATTTATTTTCATGGTGAATTTCTATTTGATTTGATGCGCGGCCAGCGGCGCAGGCCGTTTTGCAGCCATAGCTTCCAGACCATCCACAGCGCCTCGGTGACGATGTGACCGGACATCTTGGAATGACCTTCGGCACGGTCGGTGAAAATAATCGGCACTTCGACGATTTTGAATCCCTGCCGCCAGAGCTTGTGGGTCAACTCAATCTGGAAGCTGTAGCCGTTCGATTGGACACCGTCGAGGTCAATGGCCTGCAGAGCGCGGCGACGGAAACATTTGTAACCGCCGGTCGGGTCGCTGAACGGCATGCCGGTGACGATTCGGACGTAAATGCCCGCGCTGCGGCTCAACATCAGACGCTTCAGCGGCCAGTTGACGACGCGAATGCCGCCGGAATAACGCGAGCCGAGCACCAGGTCCGCATCCTGATTTTTCGCGGCTTCGAGAAACATCGGAATATCATCAGGATTGTGCGAAAAATCGCAGTCCATCTCGAAGACGAATTCGTAGCCGTGTTCGAGCGCCCATTTGAACCCGGCGATGTAGGCTCGGCCCAGCCCGCTTTTTTTCTGCTCGTGCAGGACATGAATTTCCGGGTGTTTCGCCGCCAGTTCGTCCGCGATTTTCCCCGTGCCATCCGATGAATTGCCGTCCACCACCAGCACGTCCACGCCGGCCGGCAGCGACAACAGTTTTTGCGCCACGCGCGGGAGATTTTCCCGTTCATTGACGGTCGGCAGGATGATGAGCGTCTGGTTCATGCTGGACGGCCCAAATAATTATACGCGAACCACGCCGAAAACAAGCGGGCAATTAAGCGATTCTGAATTTTGTGTAGCGTCGAGCCTGCGGCTCAACCAAATCGGCGCACAGCGCCGACACTACAAAAAAACAAGGACAACATCGCTAATTCGACGAACGTCAGGCGGGACGCCCGTCGCTAGAAGTTTGATTGCCTCATTTTTCCGGTCCCTCTAATCTCAAGGTCATGTTCGCCTCGCTGATTTCGGATGCGTTGAATCCTGAATATCTGGTTCATAATCCGTGGTTGTTGCTGGTGTTCGCCTTCCAACTCTGGATGTTCGTTGACGCGGTGCGCCGGCAGGAATGGATTTGGGCGGTGTTTATTGTCATCAGCTTCGGGCTGACGGCGTTGATCTACTATTTTCTGGTTTATCGCGCCGCCGCCGCGCCGTCGGTCACGCGCGGATTTGAACTGCCCGGCGCTCACAGCCGCCGCCGCATCAAGGAATTGCAGGCGCAAATTTATCACCTCGACAAGGCACACCACCACTCGCAGCTCGGCGACATTTATTTTCAGCAGGGCAAGCTCGACCAAGCCGAAGCCTGTTACCGCGCCGCGCTCGACCGGGATCCGCGGGACATTGACACGCGCGCTCATCTGGGCCAATGCCTGCTCCGCCGGAAACGCGCTGCCGAGGCGCGTCCGCTGCTTGAAGGCGTGGCCACCGAAAATCCGAAACATGATTACGGTTACACGCTCATGGCGCTGGCCGAAACGCTGGCCGCGCTCGGCGAAACTGATGCGGCGCTCCAGATGTGGCAACGGGTCACCGCGGAACATTCCTACGCTCGCGCCAAGGTGCAACTGGCCGAGCTTTACCTCGCCAAAAACCAGCCGGAGCTGGCGCGGGCGGAATTGAAGGATGTCGTGGCCGACGACGCGCATGCCCCGGCGTTCCAGCGCAAACGTGACCGCGTCTGGGTATGGCGGGCGAAGATCCTGATGCGGAAATTATAGCCGCAGATTGACGTCGAGGGCTGCGGTGGATAAGAATGGGCGCTCCGGAAAACAAATTAATTCCTGCAACCAATTTAAGGAACCACCAAAAATGAAAAAATTCGTTTTGCTCCTGATCTTGTGTCTGCCCGCCTCGGTTTTGGCCCAAAAGTTTGCCGGGCTGGCGCCCACGCCGCCAATGGGCTGGAACAGTTGGAACACGTTCGGCGTGGCCGTTGATGAAAAGCTGATCAAGGAAATGGCCGAAGCCATGATTTCCTCCGGGATGCAGAAAGCCGGCTACAATTACATCGTGATTGATGACGGCTGGGAGGCCATGGACAGGGACAAGCAGGGCAATTTGATTCCCGATCCCAAACGATTCCCCAGTGGCATGAAGGCGCTGGGCGATTATCTGCACTCAAAGGGATTCAAATTCGGCATCCACAACTGTGCGGGGACAAAAACCTGTTCGGGCTATCCCGGCGGCCGCGGGCACGAGTTCGAGGACGCCCGGACCTATGCCTCGTGGGGCGTGGACTATCTGAAATACGACTGGTGCAACCACGGCACGGCTGACGGTGAGGAAACCTACAAGACTATGCGCGACGGTTTGTACGCCGCCGGCCGGCCGGTGGTTTTCAGCCTGTGCGAATGGGGCAACAACAAGCCGTGGTTGTGGGCGCAGGATGTCGGGCATCTCTGGCGAACGACCGGCGATATCACCGACTGCTACGAGTGCCAGGATGTTTATGCGCTGGGATGGAAGTACATCCTGAAACTCCAGATTGGCCTGGAAAAATACGCCGGACCGGACCATTGGAACGACCCGGACATGCTGGAAGTGGGCAGCCCGAAGCTTTCGCTCGCGGAGTCGAGGGCGCACTTCAGCTTGTGGTGCATTCTGGCGGCGCCGCTGATGGCCGGCAACGACGTCCGGAAAATGTCCCCCGAGATTCGCGCCATCCTGACCGACAAGGAAGTGATTGCCATTGACCAGGACCCGCTGGGCAAGCAGGGCTACCAGTTCATGGAACATCCGGGCAAGCAGATCTGGGTGAAGGAGCTTTCGGATGGCAAATGGGCCGCATGCTTTTTCAATGACAGCGACGAAAAAGTCCGGGTTCGGGTTCATTGGCCGCATCTGTCATTTCTACAGGGCGACTATGAAATCCGCGATGTGTGGCAGGCCAAAAATCTTGGAACGACGGCGAAGGATTTCGACGGCGACATCGCGCCGCACGATGTGATCCTGTTCAAATTGAGTCCGATCAAACCAGCCGCGCCTTGATTTCACGGGGCTTTTAACTTTCGCCGGAGCACAAATTTCTCCATGCTGGGGGTGTGTCAAATTTGATCGCCATCGTCGGCCGCCCCAATGTCGGCAAGTCCGCGCTGTTTAACCGCATCGTTAAAAAACGCATCGCCATTGTCCACGACCAGCCGGGCGTCACGCGCGACCGCATCAGTGCCGAGGCCGAATGGCAAGGACGCGCCTTCACGCTCGTGGACACCGGCGGCATCGGTCTGTTGCGGCGTGAAAAAGCGGGCGACGTCATCATCAAGGCGGCGATGGAGCAGGTGGACCTGGCCGTTGAATCCGCGAACGTCATCATCCTCGTCGTCAATGTGCAGGAAGGCATTGTGCCGCTGGACCGCGAAGTCGCGCAAAAATTACGTCGCAGCGGCAAACCGATTTTGGTTGCCGTCAACAAGGTGGACACGCACCGCGCCGAGACCGGCGCCGATGAATTTGCCCAGCTTGGTTTCGAGAAAATTTTCCCCGTCAGCGCGATTCACGGTGAAGGCATTGTTAATTTGATGGACACGGCGCTGGCGCTTTTGCCGCCGCCGGAAGTTTCAAGTATTCAGTCTTCAGTTATAAGTGAAGAACAATCCGGTGTTGGTTCGCTTGAAACTGAAACCTTGAAACTGAAAACTGCGCTTAAGCTCGCCATCGTCGGCCGGCCCAATGTCGGCAAATCTTCCATCATCAACGCGCTCACCCAATCCGCACGCGTCATCGTCAGCCCGGTGCCGGGCACGACGCGCGATTCCATTGACGTGCCGTTCGAGGTGGAGACCGACGGCGTACGGCAACAATACGTGCTCATTGATACCGCCGGCATGAGAAAAACACGGCGCGTGGATGATTCGATTGAGTTCTACAGCGTCCAGCGCGCGGTGGATTCGATTGAGCGTTGCGACATCGCCGTGCTGGTTTTGGACGCCGAGGCCGGAATTACCGAGCAGGACAAAAAGATCGCGGACAACATCGTTGAAGCCCGCAAAGCCTGCATCGTCGTCGTCAACAAGTGGGATTTGGTGGCGGAATCCGTCCGCCAAGTGCGCGAAGAGGAAATCGAGAAACGCATCAAGAAGCAACGGACCGAAGGCCAGGCCAAGATCATCTCCACGCTCGGCGAATTCGGCCAGTGGGTGCAGGACAAGTTGTTTTTTCTCGATTATGCGCCGGTCATTTTCACGTCGGCCAAATCCGGCTTTCATCTGGACCGCCTGCTTGAGGCCGTGCGTTATGTGGCTGCGCAGTTGCAGCAAAAAATCCCGACGGCGATTTTGAACCGCACCTTGCGCGACGCCATCGAGCGCCGCCAGCCGGTCAGCGCATCGGGGCACCGGCTGAAGTTCTTCTACGCGACGCAGGTGCGGCAGGCGCCGCCGACGTTCCTGCTGTTCATCAACCGCGACGAGCTGTTTTCCGACCAGTACAAAAAATATCTGGGCGACCAGATGCGCCAGGCGTTTGGCTACGAAGGTTGCCCGATGGTGCTGGTGCCGAAACCGCGCCCGAAAACCGTGGAGCCGATCCGAAAATTCAAAACACCCCGCCCGGGCAACCGGACGGATTCGGATCGAAAGCATCGTCGGTCCAGGCCGGGCAAACCGCGTCGGTGAATCGTCATCCGTTTGAATCGGTGGGATTGGGAACTGCGGCTGCGCTGAACATTATGATTAGCGGGCTCAATCAAGGCTCAATTCACAGTTTTATCGGCTAAAAACTCTTTTTTTTTGCCTGGACCAAGAAAAAACAGGGTGTGCGTCCAAACGCACAGTTCCCAAACCATGGAATGAGAGTAAAACGATTACATGAAACCTCTGTCCAAACTTTTGTGTGCGTCGTTTCCAGGAACAATTGCTGATGGAAATAATGCGCTTAACATCATGATTAATGGGCCTGTTACAAGTACGTTGGACAGGTTTAATCCTTGGAAATTTAACACGGTTTGATATAAGGTTAATTCACTATGAAGGCATCACTCTGGGAACGTTCGTGGTGTGTGTTCGCCGCCATTTTAACCGCATCGTATTTTTTTTCAACCCAAGCCGCCCAACTGGTAACCGTGCAGGGATCTGTCTTTGCTCCCCAGGCCGGCGGCAACGGGGATTCAGGTTTGTCCATCATCAGCCGGGACGGACGCTACGTTTTATTCGCCAGCACGGCGAACAATCTGACGCTGGTGAACAACAACAATTTCGTGCTGCCGCGCCGGTTCAATGTGTTTCTGCGCGACCGCCTGGCCAATACCACCACTCTGGTCAGCGCAAACATGGCCGGGACTGGCGGTGGCAATGGGGATTCATTCCCCACCGGGATTTCGACGAACGGACAGTTTGCGCTTTTTGAAAGCAGCGCGAAAGATCTGGTCGCCGGCGATACGAACAATGCCAGCAACATATTCGTGCGCGATGTGGTCAACGGCCAGACGACGCTCGTCGGCGTGAACACCAACTGCCCCAGCGGCAACGGGACTTCGCGCGGTTCGGTGATGACCGGGAACGGACGCTATGTCGCGTTCGTCAGCACTGCGTCCAATCTGGTGCCCGGCGACAACAACGGCATTGCGGACATTATCGTCCGGGATTTGCAGGCGGGCACGACGACGCTGGCCAGTGTCGGCGCGACCACCAATTCAAATCCGCCGATAGCCGGCACCGTCAGCAGTTCGGAATCGCCGGAAATTACGCCGGACGGACACTATGTTGTTTTTTACAGCACCGCCACCAATCTCGTTCCCGGGGTGGCAACCACCGGTGATATTTATGTCCGCGATTTGGTCATCAGCAACACCGTTTGGGCCAGCACCAACGCCCGCGCCATTTTTCAAGCAACAACCGGCAGCACGAATGTTGTTTCCTGCAATTACAGCATCAGTGATGACGGCCAATTCGTCGCGTTTGAAGCTTGCACGAATCCTCCCAGCGGTTCATCCACGCTCGGAATAGTTTTGCGTTACCATCGGTCAACCGGTTTGACTGACACCATTTGCACAAATGCCAGCATGCCTTCGCTCGCTTTCCAAAACATCCATAATCTAGCGATGACGCCTGATGGCCGGTTTACCACCTTTGTCGCCAATATCGGCAATGCTTCCGGGACGAATACGGCCATTTATCTTTGGGACGCGCAAACCGGCATCAATACGCTGGTGAGTTCAAACCAGGACAATTCCGGTCCAGCCAATGGATTTTGCGACTCGCCCGTGGTTTCGTCCAATGGCCAGTTCGTCGCCTTTGTCAGCAACGCCACCAATTTGGTCGCCAATACCCTGACGGGTGACTGGCATGTCTATCGCCGCGACACGCAAGCCGGCGTCACCCAATTGCTCGATGCCGATACGAACGGAGTCGGTGTCGGTGTGACTCTGGCCATGGTCCCGGCTTTAAGCGCCGATGGCAGCGTCGCAGTGTTTGATACCGTAAATTTGTTGTCCGATAACCGCCACATGAATGACAACGTTTTTGTGCGGAACATGACGGCCGGCACAACCGGCTTAATCTCCGCTCGCCAGCCGGCTTTGCCGTCGCCAGCGCCCGATGGCCTCAGCGGGCTTACTCCGTTTTCCGTGAGCGCCAACGGCCGGTTTGTCGCGTTTTACAGCGACGCGGATGATTTGGTGCCCAATGACACGAATGGCTGCGGCGATATATTTGTGCGCGATCAGATTTCCGGCGCGAACATTTTGGTGAGCGTGAATACTAATGGCAACGCTTCCGGGGACGGCCTGTCCACCGACCCGTCCATTTCCAGCAATGGCCAGTACGTCGTCTTCACCAGCTCGGCCGACAATCTGGTTCCGGGCGGCACCAACGAGCAGAATATTTATCTTCGCGATTTGCAGGCCGGCACAACGGCGCTGGTGAGCGTAAACACGGATGGGATTCATGCCGGCAACGGCGATTCCTTTATGCCCATCATCAGTGCGAACGGGCGATACGTCTTATTCCACAGCAAGGCGTCAAATCTGGCTACCGGTGCGCTTGGCGGCGGAGAAAATCTATTCTTCCGCGATTTGCAGACGGGAACTACGTACGCACTCACATCTTCCAGTTTTGGAGGAACCGGAGTGTCCTCGGCTTCCATGACCCCGGACGGCCAATCCGTCGCGTTTTACGGCATAGCCGTGGGAGGGTCGGGGACATTGTTCGTCTGGAATTCACAATCAAAGGCGCTGAGTTACAGCAGCAGCCCGTCCATTCCTTCGGGTCCGTTCCCGCTGGTTTCCGTCAGCCCCAACGGACAAAAACTGGCCTATCTGGCAAATTCGACGGCCAACTTGTATGTCGAGGACCTGGTGGCGAACACCAACTTGACGATCAACCCGAGCGGAACTTTCCCGTCGCACGCGGGCTTGCAATTCAGCGGTGACGGGCGGTATCTCACTTATGCCGGGATGACGAATTCCGCATCCGTCACGCCGGGTATCTTTTGCTACGATTTCCAAACCGGAACCAATCTGCTGATCAGCCAGAATTTCAGCTTGCTCGTCGCGGCCAATACCAATTCCGATTCGCCGGCCATCAGTCCGAATGGCCGCTTCATCGCCTACCGCAGTATCGCCACGAACCTGTTTTCGATGGATTCCAATAATGTGGCGGACCTGTTCATTTACGATGCGGCCAGCAACGCCACCTATCTGGTGAGCGTGAACGGGGCGGGCAATGCCACCACATCCGACCGCTCGCTCAAGCCGGTCTTCAGCGGTGACAGCCAGACGCTCTATTTCCAAAGCTGGGCCTCGGATATGTCCGGCAATGATTTCAACGGCAACAGCGATATTTACGCGCTCGACCTCGCCCTGGCGTTGACGGGTTTCAACGGCGGTGGTTCGCCCGGTCCCGCCTCCAGACCTTTTGTGCAACTGATACCCATCGGCACTTTCGGCTCCAATCCGGTCATCAGTTGGCCCCTGGCTTCAGGCGAAACTTACCAGGTGCAATTCAAGACCAATCTCACCGACTCCGCCTGGCTGAATCTGCCCGGCAACGCGGCTTTTATCGGCGCCACCGGTTACTTTGGCGACCCGTCGCCCGCGCCCGGCCAAAGATTTTACCGCATCGTTTTGAATCCTTGATGATTATGAAAACATCCGACAGATTGATGATTGAAAAAACCGGCGCCAGTGGCTTTACGCTGGTTGAACTGGCGGTCGTCATCGCAACCCTGGCCGTTCTCGCGGCGCTGCTGCTTCCCGCCCTGGCCGGGACCAAACCAAACACGCAGGCATTTCAGTGTTTGGAAAATCAGCACCAGTTGATTCTGGCCTGGCAAATGTACGCCCAGGACAACAGCGATATTCTGCCGCCCAATGATTATCCTTGGACGTCAACGGTGGCAACGGATGGCTCGGTGAAGAATTGGGTATTCGGAACCGAGTATCAGCCGTTGAATGCGATCAGTACAGCTATTCTTGTGAATCCCAAGCTAACCTTGCTGGCACTTTACAACACGAACCCCGCTGTTTATCACTGTCCTGCGGATACCTCCTTGGTCCCAGGCCAAAAAGTGTCACGCACTCGCAGCGTCTCAATGAACAGTGCCGTTGGGACGATATGGTTCACGCATATTTACTCACCAACAATCCCAGCGGGAAGCCCAGTCCAAGGAGGCTGGCTGGGACCCGGAACTTCCTTCATCGGTGGTATGAATCCCACTTACCGCACCTACGGTAAAATCACGCAAATGACCAAGCCGGGCCCCTCCATGACTTGGGTAATCATGGATGAGAACCCGACGACCATCAATGACGGGAGTTTGGCCGTAAACATGAACAATAGTCCGGGGGTTATAATTGATTACCCCGCCAACTATCATAACGGCGCTGCCGGAATTTCTTTTGCTGATGGTCACGCTGAGACTCATAGATGGAGGGATGCCTTTGCGGCGCCTCCTGCCACAGCCCTTTCGGGTGCGACTGGCGGACCGGGTTCAGTACCAGCGAGTGCTCCTCCAAATTGCAAGGATTTGGCCTGGTTGCAGCCTCGGACAACAGCCCTCAGGTGATGCGGTTCCCAGCTTGACAAGGATTTTATGCCTTGGTTGACGCCGTGATGATTATGAAGACAGCAGACAGGTTGGTGCTTGAAAAAAATGCCGATGTTGGATTCACACTTATTGAGTTGTTTGTCGTCATCGCAACCGTTGCCGTTCTGGCGGCGTTGCTGCTGCCCGCCCTGGCCGGGACCCGGCCAAATACGCAGTCTTTTCAGTGCCTGGAAAATCAGCGCCAGTTGATTCTGGCCTGGCAAATGTACGCCCAGGACAACAACGATATTCTGCCGCCCAATGATTTTCCTTGGACGGCTGTGGCACCGCGAGATGGCTCGGTGAAGAATTGGGTTTTCGGCACCGAGTATCTGCCGTTGGATGCGATCAACACGGCCATTCTCGTGAATCCACAACTTACCTTGCTGGCCCTTTACAACACGAATCCAGCAACTTACAAGTGTCCGGCGGACATCTCCACGATCCAAGGACATCCCCGCACCCGCAGCGTGTCAATGAATAGTGCCGTTGGGACGATATGGTACTCAGCCAGTACAACCTTGCCTGCGGGAGGCCCGGTCGGGGGCGGATGGCTGGGACCTGGAATTTCCTACATAGGTGGTATGAATCCCACTTACCGCACCTACGGTAAAATCACGCAAATGACCAAACCAAGGCCCTCCATGACTTGGATAATCATGGATGAGAACCCGGCAACCATCAATGACGCCACGATGTACATAAGCATGGCGCAAATTTTGGTTGACTACCCCGGCAAATATCATAATTGCGCCGCCGGAATTTCTTTCGCCGATGGTCACACGGAAATGCACAGATGGGTGGATGCCTTTGCACAGAATCCTCTTCCTTTTGCAACTGGCGGACCAGCCTTCTACCCACCGGTTCCTCCTGTTCCTTGTTTGGATTTGGCCTGGTTACAGCCTCGGACATCAGCCCTCAGGTGATGCGGTAACGCTTTAAATTGTCGCAACGAAAACACGCCGGGAAATTTCCGCCGTTCCGCAAAAAATCGCGTTGAACTTTTTATTCACAGCGGCGAACAAGTTGTCGCTTGCCCAATGAAGACGCGGAGATTTCCCGGAGTTCGCTTGGGAATATCGTTCCCGTAACATTCCTGTAACTTTTTTCCATTTTTTTCTTGTCACCACAATAGGTAGGGTATAGGCTTGCTTCGTTGCCCACTAAATGGGGTTTCGCTTGGTATTGGGCGGTTGGCGAAAACTCGGAAAGTGGGCTGAAAATTGATTTTCCCGACCAGTCCTTTGAGTTAAGGCGGTCGGGTGATTTGTCAGAAAATAAAATTTCAACCGCCGGGAAAGGATTATTCATGATTGACGCACGCGAAGAAGTTTCGGCTCCGGCGTCGCATAAAGCCAGCCGTCGTCCCGCGACGGTGGCGGCGGGTCGCAACCCCAAGAACCATGCCGGCCCGGCGAAAAAATCGGTGCGCGTGGAGCGCGTGTTCAGCGATCCCAAGGTCAAGCCGTTCGACCAGATTGAATGGGACCGGCGCACCGCCGAGATCACCGATGACGCGGGCAAGGTTATTTTCAAGCAGGAAAATGTCGAGGTGCCCAAGTCGTGGTCGCTGCTCGCGACCAAGGTGGTCGTCTCGAAGTATTTTTACGGCGAGCTCAAGACCCCGGAACGCGAGACCTCGGTGCGCCAGCTCGTTCATCGCATTTCCCGGACGATGGCGGATTGGGGCATCGCGGACGGCTATTTCAGCAAAGCGGACGGCGAAATTTTTTACGATGAGCTGACCTGGCTGTGCCTGAACCAGTACGGCGCGTTCAACTCGCCGGTCTGGTTCAACGTCGGGCTGTTCAATCAATACGGCATCGGCAAAAACTCCGGCAAGGGCAACTGGTATTACAGCCCCAAAACCCGCCAGGTCGAGCGCGCTTCCACCCAATACGAATATCCGCAGGGCAGCGCCTGCTTCATCCAGTCGGTCCAGGACAACATGGACGACATCATGCGCCTCGCCCACAGCGAAGCGATGCTCTTCAAATACGGCTCCGGCACGGGCACGGATTTGACGCCGATCCGTTCGAGCAAGGAAAAGCTCAGCGGCGGCGGCGTGCCCAGCGGCCCGATGAGTTTTCTGAAAGTCTATGACCAGGTGGCCAACGTGGTGAAATCCGGCGGCAAAACCCGGCGCGCGGCGAAGATGAACACGCTGCGCGACTGGCACGGCGACATCGAGGAATTCATTGACGCCAAGCAGAAGGAAGAGCGCAAGGCGTGGGCCTTGATCGAGCAGGGCTACGATGGTTCCTACAACGGCGATGCCTATGGCAGCGTGATGTATCAGAACGAAAACCTTTCCGTGCGCGCCAGCGATGAGTTCATGCAGGCGGCGCTCACCGGCAAGGAATGGTGGACGCGCTCCATCACCAGCGGCAAGCCGCTCGAAAAGAAGGACGCCGCGAAATTGCTTTATAAAATTGCCGAGGGTACCCACATCTGCGGCGACCCGGGCATGCAATACGACGGCGCGATCCAGAAATGGCACACGTGCAAGGGCACTGAACCGATTCACTCAACGAATCCGTGCAGCGAATATGTTTTCATCAACAACACGGCCTGCAATCTCGCGTCGCTCAACCTGATGAAGTTCAAACGCGAGGACGGCAAATTTGACGTGGAACGATTCAAGGCCGCCGTGCGCATTTTCATCACCGCGCAGGAAATTCTGGTGGACAACGCCAGCTACCCGACCAGGGAAATCGCGGAAAATTCCCACATATACCGCACGCTCGGCCTCGGCTTCGCGAACCTCGGCTCGCTGTGCATGAGCTACGGCCTGCCGTATGACAGCGACGAAGGCCGCGCGCTGGCCGGCGCGATCTCGGCCATCATGACCGGGCACGCCTATGAGCAAAGCGCGGAGATTGCCGCCAACATCGGCGCGTTTCCCGGTTACCGCGACGCCCGCTGCGCCCACGTTTCCGCGCCGCTGGCGAAGGACAATGTCGAATCCATGCTCGGCGTCATTCAACAGCATCGCGACGCCGTTGAAAAAATCCAGCCGAGCCGGGAATACAATTTTTTGAAGGATGAGGCGCGCAAGACCTGGGAAGGCGCGCTCGCCAAGGGCCGCCAGCACGGCTACCGCAATGCGCAGGTCACCGTGCTCGCCCCGACCGGCACCATCGCGTTCCTGATGGATTGCGACACGACCGGCGTCGAGCCGGACATTGCGCTGGTCAAATACAAGCTGCTCGCCGGCGGCGGCATGTTGAAAATCGTCAACCGCGGTGTGCCCGATGCGTTGCGCCGCTTCGGTTACAACGCGAAGGAAGCCGAAGGCATCATCGCGCACATTGAAAAGTTTGACACGATTGAGGACGTCGAGGACAACGGCAAGACCATTGCCAGCGGCCTCAAGCCGGAACATCTGGCGGTGTTTGATTGCGCGTTCAAGCCGTATCGCGGCATGCGCAGCATCCATTACCTGGCGCACCTGAAGATGATGGCCGCCGCGCAGCCGTTCATCAGCGGCGCGATTTCCAAGACCGTCAACATGCCGGGCGAATGCACCATCGAGGAAATCCGGGAAACTTACATTCAGGCATGGAAGATGGGGCTGAAATGCGTGGCGATTTACCGCGACGGTTCCAAACGTTCGCAGCCGCTCAACACCAAGAAGACCAATGACGGCGGCGCGAAAACAGCCGCCCCCGAGGTTTCTCCGTTTGAAGCCCGCGTCAAGGAACTTGAAATCGAAGTGGCCCGGTTGCGCACCGAAACGAGCAAGCCGCTGCGCCGCCGCCTGACCGACACGCGCACCGCCGTCACGCATAAATTCGACATTGCCGGCCACGAAGGCTACATGACGGTCGGGTTGTTTGAGGACAACCAGCCGGGCGAATTGTTCATCACGATGGCCAAGGAAGGCTCGACCATTGGCGGTTTGATGGACAGCCTCGGCACACTCACCAGCATTGCCCTGCAATACGGCGTGCCGATGGAAGCCCTGGTCCGCAAGTTCGCGCATCAGCGGTTCGAGCCGAGCGGTTTCACAAAAAATCCCGAAATCCGCAATGCCTCCTCCATCATTGATTACGTGTTCCGCTGGCTGGCGCTGCAATTTGTTCCCGGCTATCGCGAGACGGTGGCCGCCAATCGCGCGCAGCCGGAACTCGCCATGCCCGGGTTGCTCGAAGAGGAAAAAAAACGGGTGAATCGCCCGGTGCCTGAACTGCCCCTCTCCGAAGACACCGACGTGCTTGAAATACAAAAACCCGGCAACGGCAAGGGGAACGGCCATCGCACGCCCGGCGCCGTCCGCGTGATAAAATCTCTGAACGACTCCGTCGCGCACTTCCAGCAGGACGCGCCCACGTGTCCGAACTGCGGCTATGTCGCCGTCCGCAACGGCGCCTGCTTCAAGTGCCTGAATTGCGGCGATAGTCTGGGATGCTCTTGAGGAACCGAAAACGCAACGGGCCGGGGGATTTCGATTCTCCGGCCTGTTTGCTTGGCAGAGCCATGGGGCGATCAGATTTTCAGTAAGAATGAATAGCACTTTTCCGCGCTTCTGAGGCAGATGTTCGCCGGAAAATTCCCATTGCGTCCGGCGAATTCCCGCCGTAACTTTTCCCCGGCAATGAATTAAGTGCTCAAAACAGGGAATTGCGGTTATGAAAACAAAATCAACCCCCACGCCAGCCAGGAAAAAGACGGCCGCCCGTGTGACACGCCCGCGCCGCGCCGCCAAACCCAAAACCACAGCCGCCCGCCGCAAAAAGGTTGAAGTTCCGCCGCTCCTGCTCGAGGGCGACCAGCCCGTGCCGCCGTCCGCCAGCGGCCCCGGACGGAAATACGCGCTCGGCCCCGTGCCGCCGTCGCAGCATTTTGACCTGGTGGAAACCGAATTGCCCGAAGCCTACGGCACCCGGAGACTTTTTTTGACCGCGCGCGACCCGCACTGGCTTTATGCGCATTGGGATTTGACGAGCGAGCAGCAGTTGCAGTTCAACGCGCGCTCCGCCGACGGCCATCTCATCCTGCGCATTTACACTGGCAAGGTCGAAGGCCATCCGATTTTCGAAATCCACGTTCATCCAGAATCACGCCACTGGTTCGCGCACGTCGAGCGCGCCGGAAGTTCCTACGCCGCGGAACTCGGCTGCTATTCATCGGTTGGCCGGTGGACGCGCATTGCTGTTTCCAGCGCCACGGTAACGCCGCCGGATGCCGTTTCTGCGGAAGGCGAGATTGAGTTCGCCACCATCCCGTTTGACTTTCCGTTTGCGCGGCTGCTCGAAATCATCAAATCCGCCGTGGGCGAACATCCCCCGCTTGCGCAGGCGATTGAAGAACTGCGCCGCCACGGCCATCCGGAATTGCCGCGCGCCAAAGGGACGCCGGTTTCGACCTGGACGCCGCAGCAGGAACAGGCGCTGGCCAAGGTCGTCAACCTTGACGAGGTGCGCCGAGTCTGGATGGGTTCGCTCGAAATCACCGAACTCATCCGCCGCCGGCTGGCGCATGAAATTTCATCGCTCGGCATTTCGAGCCTTTCAAGCGGCGTTTCGAGTCTTTCAAGTCCGTTCGGCGGCACCGGGCAATCCAGGGGCTTTTGGTTTAACGTCAACGCCGAATTGATCATCTACGGCGCGACCGAACCAACGGCCAAAGTCACGCTCGGCGGCCAAGAAATCAAACTGCGTTCCGACGGCTCGTTCAGCTACCGCTTCGCGCTGCCGGATGGAAAATATGATTTGCCCGCCGTTGCGGTTTCCGCCGATGGCACGGATGCGCGTGCCGCCGATCTGAAATTCAGCCGCGAAACCGAATATCTTGGCGATGTCGGCGCGCATCCGCAGGACCCCGCGCTCAAACCGCCGTTGGCGGAAAATGTTTGATTACATGGACGAGCCACCCCGGGGAGCCTTGATACTTGTTTGTTTCAGCGCCGCAGCGGTGGTGGGCCTGAGCGCATTGGAGCTTCTCTTGTATCTGGTCCAACAACACCAGCAACATCTGCCGCCGGGAATCATCCACACCACGTTGTTGTCCCTGCCTGTTGTGATCGGGTTCGTCATCCTGGTCCGGGCTCGGGCCGTCGCGGAATGGATTTCCAACAAATTTGACGAATGAACGGCGAACTTCATCGGCCTCAAGGGTATCTGTCACTGGTCCTGCACGCGCACCTGCCGTTCGTGCGCCACCCGGAACATGAAAAATTCCTGGAGGAGAGCTGGCTCTTTGAAGCCATCACCGAAACGTATGTTCCTCTGCTGCAAATACTCGACGGCTGGCGGCGCGACGGGATGGCCGCGCCCCTGACACTCTCGCTTTCGCCGACGCTGTGCGCGATGCTGCTCGACCCGCTTTTGCGCGGTCGTTACGCGCGGCATCTGGACGGCCTCATTGAGTTGGCGGAAAAGGAAATTCACCGCACGCACTGGGACCGCACGTTTCGTGAACTGGCGTGGATGTATCACCATCGCTTCAGCCAGGTCCGCGACACCTGGCGCGCGTGCGACGGCAACCTCGTCAACGCTTTCAAACAATTGCAGGACGAAGGCCGACTTGAAATCATCACCACCGCCGCTACGCACGGATTGCTGCCGTTGCTGGCGAACCATCCGCCGTCCGTCCGCGCGCAAATTTTCACCGCGCGCGACCATTACCGCGGCTGTTTTGGACGCGACCCGCGCGGCATCTGGCTGCCGGAATGCGCTTACGTGAACGGCATCGAACAATTTTTGCAGGAGGCGAACATTCGCTGGTTCATCCTCGACTCGCACGGCATCCTCCACGCCCGGCCGCGGCCGCGCTACGGCACCTTTGCTCCAATTTTCACGCCCAACGGCATCGCCGCCTTCGGGCGCGACTTCGATTCCTCGCGGCAGGTCTGGAGCCAGCACGAGGGTTATCCCGGTGACGCGCGCTATCGCGATTTTTACCGCGACATCGGCTTCGATCTCGATTTTGACTACGTGAAACCGCATCTGCCCTCGCCGGAAAATCGCGGGTTCACCGGCATCAAATACTACCGCATCACCGGCGGCGCGGGGGACAAGGAGATTTATCAGCGCGACGCCGCGTTGCAAACCGCCGCCGGGCACGCCGGACATTTTCTCGACGAACGCGTGAATCAGGTCCGACGGCTGGCCGGACTTTTGGATCGCCCGCCGCTCATCGTCGCGCCTTACGACGCGGAATTGTTCGGCCACTGGTGGTATGAGGGGCCGGAGTTTCTGGATTACTTCGCCCGCAAGCTGTTTTACGACCAGAAAACCGTCGCGCTCATCACGCCGGGCGAATACCTGCACCGGCATCCAACCAATCAAATCGCCGCGCCCGGCGCGTCCAGCTGGGGCGAGGAAGGCTATTGGCGCGCGTGGCTGAACGAAAAAAACGAATGGATTTATCCGCACCTGCAAGTGGCGCAGGAACGCATGACCGGCCTCGCGCAACAGTTTCCGCAGGCAACCGGGTTGACGGCGCGGGCGTTGCGGCAGGCCGCGCGTGAACTGCTGCTGGCGCAGGCCAGCGACTGGCCGTTCATTCTGCGCGCGGGCACGAGTCCCGATTACGCGCGCCGCCGCGTGAAGGACCACCTGCTCCGCTTCATCGCGCTGCACGACCAGCTCACCGCCACGGGCGTGGACGAAAAATGGCTGCGCGAGGTCGAATCGCGCGACAACCTGTTCCCCGGCGTGGATTGGAATTACTGGAAGTAGCCGCGAAAAGTCACGGCAAATCGAGGCGCTGAATCATCGCGGAGAAAATTTAGTTTGCTTCGTCAGACCAGGCTGAAGAGCCTGTGTGAAAAACGCCGTCTTGTAGGAGACGGGGAAACTGTTCTCAATCTTAGTCAGAAACCACTGTTTTGCGGTGGAAAGCAAGCCTCCTTACGTCGGCTCCTATAGTTTTTCGCGCAGACGCTAAAGCTTGAACTCCAGTACAGCCTCGACGACGCGCTCGATGCTGATGCCGTTCAGGCAGCGGAAATCAATCGGGCATTCGCGCAGAAAGCACGGCGAACAGGGCACGTCGGATTTAAGCAGCCGGTGCCGCGCATCACCCGGCAGGCCCGGCCCGGTCAGTTCTGGCGATGTGCTGCCGAATGGGACGACAACCGGGGTGCCGAGCGCGGCGGCAACGTGCATCGGGCCGGAATCGTTGGTGAGCAGCACGCGGCAGAGTTTCAACAGCGCCATGAGTTCGCGCAAAGAGGTTTTGCCCGACAAGTCGTGAACCGTGAAGCTTGAAGCATGAAGCGCGGCGACAATCTGGCCCGTCAATGGAATGTCACCCTTGCCGCCGAAGATCAGCCACGCGCAGTTGGTGCGCTGTTGAACCTGTTGCGCAACGGCAATGAATTTGTCCACCGGCCAGCGTTTGGCGGGGCCGTATTCCGCGCCGGGATTCAAGCCGAAAATCGGCCGCTTGATTTCATCCATGCCAAATTTTTTCTTTGCAACTGCAATTTCTTCCGGTGCGACGAATAGCATCGGCGGCATCGGTTCAGGATTCGCGCCGAGTGCGGCGACGAGATGCAGATACTCGTGAATTTGGTGGGCGGAGGCATTTCCGATTTCCGATTTCCGATTTCCGATTTCGGAAACCGTACGCCTGATTAGCCGGTGAATTTCCGTTGGTGTGCGCTTTCGCATTTTCATGGCATCGGAGCGCGGAGTCACACGGGTGGTCAGAAACCAGTTGCGCCACGGGCGCGCATAGCCGATGTGTTGCGGAATTCCAGCCAGCCAGACTTCGAGCGCCGAGCGCGGGGAATTCGGCAGCACGAGCGCGAGTTCAAATTTGCCGGCCAGCAATTTTTTACCGACAGAAAACACGCTTTCGCCCGGCGTAAATGAAATCGTCTCGTTGACCGCCGGGTGATGCAGCCACAGGTCGCGCAGTTTTTCCGGCGTGAGCAACGTAATTTGCGCATCAGGAAATTTTTCTCGCAGACGCAGGAGCGCGGGCGTGGTCATCACCGCATCGCCCAGCCAGTTCGTTCCGCGGACCAATATTCTGCGAGGATGGAGGATGGAGGATGGAAGATGGCTGTTCATGGCGGTATTTCCATCTTCTATCCTCCACCTACCATCTTCGCTTTCTTTTCACCCGCCTTCCAGCGGCGATGGACCCAGAACCAGTTGGCCGGGTCGCGGCGGACGGCGGCTTCAAAGGCGCGATTCACGTCGCGCATGATGTCTTCCGCTGACCGCGGTTTGCCGTTTTCGAGGGTTGGAACCGGCTCGCCCAGTTCAATCCGCCACCTGGCCGGTCCGGTGCGGAAACAGAAGGCGCTGTAAAGTTCGCAACGGTAGCGCAACGCAAAAACCGCCGGGGCGAGCGTGGTGGAACAGTCATGGCCGAGAAACGGTCCGCGCAACCCTTTCGTACTCTGGTCGGCCAGCAGGCCGAGAATGATTCCCGTCCGGCTCATAGCGGTGCGCAACAGGGGGCCATCGCTGCGCCGCTCAAAATAAAGGCAGCCGGAACGCTCGCGCAATTGTTGCATGAGTTGGTTAAACATGGGCTGCTTCAACGCGCGATACGTCGTGGCGCACTGGTAGCCGGGCGAAAACTGGTGAAAGCGCGCATACAATTCAAAATTCCCAAAATGGCCGATGGCGACAACGATCCGCCGCGGCGGCTGCAGGCGTTCCACGTTGGCGAATTCGATGTGGGGCCGCAATTCATCAAAAGTCATCGCGGCGGTCTTGACGGCGCTGGCGAAGTTTTCGCCGATGCGCCGGAAATTTTCCCGGGCGAGAGCGTGGATTTCCTTCGGCGTTTTTTCACCGCCAAAGCACATCGCCAGGTTTTTCAATGCTACGCGCCGGTGCCGCACGTCGAGCCAGAAGGCCAGCCCACCGACTGCCCGGCCGAGGCGCGCGACGAGGGTGAGCGGTAGCGCTTGAATCAGCGCCACCAAAGCGCGGGCGGGCCAGTATATTATTGTGTCCATTTGTAGCGGAAACAGATTTTGCGGACGCAGTCCTGAAAGTCGTTGGCACCGCTGACGATTTGAATTTCGACACGCATGAAATAAATCGGCAGGTCGCGCCGGTCAATTTTGGGGAAACGCACGGCGTCTTTTTGGGTGGTGATAATGGTGTCGGCCTCGCGCTTTTTACCGCGGTTGATGACGTTGAGAATTTCCTGCTGAGTGAAGCGGTGATGATCGGCAAAGCGTTTGGAATAAACCAGTTCCGCACCGAGCTTCACGAGGCTGTGCTCGAAACTTTCCGGCTGTGCGATGCCGCTCAACGACGCGACTTTTTTGCCGGTGAGAAAATTGAGTTCTTTGCGCTCGCCGGTAAACACGTCTTCGAGGTAAAGCGGATGATGCACGCATTCAATGATGGCGGCTTCGGAATTGAGTTCGGCAATGCGCCGGCGAAGTTCGGCGGTCTGGCCGTCGCTTTTGGTGATGAAAATCGTCTGCGCGCGGGCCAGGTGCGACGGCGGCTCGCGCAACGTGCCGCGCGGCAGCAAATGTTCATTGCCGAACGGCTGCTGGCGATCAATCAGCACCACATCGTGCCGCCGCCCGCGCAAATCCCAATACTGGAAACCGTCGTCGAGCAGGAGCGTGTCACAGCCGAATTTTTCAATGGCATAACGCCCGCTCTTCACGCGGTTCTTGTCCACAAGGACGACGACATCCTTCAAGTTCGACGCCAGCATGTAGGGTTCGTCGCCGGCCATTTCCGAATCGAGCAGCAGCGATTTGCCGTCGGAAACCACGCGCGGCGGGGTCTGGTCTTCGCGCAGTAAAATCTTGTTGAGCAGCCAATGGTGAAACAGCGGCGGTTTGGAACGATACCCGCGCGAAAGAATGGCGACGTTGCGTCCGGCATCGCGCAATTCGCGGGCGAATTTTTCCACGACCGGTGTTTTGCCCGTGCCGCCAACCGTCAGGTTGCCGATGGCGATGACCTGGACGCCCAGCGTCTTGTCGCGAAAGATGCGCACGTTGTAAAGCCAGCGTCGCATTTTGACAGCGACCTGGAAAATCTTCGAACTGCCAAACAAAACCGCCCGCATCAACACCGCCTTGGTGTCGTGGCGCTCGCCGAAGATGACTTCGAGGGCAAAGGTTTCAAGGCTTTCCGCCCAGACCCGGAATTGTTCGCGCATGTCCCGTCAATGTGCCAAGTCGGCAGGCTTGCAGCAAGGCGAAGGAAGTGAATCGTCGAAAGTCAGGCCGCAATGGGTCGGGATCGAAAGGTCATTGTCCTCGTCCTCGATCTGTAGGTCTCGATTACGAGGACGAGAACGGCGACGAGGAGGAAAAGAGAATTTCAAAAACCCATCCGTGCGATTTCGGTTTGCAATGCCGCTTGAAATTGCTGAACGTCGGCGGCGGTCGGCTTGTAACCCTGCTGTTTGGGCACGACCCCCAGCCGCCCGGTTTGATCCAAGTACCACTCGGCTTGCTGACCGTCGCTGAAGGTGACCTTGCCGCTGACAATCGCGCCGGGCCGCGCCAGTTGATCTACCGTCACGGACACGCCACCGGTCGCGCCAGCCAGTGCGGCGGATGGCGGAGCACTTTTCGTTTCGGCGGGTTTTGCCGCCTCGGCAACCGGCGCGACAACTTTGGGCGGTTCCGGATCTTTCGGCGTCAATTTCAAATCGTCCACCAGAAAACGCACTTCCATGTAAGTGAGCTTGAGGTTGAACTCCGACATGAGCCGGGTTTGAATTTCGGAAAGTTTTGCGCCGTTCGCAATCCAGGCGGCAACTTTCTGGCGTTGTGCTTCGTCCAAATTCATAAGTTGTCCGCGGTTACGCGGCCTTTGTGATCCAATCGTAGCCCTTTGCTTCAAGTTCGAGCGCGAGTTGTTTGTCGCCAGACTTCACAATGCGGCCATCGTAAAGCACGTGGACAAAATCGGGAACGATGAAATTCAACAGCCGCTGATAATGCGTGATGACCATCTGCGCGCTGTCTGGCCGCTTGAGCTTGTTGACGCCGCTGGCGACAATCCGCAGCGCGTCAATGTCGAGGCCGGAATCGGTTTCGTCGAGGATGGCAAGCCGGGGTTCGAGCACGGCCATCTGGAAAATCTCGTTGCGCTTCTTTTCGCCGCCGGAAAAACCCTCGTTCACCGAGCGCTTGAGCAGGTCCTCGTTCAATTCCAGCAGTTTGATTTTATCTTTGACCAGGCTGAGAAATTCCATCGCGTCCAATTCCGACTGGCCCTTGGATTTGCGGACTTCGTTCAGCGCGGCCTTGAGAAAATAGGTGCTGTTAACGCCGGGGATTTCAACCGGATACTGGAACGCCAGAAAAACGCCTTCGCGGGCGCGCTCCTCGGGATTGAGATCGAGCAGATCCTTGCCGTCGAAAATCACTTCGCCGCCGCTCACCTCGTAACCGGCGCGGCCGGCCAGGACGGCGGCCAGCGTGCTCTTGCCGCTGCCGTTGGGCCCCATGATGGCGTGGACTTCGCCGGCCGAAATCGTCAGGCTGATGCCCTTGAGGATTTGTTTGCCCTCAACGCCCGCGCTGAGGTTTTTGATTTCAAGTATCGGTTTGCTCATTTTCTAAAACATTATTTCACCACGGATGGACACGGATAAACACGGATTAAAACATTACAGGACAATACGCTCAAATTCCAGCCGGGCATTTTTGAAATTCAAAATCAGGCCGACCCGCAACTTTGTGATGCGGAGGTAATTCAGCATTTGACCGCGCTCATGGTCAGTTATGCGATCAATGACCTTCGTATCCACAATCACCGAACCAAAGGCAATAAGATCGGGAACAAACTCGCCGACTTCCACACCACGAAAGTGAACTGGAAATCTTCGCTGCTGGTCAAACACAATGTTGTTCAGCTTGAACAGAACCGTCAGCGAGTTCTCGTAAATTTTCTCGTTCAACCCATGGCCAACCTCATTCAAAACTTCAAAGGCAAAACCAATAATCTTTTCCGTCTCGGCCTTCAAAAGAAGTTTTGATTCGCCGCCACGACGCAAATCTGGTTTTTCATCCGTGTCCATCCGTGTTTATCCGTGGTTAAGACTATCCCACACTGCCTTCCAAACTCACGCCTAAAAGTTTTTGCGCTTCCACGGCGAATTCCATCGGCAGCTCCTTGAACACTTCCTTGCAGAAGCCGTTCACGATCATGTTCACGGCGTCCTGCGTCGCCAGCCCGCGCTGGTTGCAGTAAAATATCTGGTCCTCGCCAATCTTCGACGTCGAGGCCTCGTGTTCCACCCGCGCGGAGGAATTTTTTGCTTCAATGTAGGGAAACGTGTGCGCACCGCACTTGTTGCCGATGAGCAGCGAGTCGCACTGCGAAAAATTGCGCGCGTTCACGGCGCTCTTCTGGATTTTGACCAGGCCGCGGTAGCTGTTCTGGCCGTGTCCGGCGGAAATGCCCTTCGACACAATCGTGCTCCGCGTGTTTTTGCCGATGTGGACCATCTTCGTGCCGGTGTCGGCCTGCTGATAATTGTTCGTCACGGCGACGGAATAAAATTCGCCGACCGCGTTGTCGCCCTGCAGAATGCAGCTCGGATATTTCCAGGTGATGGCCGAGCCGGTCTCCACCTGCGTCCAGGAAATCTTCGAGTTCTTCCCCTTGCACAGGCCGCGCTTGGTCACAAAATTGTAAATGCCGCCCTTGCCGTTTTCATCGCCGGGATACCAGTTCTGCACGGTCGAGTATTTGATTTCTGCGTTGTCGAGCGCGATGAGCTCGACGACCGCCGCGTGCAACTGGTTTTCATCGCGCATCGGCGCGGTGCAGCCTTCGAGATAACTGACGTGTGCGCCTTCGTCGGCCACGATGAGCGTGCGCTCGAACTGGCCGGTGTTGGCCGCGTTGATGCGGAAATACGTCGAAAGCTCCATCGGGCAGCGCACACCTTTCGGGATGTAACAAAACGAACCGTCGGTGAAGACGGCGGAGTTGAGCGTGGCAAAAAAATTGTCCGTGTAGGGCACCACCATGCCGAGATATTTCCGGACTAGATCAGGATGTTCCTGCACCGCCTCGCTGAACGAGCAGAAGATGACGCCTTTCTCAGCGAGCTGCTTTTTAAACGTGGTGCCGACCGACACGCTGTCAAACACCGCGTCCACGGCCACGCCGGCGAGCCGCCCGCGTTCGCGCAGGGGGATGCCGAGCTTCTCGTAAGTCTCCAGCAATTTCGGGTCAACGTCCTCGAGGCTTTTCGGGCCGTCTCCCTTTTTCCCGGGCGCGGAATAATAAACGATGTCCTGATAATTGATTTTTTCGTGATGCACTTTCGGCCAGGCCGGCTCCTGCATCGTTTGCCAGTGGCGAAACGCCTTGAGCCGCCAGTCCGTCAGCCAGGCCGGCTCATTTTTACGGCGCGAAATCAGCCGGATGGTGCCCTCGCTCAACCCCGGCGGCGCGGAATCGGTCTCCACGTCGGTGTAAAAACCGTATTTATAATCCTGTTTGACCAGGCTCTCGATGGTTTCCGTGGCGGTGCTCATTTTTACTAACTGTTAAATCGTTAAACGGTTAAACCGTTCAACCGTCATTTCTTTTTGGCGCAATCGGCGCAGAGGCCGTGAACGGCGATTTCGTAGTGATCAATCTTAAAGCCTTTTGGCCGGGGAACAACTGTCGAATTGCCCGTCAGCGCCACGTCGAACACCGTGCCGCACTCGTCGCAGTAGTAATGGCAATGCTCCTCCATGTTCGGGCAAAAGCGCGTCGCGCCGCGTTCGAGCTGGACTTGGCGCACGAGCCCGCACTGCACCAGCGCGTCGAGGCAGTTATAAACCGTGGCCATCGAGATGTCCGGCATGGCCTGCTTGGCGCGGATGAAAACCTCCTCGGCGGTCGGATGATCGCGTTTCTGGATGAGCACGTCATAGACCTGCTGCCGCTGCGGCGTGAGCCGCAAACCGCCCGTGGTCAGGCGCTCGTTCAGATCGCCGTTCAATTTTTTCTTCTCGACCAGACTCATCTCACCGGCACACTAGACCCGCCTCAAGCGCCTGTCAATACTTAGAATAAGTCCAAATTTAGGCCATGCAAATGAGATCACAACGCTGGCTGCGCATCATCCCGGTCGCGCTCATCATGTACACGATTTCGTATGTGGACCGCACGAACGTGGCGCTGGCGTTGGACCCCAAAATTTCGTCCATGATGAAGGACCTGCTCATGGACGACCGGTTGAAGGGCCAGGCCGCCGGTATTTTCTTTCTCGGCTATGTGCTGTTGCAGATTCCCGGCGGCTACCTGGCCGGCCGCTGGAGTCCGAAGAAATTAATTTCCCTTTTCCTGGTGTTCTGGGGCGTTTGCGCGGTCGGCTGCGGTTTGGTTTCCAGTTTCCGGGAATTTGCCGTGATGCGCTTTCTGCTCGGCGTGACGGAAAGCGGCGTGTATCCGACGATGCTGGTGCTGCTGGCAAACTGGTTCCCGCGCTCGGAACGCGCCCGCGCAAATGCCTACTGGAACCTGTGCCAGCCGCTGGCAGTCGCCGCGTCCGCGCCGGTCTCAGGCTGGCTGCTGGGCGCTTGGGGCTGGCAGACGATGCTTATGGCGGAGGGCGCCCTGCCGTTCCTCTGGCTGCCGGTCTGGCTTTATTTCATAAAAGACCATCCGCGCGAGGCGAAGTGGATTTCGGCCGGGGAAAAGGATTTTCTCGAAGCCACGCTGCAACGCGAAGCCCGGGAACTGGAGCCGGAAAAAAAGATTTCCATTGGGCGCGCCTTCCTGCAACCGGTGGTTTGCGTCATGCTGGGGGTTTGTTTCCTTTACAATTTTGCATCCTACGGCTGCAACACGTTCCTCACGGAAGGGATCCGGGGTGGCGGCCACAATTTCACCGGCCTGGAAACCGGCCTGCTCTTCTCCGTTCCTTACGTGGTCACCGCCGTCGTCATGGTGCTCCTCTCGCGGCACTCCGATAAAACCGGTGAGCGCCGCGGTCACGCCGCCTTCATTTATGCCGTGAGCGGCGCATCCCTTATCGCGAGCGTTTTGCTCAAGGAACATTCCTTCTGGCTTTCGTACGCGTTCCTATGCCTGGCCATTCCGGGGCCGTTTTCGGGACTGGCTCCGTTCTTTGCCATTCCCACGGAAACGTTGCCGCGCGCAACCGCCGGCGCGGTCATCGGCTTGGTGAACGCATTTGGCAACGTCGGTGGTTATTATGGCCCGACCATCGTCGGGATATTGAAGAGCCGGACCCATGGCATCACCGTTCCGTTCGGGGTTTTGGGCGGCGCGCTGCTCGCGGCGGCGGCACTTTGCTTTCTGCTGCCCAAATCCAAGCGTATTGAGCCGTCTTGAAACCCGGGCGCGGGTTACTTCTGATAAACGTTTACGCGGGCGGGCGGGAGATTCAGCCAGACGATCTTGGAGGCCAGCCGCTGGAAGCGCGTGGCGCTTTTGTGGTGACCGTTGCCGAGATGATAGCTGTATTGAACCCATTTGCCGCCATAGTCCAAAATCGCGCGGATTTTTTCGGCGAGCACATCGGCCTTGTCTGGCGGGAAATTCAAGAGCGGCAGGCTGGATATGACCGCGCCGACGCTTTCAATCGTTTCGGCGTGTTCCCGCAGCAAAACATCCAGATGCCACGCGTCACCGGTAATGATGTGGGCACGGGGAAAGCGGCGGCGGAGCAGGTTCGCCAGCTTGGGATTATTTTCAATGGCCACGAGTCGATCCTCGCGCAGGCCGCGCTGAATGAGCGCCTGGGTGACCGCCCCGGTGCCGGGGCCGAGCTCGAGCACATAACTTTCCGGGTCGGACGGCAGCCAGCGCGCCATGGCGGCGGCGAGTTTGGGCGAACTCGGCGCGACCGCGCCCGTCCGTTGCGGATGGGCGAGCCATTCGCGCAGGAACAGGGTCGAATCGTTCAACGTCGCAATCAGTCGTTTGGCCATGATGCTTGATTTTTCAGCACAACTCCAATTTTAGAGTAATAGAATAGTTCACTTGCGCGAGTGCAGCCACAGAAAATTTCATTTAAATTCAATGGTCCTGTTTCGCCGGTTTCGATGGCGCGATGGATTCGTCGAGCCTTTTGCGCACGGCATCGCGCCGGGTTGACCAGTCATTCCAGCTTTGTTCCCACGCTTGGCCGGTGAGATTCGTTTGGGCGGACGGCCAGAGCGCATCCAGAGTTTTCAATTCGTTTTTCGCCCCGGTGCGGTCATTCCACTGGAGTCGCGATTCCACCAGGTCCAAATGGTTTTCCGGGTAATCGGGCGCCAGTTGGACGGCCTGTTCCAGCCATTCGCGCGCCTTGTGCCGGCTGCCGATGCTCGTCGGCCAGACGGGTGCGTCGCGATACAACAAGCCGAGGCAGCGGGCCGGACCGGCGAAATCGAAATGTGCGTCCAGGTTGTCGGCAGTCTTGAATTCGATCTCCATCTGTTTGACGAGTTTCAATGCACCCAGGATTTCCGTGCGGGCAAGCTGGCCGAGATTCATGCCCAGATAATAGTGTCCCGGCGCGGATTTGGGCTGCTGCGCAAGCATTTGCCTGCAAGCGGCGATGCCCTGGATGACCAGGGTGGCGCGTTCGGTGTCGTTGGTGGCGAAGTCGGCGAAATCAAAACACGCGCGGGCGAATTGCCACGCGACGGACGGCTCGTTGGTCTGCGATTGGAATAGCGCTTGTGCCCGATGGAATTCCGCACTGGCGCGCTGGGCGAAAACCGGATTGTTTGAATCGTCGGCGGAAACAATTCCGGCGGTGGCGGAAAGAAAAATCGCGGCGGCCAGCCAGCCTCGGGTTGCGCGCCGGGTCTTAGGATTAAGAATTGCCATCTTTGGAATTAAAAGTTGCCATCCCACCGGACTGATTTATACTGGGCAAGTGAGATTAAAGTGGAATTTGCCATGGCTGGCAATGCTGGTGTTTTTGACGCTGGCCAGTGCCGGCTGTTCCGGCATCAATACCGGAGCGTCGGTTTCGCCCGCCTCGTTTTTTCTGCCGGGGCTGATGAAAACCGATCCCCCGGCGGCAACCAACGCGCCGGTGGCCATGTCCGCTCCATTCCAACAACTCGCCCAAGCCTGGTAATTCTATGCGATTTCCATTTGCGCTGACGAAGAAAATCGCCAGCCACATCATTAAACACAAACTGCGCAAGACGCCGAAGTTTGCCATGGTGCTGCAACTCGAACCGTTGCACACATGCAATCTCACCTGCACTGGCTGCGGTCGCATCCGCGAATATTCCACGTCGCTCAAGGACATGGTGCCGCTGGAAAAATGTCTCGCGGTGGCGACGGAATGCGACGCGCCGATGGTCAGCATTTGCGGCGGCGAACCGCTGATTTATCCCAAGATCGAGGAACTCGTCGCCGGCCTGCTCCAGCAAAACCGCGTCATTTACATCTGCACGAACGCCATGTTCATGCGGAAGAAAATGCGGGATTACCTCGCCGCGATTTACTCGCCGGCCATCGAGCCGATGCTGAAAAAGCTGCTGGATCAGAAATTGATTTCCGATAAGGACGCCGAAACGATCCGCAAGTCCGACGCAGCAGCGCGGAACAAAGTGGTCATTCGACCGACGAAATGGATGTATTGGAACGTCCACGTGGACGGACTGGAATTCACGCACGACCTCATCGTCGAGCGCGAAGGCGTGTTCACGGAATGCATCGAGGCCATCAAAATGGCAAAGATTCTTGGCTACCAGGTCGCGACAAACACGACCGTTTACAAGGAGACCGACGTGGCGGAAATCGAGGATATGTTCAAGTTCCTCAGTTCGCTTGAGGTGGACGGCCACACGATTTCGCCCGGCTACGAATACGACGCGGCGAAGAAGGACATGGTCACGCGGCTCGGCAAGCAGCCTGAGAATTTTTTCCTCACGCGCCGGATGACGCGGCAGAAGTTCGCGAAGATTCTCGATTGGGGCAAGGCGTTCACAATTTTCGGCACGGTGCCGTACCAGGAATTTCTCGCCGGCAAACGCGAGCTGACCTGCACCGCGTGGGCCATTCCCACCTACAACATCAAGGGATGGAAGGCGCCGTGCTACCTGATGACCGACGGCCATTACGACGGCTACCAGGAAATGCTCGCGAAGGTGCAATGGGACAAATACGGTGTGGTGAACAGCGTTGCCCGCGACCCGCGTTGCGAAAACTGCATGGTCCACTGCGGCTACGATCCCAGCGGTGCGCTCGGCACGAATTACCAGCCCGGCGACAACTGGAAAAACATCAAATACAACTTCGGGGCGAAGCCCAAGCCGTATCCGGCCAGCGCCGAACTGGAAAAACGCGCTTACAACGGTGTCACCATCGGCAAAGGCCACCTCAACGAGGCAAAAGCCGCCATCAATTCACCCGCTGCCGGCGCGCGCGGCGCGTTCTCGCATAATGACGATGATCATGGCCAGAACGTAAACGGCCATGAAACGCACATCGGCAGTCACTGCGGCACGGGCGATACGTCCGAGCGCGATGATTTGCTGGCCAAGATCAAGGATGCGAAGAAAATCGAAGCGCAGCCGGAATAAATTTTTAAATTCAAATGAGCAAGACACTTTATCTTTCACCGCCGAGCTTTGACGGTTTTGATGGCGGCGCCGGTGCGCGCTATCAGACCGTGCGCGAAGTCACCAGCTACTGGTATCCGACGTGGCTGGCGCAACCGGCCGCGCTCACGCCGGGTTCCAAGCTGCTCGACTGCCCGCCGCACAACATCGGCAAGGACGAATGCCTCCGGGTGGCCAAGGACTTCGACCACGTCATCATCCACACCAGCACGCCTTCGTTGAAGAATGATTGCCGGGTGGCCGAGGCCATCAAACAGCAAAAGCCGGACACGAAAATCGGTTTTGTCGGGCCGCACGCCGCCGTGTTGCCGGCGGAAACCCTCAAGGCTTCCCCGGCCATTGACTGGGTGGCCCGCAAGGAATTTGATTATACTTGCAAGGAAGTCGCCGAAGATCGAGATCTCGCGACCGTTGCCGGGCTTTCCTACAAGGACAAGGATGGCAAAATCAAACACAACCCCGAGCGCGGGATGATTGAGAACCTCGATACGCTCCCGTGGATGGCGGACATTTATCGCCGCGACGTTGACGTGCAGAAGTATTACAACGGCTATCTCAATCATCCGTACATGAGCCTGTACACCGGGCGCGGTTGTCCGGCGCAATGCACCTTCTGCCTCTGGCCCCAGACCATCGGCGGGCACAAGTACCGCGTCCGCTCCGCGCAAAATGTCGCCGACGAAATGGCCTATCTCAAAAAACTGTTCCCCGAGGTCAAGGAATACTTTTTCGACGACGATACCTTTACGGCCAACCTGCCGCGCGCGCGGGACATTGCCAAAAAAATTTCACCGCTCGGCCTCACCTGGTCGTGCAACAGCCGCGCCAACCTCGATTACGACAACATCAAGCTGCTTAAGGACAATGGCCTGCGCCTCTTTCTCGTCGGCTACGAAAGCGGCAACGATGAAATTCTCAAGAATATCAAAAAGGGTGTGACGACGGATGAAATGCGCCGTTTTACCAAGGCCTGTAATCAGGCGGGCGTGATCATTCACGGCACGTTTATTCTCGGCCTGCCGGTGGAAACGAAGGAAACCATCCAGCAAACGATTGACTTCGCAAAGGAGCTCGACGTGTTCAGCATCCAGGTCAGCCTCGCCGCGCCGTATCCCGGCACGGAACTTTACGAGCAGGCCCGGCTCAACGGCTGGTTCGCAAAGAAGGAGAAGACCGATCTCCTGGGCGGGGAAGGCTACCAGAGCAGCACCATCGAATATCCCGGACTGAGCAAGGAAAAGATTTTTGAGGAGGTGGACCGCTTCTATCGCACCTACTACTTCCGGCCGAAGCCGATCCTGCGCATCGTCAAGACCATGCTGGAAGACAAGGACGTCTTCGTCCGCCGCTGCCGCGAAGGCTTTGAATTTTTCAAGGGCCTGCGCCAGCGGAAGGTTGTCGCGGCTGCCGCCCAAGCTGCCGCCTGATGGTGCGAGCAACGCTCACGAACCGGAGCGCGGACACCCGCGTTCCAGTTTATTTGGGCAACCCGAACTCAAGCTGTGTCTGGTGTTGTGGGGACGGCGGTTTTGTTGTTTTTTCGAGCGAAACAGATTTGATTCTTCCCACCGAATTCTGCATTCTGCCTTGGTTGTGAGCATTCCCGAACATCGCAAGGTGATTGACCGGTTGGACGAGCAGATTGTGCGGTTGCTCAACGAACGAACACGTCACGGGCTGGTCATCGGCGATATCAAGCTCAAGGCTGGCGAGGAGATTTACGCGCCGCACCGCGAACGCGCCGTTCTCGATCGCATCTGCCGGCTCAACCAGGGACCGATGACCGACGAGCAGTTGTGCGCGATTTACCGCGAGATCATGTCCAGCGCACTGGCGTTGGAGAAGACAATGACCATCGCCTACCTCGGCCCGGAGGCCACGTTCACGCATCAGGCCGCCATCCGCCGGTTCGGCTCCAGCCTGCATTACGCCTCGCAAAAAACCATTGCCGACGTGTTTGCGGAGGTCAGCAAGACCCGTGCGGACTACGGCGTTGTGCCGGTCGAAAACACCACCGAGGGCGTGGTCACGCACACGCTCGACATGTTCGTGGACAGCGACCTGAAGATCGTTTCGCAAATTGTTTTGCCGATTCAATATTGTCTGGCCGCCAACTGCAAACGGGAGAGCATCCGGCGACTTTATGCGCATCCCCAGGCCCTCGCGCAGTGCCGGTCGTGGGTGCAAAAAAACCTGTCGCACGCCGAGATCATCGAAACCTCCTCCAACGCGCGGTCGGCAGAACTGGCGGCGCATCCACAAGGCAAAACCCCGGGGCGACGGGAGAAGGTGGCCGCCATTACCGGCCTGCTCGCCGCGGAAAAATACAACCTGGGCGTGCTCGAACAGGACATTCAGGACAACGCGGCCAACGCCACGCGCTTCCTGGTGCTCGGCCGCCAGTGCAGTCCGCCCACCGGCAACGACCGCACCAGCCTGCTGGTCAGTGTGGCCGACAAGGCCGGCGCATTGCACGAGGCCATTGCCGCATTCCGCCGCCACAAAATCAACATGACGAAGATTGAATCGCGCCCGAGCAAGCGGAAGGCGTGGGAATACTTTTTCTTCATTGATTGCGACGGCCACGTGCAGGACCGCAAGGTCGTCAAAGCCATCCACCTTCTGGGCGAACACTGCAATTTTGTCAAGGTCCTCGGTTCCTATCCGAACGCGGAGTGATTTTGCCTGGCTGCTGAACGTTGCCGTTCTTTACGGCCCGACTTTGCTGGTTATATTGGCTCTGCATTCGGCATCGAGCCATGACTCACGGCCAGTAATCCTCCGAGGGCTTGAGTGCTCACACAAACACGATTTTGGTCGTGGTGGCCTTTTCATCCCACCCGCGCGTCGGTTCGGCGGTGACCGACGAGATGTCCTTTATCGAAATCTGCCGGCCCAGCGTCCGCGGCGATTTCACGTCCACTTCCGCCGGGTCGCAGGTCTGCTGGTTCACTTTCTGGTGCGGCGCGGGCTTGTAGCGGACGTACAGTAGCTTCGGCGTGTCGGGCGCGAAAAACAGGATGCGCGATTTTTCCTGGATGCAACAATACGCCTTGTCCAAAATCGTCCCGCCAAACGTGAATCGCTTGAGATAACTGGCGTCCCGGTTCGTGTAGGCGCAGGTGAACACACGCGCGCGCTCGGGCAGGCCGCAGAAAAACAGTTCCGGCCCCACGAACAATTTCTCCGGCAATTCGGTGACCTTGTAAGTGCCGTCCTTGAACACAAGCAGTACCTTGTCGAACTTCGTGCATTCGAGCTTGAACTCGTCGCCGTTCACCTTGTAGCCGACGTAGCCGCTTTCGCGGTCGTAGGCCACCTTGAACGCCTTGAACGCCACCGCCTTCACGTCCACCTCCTCGTGCCGGGCGGACTTGGTGGTAAGGCGCGGATACAGCGGGCCGTACTTTTCCAGCAACGCCTCAAGATGACTGATGACGTACTTCGTTAGGTTTTTGAGATTTTTGCGGGTCTCGGCAAGTTCCGCCTTCACCTTTTCCATCTCCTCACGGTGCTGGTTGATGTCAAACAGCGAAATGCGCCGGATGCGGACCTGCAACAGCCGTTCCACGTCCGGGTCGGTGAGGTCACACACGAGTTGCCGCTTGAAGGGCTTGAAGCCTTCGGTTACGGCCGCCATCACCGTCTCATTCGTCTTGCACTTCTCAATCAGCTTGTAGATGCGCTCCTCGATAAAGATGCGTTCCAGCGTGCGGTAATGCAGCTCGTTCTGGAGCTGTCGTTCACGCAACTCCAGCTCGCGCTTCAGGATGGCCACCAACTGCTCGGTGTTCTCGCGCAGGATTTCGGACACCGTCAGTTCCACCGGACGATTGTCCTTGATGACCACGATGCGGCTGGCGATGGTGGTTTCGCAATCGGTGAACGCATACAGCGCGTCCACCAGCTTCTCCGCATCCACGCCGGCCGGGCACTTGATTTCAATCTCGACGTTCTCGGACGTGAAATCGTTGATGGATTTGACCTTCAGCTTGCCCTTTTGCGCGGCGTCCTCGATGGACGCAATCAGCGAATCGGTCGTGGTCGTGGGCGGAATCTCCTTGATGGTGATCGTGGACTCGTCCTTGACCTTGATCTTGGCGCGGACCTTCACGCTGCCCTTGCCGTCCGAGTAATCGCGCGCATCCATCAGGCCACCGGTGGCAAAATCCGGCAGGCACTTGAACGGCTGTTTCTTGAGGATGGCGATTTGTGCTTCGAGCAGCTCGGGGAAATTATGCGGTAGGATGCGCGCGGCCAGGCCGACGGCGATGCCCTCCGTGCCAAGCATGAGTGTCACCGGCAGTTTGGCCGGCAACGCGACCGGTTCCTTGTTGCGACCGTCGTAGCTCGGCACGAAATTGGTGATTTCGTCGTTGAACAGTTCCGTTCGCGCGAGTTCCGTAAGTCGGCACTCGATGTAACGCGGCGCGGCGGCGGGGTCGCCGGTGAAAATGTTGCCGAAATTGCCCTGGCCTTCGATGAGGTAACGTTTGTTCGCCAGCACCACGAGCGCGTCGCCGATGGAGGCATCGCCGTGCGGATGATACTGCATCGTGTGGCCAACTACGTTGGCGACCTTGATGAACCGCCCATCGTCCTTTTCGTGCAACGCCCAGAGAATGCGCCGCTGCACGGGCTTCAGGCCGTCGGCGAGATTCGGAATGGCGCGGTCGCGGATGACGTAGCTGGCGTATTCGAGAAAGCCCCGGTCCACCCGGTGATGCAAACCGCCGCTGGATTTTTTGGGGTCAAAAGGTATTTGCGCCATGGCGGCGGGCACGTCCTCGGCGAGCACGTGCGTCGCCCCGTTGCCGTTGGCGGCAGCGGATTTCTTCTCCCTAGGCGTGGGCAACGCGCCTTCGATGGGCAATTCCGGCTGGTCCGACTCTTTTTTGCGTTTGGCTGACATGATTTAAATCTTTGTTGGTAGGGCCGCGTTGCTGCGCGGCCGAATTTTTGGGACGAGCAGCAGCTCGTCCCTACCGTGTTACTCTTCCACCGGCACGACAAGACTGTCCATGATGTAGTCCTTGCGTTCGGGCGTGTTCTTGCCCATGTAGAAATTGAAGATGGGCGCAGCTTCCATTTTCGGCGCGTATTCCACCTGGCTCAATCGCATTTCCTTGCCGATGAACTGCGCGAATTCCTTCGGGCTGATTTCGCCGAGGCCTTTGAAACGGGTGATTTCCGGCTTGCCCCCGAGTTCCTTGATCGCCGTATCCCGCTCGGTTTCGCTGTAGCAGTAAATGGTCTTTTCCTTGTTGCGGACGCGGAACAGCGGCGTTTCCAGCACAAAAATGCGGCCGTCGTGAACGAGTTGTTCGAAGAACCGGAAAAAGTACGTGATCATCAGGTTGCGGATGTGCATGCCGTCCACGTCCGCGTCGGTGGCGAGGATGACCTTCTCGTAGCGCAGGCCTTCGGTGTTGTCCTCGACGTTGAGCGACTGCATGAGGTTATACATCTCGTCGTTCTTGTACATGATGTCGCGCTTGAGGTCCCAGACGTTGAGCGGCTTGCCCTTGAGGACGAACACGGCCTGGTTGTTCACGTCGCGGCAGCTCGTGATGGAGCCGGCGGCGGACTGGCCCTCGCAGATGAACACCATCGTGCCGCGGCCCTTCTCGCGCTTCGCGTCGAAGTGGTTCTTGCAATCCTTGAGCTGCGGGATGCGGAGCGTAATGGACTTGGCGCGTTCGCGCGCGAGCTTCTTGACCGCCTGCAACTCCTTCCGCAATTGCTCCGTGTCCGCCACCTTCTCGATGATTTTGTCAGCGATGGCCTTGTTGCGCTGGAAAAAATGCAGCAGTTCCTCGCGCACCTTGTTGACGAGGTCGGTGCGGATCTCCGTGTTGCCGAGCTTGTTCTTGGTCTGCGATTCAAACACCGGGTCCTGCAGCCGGATGGACACCGCGCCGACCATGCATTCGCGCACGTCGTCGCCCTCGTACTTGCCGTTGCAGTGCTCGTTGACCGCCTTGAGCAAGCCTTCGCGGAACGCGCTCAAGTGCGTGCCGCCGTCGCTGGTGTACTGGCCGTTGACAAATGAATAAAAGGTCTCGCCATAACGGCTGTTGCTGTGCGTAAAGCAGAACTCGAGTGTTTTGCTGGCGTAATGCAACGGCGGATAAATCGGCTCGCTGCCGTTGGCGTCCAGGTCCTCCATCACCAGGTCCATCAGGCCGTTGCGCGATTGGAACGCTTTGCCGTTGTAAATCAACTTCAGCCCCGTGTTGAGGTAGCTGTAATGGCGCAACCGGCGTTCGACGTGCTCGTCGCGAAACTGGGTTTCCCTGAAAATCTCCGGGTCGGGCTCAAACTCGATGAAGGTGCCGTCCGGTTCCTTGGTTTTGCCTAAATTTTCCTTCTTGAGCTTGCCCACCTTGAACGCGGCCTCGGCAAACTGCCCGTCGCGATGGCTGCGCACCAGGAAGGTTTTTGACAGGGCGTTGACTGCCTTGGTGCCGACGCCGTTGAGGCCGACGCTGAACTGGAAAACGTCGTCGTTGTATTTCGCGCCGGTGTTGATCTTGGAAACGCAGTCCACGACCTTGCCGAGCGGGATGCCGCGGCCGAAATCGCGCACGCTGACGTGCGTGCCCTCGATCTTGATCTCGACCTCCTTGCCGTGGCCCATAATGAATTCGTCAATCGCGTTGTCCACGACCTCCTTGAGCAGGATGTAACAGCCGTCATCGGGATTGTTGCCGTTGCCGATGCGCCCGATGTACATGCCCGTGCGCAGCCGGATGTGCTCCAGCGAGGACAACGTCTTGATCTTGCTCTCGTCGTAATTGTGTTTTGCGTTTTCAGCCATACAAATTGGTGGTGAGAAAATGAATCAAAGCGGTGCGATTGAAAATACAAATTCATCTGCGGAACCTTTTCCAATCCGAACTGATTGGTGTAGCGTCGAGCCTGTGGCTCGAAAAAATCGGCGCACAGCGCCGACACTACAACCCCAAGCCGGGAAATCTGGCCAGGCGCGCCCCGGTGGAGTAGGCTTGGCTCTTTCGCATGAACAAACGCGCGCTCATCAGGAAGATCATTGCCCGGCTGACGAACGAACTGGCGGTTTATTTCCGGGCGGCCCAGGCCTCGCGCGCGGAAGCCACGCATGAGCAGAGCAAGGCCGAGAACAAATACGACACCCGCGGCCTCGAAGCCTCCTACCTGGCCCGGGGACAATCCAAGCAGGCGGCGGAAATTCAAAACGCCATTGCCGCGTTCGAAAAGCTGGACGCCCGCAAATTCGGACCGGGCGAACCCATTGATGTCGGGGCCTTCGTGGAACTGGTATTTGACGGGGAAACGATGGCTTACTTCATCGGCCCCCGGGCGGGAGGTACGGAGGTGTTGCATGAAAAGCGGGAAGTGTTGGTGATCACGCCGCAATCGCCGCTGGGAGAACAGCTCCTGGGCAAAAAGCAGGGCGATGTCCTGAAATTAAAACTTGCTGACGCGCAAAACCAATACCGGGTGACGGTGGTTGTTTAACAGCCTGTTAAATAGAAGGAGCCGACGTAAGGAGGCTTCGATCCAATGCCAATGGCGGAAGGAATTTGAGTCTCGTCACCTCGTCTCCTACCAAGCATCAACTGATGGCACTGCGAAGGACATCAAACATTTTTTTGCCGGCGTCGGGGTTCAACGGCTCTTTATCCTTGGCGTCGGCGTCTTCCACCAGTTCGGGCGGCAATTCCTTGAGGAAGCGCGACGGGTGGCAGGGCATCAACTGGCCGTAGCGCATCCGGCCCGCGCAATGGCTGAGGGTGAGCGATTGCATCGCGCGCGTCACCGCCACGTAAAACAGCCGCCGTTCCTCGTCGAGCGTGCCTTCCGCCGCCGACCGCGCGTGCGGCATCAGGCCTTCCTCCAAGCCCACGATATAGACGCGCGGAAATTCCAGCCCCTTGCAACTGTGCACGGTGATGAGCGTCACGGCGTCGCCGGTTTCCTTTTCCTCCTCGATCTCGCTGTCGAGGGTGATGTCCTCGAGAAAGGATTGCAGCCGGTCGGACGCCGGGTCGCCGGGTCGGCCAAATTTGTCGAGCGTGGCGGTCAGTTCGCGCAGGTTGCGGATGCGGGCCTCGGCGTTCTCGCGATTTTTTTCCAAACGCTGGAGTTCGGCGAAATAGCCGGTCTCGTCCAGAAAATGTTCAGCCCAGGTTTGCAATGGCCGCGGTGACGAGGCGGCTTGATGCAGTTGCGCGCGGGTTTTTTCGACAAAGGCAACAAACGCCTCGATGCTCTGGCGCGCCTTGGCTTGAAAGGTCACCTGCACCGCCGGATTTTTCATCGCGGCGAACACGGAACCCTTCCGCTCGTGGCTCGCGGCGAGCAGGCGTTCCATGGTCACATCGCTCAGTCCCCGCGCGGGCACGTTCGCAATGCGCAGCAGGCTGACGTCGTCGTGCGGATTGATGAAGACCTTCAGGTAGGCGAGAAAATCGCGAATTTCCGCCCGGTCAAAAAAACTCTGGCCGCCAATCAAATGGTACCGGACGCCGGCCGTGCGAAACGCGGTTTCGAGCGGACGCGACTGCACATTCGTCCGGAACAAAACGGCGTGGTGCAACCAGGGAACGCCGTGGGCGCGGCGCGCAAATTCAATCTGCTCGACCAGGTTGCGCGCTTCATCGTCGTCATTCGTGTAGGCGCGCAAAATTATCTTATCGCCCCGGCCCTTGCCCGACCAGAGCTGTTTGGGGCGGCGGCGCGCGTTGTTTTTGATGATGGCGTTGGCGGCGTCCAAGATGGTGTTCGTCGAGCGGTAATTTTGTTCGAGCTTAATGATTTTCACCTCCGGAAAATATTTTTCCAGGTCGAGCAGATTGCCGATTTCCGCGCCGCGCCAGCCGTAGATGCTCTGGTCGTCGTCGCCCACCACGCAGAAATTCCGGTGCTTGACGGTGAGCGCGTGAATGAGCTGGAACTGCGTGGCGTTGGTGTCCTGGTATTCGTCCGCCATGACATAGCGATATTTGGCGCGGCAGGCTTCGAGCACGTCCGGATGTTCGTTGAAGAGCCGCAGCGTGAGCAGGATTAGGTCGTCAAAGTCCACGGCGTTGCAGGCGTGCAGGGCGGTTTCGTAGCGCGACCGGATATGCTGGGCCAGAGCGCGGACGCTTTCATCAGCAAAAACGGCGGCGCGTTCACCTCCATTTTTGAACCGGCTCAACAGCGCCAGGACCGCCGCCGGGTCAGCCTTTTCGCCCTTCGCGGAAATCTGCGCGAGGATTTTTTTGACGGCGCCGAGCTGTTCCGATTCGTTGTAGATGACGAAATTCCGTTTGTAGCCGAGCCGTTCAATGTGCTGCCGCAAAATCCGGACACAAAGCGAATGGAACGTGCAGATGGTGGGACGATTCAATTTGTCGTCCGCTTTGACGGACTGGCGTGGAATCAATTTTGCCACGCGCTCCTGCATTTCGCGGGCGGCCTTGTTGGTGAAGGTGACGGCGAGGATGTTTCCGGGCGTGACGCCTTTGGCGATGAGGTGGGCGATGCGAAACGTGATGACGCGGGTCTTGCCGGTGCCGGCGCCGGCCAGGATCAGTACCGGGCCGTTCAATGTTTCGACGGCCTGGCGTTGCTGGGGATTAAGTGAATTCAGGTTCAACACGCGCGCGGAGTTTAATTTCCGTTCCGCCCAATGCAATGTTGTTGAGGGATTTTTTTATCCCCTGACAGCCCGTTCAAAACTCGTTTTCTTGTAGGAGCCGAGGTAACGAGGCTCAAATTTCTCGGCAATCAATTGGAGTTGGTTCGAAGCCTCCTCACGTCGGCTCCTACTTTTTTAACGGTACCCCTGTCTGACTTGTGAATAACTCGCACTGGAATTTCGGGAGTGTTGTGCCATAAATTGAATTGCGCGACGAACAGCTCGCATCCAAATACCGGCTTTGAGATCCTTGTGCCGGGGCGTGGATTGCTCTTCGGAGCAGGTTTCCGCTTGCGGAAAGCGCCCATCTCATTTGAGCGTTCGTCGCGCGTTTTTCTTTTGCTCCCGATTCCATCCCGCTTTCCTGTAGTGTCGAGCCTGCGGCTCGAAATCGGCGCGCAGCGCCGACACTACAACTTCAAATTGGAACACCACCTCACCCAAATGTGTCGCCATTCCAGCCCCAGTTGGCGGCGGGAACATCGGTGAAATTCAGGTAAATCCGATCCGGCGGCACACCGAGGGATTCTTTCAACAAACCGCCAACCTTCTGCGCGAGCTGCTGATTTACGCTGCCGCCCAGGCCGCCGATGCTGCGGATGTCCACGAACGCGGCGGGACCCGGTTTGCCGGACAGAAGGATGGCCGCGGGGCTGACGGCGACCATGACGTATTGTTCGGGTTTGCCGATGGTGCCGGCCACGATTTTGGAGAGGGACGCGAGCAGCGCCTGCTTTTTGTCATCGGCAAGCGCAACGGTGGTTTCGAGTTTCAGCAATGGCATAAAAATTTCCTTTGGTTCAATGTTATGGAGGAAGATTAAGATTAAGATGCCGCCCGAAGGAAAGATTTTTTTGGCAAATGGGCGGAAACAGGTTAAGCAAGCAGGGTGACACGACAAAGATTGTGTTGGTTGCTCCTGCCAGTCCTGCTGGTTTTGAGCACGGCGGGCTGCGGAACTTTCATGGCTCACCGGATGGCGCAGGCACCGAACACGTATTCCACGTGGTTTGCGCCCAAGGCGCCCGTGGCGGTGGCATTCAGTCCCAAATTCCTCACGAACTTTCCCAAACAATTTGTGGACGTGGGCCCGCCGCCGGCGCGGCTGTGCTATTGCGTCGTCGAGCCGGCGGATTATCACCTGAGAATTTCCTCCACCAACTGGCTGGAGCATGGCCGGAAACAATTTCAGTTCACCTTCCGTGCCGACCTGCCCGGCGGATCGAATGTTTGGACCTCTGCGCCGCGCGGCACGGTCGTGTTGCTGCACGGTTACGGGCTGGCCCAATTTTCATTGGCACCCTGGGCATTGCGGCTGGCACAGGAAGGCTGGCGATGCGTGCTGGTGGACCTGCGCGGACACGGCAAATCCACGGGCAAACGGATTTATTTCGGCATCCAGGAGGCGCACGACTTGAGCCAGTTACTGGACAAACTGGCGCGCGATGGGCGGTTGAAAGAACCCGTGGCGGCGTTCGGCGAATCCTACGGCGCGGCGCTGGCGTTGCGCTGGAAAACGGTCGAGCCGCGCGTTCGCACCGTGGTGGCCATCACGCCGTACGCGGGATTGTCCAATACCGTCCTGAACCTCCGCCACGAATACGCCAGTTGGCTGCCGAAAACATTTGTCAAAGCTGGCTTGAAAAAATTGCCGGCCGTTTTGGAGATACCCGCTGGGGAACTCGATACCACAACTGAATTGGCCCGGCGCCCGGTCACCGCGCTTTTTGTGGCCGGGGCGGAGGACAAAATCACGCCGGTGACCGACGTGGAACAATTGCGCGCACTGGCAGCACCCGGCAGCGAACTGATCGTGGTGCCTGATGCCACGCACGAAGCGGTGACGTATTTTTTTGACGAACTGGTTCCTCCGGTGTTGGCCTGGTTGTCAAAAGCGGGCGGGCCGGGGAATTCCATTGATTCGCATGCCGGTGCTGATACTCCAATCTCCTCCCCGTGACAAATCGGGCTAGATGACCGGCCATCATTGATCCGGCACGGTGCCTGTAGTGTCATCCGCTTTTGAGTTGCGACGGAGTCTGCCCGGCTGCAAATGCGCGGCGAACATCAGGTTTGGGAGGGCGCAGTTTCAGTCGCTGATTGTTTGTTCTGCCATTTGGCATGCACCTTCTCCAGACACTCTGGACAAATGCCGTGAGTAAAATCAGCGCCCCCGTGTTTATGGAAGTACGCCTCAAGCTGATTCCAGTATCCTTTATCATCGCGGATGCGCTTGCACCAGGCGCAGATGGGCAGCAATTCCTGCAACGTTTTGACTTGTTCGAGCGCATTCGCCAGGCGTGCCGAAACCCGTCTTAACTCCAGCAGCGCCATAACCTGCCGCGACAGGGCTTGCAACGCCTTCTGCTGTGCGGCCGAAAGCCGGCGCGGATGGCGGTCAACCACGCAGAGTGTTCCCAGAGTTAGTCCTTCCGGATTAGTCAGGGGAATGCCCGCGTAAAACCGGATATGAGGTTCGCCCGTGACCAGCGCATTATCTACAAACCGCCGGTCCTTGGTTGCGTCTCTGACGATGAAAGGTTTGCTCTGGAGAATCGCGTGCGCACAGAACGCCACCTCGCGGGGCGTTTGCTTCGACTCCACTCCTACTCTCGATTTGAACCACTGTCGGGTTTCGTCCACCAGGGAAACCATGGCGATGGGAGCCTCACAAATATGCGCAGCCAGAGCGGTAATATCATCGTAGGATTGCTCGGTTTCACTGTCAAAGACGTGATATTCCTTCAAGGCCGCAAGCCGTTCGTTTTCATTGGTTGGCAGCGGAGCCTTCATTTTTAACAGCTTTCCATACTGGACAAATCGCGACCGGCGCCGTCAGGGTCAGAACGGCATCCCCACTCGGGATCATGGCTGGCCGGCCGCGTTGAATCATAAGCCAAACAAAACATCATCATAAATCATTCTATCACAGATTGCCCCAAATGACAATTATTGCATGGCCGGGAGGTTCATCAATTGTCTCTTCGCACGGCGACCAAATTTCTCCGGCACCACCTGATCCTCGCCCGCCAGCCGAACTTAAAAAAATCCCACCTCGTCCTGCTGACGCATGCTTTCGGGAAGTCATCCTGCGTCCGGGGTCACTCCGTCGTCACGGGGATGCTGCCCGTCGTATTCCAGCCATCCAGCGTCACGTGCATCAGCTGGCCCGCTGCCGCTGCTGGCGGCTCGAACCGGACGTTCCGCGCTTCGCCGGGCAGCAACGAGAAATAACCGTCGCTGGCGAAGGCGGGCAGGATCCGGTGGCCTGCGTTGTCGCGCAAGGTGGGCTTGATCATGAGCGCGACCGATTTCGCCGGGTTCTCAACTCGCAATTCGACCCACGGTGTGGAACCGCCACGGTTTGCGAGACGGGCCTGGCCGGCAAGCTGCACCGCAGGAAGGTCGTTCAGCAACCGGTGGTCCTCCTCGCGCCTCGCCTGCCAATAGAAATTGTCCGACAGCAGATGGCCGTCGCCGGAAAGCAGCGTTAGTTTGATAAAATAGAGCGGCAATCTCGCGACCGGGAATTCGTCCAGAGTGAATGCCTCGGTGGCGCTGTCCGCAAGGGCGTTCAATCGGACTTCGCGGCTCCCGACTGGCTGGCTCTGGAGGTTGTAGAGCACCGCACGGACAGTCGCGTTATTGACATCGGTTAGGGTGGTATTGGCGACCACCACTTTGCGGTCGTCGAGGCTGAGTTGGACATGCACCGGCTCGCACGCTTTGGCGGCGCCGAAGTAGGAGCCATTGGGATCGTAATCGGAGCTGTACAACTGCCACTCCATGCTGGGCCAGGCGGGGTGGCTCATCCAGATGAGACGCCCGGAGGCGGGTTTCCAGAGGTGGGCGTTGAGGCCTTCGAACATCGCACGGTGGCCGACATAATTCAACATTTGGGCCTTGCGACAGAAGTCGTCCAAGCCGGTGGCTTCGCCATATTGCCGGGCCAGTGCTTTCATAAAAGCCTCCACCTCGCCGTGATCAGCTTGGTGCCAGTCGTGGTAGGCCCAAGTGTCGCTGATGGGCCACTGGTCAGCGGCGGGCATTATGGCGCGGATGGCATCGGCTGTGGGCGCGCTGGGCAGTCCCAATTCCGTGGTGAAGCCTTTGCCATACTGCGTGAAGAATTTCACGGGATTACCGTACGTCCAGGGCCCGCTGTCGAGCAGGTTTAACTTGATGGAAGACGGCTGGTAATACCGGCTGCCATCGTGGCGGCGAATGATGGCATCCAACCCTTCATTGAGGGCTGGAGGCGGGACGCCCTCGTTGCGTCCGCACCACAGGACGATGGAGGGATGGTTGCGGAAACGTGTGACGACGTCCTCGGCGTTGGCGAGCCAGAGGTTGAGATCTCCGGGCTGCTGGTTCCAGTTTTGGGTCGAGAGCCAGAAATCGTTCCAAACCATGAGGCCGTATTCGTCGCACAGATCGTAAAGGATCTCTTCGGTGCTTTGGCCGCACCAGTTGCGGATCATGGTGAGGTGGGCGTCGCGCTCCATGCGAATGAAGGGTTCAAGGCGCTCGCGGCTGGAGCGTTTCAGTACTTCGTCCAGGCCCCAGTTGCCGCCCTTGCACACCACGCGCCGGCCATTGACCTTGATCACCAGGAATGGCGCTGTGCCGTCATCGCGGCACGATTTCAGTCCGGGCGATTTTTCCGCGCCCGGCGCCAGTGTAGGCACCCAGCCCTCGGATGTCTGGCGGATCGCGCTGTGCCGATGGTCAATCACCTCCGTGGTCGAAACCATGGAGGGCGAAAACTCGTAGCGATTGAGCTGGCCCAGCGTGTCGAGCGCGGACAACTCGTAGGTGACTTGACGAATGCCGAAGCGCAGGGTCCGGGAATCCAGCTCCTGGTGGTTGATGTCGAGCACGGCCATTCGCAGGTGGTAAAGCTCGGGTTTGCCGTAGCCGTTCGGCCACCACAATCGCGGATTCTGAATGAGCAACTGCTTGAAATCGCCGGAGCTGAATTCCGCAGTCTCTTTTTCGCCGGGCGCCAGGGTGACGGCCTTTTCGAAGGTCACGCCTTCGAATGCGCCGCGCAGAATGACCGTCTGTCGGGCTGCGGAGTGGTTCTCGACCAAGGTGGACACGGAGACATCCGCCCGCGAGGTGTCCGGCAGCGGGAGATCGGTCTTGACCTGGACATCGCCGACAGTGACGGGTCCGCTGATGTGTAGCACGACATCCTGCCAAATGCCGGCGCAACGGTCGCGTATCCCCGGAATCCAATCCCAGCCTTCCGTGCAGAAGAAGGTGGGGCCGTCGAAGCACATGGAACCGCCGTTCGGGCCGGCGCCGGCCTGGAGCGATTCCTCGTGGGCAATGCCCGGATGGGGAACCGGCGAGACGCGAACGACCAAAGCGTTGGGCTGGCCGGGCCGGATCAGGGTGGAAACATCGAAGGTGCCGCGCATGAAAGCGCCGCGAATCTCGCCCAGACGGGTGCCGTTGAACCAAACGTCGGCCGTGTAATTGATGCCATTAAACGTAAGGGTGAACGTCCGGCCGGCGAAATCGGCCGGCACCGGAAACTCATTGCGATACCAATAGTCCTGGCGGTTTAATGATTCGGGAATGGCCAGGTTGTTGAGGCCGTAAGTGGGCTCGGGATAAACTCCCTGGTCCACCAACGTCGTCAACACTGTCCCGGGTACGGTTGCATCCAGCCAATTACTGCTGTCATAACCCGGGATGGACAGTTCGCGCGCGGTATCCGGAACCCGGATCGCCTCGCGCAACTTCCAGCCGGCCGACAGCCTCCAGTTTCCGTCGCCCGCCTTCGCCAGCGCCGGCTGGGACGGCACCAGCCGCTTTTGCGGCGGCTGCGCCGGCACCACTGATTTGGGGAAGGTGGCCGGATCCTGCTTCGGATCGCCATCCGGTCCGGGCTGTACCTGGAGCGGCCAATGCGGAAGCTCTGCCGCCGGTTGGGCGCGCAGGGGCGTCGCGCTCGCGAGGACCAGCCCAATGGCAAAGCAGGCCAGCGCTGGCAACAGCGAAAAAAAACGCGGGCAGAAAAGGGATGTTTGAGTCGTCATGGCAACACGCGGATGGGAAACGGTGCGGGTCAGAAAGATTTGATATTTTATTTCAGCCACGAGGACAGGAACCTAGTGAGCGGCGAAGAGACGTCAAGATTTGAATCGAATTGCGTTACAAAAGAGGATTGGATTGGAGAAACGTGATGATTTCTTTCCAGACATTCGGCAGTCGTTCCATGACTGTTCCATGATCATCCAGCGGAAATTCCCAAAGCCGCTTCGGGCCGGCATATCCGTTGTAAAGGCGGCGACCCAATTTCTCCGGCACCACCTGATCCTTGCCGGCCACCAGCACCCCGACCGGACCGTGATAGTTGCGCAAATAATCCTCCGATGGAAAACGGTCCAAGAGCATCAAATGCACCGGAAGAATTGGATAATGATACTGTGCGGCATCGGCCAGCCGGTTGTAGGGCGCAAACAAAACCACCCCGGCAATCTGGTCGGGATGAGTTCCGGCCAGAAACGCGGCGACGCCGGTGCCGAGCGACTCGCCCACCAGATAAACCGGCTTGTTTGTGGCGAGCAGTTGAAAGGCTTCATCGGCGGCACGAAACAAACTCTTCTGGTTCGGCGAGCCCGGACGGTCCGCATAACCGGGATATTCCACGATGAATACGTCGAACGCGGCAACGTCCTGGATAACGTCCGCGTAATGGGCACAGGCGGTCGCGCAACTGCCATTGCCATATATGATCAACACCCGGCCCGCCGCCGGCTGTTGGGAGGACAGGCGCTTCATCCCGATGGCTTGACCGGAGGGAACCATCCAGCGTTCGAGCCTTGCCGTCCGGGCCAATTGTTCCACCTGTTCTGAAGTATAGACCGGAGGAAGGTAGAGCAGCCGACGTTGAAAAATTGCAACGACCACGCAGACTGCCAGATAAAGTGAAATGCAAGACACTAACAGCAGCCGAAGGAGACGTGTCAAAACTACGGGCTTGGGGCGTTGAGTAATCCGGCTCATGCGAGGTAAAAATAACAAAACAGGGATTGCCGAACGAATTGAAAATCCTTTGGTAAACATTGAATAAAGCGAACCGGGAGCCGTTCGCCGTCAAATGTCGGCCGGGCACCATGCCGGACCTTGATTGTTGGAGACGGGCGGGAAGTCTGTCCTGCGCCTTCTGCTTCAAACCCCAATCAAGGCGGCGCCGATGACGCCGGCGGAATCGCCGAGCTGATGTTTCACGATCGGCGTTTCCAGTGAATCGCTGAAGACGTATTTCGCCACTTCCGCAACACCCTCGGTGTAGAGCGCATCGAAGTTGGAAACCCCGCCGCCCAGCACGACCACGTCCGGGTCCAGAACGTCAATGAGGTTGGCCACGGAACGACCGAAGTAACGGAAGAAAACTTTCATGAACTCCACCACCTTCGCATCGCCGGCATAATAATCCTTCACGATTTTTTTGAACGGCTGTTTAGCCCCGAACTGTTCGGCATAGCGCGCCTCCAGTCCGCCGCCGCTGATAAACGTCTCCACGCAACCCAGTTGGCCGCAGTAACATTTCGGGCCTTGGGGATCTATGGACATGTGGCCCCATTCGCCGGCGATGGCCTGCGGGCCGGTGATGACTTCGGCCTTGTGAACAATTCCCCCGCCGCAGCCGGTGCCCATGATGACGCCGAAAACCAGTTTCTTTCCCCGGCCCGCGCCGTGCAGCGCCTCGGCCATGGCAAAACAATTGGCGTCGTTTTGGATCTCAATTTTCCGGCCAAGAAGCTGTTCGAGGTCCGCCTTCACCGGCTGGCCGTTCATGCAGACGGTGTTGGAATTTTTCAACCGGCCGGTGCGCGGCGAGATGGCCCCGGGCGTGCCGATGCCGAACGTATGCGGCGCGCCCTGGATGCCGGCGGCCAGTTCGTCATGCAGTCCCTTGATCCGCCCCAGGATGTGGGCATAACCCCCTGCCTGCTGGGTATCCACGCGCTTGCGGAAAAGTTCCTTGCCCTGGGTATCCAGAACAATGCCTTCAATCTTCGTGCCGCCGAGGTCTATGCCGATGCGAAACATGTTTTTAAATCTTCCGCGATGACGGCGAACTGTTCAAGACGTAACCGCAGCCATTTGTTCCTCCACAAAACCAGTTGTGCGAGGCGCTGCCTGGCGAAGCCGTTGAACCGGACGAAGCTCGGAGGGCTTATGTCAATGTCCATCCAAATTGTTGCGAACTCGCTGCAAAAATTTGCGGGGATCGAATAGTTTCCCGTTCGCTTTCGTGATTTGAGATTTGAATCCGCTTTTTTACCTTGGACGTATGCAAGTGCGTACATAAACGTATTTTTCGTCGAGTTCCGGCCCGCGAGGGTTTAGGTTGTCGTCATGTTTCTGGCCATGACGAACAAATCGAAACGGTTGCTCTATGTTGGTTTCATCCAACAGGTGCGAACCGACGACCTCCAGCGCGGACTGGAAGAGATGCCGTCGCTGCTGGCCGATTTGCCACCCGGCTTCCATTTTCTGGTGGACCTGGGCCGGCTGGAATCCATGGAACCCGCATGCATGATGCAAATCGGTAAGGTGATGGAATTGTGCGACCAGCACAGCGTGGGACTGGTGGTCCGCGTCATCCCCGATCCGGCGAAAGACATCGGGCTGAACATCCTTTCCATATTCCATTACCGACACCGGCCGCGAATGTTCACCTGTGAGACCATGAGCGAGGCGGCCCGGCTGCTTTCAATTTAGGAGGTTTCTCCCCGCCGCGAAAAATGAAAAGGCGAACGGGGTTGCCGTTCGCCTTTCTTGTTCCGAATCCGCGTCTCGTAAGAGCGCGGCAAACTTTTTCAATACCGGTATGCATTGCCGCCGTCTGACGCGCTTAACGAACGCATTCAGCAAAAAGTTTGGAAATTTTCAAGCTGCGGTTGCTCTGAATTTCGCATATTACAACTTTTGCAAAACTCACAAGTCTTTGCGTATGACACCGGCACAGGCCGCAGGCATCGAAAGCAGCGCATGGACTGTGGAAGAACTGATTAAACGCTGTTGCGAATAAAGATTACATCGAACGATTGAAGCAGGTGATTTTCCACTTGCACAAGTCTGGCGCAATCCACGTTGGCGCTGTGCCAGTGGAAGAAATCTTTCACGGTAAGACGCTTTGGAAAGGTGATGTTGAGGTTTTCGATCTGACGGGACATCCGAAGGCTAAACGCTGTTACGGCTGGACGTATGGTGAGCCGGAGGAGTTTATCACCATCCTTGAATTACCACCCGTGACGGATGCCCAAAGTGCCGTTAAGGTTGGCGTGGCGTATCAAATCAAAAAAGCGAGGGCAAAATGAGGGCGGCGGATTTCAAATTAGGTGACTACCAAGTTTTCACCAAGTCGAAGCGTTCAGGGGTGATGTGGCAGATTCGTGGACGCGGCAACCGGGACACGGAGAGCTTGCTAAGAAAAATGAGGCGCGGCTGCTCCGGCGTTTAACACCATTCATCAACGGTTGAATTAAAAAAACGAACGGAAATGTCCGTCCGCCTGTTGAATTTCGACACCTCATCCGGCCTGCGGCCACCTTCTCCCCGGTCGAGGCGGAGAAGGAACTTCAATACCGGTAGTGTTCCGGCTTGTAGGGACCCTCAACCGGCACGCCGAGGTAGTCGGCCTGTTTCTTCGTGAGCTTGGTGAGCTTCACGCCGATTTTTTCCAGGTGCAAGCGCGCGACTTCCTCGTCCAGTTTCTTGGGCAGACGATAGACGCCGATTTTGGCGGTGTCCTTGTTCTTCCACAAATCCAGTTGCGCGAGGCATTGGTTGGTGAAGCTGTTGCTCATCACGAAGCTCGGATGTCCGGTGGCGCAGCCGAGGTTCACCAGCCGGCCTTCGGCGAGCAGATAAATGCTGTTCCCGCCGGCAAAGGTGTACTTGTCCACCTGCGGCTTGATGTTGAGCCGGGTGACGCCCTTGGCATTGTTCAGGCGGTCCACCTGGATCTCGTTGTCGAAGTGGCCGATGTTGCAGACGATGGCCTGGTCTTTCATCTTCGCCATGTGCTCCAGCGTGATGATGTCGCAGTTGCCGGTGGTGGTGACGTAGATGTCCGCCTCGCCGAGCGTGTCTTCGGTGGTCTTCACTTCAAAACCTTCCATCGCGGCCTGCAAGGCATTGATGGGGTCAATCTCGGTGACGATGACGCGCGCGCCGAACCCGCGCAACGAGTGGGAACAGCCCTTGCCGACGTCGCCGTAACCGCAAACGCAGGCGACCTTGCCGGCGACCATCACATCGGTTGCACGCTTGATGCCGTCGGCGAGCGATTCGCGGCAGCCGTAAAGGTTGTCGAACTTGGACTTGGTGACGGAGTCGTTGACGTTGATGGCGGGCACGAGGAGCTTGCCCTGTTCCATCATCTGGTACAGGCGATGGACGCCGGTGGTCGTCTCCTCGGAAACACCCTTCCAGTCCTTCACGACGGCGTGCCAGAAACCGGGCCGCTCCTTGGCGACACGCTTGAGCAGGGCCTTGATGACGGCAACTTCATGATTGTCGCTGGGTGTGTTGACCCAGTTGTCGCCATTTTCGAGTTCGTAACCCTTGTGGATGAGCAGGGTGGCGTCGCCGCCGTCGTCCACGATGAGTTGCGGGCCTTTGTTGCCCGGATGCGTGAGCGCAGCGAGCGTGAAGTCCCAATATTCCTCGAGCGTTTCGCCCTTGTGCGCGAAGACCGGTGTGCCAGCAACCGCAACAGCGGCGGCGGCGTGGTCCTGGGTCGAGAAAATGTTGCAGCTCGCCCAGCGCACGGACGCACCGAGTTCAACTAGTGTTTCAATGAGAATCGCCGTCTCGATGGTCATGTGCAGCGAACCGGTGATGCGCACGCCTTTGAGCGGTTTCAAGGGGCCGTATTTTTTGCGGATGGCCATCAGGCCGGGCATTTCGTGCTCGGAAACCTGGATGGTTTTGCGTCCCCATTCGGCGAGCGAGAGGTCGCGGACTTGGTAATCCGATTTGACGGCGTCGTTGCCGCTAACTTTAGCGGGCTTGACGCGCGGAGGTGAAAGTTTGATTGCGGGCATAAAACGTGATGCGTGATGCGTGAAAAAATTACAGGGCTTTCTTGAGTTCGCTGACCTTGTCGGTCTTCTCCCATGTCAACGCGGGGTCGCTCTTGCCGAAGTGGCCGTAGTTGGTGGTCTTCAAATAAATCGGACGGCGCAGGTTGAGCTGGTCAATGATGTCCGAGGGCAGGAAGCTGAACACGCGGTTGACGGCGCGGATGATTTTGCTCTCCGGAACGGTCGCCGTGCCGAAGGTATCCACGCTGACGCTGACGGGGTCGGGATAGCCGATGGCATAGGCGAACTGGATTTCGCATTTCGCAGCGAGTTTGGCCGCCACGATGTTCTTGGCCACCCAGCGGCCCATGTAAGCCGCGCTGCGGTCCACCTTCGTCGGGTCCTTGCCGGAAAATGCGCCGCCGCCGTGACGGCCCATGCCGCCGTAGCTGTCCACGATGATTTTGCGTCCGGTCAAACCGGTGTCGCCCTGCGGTCCGCCGACGACAAAACGTCCGGTCGGGTTGATGAGGAATTCGGTTTTCTTTGTGAGCAGGCGCTTGGGCAAAACCTTTTTGACGATGTTCTCGATGCAGAACTTTTCAATTTCGCGATGCTCCACGTCCGCACTGTGCTGCGTGGAAATGACGACGTTGGAAATGGCGACGGGTTTGTCGTTTTCGTAAACGACGGAAACCTGTGACTTCGCATCGGGACGCAGCCACGGGACCTTGCCGGTCTTGCGGATGCGGGTGAGTTCGCGGCCGAGGCGATGTGCGAACATGATGGGCGCGGGCATCAGCTCGGGCGTTTCGTTGCAGGCGTAGCCGAACATGAGACCCTGGTCGCCGGCGCCCTGCTTGGCGGTCTTTTTGCCCTTGGCCTTGCGGGCGTCCACGCCTTGCGAGATGTCGGGCGATTGTTGCGTGATGATGGTGTTCACGAACACCTTGTCCGCATGGAACACGTCGTCGTCATTCACGTAGCCAATTTCGCGGATGGTGTCGCGGGCAATCTTGGTGAAGTCGAGTTTGGCGCGCGTGGTGATTTCGCCGCCAACGATGACGATGTTGGATTTGGCGTAGCATTCGCAGGCAACGCGGCTGAACTTGTCCTGCGCCAGGCAGGCATCCAGCACGGCGTCAGAAATGGTGTCGCACACTTTGTCCGGATGACCTTCGCCGACGGACTCCGAGGAAAAGATGTAATTTTTGCTCATGAATTAATTGGTTAAAATGTCATATTGACGTATCAAGATAAGATGATATATCTTTTTCAGAGCGCGTCAAATGGTTTCTGTGAAAAAGTTGATGCGCGGAAAACCATGTCAGCCACCCTGAAATCTTTACGGGCGCTCTCCGACCCGACGCGGCTGCGCATCGTGGCGCTGCTGGAGCGCGACGAGCTGTCCGTGAACGAGTTGCAAGAAATCACGCGGCTCGGCCAGTCGCGCATCTCAACCCATCTCGGCCTGCTGGCGGATTGCGCGCTGGTACAATCGCGGCGCGAGGGCAAGCGAACGTTCTATAAGTTGAACCTGCAAACCGACGGCACGGCAGGCGAATTCATCCAGCTCGCCATCCGCGGCGCGAAGGAACTGCCCGAACACGGCGGCGACCAGATCAATCTCAAGCGCGTGGTGAACCGCCGCCGCGAACAGGCGCAGGTTTATTTCAACCAGATTGCCGGGCGCTTTGATCGTGTCTATGGACCGGGCCGGTCGTGGCAGGCGTTCGGGCATTTGCTGCTGCGCATTCTGCCGCCACTGGTCGTGGCCGACCTCGGCGCGGGCGAAGGTTTGTTGAGCGAACTGCTCGCGCGGCGCTGCAAAAAAGTCATCGCGGTGGACAATTCGGAAAAGATCGTCGCGTTTGGCGCAGCCAAGGCGAAAAAGAACGGGTTGAAGAACCTGGAATTCCGGCAGGGCGATTTGCAGAACCCGCCCATTGATGCCGGCAGTGTTGACCTGGTGATTTTGAGCCAGGCGTTGCATCACGCGGACGAGCCGGCCCGGGCCATCCGCAGCGCGCATAAAATTCTGAAGAACGGCGGGCAGATTTTGATTCTCGATCTGCTCAAGCACAACTTCGACAAGGCGCAGCAGCTCTACGGCGACCGCTGGCCGGGTTTCGCCGAATGCGATTTGCATCACTGGCTGGACGAAGCCGGTTTCAAGAAGATCGAAATCAGCATCGTCGCCGCCGAGGACCAGCTGCCGCATTTCCAGACGATATTAGCAAATGGAGAAAAAGGCTGAACAGTGCTCCGGCCGGATGAAAAGCCCGGGCATCCTCAGTGTAGATTACTTTGCGTGATCCTTCCGCAGAACTTCATGCAGGGTCTTCAGTAGAGCGTCAGCCGTGTGGGGTTTGGGAATGAGATGCTGTGCGTCGGCAGAAGCCGCGCCGCTGGGACTGATAATCTTGACGTCCGGATTGATGGCTTTGAGGGCGACGATGGTGGTCGGGCCATCCATGATCGGCATGATCGCGTCCGTGATGAACACATCAATTTCCTGCCGGCGGTGCGCATAAAGGGAAACCGCTTTTACCCCATCCGCGGCAACCCGCCTGATTTTTTAAAATTCAGTTCCGAGCCTAAAACCAACCGGTTAAAAGCAGCGGGTGGAGGACCAAATCCGTCCATTTTTGTCAAGCTGAAAATATTTGAAAGATTCCGATTTTACAAACGTAAGAGCTTTAGAGTGGTGATGACAGTTTTGGCCGGTATTGCGGTTTCACCTGAAACAGGCGATTGCAGACGGATGCAAAGCAAACGTGAAACTGCGAGGCAACGTTTTATACCAGCCCCGCTCCTCGGGCCGGGGAATATACGGGCAAAAGGGATTTAGGACGGGGCTGGTATTCATAAAAATTAAGGCAATGACAGGGATTCCATACAACGGAGAGAGGACAAACCGGAAATTTTATGTCCATGCGAATGTGTAGTTTGCAAGCAACAACCCTGACGTCTCATGCACATTTTGCTCCTAGCAGACGATTCTCGCGACCGGCAACTGCTGGAAGAAACATTGATAAACGAGGGGCTGGCAGGGCAGATGGCTCACGCGAGTTCAAAGGAGGAATTTCGGGCGGCATTGGAACAAACCCAATTTGATTTGATCGTCTCGGATTTTGCCCTCCCAGTTTACGGTGGAATTGCCGCACTCACCGCCAGCAAGAAACTTCAGTCGGATACGCCATTCATTTTTGTCTCTGGAACCGTCGGCGCAGAGCAGGTTGTGGCAAGCCTGAAATCGGGCGCGGTAGATTATATTTTTAAAGACCGTCTTTATCAGTTGGGACCGGCTGCGCGACGCGCGTTGCTTGAGACCCAGGAACGAAAGGAGCGGCGGCGGTTGGAACGGCAGTTGCGTGTTCAATCCAGCGCCCTGGAAGCCGCAGGCAATGGCATAATTCTGACGGATAAGTCGGGGAAAATTCTTTTCGCCAATAATGCTTTTTGCGCAATGACCGGTCACGACTTGGGGGAAATTCTCGGCCAAACAACCGGCTTTATAGAGCCTGACAGACACGAGGCCGATTTTTCCCGGGAACTCTGGAAAACCATCCTGACTGGAAGGACCTGGCACGGGGATTTCGTCAACCGGCGCAAGGATGGAACCCTCTACAATGAGGAAATGACCATCACTCCGCTCCGGGAGGACAATGGAGAAATCAGCCATTTCATCGCGGTTAAACAAGACATCACCAAACGCAAGCAGCTTGAGGAGCAAGTACACCACATCACCAAATGGAAGCGGCTTGAGGAACAATTGCATCAGGCACAGACAATGGAAGTAATGAGTCAATTTGCCGGAAGCATCGCCCGCGATTTCAACAACCTTTTCACCATCATTCACGACAGCATGAAAACGATGCTGGCGGATGAAAGCCAAATTGGCGAGCAGAACCGCCCGCGCCTTAAACACATCATTGCTGCCGCAGAAAACGCCACGAACCTAATCCGCCAATTGCTTTCTTTCGGACGGAAGCAGGCCATCCAGTTTCAACCAGCCGATCTGAACCAGGTGGCCAGCAATCTCACCCCAAGGTTTAACCGCCTCATCGGCGCGCATACTGTCCTGCATTGCCATTACGCCGAGAACCTGCCGACCGTCAACGCTGACATCGGCATGATCGGGCAAATTCTTGTCAATTTAATCGTCAACGCCTGCGACGCCAGGCCACAGGGCGGGCAGATTTTTATTACCACGGAATCAATCAACCTCGATGCGGCATACGTTGAAACCCATTTCGAAGCACGGTCTGGTGAGTTTGTCTGCATGACGGTAAGCGATACCGGGACAGGCATCCACCCGGAATATTTGCCGCGGATTTTTGAGCCATTCTTTACCACCAAGGAGGCCGGCAAAGGTGCCGGGCTTGGCCTGGCGATAGTCCATGGCATCGTCAAACAACATCACGGCTGGATCACAATATCCAGCCAGCTTGGGAAGGGAACGGCTGTCAAAATTTTCCTGCCAACCAATACTTCAACCGAGGTAAAAATATTAATTCCTTGAACAAAAACGACGCCGCCCATGAGCACAAAAAAAATACTGTTGGTGGATGACGATTCCGACGTCAGAATGGTTGTCCGGGACGCTTTGGAAGAATCAGGTTATCAAATTTGGGAAGCTTCCGACGGCTCGGCGGCTTTGAACATCTGGAAGACCAAGGCGGCGCAAATTGATTTACTGCTGGCCGACATGGCAATGCCCGGCAGCCTTAATGGCAGGCAATTGGCGGACCGATTGAGACGCGAACAGCCGGGGCTTAAAGTGGTGTTTATGAGCGGCCACATTCTCGATGTGGCCGGAATAATTCAATCCCATGGCTGTTTTCTGCAAAAACCATTTTCACTGGAGAGTCTGGCCGAGATCGTGCGGAGCCATCTGGAGCCGGCGACCCCGGGAGGCTGAGGTTTTCTGGAAAATACGACCGCTTGGTTTGGTTCGAGGTAAAATTTTTCTTGTGGGCAGGGAACTGACGGTCAATCTGCTTCCAATTCTTTTCGAGCCTTTTCCAAGGCGCAGTACATCTCTGCCGCCGATGCATAACGTTGCGCCGGGTCCGGCTGACAAGCCTTGAGGATGACGGTGTTCAACGGGAAGAAATCCGCCGGACCCCCGCCTTCGACCAGGGTCGTTGCAATCTCCGGGAAATAGGCCGAGTTGCGGCCGGTACTGAGCACATAAAGCACCATGCCCAAAGCGTAAATATCCGCCTGTGGTGTTCCCGGACGTTCCGGAGGTGGCGGCATATAGCCGGGCGTGCCCACCAACGTTCGCTCCTGGTCGGGAGGCCTGATTTCGGTGATGAGTCCCAGATCCGCCAGCTTGGGCTGGCCATTTACAAAAATAATGTTCTGGGGTTTGATGTCGCGGTGCGTAAGCCCCTGGCGATGGAGAAAATCAAGGGCATCACTCAGGGCCAGCCCGATCCGCACACACTCCCGCACCGGCAGCCTCCGGCCATGGGAACGGGCGCGTTCACTCACCAAATCACGCGGCTTGTAAGTGGAAGGCTCCCTTTCCCAACCAGGCTCCATCGGGTCTCCCAGCTCCATCACGTAATAAAAATACCCCGCCTGCTTTTCACTGACAAATTCAACCCGCAACAGGCCGGGATGTTTGTCGGAGACCGGCTGGTATTTTTTGATGCCGCTGAATTCGCGTTCGTAGGGATCGGTGTTCTGGTCGAAGTTCGCCAGGTAAACCGCTTTCAGTGCCCGCCAGTGTCCGGAAGTGTTTCGCGCCAGCCAGACTTTTCCATAAGCGCCCTCGCCAAAAGGCGGATTGAACAACTCATAATCCGGAGCAACCGGTATCTTCTCGACGGAAGCAGCCGCCGGGCGGGGAAAGGACAGGGAAACTGAAACCCTCTTTTTTTGGAGCGCGTACCGTATCTTCGCCGCCAGCGCCCAGGCCATGGCGCAGGGCACTTGTCCGCCTACAATCACCAGCCAGGGAAACCAATAGTTGGTGAAGTAACTCATGGAAATCGCCCCGAATGCCACCGCCAAGGCAACACCCGCCGCAACCGCACAAGCCACCCATAGTCGCATTCGGCATAATCCGCCACCCAGTAATAATCCAGACGCCACCAGCGTCAGCACCTCCAGCCCCCCGGCGGGACGCCGCAGCCAATCGCCATTCATCAGGTTCAGAAAAGAGCCGGCCAGGATTTCCACACCCCCGGTTGATTCACCGGTCCAGCGCGCGTACGGAGTGCGAAATTTGTCAGTTTCACCGTCGGGCACCGATGTTTTTGGCGCCGTGCCGATGAATACAATCTGACCGCGGAAAAAGTTCGTCGGTTGTGTCAGCGCGAACCGGTAACTCAATCTGGTCGCGGCGCCATCGTGACCGTAATAACGCAGCCACCGTTCTTGTGGGTGTTCGCTTAACTGCGCCCCGGCCAGTTGCGCGGTGGTCCAAGACAGGCTCGGATACGCAGCCGGGGATGGAAACGGCCAATGCCGGCGTACGATCGAGTCGAGGTCGGGATCCAGCCAGGCGACGCCCCAATTCGTTCCGGCAGCGCTGAGGAATGGTTCTGTCGGGAGGATGGGTTGCGCCCCGGCCAGCGTCGGGTGCGTTACTTGCGCCTGTTCGGCCATTAACACGACGTGGTGCTGCCGCCGCATCGCTTGGGCCAGGGCTTCGTCCTGTTTGGAATCGCGCGGTTGCCGGAAGAAGGAGTCAAAGATCACGAGGTCGCACCCATCATCCGCCAGCCGGTTCAACAACCGGGCGTGCAGTCCGCGATCCCACGGTTGTCCTCGTAATTGGTGAAAGTAATCATATGCCTCGTTGTCCATCAGGATCAGGGTCACATGGTTCGTGACAGCCCGCGCCCCGAAACGGAATAAATAATCGTAGCTGGCGTTCACCCAGGGCTCGCCCAGCGGCGTCTGCCACAACAGGAGACCGCAAAACACTGCCATCGCCGCACCCAGCACGGATTTTGTAAACTCAGGATTTTCGATGACTTTGACCTTCACCGCTGGTTGAGTGTAGAAAAAGCTGGCGGAGAAATCAGCGATTTTTCACGTCATTTGTCGAAACGGGCAAGTAACAACACGCGACGCCCGGTTGGTTCCGTCTTTCCGTCATAATGATTCAGCCAAAACGTCTGAAAGATTGCCCCGGTTATTGCGTATTGTGATCAGTATCATCAGGTGTTTGCCTGAGGATTAAGAAAACCAAAACTTGCTGCACAAGTTCCAGGGGGCTGTCGGGCCGGAAGAACGACAGCAAAAATACGTAAAACCCCATGAACAAAAAAATCCCCCGTATCATCACACTGGCAGCAATCACAGGATTCCTTGCAGTTGCTAGAAGCACTGCTTACACCCAAACGACCGACCCCCTGCTGGCCGGCTCGGTTGATCAGTCCGCGTTTCCCCAGATAACAGCCCAGCCGGTGGACCAAACCGTTCTCATCGGAGCGAACGTCGAGTTGTCGGTGCAGGCAAACAATGCTGACGGCTATCAATGGCTGCGCAACGGAGATCTGCTGGACGGACAAACCAACAGCGTTCTCATCATTCAAAACGCCGGGATCAACGACGTGGGGTTATATTCCTGTGAGGTTTACAATGGCGACCAGACTGTGCCAACGCGTACGGCGTCTGTGTGTGTAGAGACTACTGCCAGCGCAGCTACGGTCGGCACAACCACCGCCAGCACGCTGACTGCCAAAGCGGCTGCGGGTGCACTTGCTTCGAGCGCAATGACCGGCGGTGCGATTGCCGCCAGCATGCCCGCCGGGGGACCAATCATCGTGTTCGGCACTCCTTTTCTTGGCGGCGGCTCGAAGGGTGGTTGCCCGGGACATTATGCCGGGATCGTTGCCTATACCAAAACCATTTCCCAAGGTTGGGGTTGGGCGCCCATTTCTGGCACCAGAGTCCTTACGGCTACCGACACTAATCGGACCGATACAAAAGTTGAATGTGTCGGGGGCTACGGTGACTCCGGGTGCGCTCAAACCACGGTGACGATTCCCTATCCTCCGTTCAGCCCGGTTTACCGGTTCACAATCTATTTTACCAATAATGTTCCAACAAATGTCTATCCGATAGTCCTGACCGGATTCAATCAATAGGTGCGGTTAAAAAAAGCAAGAATTCATGCCGTAAAACAAACCGGGCTGAACCGAAGTTCAGCCCGGTTTTTTAATTCCTGCGCTGGCACCCCTACACACCGAGTTCCGTCTGCTGGCCTTGCTTCTTCTTTGATTCAGGCGCTTTCTTGAAGGTCTCGTCCGAGGTGGCGGCGCTGGTGGGACGCTCGATGCCTTTGCCTTCCATCAATTCCTTCACCGTGCGGAGTTGCAGGCGCGAGAATTTCTGCTGGTTCGTCTTGTGTTCGTAGAAACCGGCGCTGGCGGCTTCGGTTTCCATCGGGCCGGTGGTTGCTTACGCCCTTGTTTTGCATCGTTATGTGCGCTGCTCCGTTTCCAGATTATTTCCGCGAGGTAACGATCTTTTCCAAAAATCGCATCGCACAGCAGCTTGAGGTAATGGGATGCGGTGGGGTCGCAGTGGAGGTAGAGCGAGCCGGTGGGTTTGAGGACGCGGCGCAGTTCGACGAGGCGCGAGGACATCGTGGTGAGGTAGGCCATCATGTCGTTGCCACCCAGAAAGGTGTAGAAGGCCTGTATCACGTCGGAAACTTTGCCGGGCCGCTCGGTCACGGCGTCGTAGGCTTTCTTGGTCTCGATGTCCCAATGCCAGGTGTCCTCAAAGGCGCGAATCTGGCTGGCGGCGTCGGTGCCGTCCTTTTCATGGAAGAAGGCGTTGTAGTTCTGGGCGGAGTTGAAGGGCGGGTCGAGATAAACCAGGTCAACCGTCTCGTCCTTGATGTAACGCTGGAGAATTTCGAGGTTGTCGCCGTAATAAAGCGTGCCCATGCGCGGACAATACCGGTTTCATGGCCGGCGTTCAACAGCCGTTTGGAAGCGAGGATCCAGGGTTAAAAATTCACCTGCAGGCGCAAGGCGAGGGTCCGGCTGCGCGGCAGTTCAGCGTAAACGTTAAGCGGGTTGAGCTTGTAGTCCTGGTCGGTGAGGTTGAGCACGCCGAGCGTGAATTCGGCTTTTCGTTGCAGGAACCGGTAGCCGACAAACGCATTCCACTGCCAAAAATTATCGCCGGGTTCGGTGGCTGCTTCGTCAATGTTGTTTTGAACGTACCAATGGGCGTCGGTCTGGGCAAAGAAACCGCAGGGATGATTGTAAACCGCGAGCAAATCCACCTGGTTGAGAATTGCCTCCAAGTGCTGGCTGGTCAGAAAGTTGGTCGTAACAACGCCGTTAGGCACATCGAAGCTGTAGTTGAGCATGGCGTCGCTGATACGATAGCGCGCCCCGAGCGACCAGTTTTTGCCCAGCAACTGATTGGCCGTGAACAGCAGCGATTGTTCCCGATAATTCAGGTTCTCATGAAGCCCGGGGGACGGGACTGCGAGGGGTGTCACTAAAAAAATATAATCAAATGCTCCAACCGTCTGCCCGACATCCGAATATAACAGGTCGCCGGAAACTCCGAGGTAAGTGCCGGTGGGAAATTTTTGTTCCAGCGAGAAAGCATACGTTTCGAAGTGAGCGCCTGGAACCGGTCCGGCTACCGACTCCGGAATGAGGCTCCGGTAGGATTGGATGAAGCCCGCCACCTGTGAGGGTTCGAGTTGATAGCTTTGGTCCAGACTCGCGCCCGCCAGCGAGCAGGCATAGGCAAAACGGAGTGTGGTGCCCGCCAGTGGCGTGAAGATGAGGCCGGCCTTGGGAGAAAATTGTTCCTCGGTCCGTTCATCTCCAGAAACAGGTGCCGTCTGGAAATTCTCAGGAAAAGTAATTCGATCGTAAGCCACACCGCCAATCAATTGCAGCGGATCAAAGACCTGCCACTGATGGTACCCATACGCGGAAATACGCCTGAACAGGGGAGAAAAATTTTGTTGCGCGGAATCAGTCGGCGGCGGCGGAAATATGGTGCCAACCAGAGCGGAAGGCGTGTTTTGCAGATTTTGAATGTTAAAATCACCGTACTGAAAACGAGTGCCCACAATGGTATTGTGCTCCGGTGTCTGCCAAATCTGTTGCAACTCTCCCGAATAAATTGTCAAGTCATCCTGAAGATGCTGCTGCATGGTGAGGCCCCGTACAAGGGTCATGGTTCCACCCGGTGTGAAAAACGTTGCAAGTGTCGGCCCCGTCGGATTGGTTACCGTGAGCGAGTCTTCCAGCCGCGCAGCGAAAAAGAGCGTGTGAACGCCGGGGCTCCATTCGTGGTGATAGCCCACTCCGATATTCGGGGTTTGATCTTCATTCACGCGGGCAGCCGGGTTCGCGTTGGTGGGATTATAGTATTGCTGTAAATCCCCGCTGTTCGCATCGTACTGTTTGACCTGAAAAAAAACCGTGTCCTGCGGCGCAACTTGCGCCTTGAATGTTCCCGAGATCTGGCGCTGCTCAACGTCGTTGTTCGCCTGCTGGCCGTTGTCGGTGCGGTAGAATCCTTCCACGGCATAGCTGACGTTTTCATAGGTGCCGAATTGCGCGCCCGACTGCGTCCAAGCTCCACGGCTCAGATATTCCGTGCTCGAGACAACCCCGATCCGGTCGCGCTCGAACAAGGGGGAATATTCCTGTTGGGAAATCGTGGGCGACAGCATACCGGCGCCCACGGGGGCCAGCAGATTCGCCAGCAAATATTCGTTCTCGGTGGGAGTTTGATACCGAAGATTGATCAGGTTCGGATCGCTGAGTTGAGCGTAGCTGTTCGCGAGGAACAGATGCGCCGAGTAATTCGCATAATCGTAATTCACCGCGCGGGAGGCCTCCCGCACAGCCACGTCATCCATACCGTCGTCCTGGTACATCGCGGCTAGGTTGGCGCTGCGCACCGCCTGGTCCTGGTCCAGCAACAATTGCGAGCGATAGACGCTCCGGTTGTCATTCAGGGCCTGCGATTTTTCCAGGTCACGGATGGCGTCGTTGATCCGGTTGTTCTCTTGGTTCATCAGGGCGGAATAAAGCCATGGCGTCGGGTCCTTGGGATCCAGTTGTTTCGCGAGTTGCAGCTCTTTGGTGGCGTGTGGAAAATCGCCCGCTTCCGCGTAAGCCTTGCCCAGATAACTCCGCAACCCGGCGCGCTGCGGCTCAAGCGCGGCGGCCACCAACAGGTCTTCACGTCCGCCCTTGAGGTCGCCCCGGCGGATGCGGCAAAGACCGCGGCCCAGCCACGCGTTGTCGAGAGCGGAATCCACGGCCAGCGCCTGGTCGAACCAGCTGATGGCTTCGCCAATGTGATTTTGCGCTGCGAATAAAAATCCTTTCAGCGCGAGCGCCTGGGCGTTGCGCGGAGCAAGCGTCAGGCTTTTTTCCAAAGCGTCGAGCGCGCGGCGGTTCTGACCAAAACTGAATTCCAGTTCCGCCACCCGTTCCCAGGCAAAACCAAAATCCGGCGAGTTGGTCACGGCTTGCCGGGCTGAAGCCAGCGCGGTCGGCAATGAAGTTCCGGGGACGGCTCGCGATTGTTCGTAGTAGGAATTCGCCAGGAATTCCGTGGCCAGTTCCGGATGGATCACCGCCGCATTCGGCTGGCGTTTCACGGCGGCAATGAGTTCGCGCAGGGCCAGGGCAACCCGTTGCGGGCGATCGGAAGCATCGGCGGCGGACATTGAAGCCAGCGCCGCTTCGGCTGGTTCAACCTGTCCGACGCTCAACAACAGGCCGGCATAATAAACCTGCTCGGCGTCGGAACCGGGTTGGTGCCCGACCGGATATTTAGCCAGCGCCACAACCAGATCTCCCGAACGGTAGGCCTTGAGGGATTCGCCGAGGATCTTTTGTTCTTCCGGCGTGAACGGCAAATCAGCCGGGTCAATCACCGCCGGATAATAAAAGCACCACTGTAGAACGTTATTGGCAATGAAACCCGCAGTGCGGACGGGCGCGTTGCCCAGCTCGATGACGGCCTGTTGGCCGTTGGTCAGCAGAAGCGTGGCTTGTTCGTTGCCAAACCGGACTTTGCCGTCAATCACGGACATCGTTGCCAGCTCCGTGTCCTTCCCGGACTCGACTGCCAGGACAAATTCCGTGCCCTCCACTCCGGCGATGGCGCCGCGGGTGACGACCCGGATGCGTCCCGGTTCATCCCGATGGAAAAACGAGATGATGCCCCGTATTAAATGGAGTCCGTATTGCGCGTCGGATGAATATGGCGGCAACACTTCAATCTCCGTCAAAGCGCCGAAAGACACCACACTCCGATCCGACCAAAGGAGTGCAATCCGGCTATTGGCACCGGTACGCAACCGGTCGAACGGGTGCAGGATTTGGTTGGTTTGCGCCGGGGCCCAAGTGGTTGCGTTGGCGGGCGCAACCGCCGCCGTCCCCTGAAGCTCCACAATCCGGATTTCGTTCGTAACGCTGCCGCTGGTCACCGGCTGCGCCCCCGCCATCTCGACGGAAGTCAAGAAACCGGCAACAATTGCAGCCGTCAACAGGCCGCGCCCGATATAAAAAAACACATTCAAGCGCTTTTATCCCTTTACGCATCTGACTGATGCAATAATAACGAGACAAACACATAACTCCTTTTTCTTCAACATTTTTCGAGATGACGTTGTATTTTATTGCCAATCACGATTCAAGAACGCATTACTGTTACATGGCAGAGCCGATGGATGAATTGATCCCGACGCGCGCAACTCTGATTCAACGCCTCAAAGACTGGCAGGATCAATCGAGTTGGCAGGATTTTTTTGACACGTACTGGAAACTCATCTATGGCGTCGCCGTCAGAGGCGGCCTGACCGGGGCAGAAGCGCAGGACGTGGTGCAGGAAACGATGATCTCGGTGGCCAAGCATATGCCCACTTTCGAATATGACCCGGCCATTGGCTCCTTCAAGACCTGGCTCTTGAACATGACCCGCTGGCGCATCACCGACCAGCTTCGCAAGCGCGGGCCTTTCGTCGCCGACCATCAAGCTTCGGAGGACACAGCGACCGGCACCCGCACGGTGGACAAAGTGGTCGATCCGGCTATCCCGGATCTGGATGTGCTGTGGGACGCGGAATGGGAAAAGAATCTGCTCGATGCCGCGATGGCAAAAATCAAACGCCGACTTGACCCGCAAAAATATCAAATCTTCGACCTGTATGTGAACAAGGGGTGGGCGCCGGAAAAAGTAGCCGCCACCTTCGGTGTTTCCGTGGATCAGGTTTATCTGGCCAAACATCGAACGACAGAACTGATAAAAGAGGAAGTCAAAAGACTGGAAAACAACATGAGTTGACGGGTGTCCAACGCCGCCGTTACCAACAGGGTGGTGGTTGAAACCGTGTTAAAGCTGTGTATAAAAAGTAGTAAAAACTGCGTAAAACAATGGTCACTTCTCGTCAAAAAATCTCAATGTAAAGCAACGGTGATTTTGTGCGGTTTGTACGAGTTCCAATTTCCCAAAATCCAGACAACACAAATCGCGCGCCCTTTTGGCGGGCGGTTTTACCGTGCTTGATCCAGCAGGGCTGGAAAAATTTAAACAGGGTTTTCGACGGCCTCTTTGCGCCTGGCTTTCACGTTCAAGGTGCGTTGCAGCGCTGCACGGTATAGGTGGTAGCGCGTGCGCGTCGGTGCGTCCCTTGGTGACCTTCCTGCGGATGCCGGCGCAATACTCTGCGCTGTATCTCAAAAAACTGGTGGAATGGTGCGCGAGGCGGGGGTCGAACCCACAACCTTCGGCTTCGGAGGCCGACGCTCTATCCAATTGAGCTACTCGCGCAAGGCAATGGGCAGAATACACACGCGCACACCCTTGCTCAAATTTAATCTGCGCCTGAAAACAAAAAAGGACGGCGCCTGAGCCGTCCCAGTGTCAATGTCTGTAATCCTACAGATTATTTTTGCGGTGCGGTTGCAGGCGCATTTGTGCCATTAGAGTTTTCGCCAGCCGGGGGCTGGCCATTTCGGCGATTGCGCAAGTTCGTCGGATACTTCTGCCACTTGTCAAATTGTTCTGGCGTAAGGACGGCTTTCATTTGCGTGACCACATCGTCATGAATGGCCTTCATCTTGGCTCTGCGGTCTTCCGGCGTGAGGCTGGTGTCCTGTCGAACGGCGCTCATTTTCTGCCTTTGCGCGTCCATGATGGCTTGCACTTTCGGTTTCTGGTCGGCGGTCAGGTTGAGTTGGTCAAGGTTGGAAACCCCTCGCATGCCCGGAGGACGCTGGCCGGCCGGCGGAGTGTTGGTGTCAGCCGCGCGCAAGACCGGAGTCCACACCAGCAAACTGCCTGCGGCCAATGCCGCGATTAACATTGTTTTATTTGCTTTCATAATTATTTGTCGTGATTCGTTTTTCGTTCTTGCCACGCCATCATGACGCGGCTCACTATCTTGTCAGACGCCCAGCATAAAAAAAAGTTACAATCCGCGCAACACTTTCGCCGCCGCACTGACCGTTTTATCAATGTCCATTTGATTATGCGCCGTGGAAATAAAACCCGCCTCGAATTGTGATGGCGCGAAGTAAACCCCTTCGGCCAGCATCCCGTGGAAATACTTTTTGAACCGCCCGCGGTCGCTCTTCATCGCGTCGGCAAGGTTCCAGACCGGCTGGCCGGTGAAATAGGCGCAGAACATCGAACCGCAGCGATTGAACGTCACAGGCACTCCTGCCAATTTTGCGGCGTCCTTCATCCCGGCTTCGAGCTGTGCCCCGAGTTGTTCAAGGCGAGCGTATGCGTCGGCTTTCTTCGTAGCAGCGGATGTCAATCCGCTCTGATCAATTTTGGGTTTCGCATCCCGTTTATTGATTTTTTTTGAATGAGCCGACTCACGTCGGCTGCCACCCAGCTTTTCCAAAGCTGCAATGCCTGCCGCCATCGCCAGCGGGTTGCCGCTCAAAGTTCCGGCCTGATAAACCGGCCCCAACGGCGCGATCAAATTCATAATGTCCGCCCGCCCGCCGAAAGCGCCGACCGGCAGACCGCCGCCGATGATTTTGCCGAGACACGTCAAATCCGGTGCGATGCCGAACCGCTCCTGCGCGCCGCCGGGCGCGAGCCGGAAGCCCGTCATCACCTCGTCAAAAACCAGCAGCGCGCCGTTCGCTTTCGTGATTTTGCGCAGGAATGCCAGATAGTCTGGCTTCGGCAGATACAATCCCGCGTTGCCCGGCACCGGTTCGATAATGATACCGGCAATTTTGTTTTTGTTCGCGGCAAACGCGGCCTGGACTGCTTCGACATCATTGAATGGCAAAACGATGGTGTGCTGCGTGAACGCGGCGGGCACCCCGGCGCTGTCGGGATGACCAAACGTCAGCGCGCCGCTGCCGGCTTTCACCAGCAGTGAATCCACGTGGCCGTGATAACAGCCGTCGAACTTGATGATTTTGTCGCGCTTCGTAAACCCGCGCGCGAGGCGGATGGCGCTCATGCACGCCTCCGTGCCGGAATTCGTCATGCGGACTTTTTGCATGCCCGGAACCAGCGAACAGATCAATTTCGCCATCGTCACTTCGAATGGATTCGGAATGCCGAAGCTGGTCCCGTGGCTGGCGGCGGCTTTGACAGCGGAAATAATTTTCGGATGCGCGTGGCCCAGAATCGCCGGTCCCCAAGTACAGACGTAATCAATCAGCTCGTTGCCATCCACGTCCCAGATGTGCGCGCCTTTGGCGCGGTTGACGAAGAACGGCTGACCACCGACGGCGCGGAAGGCGCGCACGGGCGAATTGACCCCGCCGGGAATGTATTTCAACGCCTCGGCAAAAAGTTTTTCGGATTGAATCCGTGACATCACCAGCAGCCTAACCAACGGACAACCGGAGCGGCGAGCATTTTTGCACGCCTGATATACCGTCTGCTTCCTGCGATTCCTGGGTTGCGGTGGCAACCCTGTTGCCAATAAGCTGGGAAGCCATGAATGCCAAATTCCAGACTCGCCGGGACTTTATCAAAACGACCGCCGTCGCTGCGGCCGCCACGCCGTTTATCGGGGCTTTAATTCCACGGACCCTCGCCGCCGAGCCGGACAAAAAACTCGGCGTGGCCCTGGTCGGCCTTGGCAGCCTCAGCACCCGCCAGATTGCGCCCGCCTTGCAGCACACGAAATACTGCCGCCTCGCCGCCATCGTCACCGGCACACCCGCCAAGGCCGAAAAGTGGAAGGCACAATACAACCTTTCCGATCGAAGCATCTACAACTACGACACGATGGAAAAAATGGCCGACAATCCGGACATTGACATCGTTTATGTCGTCACGCCCAACGCGCTCCACGCCGAACACACGATCAAGGCGGCCAACGCCGGCAAACACGTCCTCTGCGAAAAGCCGATGGAAGTGTCGGCGGAAAAATGCCAGCAAATGATTGACGCATGTAAAAAAGCCGGCCGCCAGCTGGCCATTGGCTATCGCAGCCGGTTTGACCCGCACAATATCGAGTGCATCCGGCTCGCGCGGGAAAAAGTTTTTGGCGAGCTGCGGATCATTGAGGCTTGTTTCGACATCCACCTCGACCAGCCGCCCAGCGCGTGGCGGTTTCACAAGGATTTGTCCGGAGGCGGCTGCCTCATGGATGTGGGCATTTATGCATTGCAAGCCACCCGGTACATCACCGGGGAGGAACCGGTCCTGGTTTCCGGGGTGGAAACCAAGACCGACCCGGTGAAATTCAAGGAAGTGGATGAATCCATCGTCTGGCAGGCGAAGTTCCCCAGCGGTGTGGTCGCCTCTTGCAGCGCGAGTTACAATTCCGGTCTCTTCGGCCGTTACACAGCCAAGGCGGATAAGGGCTGGTTTGAATTATATCCGGCCTTTTCCTACAGCGGCAACCGCGGCCGGCGCAGTGACGGCCAGGAAATCCGGTATCCCGAGACAGACGCGCTCGGGCAATATTATCAGTTCGCCGCCGAGATGGACGATTTCGCGCAATGCATTATGAACCATCAGCCCACCCGGGTTTCCGGCGAGGAAGGTCTGCGCGATGTGAAAATAATGATGGCCATCTACGAATCCGTCCGCACCGGCCGAACGGTGCGGCTGGCGTAATCGCCACGGTTAATGCCGAAAAAAAGTCTCCCGCAACGAACCTTTGTCCGTGCGGATGATTGTCCCGGCGCCGATGTTGTGCCGCGCGAACCAGCCGTCATTCACTTCCAGCACGAAGACGATGTTGTCATTGGTGGCGACGACAGGCTTGTTGTCGTTCTTTTCCAGATGATGAATTTCCTCGATGATGCCATCCGGGCCGATGTATGCGGCGGACAGTGACATCGGACAGTTCGTCATCCAAAACCCGTACGGCGCCCGGATCGGCTCCGAAAGAACAAACAGCATCGCGCTTTCATCGGTGACGTTGGTGCGGAACATCATGCCGATTTCTTCTTGTTCCGCGGTGTGTGCCAGCTCGGCGTCCAACTGTTCAGCCCCGAGGTAGATTTTAATGGTCGGCAGTTTCGGCTGCGCGTGGGTGGGCGGCCGATGGTCAATGGATGATGCCGAAGACGGTGACGAAACGGCAGTGCTTTCAGTTTTTTTGCATCCGGCCAAAAGCGATGCGGCCAGGAGCAGGGAGAGAACGGGTATCAACTTCATGGGATTAGCTTGCGAAAAGCCGCCGCCGTTTTCAACCAAACGTTGCAGCGGACGGGCCCGGCGTTGGATCCTACTTTTTTGATCCCCAGAAGGTTTTAACCTCTTCGGCGTGCTGTTTGACTTTGAGCTGGCCCAGGATGGAATGCCAGGAGATGTATATTTTGTGCCACTGGCTTTCCAGGCTGCGGAGCGCGCCTTCGCCCATTTCGCTAAGGTAGCGCAACGACGGGGCGTTGCCTATGAGGGCATGGATTTCGTCGCGCGTGGGCGAGGCGACCTCGATGGAGGCGTAAATCAATTCAATCTCCTGCACGATGATGCTTTTGATCTCGAGAAAATGACTTTCTTCCGCCGGCCCGAATTTTTTTCCGCGGGCGACGTTGATGAAATAGTTGAACTGTTTCCAGCACTCGATGTGGGTTTCAATCTGAGTGACCAGTTGGTTGAGCTCTTTGGCGGTCATAGGCGTGATGGGGTTGACGTCGGCGAATGGGCGGTTTGCGGGAGCAGGAAAATGACGGCCCCGCCGCGCAATTCGCGGGCGGTGATGTTGAGGCTGGCGAAATGGATGCTGATTTCGGCCAACGGCACTTGCGCCGTGCGCGCCTCGCTGAAGATGGACAGCACTTCCAGTCCGATGTCGCGCAGCAATGCCTTCGGGTAGGCTGACGAGACGGTGTAAGTGACGATGTGACCATCGCGGTCCACAGTGACACTGCCGGTCGGCAGTTGCTGGACGGCCGCGCGGGAACGGAAAAATCGTTTTAAGAATCCCATGATGAAACCAGTTTTTTGCTCTTATCCAATAACGGTCCGACCGCGACATCGGGCGGCCAGCCAACGAGAAAACATTTGTTATCCTGGTTCAAAACAAACATCTGACGTTCCAAATTATGGGCGGCGACGTGCGAAAGCGGTCCGGCTTCGATTCGTTCGCTCAGGCGCCGGGTGGATTCGGCGACGTGCCGCGCCCATTTGGCGAGTGACTCGGAAGGTTGCATGCCCATGGTTTCAGTTTCGCCCTGGCCCTCGGGAGGCACGGCGATGACGAATTCCGCGCCTTCGCGCGTGAGCAAGGCAAGTTTCCAAATGGTTTTGCGGTGGGCATTTTGTTCGATGGAACCGGGATCGGCGGAATCAGCGATCTCATCCATGGCCTGTGCGGATTCGAGCAGCAGGGCGTTGACGGGCTTGGTGATGGCGCGTTCACGCCCGGGTTCGGCGGGCATATTTTCAAACGTGCCGGACCTCCATCCCAGAATCCTGCGGAAGGCCGCTTCGCCACACGTGCCTTCGGTTTCCGCGTCAATTAATTCGCCGTTTTGAATCCAAAGTTTGGCCACGAGCGATCCGCGGGTGATGCGCAGGACGGTGGAACTGCGCGAGAGGCATTCCATTTGGATGATGTCCATCAGGCTCTTGCTTTGGATGCCACGAAAGCCGCCTTCCAGGTCGCGTCCCAAAAGCGATTCGATACAGTCCAGAAACATCTGCGAATTGGCCTGCATGTCGGTTTTGAGCCAGAACAAGTCCACTCCCAAGGCGTAGGCGCGCGAGCGAAATTCCTCGTCTTCCAACCCGCTCAAAACAACCGTGCGCAATTCGGGAAACCGGCGTCGGACAATGGACAGCACCTGCAGGCCGTCCATGCGCGGCATCTTTAAATCGCAGACCAACAGCCGGAACGGCTCGGTTTCCAGCAGCGCCAGCGCGCGCGCGCCCGAAGCGACCGTGCGGATTTCCGGCTTGCTGGGCAGATGCGCAAACATCTCGTTGCACAAGTTCAGCCAGTCCGCATCGTCGTCCAAAACCAGAATTTTATGGCGTGTTTCCATTCTCCATTCCGATGGCGTTAATCGCTACTGCCGCCGCCGGGCAAATACAAGCTCGAAAGGAGCCCGCAGCGCAAGTTATTTCATAGGAAGCAATCGGCGTTCCCAAATTGTGACCAGGCGGCAAAAGGAATTTTACGCCGGAACGTGAACCAACAAGGGACAACCCAGTCCAACGCTGGGACAAATGCTCCGCCCCCTCCACATTCCATTCAGCATTCGGACGGCAGAGTCGGATGAAAAATCATCGATGGCGCGCTTTCTGCTAAAAGGAGGTCATAAAGCGCGCCTGTCAGTTGACAGGCCGCCAGCGAAGCATGCGATCATGTCAAAGACTGTAAAAATTAAAATTGCCGGGTTGCTCCGGGGCCTGTTGCGCCGCTTGGATGACCACGAAACGGTCGTGCCTGAGGCACCACGATTTGTCACCTCCGCCGTCACGTCGGCGACGGTTGTGCCGGTTGCCACCACGCCACTGAAAATGGCGGCCCCGACACCGGTATCACCAGAGAATGCCGATGATCTACAGTTGCCACTGCAACCCATTATTGCCGTGATGCCAATTGAATTGCGCGCGAAAGTCATGCAAACATTGCCGGCGGGGATGTTCATTTCCATTCCGTTGGAAAAAGTTCTCACCCAACTTGCGCGCGGTGCGGTGAAAATCACTTTTGGGGAATTACGACTGGCCGCTCCGGGCGTGTTTGTCAATTCCGGCGGTGAGCACGACGACAAGCCGGTGATGCTGCCGCTCAATGAGATCCTTGCCCGGCTGAATCCCGCATTGCTCGCCCGACGTGGTGGCACGCAAAAGCAAGTCGAAATGGCCGATGAGATTGGCAGCCCGTTTGGCAACCGCGGTGAGGGAATTACAATTTCCACTCCGCCAGCCAAATCCCAGGCGATTCCCCCCACTCCGCCAATACGAATGCCTGCGCCGCTAATTCAAATGCACGCCCCACCGTCGCGAATGGTCACACCGGTCGCATCATCCAATTCCTTTCGCCCGCCGCCGCTCGGGTCACACCCTCCCGCGCCGACAACCCGGGTCGCTGCAACGCAATATAATGGTAATGGCAATGGCGCGCCGAAACCCGCCGCCCCGATCGCTCCTCCGGTTGCCCCGGTTGCCCCGCAAGCACCGACAGACATTTCCGCGCCGCTGGCCGCGCTTTCAGAAGATTGGCCGGAAGGACTGCGACTTGAAATCGCGCAGTCAAATCTGTCAAACGCCCAGGTCTTGTTGCCGGCGAATATGATTGAACCGGCCATGAAGCGCGGACGTGTGACCTTTACGTGGCAAAACTTGCGGTCTTTGATCAGGCCCACACCGCCGCCGGCATCCATTCACGACGGCATCGAATTGGAGCTGCCGTTGAAAGTCCTTGCACCGTTGTTTCTGACGCGGCAAAAAGCGGCGCACCGGTCACAACCCGCGGCGTTGCCGCCGGCTGACATCCCGAATTTATTTTTTGGTTTTCCGCAGCCACAGCCGGAAGCGCCGGTGAAAATGCCGGCGCCGGAAGTGCCGCAGGCGGAAGCGCCAACGCCCAAAGAATTGGAGACAGAGGTAAAGAATGAGACGGAAGTAAAGCATCTTGCCCCCAGAACGGTTGCCATCAAACCGGTGGATGCCAAACTGGCAGACTCCAACTACTATATTTGGGGCGAAACCAATGACGCTCCCCGGTTGGACGAAACCGAATACAAGCGTTCACAACGGCCGGCGACAGACTTTACCAGCCGTTACGCGACGCCGCAGGAAATCGTCACCCGGGCGCTGGCATTGCCCGGCGTGGTCGGCGCCCTCGTGGCATTACCGGACGGCTTGAGGGTGGCCAGCCAGATACCGTCCGACCTGAACGGGGACACGCTCGCGGCATTTTTGCCTCAAATTTTTGACCGGGTGAGCCAGAGCACCAAGGAATTGCGGATGGGCTCGCTGAATAATATTAATTTCACCGTTGGCAACGTGCCGTGGAAAATCTTCCGCGTGAACGCCGTTTATTTCGCCGCGTTCGGCTGCGCGGGCGAACCGTTGCCGGCAGTGCAACTGGCCGCGCTGGCCGCCGAACTCGACCGCAAAAAAAATTAAATTTATGGCCCTCATCAACCAAGCTACCAAGGAATTGCAGGTTAAAATCGTCTATTACGGCCCCGCGATGGGCGGCAAGACGACCAATCTCGTGCAAGTCCATGACCACGTACAAACCACAGCAGGCAATAAAGGCAAGCTCGTGTCGCTGGCAACGAGTTCCGACCGCACGCTGTTCTTCGACTTCCTGCCGATTGAGGCGATGACAATCAAGGGCTTCAAGACGAAGTTTCAGCTTTATACCGTGCCTGGACAGGTGATTTACAACACGACCCGGCAATTGGTCTTGCGCGGCGTGGACGGCATTGTATTCGTTGCCGATTCGCAATACGACAAGATGCCGGAAAACGTCGAGAGCTTTCAGAATCTCGCGGACAACCTGAATTCGCTCAAACTCAACCTTGCGGAAATTCCTTACGTGCTCCAATACAACAAGCGCGATTTGCCGGACGCCGCGCCGGTGGAATACATGGAATACCTGCTGAACAATCGCGATGTGCAGGTGCCGTCATTCGGTGCCACCGCCCACCGGTGCGAGGGCGTGTTCGAAACGTTGAACATGATCACGCGCCTGCTGTTGCACAAATTCATCAACCAAAGCGTCCCGCAATACGCATGACGACATGGCCACCCTCCCTCAACTCATCGAGGACGACATTCGGCGGTGCGATGAAATTTTAGGGGCATTCATCGCGAGCACGGATGCAACGGCCGCGCTGATCATTGACAAGGGCGGTTTTCTCATCACGCGCCAGGGCGACGCGCATGATTTCGACCTGACCACCATCGGCGCGCTGGCCTCCGGCGCGTTCATGGCCAACCAGACCATCGCCGGACTCGTCAACGAATCGAGTTTTGAAAGCATTTACCAGCAAGGCGAAAATTTCAGCATGTTCGTCATCAATATTGATGAACACTCGCTGATGGTCGTGATTTTCAAGTCCCACTCCGGTGTCGGTGTGGTGAAATACTACGCGGCGGGTGCGGTAAAACGCATTGCGTGCCAGCTAAAAATCGCCAAGGAGAGGGCGCCGGAGGAGGGGCTTGATCTTTCTGTTCTCAACGTTGCCGAAACCGGACAGTTCTTTCGGAAAAAGAAACCGTGAGACAGACCATGCGGCCAGTATTCGTGCTGCAACTGAAAAGGCGCCGCCAACGGCAACACCGCCGGCGGCACACAGAATTATGATTTGGGTCAATCTTACCGTGGTCATTTTGATTCTCGGCTATGCCCAGTGGCTGTTTTACCGGGGCCGGCGATTTATCCGGGATCTGTCGCATACCGCCGCCGCCGGGGAGGTTTTGAAGAATGTCCAAGAACAGCACCGTTTTTATTTCATCCATGGCAGCGGCAGCCTGATCGGCCTGGCCCTGTTCCTCGGCATCAAGGCCTTGCTGCTGCTCTTCAAGCTCCCGGAACCCACGGCGTTCACCAGCTTCGCTTTTGGCGACTTCACCAGCCGGTTTCTGATCGTCAAATTGGGTTGCCTGGGCGTTGTGCCGACAGTCATTTTCCTGGGGTGTTTGTATCAGTATATGAAAAGCAAACACTACCTCGACGTGATTTACGCCCTGCGCGAGCCTCTGGGGCTGGGTGAAGCCGACTAAAACTTCAAGCGAACCGGGCGTGGCTTCCGTCGCAAAACGCGCCGCTTTTTGAGTGCTTGCAGCCGCACCACGCGACGGTTTTCGCCTCGGTGATTTCAACTTTCTGCGGCCTGGAGCCGGTGCCCTTGTGTGAGCCGTCGCAAAACGGCTGGCCTTTTGATTTTCCGCACGCGCACCACCAATACGTGCCGGGTTCAACTTTTTGAACGAACGGTGACTTTTGAGCAATGACTGGTTCTGGCATAAATGTCCTTTGAATGATTATTCCCTTGTGACGAAAGAATGACACAAGTCCCAAAAAAATCAAACCGGCCACCGGTTTTTTATTCAGATTTGGGATTTTGAACGTGGCGTGAAATTAATCTCCACTGCTTCTCCCTGAAGCAGGTCAAACTGTGGGATGGTGTGAAGCCGTAACTTCTGCGTCCGGTATCGGTCACTTGCGCGGCAACGCGATCTTGCCGGTGCGCGTGATTTCCTGCACGCCGAACGAATCCATCAGGCCGATGAATTTCTCCATCTTGCTTTCGGCGCCGGTAATTTCAATGGTGAGCGTCTTTGGCTGCACATCCACGATTTTGGCGCGGAAAATGTCGGTAATTTGCATCACCTCGGCGCGTGACTTGGAGTCCACCGCCACCTTGACCAGCACCAGCTCGCGGTCCACGTATTCGCCCTCGTGGAAATCCTGCACCTTGATGACGTCCGGCAGCTTGTTGAGTTGTTTGACGATTTGCTCCAGCGTGGCCTCGTCGCCGTGAGTGACGACGGTCATGCGCGACGTCTTGGGATCCTGCGTCGGGCCGACGTTGAGGGTGTCAATGTTGTAGCCGCGGCCGCTGAACAGGCCAGCCACGCGCGTGAGCACGCCAAATTTGTTCTCGACCAAAACGGAAATGGTATGTCGCATAAAATACCCGTTGGAACGGAAGGACAGGCTAACAACGCAACAGGGACGGGTCAATTTACAAATTGACCGTAACTTGGCACCCGCCTTCAGCCGGGTAAAAGACCGGTCGCAGCAGCCCGGCGAGGCGACATATAATGCAGTTGCATAATTGCTGGCGCAAAACCCGGTCTATTTCTTTCGCCCCGCCGGGGCTTGATTTGCTTTTGGAACGCAAACCCGCAGTTGAAACTGCGGGCTATTTTCTGACGCCTCGGCGCAACTGAAAAATTCCCGTTGGGATTTTGATTGGCCGGCTCGTTGCACAGCCTCACGCCGCCGCCGGTGTGGTTTTTTCTTGATAAAATTTTTGCCAGGCGCAAAGTCAAAATTGTGAAACGCGAATTCATCACTGCTCTCATCGTGTCAGGTCTTCTCGTCTTCGCTTTGGGTTGTCAGAAAGCACCTGAAAAACCAACGCTGTCCGAGATGAAACCCAAGCTGTCTGAGATTTTCAAAACACAGCTCATCCAATATTTGAAGGATGGAGGGAAGCTTTCAACCCAATCGGGTGAGGGCATCAATGTGTTGACCCTCAAGTCCCAATTGACGGACGCGAAGGCAACCTTTGACTTGGTGGATGCGACATGGCCGTCCGAATTCTGTCCGGACGCGAGGGAGTCGTTCAAGAAATCACACGAAGGCTACGAACTAGCCATCAAGCTATGGGAGTCCAAGCTAAACGATAAGGATGAGCCAACTGAGCCTGACATTAATGGTTGGTCTCGTTACCAGAGCTTTGCGGGGGGTGTTCTCGTCGTCAAAACTTATTCACTCGACTTTTCAGTAGAAGACTACCGTGGCAAGAAATATTTGCCATTTGATGAGAACATCTCGGTTTTGTTGACCTTGTCAGGAGCGTATTTTGAGAAAGGACGTGCGAGCGTTTTGAAAGGATTGGAGTAATTATCGTTACGGACAAAATCCCGCACACAAGCAGAAATGCCGAAAATCGAGATAGGCTGCAAAGCTCATTGACGGATTTTTAAAAACAAAAAAGTGCGGACGCTTTCGCCCTCCGCGCTTTTGATTTTTTCATGATTACGCTTTGAATTGCAGCACCGCTTCGACGCAACGGCCACAAATCGTCGGGTGATCAGGATGAAACTCGGAACCGACATCTGTCTCCCAGTGCCAGCAACGGTCACTGCATTCTTTACGCCCATACCCACGAGCGTGCCTGAATACAAAACGTTCCCATCCAGTCCTTCTAGCTGGCATTTCAACCTGCCAGTCCCCAATCTTTTGTTCCTTCATTGGCAACACTTCCAATTCTTGGATAGCTGAAACATTTAGAATTTCTTGAAATTCAAATTTGAGTCGATTAACGATGTTAAATTCATCCTGTGTTAATCTGCAAAACGCAACTGTTTCTAAAGCTTTCCCAATTCGTTTGGCTTTTCGTTCCTCTTCCAAAATAGGAAAGGCCTCTTTTCTCAAATGAAACAAACATTCCCAATCCGCTACCTCCTTTGGAGATCTCGAAAAAGGCTTATTTTTTAATTCCGTTTCATGGACTGAAGTTCTTTTTCTCTCCGGCGCAGTATCCCATGTCTTTTTCCATGCTTCTTCCCACGCTTCGTCCGCCGTGAAAGCCAGGATCGGCGCGAGCATCTGGCACAGGCTGGTCACCAGCCGGTGCAGCGTGGTCTGGGTCGAGCGGCGGCGATGCGAATTCGCCGGGTCGGTGTAGAGCCGGTCCTTGATGACGTCGTGGTAAATCGAGGACAGCTCCACAGCGATGAACTGGCTGACTTTTTGATAGACAACGTGGAATTCGTAGTCGTCGTAGGCCTTGAGGACTTCCTGCTCCAGCTTGGAGAACTCGCCAAGAATCCAGCGGTCGAGGCCGGTGAGCTTGTCATCGGCCACGGCATGCTTTGCCGGATCGAAGTCGTAGAGGTTCGAGAGCTGGTAGCGCAGCGCGTTGCGGATGCCTCGGTAGGTTTCGCCGACCTTGGCGATGCGTTCCTCGCTTACGACGATGTCGCTGCGATAATCCTGCGACGCGACCCACAGGCGGACGATATCCACGCCGTATTTCTTGACGTAAGCATCAGCGGTCTGCGGTTTTTCGTAGCCGCCCTGGGCCTGCTTGCTCTTGGAAATCTTTTCGCGGTCGGCGTCCACCATGAATCCATGGGTGAGCACGGTCTTGAACGGCGCCGCGCCGTTGCCGGCGAGCGACAGCAGCAACGATGATTGAAACCAGCCGCGATGCTGGTCGCTGCCTTCGAGATAGACGTCGGCCTGCCATTTTTCGGTAGGGCCGCGCTGCTGCGCGGCCTCGGAAGTTTGGGACGAGCAGCAGCTCGTCCCTACCAAATGCTGCAATTCCGACCGCCGCATCAAAACGGAGCGCGAAGATGAGCCGGAATCAATCCACACGTCGAGTGTGTCGTTGGATTTGTTGACGGCTTCCGCGCCTTTCCAGCCTTTCGGTTTTACGAGCGACCAAAGTTCCGCGGCGGATTTTTCGAACCAGACGTTCGAGCCGTGTTTTTCAATCAGGTCGGCAGCGTTGCGAACGATTTGGGCGTCGAGAATCGGTTCGCCTTTCGCGTCGTAAAACGCGGGAATCGGCACGCCCCACGTGCGCTGGCGCGAGATGCACCAGTCAGGTCGGGTTTGCACCGCGCTTTTGATGCGGTTGACGCCCCAGTCCGGCACCCATTTCACGCGGTCAATCTCGGCGAGCGCGTCTTGGCGAAATGACCTAGCCTCTGATTCGTCCGTGCTAAAAATAGTGGGCGCATCAATTCTAATAAACCACTGGTCCATCGCGCGGAAAATGACTGGGGTCTTACTGCGCCAGCAGTGCGGGTAGCTGTGATGATAATTCTCCTGATGCAACAGCTCTTTGCGGGCACGGAGTTCATGCAGCACGGCTTCGTTGGCGTCGCTCTTGCCGTGTTTTTCCAAGATGGATTTGCCGATCATTTCGGCGGGCATCTGGTATTCGGCAGGGAAATCGTTCGTGTATGCGAACTTGCCGTCGTCATCCACCGGCGAATAAATCGGCAGGCCGACGGATGAGCCGAGACCGTAGTCTTCCAAGCCGTGGCCCGGCGCGATATGCACGAACCCGGTGCCGGTGTCGCTGGTGACGAACCCGGCCGGATACAGCTTGCTGGTGCGGTTGCAGAACGGATGCTGGTATTGAAGCTGGGCCAGTTTTTCGGTGGCAAACGGCTGTTCGGTGTAGCCGCTCCAGCCGCACTTCTCAGTAACAGCGGGCAGCAGACCGCGGAACAAAATGTATTTTTCACCGCCGATTTCGACCTGGACGTATTGGAATTTGTCGTTGTAAGCAACGGCGAGATTGGCTGGCAGCGTCCATGGCGTCGTCGTCCAGATCAGAACAAACGTGTTCGGCTGGCCGACGATGGGAAATTTCACAAACACACTCTGGCTGACGTGGTCCTGGTATTCGACCTCGGCTTCGGCAAGCGCGGTGCGGCAGGGAATGCTCCAATAGACCGGCTTTTTGCCGCGATACACGAAACCTTTCTCAACGATGTCGGCGAACAGGCGCAGTTCGTCGGCCTCGTATTCCTTGTTCAGCGTGAGATACGGATTATCCCAGTCGCCGAGGACGCCGAGGCGTTTGAATTGCTCGCGCTGGATATCTATATATTTGCGGGCATAAGCTTCGCAGGCCTTGCGGATGGTGGCGGCGGCGGCGCTGGTGTCGCCGGCCTTGCGCATTTCCTGGGAAACCTTGAATTCGATGGGCAAACCGTGGCAATCCCAGCCCGGCACATAGGGCGCGCTGAAACCGCGGAGGGTTTTGTACTTGATGATGATGTCCTTGAGAATCTTGTTCAGCGCGGTACCGATGTGGACATCGCCGTTGGCGAAGGGCGGGCCGTCGTGCAGGACAAATTTTTCCGCGTTGGCGCGCGCCGCCTGAATTTTTGGGTAAAGCCCGGCCTCCTGCCATTTTTTGAGCCGTTCTGGTTCCCGCGCGACGAGGTCGGCTTTCATGGGAAAGTCGGTGCGCGGCAGGTTCAAAGTGTTTTTATAGTCCGTCGCCATTTTAGGAACACGAACGGTAACAGCGGCCAAAAGCGGTGTCAACGAACGCGGGGAGCTTGAAATTTGCCGGATCCACCAAATTGGGGAAAGAAAAACCGGGTCAATCAGTCAGAGGATGACCGAGAAACCCGGGGAATTTGATGAGTACAGCGTGGGCTGATGCAGAAAACTCGAGTCTGAGTTTGTACCGGAACCCAGATCGAAATCCGTTAAAATTCAAAGAACACCTTATCCCCACCTTGCGCTTGGGACAGTTAATCACAAATGCTTATTATTGTCAATTATACATTGAAAAGTATAAGCTTATATTACCACTCCCCGGCCTCTGATTAGAGTTGGGTTCCGGCCGACGCATTTACTACTCCGGAGCGCCGAACACCGATTCGGCCTGACAGTGGCTTTTGCCGATTCGGACCAATTCGGTGATCGGCGCTCCGTTTGCGCGGCGGCAGCGCCAAGTTGCACCTCCTAAAAACTGGCAGCATCAAAAAAATTCCTGTTTACAGCGTGGGGCTGGCTGTTAACATTCGTCTAGAAAAATTAACGAACGAACGAGGTATGAAAAAAATCGAGGCCATCATCAAGCCGTTCAAACTGGAAGAAGTCAAATCCGCACTGGCCGCTTTGGGGGTTCAGGGCATGACCGTGGCGGAGGTCAAAGGATTCGGCCGCCAGAAAGGGCACACGGAAATTTATCGTGGCAGCGAGTACACAGTGGATTTTCTGCCCAAGGTGAAGATCGAGGTTGTGCTGGCTGATGGGCAGGCCGCTGCCGCAGTGGACGCGATCGTCAAAGCGGCCAAGACGGGCAAGATCGGCGATGGGAAAATTTTTGTGAGTGCCGTCGAGAGCATCGTTCGCATTCGCACCGGCGAAACCGGCGAGCAGGCGGTTTGAATCATAAATTGCGTTTCAGAAAACAACGGACACACAGGTAAAACCTTGATTTTAGCCCCCTGTGAATAACTCGTGAACAAAAGTTAATATGTTATCCTAGAAACTTTCGTCCCAATGACATAAAACGCTCACGTAAATCGAGGTTAGTTTGGAGTGTCTTATCATTTTTGCCGGAGATGTAATGGTGGTGTGGATTTTATTGTTTGTAATGTGTTGGAAATAAGCAGGTTGTTTCGATTGTTATATGAGGCTTTTGGCGGTAGAGTTGAAAGAATGTCTGCTTTCTCAGGGTCATTGCTCTTTGCCAAGGCGAAAATCAGTGGAAACCAGCGGCCAGCCTTGGGTTGGCGGTCTAGGTGAATAAACCGCTTGAAATACGGGCTTTTTGACAAAGTGCAAATGCAACTTTCAGCTGAAAAAATTTGGAATTCTGCGCAGGAACATCTTCGTTCCAAGCTGAATAGCGACACCTACAACATGTGGTTCGCACCGTTGCGGGCCTGTGGGATTGACGGCAACAACGTGACGCTCGAGGCGGCCAACGAATTCAGCGGAGTCTGGCTCAAGGACAATTATCTTAGTCTTTTGCAAGACGCTTTTGCCATTGCTGCCGGCCGCCAGCTACAGGTCAAATTCAAGATCGCCACGGGAAATGCGCCGGTTCTTTCCACCGCCGCGCCGGCTCCGGTCAAAACCAAAACTCCCGAACCCGCTCACGAGCGCCAGACCAACAGCGAACTGCACTTCAATCCCAAAAACACTTTTGAATCGTTCGTCGTCGGCAATAACAACAATTTCTCCTATGCCGCCGCGCTCGCCGTTGCCCAGGCGCCCGGCAAATCCTACAACCCGCTGTTTCTGTACGGCGGCGTTGGCCTCGGCAAGACGCATTTGCTCCACGCCATCGGCCAGCACGTTTCCGGAAACAAAAAGGGCGCTCGCGTTGCCTATCTGTCATCCGAGAAATTCACGAACGAATACATTGACGGCATCCAAAACAACCAGCTCGCCAAATTCCGCAAGAAATACCGCCAGACCGACGTGTTGTTGATTGATGACATTCAATTCCTCGCCGGCAAGGAGCGCATCCAGGAGGAATTTTTCCACACCTTCAACGCGCTGCACGAGTCCCACAAGCAAATCGTGCTCACGTGCGACCGCCCGGCCAGCGAAATTCAGGGACTCGAACACCGCCTCGTCTCGCGGTTCGAATGGGGTTTGGTCACCGACCTACAGCCGCCTGATGTCGAAATGCGACTGGCCATTCTCCAAAAGAAGGCGCAGGCCATGGGCGTGACGTTGTCGGACGACATCATGAATTTCCTGGCCAACCGCATCCGCACCAACGTCCGCCGGCTGGAAGGCGCGCTTATCCGCGTGGCGTCCTACGCCTCGCTCACCGGCAAGAAACTCTCCATCGAAGTCGTCGAGGGCTTGCTGCGTGAAGTCCTGCACGAAGAAGGCCGTTTTTCCATCAACATCGAAGTCATTCAGAAGAAAGTCGCGGAGCATTTTGACATTCGCCTGGCCGACATGACCAGCAAGCGCCGCCCGGAAAACATCGCCTTCCCGCGCCAGATCGCCATGTATCTTTCGCGCCAGATGACGGAAAGTTCTCTCAACACCATCGGCGAAGCCTACGGTGGACGCGATCACGGCACGGTATTGCACGCCTGTCGCCTCGTCAAAGACCGCATGGAAGTGGACGCCAATGTCCGCCAGATCGTCCATTATCTCGAGAAGCAGTTGATGCGATAGTTTCAAGTCCGCAGTTTTCAGTTTTCAGTTGAACAAAGACTTGAAACTTCTCCCATGCCCGTCATCGAAGTCAACGGCCTGACCAAGACCTTTCGCACCTATAAAAAGCAGCCGGGTTTTGGCGGCGCCATCAAGGGGCTGTTTCACCGCCAATATGAGCAGCTCATCGCCGTCAATGACGTCAGCTTCAAGATTGAACCCGGCGAACTGGTCGGTTTTCTCGGTCCGAACGGCGCGGGCAAGACCACCACGCTCAAAATGCTCGCCGGTTTGCTCTATCCCACGGGTGGTTCGGCGCGCGTGCTCGGCTACGTGCCATGGGAGCGCGCCGACGGTTACCGCCGCCAGTTCGCGCTCGTGCTCGGCCAGAAAAACCAGTTGTGGTGGGATTTGCCCGCGCGCGAATCGCTCGAGCTGAACGCAAAAATCTACGGCATCCCCGCCGACCGTTTTGAGCGCACCGTCGCCGAGATGAGTGAAATGCTCAACGTCCGCGACAAGCTCAACGTCAGCGTGCGCGAGCTTTCCCTCGGCGAGCGCATGAAGATGGAATTGATCGCCTCGCTGCTGCACCAGCCCAAGGTGTTGTTCCTCGACGAACCGACCATTGGCCTGGACGTGGTTTCCCAAAAGATCGTCCGTGAATTCATCCTCCGCCACAACACCGGGCAAAAGACGACGATTTTGCTCACCAGTCATTACATGGCCGACATCCAGGCGCTGTGCGACCGGGTTATCATCATTGATCACGGCAAAATCTTTTTCGATGGCCGGCTGGCCGAAATCGTGGACCGTTTTGCCGACTCCAAGCTCATCACCATTCAATGCGAAAAACCGGACGATTATCCGGCGGAAAACCTGGCGCGCTACGGTGAAGTCGTCGAGAAAAACGCCGGCTCCATCAAGTTCAAGGTCAAACGCGACCGCGTTATCGCCGTCTGCAAACTGTTGCTCGATGATTTGCCGGTGACCGACATTGACATCCAGGAAGTGCCAATCGAGGACGTGATCCGCCAAATTTTCGCGCGATAAATATTTCTCGAAAGGACGAGTTATACGAGTCCCTGATCATCGAATGCCTCTGAAAATGGGGATTCGTATAACTCGTCCCTCCGACAGCTTGTCATCCAGCCGGTCACATGCTTCAATCCGCGCATGGATCCATTTCTTCAGGCGGCAATTGAAGAAGCCAGAACCGGCCTGGCGGAAGGCGGCATTCCCATTGGCTCCGTGCTGGTACTCGACGGCAAAATCATCGGGCGCGGGCATAACCAGCGGGTGCAGCATGGCAGTGTTATTCACCACGCGGAAATGAACTGCCTCGAAAACGCCGGGCGGCTCAAGGCGTCGGTTTATCAGCGATGCGTTTTGTATTCGACACTCTCGCCCTGTCCGATGTGCAGCGGCGCGATTTTGCTCTACAAAATTCCGCGCCTCGTCGTCGGCGAAAACAAAACCTTTCAAGGCCCGGAGGAATGCGTCCGTTTGCAGGGTGTGCAGGTGGAAGTGCTCCAGGACCCGGCGTGCATCCAGCTCATGCGCGATTTCATCAAGGCCCGGCCGGAATTGTGGAACGAGGACATCGGGGTGTAAATTTTTGTAGGAGACGACGTAAGGAGGCTCAATTCAATATGGGATGACGGTCAAAGCCTCGTTACCTCGGCTCCTACGAGAAACATTAAGCCGCTTTCTGGTCCTGCTTGCGCCGCACGATCGGCTGGCTTTCGCCGCGCACGACCGGCCGCGTGATTTTGACGTGGATGATGTCGCCGCCGTCCGGCGCTTCATACATCAAGTCGAGCATCAGCTTCTCAATCAATCCGCGCAAGGCGCGTGCGCCGGTGCCTTTTTTGAGCGCCTGGGCCGCCAGTTCGCGCAGCGCATCGGGCGTGAACTCCAGTTCCACGCCTTCCATGGCCATGAGCTTGGCGTATTGCTTGGTCAGCGCGCTTTTCGGCTCGGTGAGAATGGAAACTAACTGCTCCTCGGTCAGTTCGGCGAGCGTAGTCAGGATCGGCAAGCGGCCAATGAATTCGGGAATAAAGCCGAAGTTGAGCAGGTCCTCCGGTTCGGCGTGCTGGAGCATTTCATCGCGCGCCGCACCAGCGTGTTTTTGCGCTTCACCAATCGCCCCGAAACCCATCGTATGCCGGCCCAACCGCCGCTGGATGACTTTATCCAAACCGATGAACGCTCCGCCGCAAATGAACAGAATGTCCGTCGTGTTCACGCGGATGTATTCCTGCTGCGGATGTTTGCGTCCGCCCTGCGGCGGCACGTTGCAGACCGTGCCTTCGAGGATTTTCAGGAGCGCCTGCTGCACGCCTTCGCCGGAAACGTCGCGCGTAATGGACGGGCCGTCCGCCTTGCGCGCGATTTTGTCAATTTCGTCAATATAAACAATGCCACGCTGGGCGCGTTTCACGTCGTAATCGGCGCTTTGCAGCAGCCGCAAAATAATATTCTCCACGTCCTCCCCCACGTAACCGGCCTCGGTCAATGTCGTTGCGTCAGCGATGGCGAACGGCACATCGAGAATTTTTGCGAGCGTCCGGGCCAGCAACGTTTTGCCGGAGCCGGTCGGACCGATCATCAGGATGTTGCTCTTCTCGATTTCCACATCGGCGTGCGGACGCGGCGGTTTGCCGGCCTCCTCGATTTCCGCCGCCGGTTCCGGCTGGATGCGTTTGAAATGGTTGTGTACCGCGACAGCCAGGGTTTTTTTGGCGTGCTCCTGGCCGATGCAATAAAGGTCCAAGTGCCGTTTGATGGCCGCCGGTTTGGGGATGGTGAACTTGGGCTGGCGCTTCTGACTTTGGAGCTGAAGTTCGCGGTCGAGGACGTTTTTGCAAAGGATGACGCAGTTGTCGCAGATGAAAACGCCCGGCCCGGCGATGAGCTTACGCACATCCGCCTGCGTTTTGCCGCAGAAACTGCACAAAGGGATGTTGGTCGGTCGGGCCATCTCAAAATGCGGATTTCAAATTTCGGATTGCGAGAGCGTCCGGCGTGAAACGTCATGCACCGGCTGATGTTTTATCCATGGCCCCCGGGATTTCCTTGCGGGATTGCACCACCAGGTCCACCAAGCCGTAAGCCTTGGCTTCCTCGGCGGACATGAAATTGTCGCGGTCGCAATCCTTTTCCACCTGTTCCACGGTACGTCCGGTGTGCTTGGCGAGAATGCTGTTCAAGCGCTGCTTGAGCTTGAGCATGTATTTGACGCGGATTTCCACGTCGCTGGCCTGGCCTTCCGCGCCGCCCAGCACTTGATGGATCATGATGTTCGCGTTCGGCAGTGCGAAGCGTTTGCCCTTTGTGCCCGCCGCCAGCAACACCGCGCCCATGCTCGCCGCCTGCCCGACGCAGTAGGTGTTCACGTCGCAGGTGAGATATTGCATCGTGTCATAAATCGCCAGTCCCGACGTGACGCTGCCGCCAGGCGAGTTGATGTAGAGATGGATGTCCTTTTTCGGATCAGCCATTTGCAGAAACAAAAGCTGTGCGATGAGGACGTTCGCGACGTTGTCATCCACCGCCGTGCCGACAAAAATAATCCGGTCAACGAGCAGGCGCGAATAAATATCCCAACTCCGTTCACCACGCCCGGTCTGCTCCACCACAATCGGAACGTAATAATTTTGCATGGCTAAATAACTAACCCATTTTGGGCGCAAGTAAAGGCGGGAAACGTTTTTTGACCACGGATGGACACAGATAAACACGGATAAAAATCACCCAGGCCGCTTGAGACGGCGACCGATTCTCCCTCCGCCAACGGGAGTTGGGGGGGGGCGGGATGACGTGGCGCGTTATGCCAAATTAAATTTCATCCCCCGTCTCTACGGCTAAATGTTTTCCCCATATCAGCCGGAACGCGCTTGCGAAATCCCCCGGTTTTTCGGCGATCCAGCGCGTGATTTTTTCCGGAGTGAACCAGCCGCCGCGCTCGATTTCGTCCGGATGCAGTTGGAACGGCCCTTCGGCCTGACAGCGATAGACCCAGACAAATTCCGCGTCCGTTTCCAGGCAGGCGGCGATCTTGAACAGCCGCTCCGGCGCTTTGGCCACGGTCAATCCGATTTCCTCGCGCAACTCGCGAACCGCGCAGGCGTCGTAATCCTCGCCGGAATCCACGTGGCCCGACGATGAGGAATCCCATTTGCCCGGCTCGCGGTCCTTGGTCATCGAGCGCTTTTGGAGAAAAGTCTCGCCGCGCGCATTGAACACCAGTACATGCACTGCGCGATGCTTCAAGCCGAGCCGATGCACCTCGCGGCGCGTGTTTTGCCCGATCACCTCGTCGCGCTCATTGACGACATCAAACATTTCTTCGCTCATATCAATGGCCCGGGTTATTCCGTCCGATATCCCGGATCATCTCCCCGGCTTGCGCCCGGAGCTTCGCGTCCACATTGGGCAGGAGCAGCGGCTCCAGGGTGCGCCGGGCGGCGGCGGGATTTCGGTTTCGCAGTTGCACCTGCGCCAGCGAAAACAGATAGGCCGGTTTTTCCGGCTCGAGCTGGATGGCCAGTTGCAGTTGTTGCTCCGCCAGCGCGAGGTTTTCGCCCTGAACCATTTCGAAAAAGCCGAGCAATTCATGCGCCGGGCCGAAGTTCGGCATCAGCGCGATGGATTTCTGGAGTTCGTCGCGAATCTCCGTCGCCGCCTCTTTTTTGAGGGGCGCATACCGGTCCTGGGGATCCGCCGTGCGCCGATACTGCTCCTCGGCATACACATAATGGGACAGGAAACTGGTTGAGCCGCGCTGTAGCGCCTCCTTCAGATAACGCTCTGCCTCGTCGGATTTCCCGCGCTCGGCGGCCAGCAGGCCCAATCCTTCGTAAGGCAGCGGGCCGGCGGGCGCGAGCTTTTGCGCCAGGGTAAAATACTGCTCGGCGGCATCGGGTCGGTTTATCCGGAGCAGTTCATCGCCGAGACGGAACCAGGTTTCCACCGGGGTGATGACCCGCGTGTTCACGGTTATGGCTGACGAAAGGTAGGCCGGCAATGGCAATTCAATGGGCGTGAACACGCCGCGCTTCAGATAGCGGCGCAACTCGGTTTCCATTGCCGGCAAGGTTGTCTGCAACGCGTTGGTGAAGGCCTGTTCCGGAAGCCGGCCCTGGAGGAGAAGCTGGGTGAATTGTCCGAAACGCGCCTTGTACTCAGGGTTGTCGCCCGCCATCAGGAATTCCGTGAGCAACCACGATTCGGCATAGAACATTCCCTGGCGGTCGCGTTCATTGTATTGCGGCGAGTCGTGAGCGACGGAAAACAATTCGGCCAGCGGCATGAGCGGTTTTTGCGCCAGCAACCGCAGATGATGCTCGATGGGGCTGCCGATGCGGATTTGGTAGCCGGTCGTTTCGAAGGTGGAATAAACCTCGGCCATTCCTTCCTTGAGCCAGAGCGGCCAGAGCTGGTCGTTATGCCGGAACAGCAGATGGGTGTATTCGTGGAAGATGACCTCCATTCCGGTGAAAGCCGTGTTGGCGCCCGGCAGGGCGAGCACGATCAGGTTTTCGTCGCTGCCGCGCTGGAAGAAAGCCGCCAAGTTCGCGGGCTGGCCCTGGTAAAGCGGCAGGAACGGCTTCAACGATTCGTGATCGGGAAAAGCCATCACCACAATCGGCGGTGACGCCACCGCCTGCGCCCCGGCCAGCAGGGTGTAGGCCTCGCAAAATTGCTCCAGCCGCCCGGCAAGTTTGTAAACATCCTGGGGTTCGCCACAACTGTAGATGTTGAAATGCATGGTGCGCGTCTCCAGCCAGCGGCGTTGCGCGAGCGGAACGGCGTTCGTCTGGCCGGGAGCGGAGCCAACACCCAACGCCAGGAACACGGCTAAAATCCAAAGCAGGTGGCGAATCATAAATAGGTTCCGGTTCCGTCATTTTGTCGCCAAATCAATTTTAAAGCCGCTGGTAATCCGTTCGCAAATCACCAATCACAAAAGATGTCCCATCTTCTCGCGCTTGGCCTTCAGATACCGTTCGTTGTGCGGATTGGGCTTCACGCGGATCGGCAACTGCTCGACAATTTTCAGTCCGTAGCCCTCCAGCCCGACGACCTTTTTGGGATTGTTCGTCAGCAGCCGGATGTTTTTCAGCCCCAGGTCCACGAGGATTTGCGCGCCGATGCCATATTCGCGCAGGTCCATTTCGAAGCCGAGTTTTTCGTTCGCCTCAACGGTGTCGTAGCCCTGCTCCTGCAATTTGTAGGCCTTGATTTTCGGCGCGAGACCGATGCCGCGGCCTTCCTGCCGCATATAAACAATCACGCCCCGCCCGGCCGCGGCCACCTGCCGCATGGCCTGGTGCAGTTGCGACCCGCAATCGCAGCGGCGCGAGCCGAACACGTCGCCGGTCAGGCATTCGCTGTGGACCCGCACGAGAATCTTTCCCCGTCCGGCCACGTCACCATGCACCAGGGCGAGGTGATGCTGGTCATCCAGTTTCGAGCGATACAAATGCAAATCGAAATCGCCGTAGTCGGTCGGCATCTTGACGGTCTCGACGCGCTCGACCAGCTTTTCCCGCGTGCGCCGGTGTTCAATCAGGTCGGCAATGGTGCAGATTTTGAGACGATATTTTTTGGCGAACTTCAGCAACTGCGGCAGGCGCGCCATCGTGCCGTCGTCGTTCATTATTTCGCAGAGGATGCCGACGGGCTGGCAACCGGCGAGCGTGGCCAGGTCCACCGCCGCCTCGGTGTGGCCGGCGCGCTGGAGCACGCCGCCCGGACGCGCGCGGAGCGGAAACACGTGGCCCGGCTGCACGAGGTCGTCCGGCACCGATTTGGGTCCGGCCAGTATTTTGATGGTGCGCGCCCGGTCCGCCGCGCTGATGCCGGTGGTGACGCCGCGCGCGGCGTCCACGCTCACGTGAAAATCCGTGCGAAAGCTCTCGCGGTTTTGCTGCACCATGCGGTCGATGCCGAGCTGTTGGAGCCGTTCGGCAGCCGCCGGCACGCAAATGAGTCCGCGCCCAAATCTCGCCATGAAATTGACCGCTGCGGGGGTCACGGATTGCGCCGCCATGATCAAATCGCCTTCGTTTTCGCGATCGGCGTCATCCACCACGATGACCATTTTCCCGCGGCGCATGTCCGTGACAACCGTTTCAATGTTGTTGAAAATTTTTTTCATCCGGTGAAGACAGCATAGCCGTCCGCCGCTCAAATGCCAGACGCAAAGCGAACCGGGCTGTTCCGGCTGCGCGGCCAGTGGCGTCCTTCTTCGGTTTCCTTTCGGCAACCCGCCACCAAGTTGCGCCCGTCCTGATACGCCGATTTTTGCTGACAGGATACCAAAAGCCGGCTTACGATGTTTCTCATCCATTGAGGGCGCTTTCATAGCGGCGGCGGAACGAATTGGCAACCGAACGACCGATCAATTTCAATGTCATCAAAAAAACTGGGCAGCGAGGCCGGCGGACTTTGTGACGGAAACCCCTCCAGTCTGCTTCAGGAATGTTTTGCCTGCGGCGTGCTCGTGGTGGACGCGCGCAAACACATTGTCGCCTGCACCGCCGAAGCCGCCGAACATCTGCATCGGGACGAGGCGAAGCTGCTGAACGCGCCGTTAAGTTCGCTGCCCGCGCCGCTGGCCAAACTGATTCAGGAGACCGCCCGCAGCGGCAAGGCGATTTTGAACCGCGAAATTCCCTTGGGCAGTGAGACGGCATTGCGTGCGAGCATTCTGCCCGTGAAAACGCAAGCGGCGATGGAAATCGTCGTCGTCTTGAACAGCCTGACTTCCACTCCGGTTTTTGAGCAAAACCTCCGGCGGCTCGACCGGCTGGCCGCCCTCGGCACGCTTTCGGCCAGCATGGCGCACGAAATCAAAAACGGTATGGTGGCCATCAAGACGTTCGTTGATTTGCTGGCGCAGAAAGGCCAGGACACGGAGCTCACCGAGGTCGTCGGGCGCGAGCTGCAACGCATCAACATGATTGTGACGCAGATGCTGCGGTTTGCCGCGCCGAACCGCGCAGCGTTTACGACCGTGCGCGTCCACGACGTGCTGGATCATTCGCTGCGCCTGATGCAGCACCAAATCAACGGTAAATTGATTTCACTGCAACGCCATTACCAGGCCGAGCCGGACACGGTTCGCGGCGACGACGCGCAATTGCAGCAGGCGTTCATGAATTTTCTGGTCAATGCGCTCGAAGCGATGGGCACGAACGGCGTGTTGACGGTCCACACGGAAATGGTCAATGGCGAACACCGCGAGCGGCAATTGCAGATCAACATTCAAGACACCGGCGTGGGCATCGCGCCGGAAAATCTGGACCGGCTGTTCGAACCGTTTTTCACGACCAAGACAAATGGCACGGGACTGGGACTGGCCATCAGCCAGCGCATCGCGCTGGAGCATCACGGCTCGATTCGCGTGCAGAGCGAACCCGGCAAAGGCTCGACATTCAGCCTGTCGCTGCCGGTATTCACCGCGGCGTGAGCTGCCAGTTCAACGCGCGAAATTTTGTCTTGGGGAAATCTCTCCCCATCAACCGCCCGCGACGATTTTTACAATTTCCAGCCGGTCGCCCGCGTTGAGCCGCCGTTGGGAAAATTCCGACGGCGCGACCGCCTCGCCGTTGTGCTCCACGACCACGCTGCGCGGCAGCAGGTTTTGCACGACCAGAAATTCCTCGATCGAGCATGGCAGCTTCGTCTCAATGGGCTTTCCGTTGGCGGTGATGATATTTGCGTTCAAGAAAACTGATTGTCGAACTCGTTGTGCGTGCCAACCCAAATCCATTCAATCGTGTCGCCAGTTCGCACTTGCTTATGATTGGTTGTCATTTTTTGTCTATTTCTTTCCCGATCTCCCCATTCTGATCAGCAGGAAAATTGGAAAAAGCAAAGATGTGAGCAAGAAAACTAGAATCACTTTTCGACGAGGCTTGACTGTCGTCATACGAGCTTTGTAGTCCTCTCGTACAGTCCACCATTTTCCGGAATCTACTCTCCTCACTCTCGTCGAAACAAAACCCTTGTCATTGATGCGCTTATCATTAATGCGCGCCGTTTTATCTAAAATCATCGGAATATAACTTGGAAGCGGACTGCTTACTTGAGAATTGGTAATGGAAATCAATGTAAATTCAATTGGCTCGACATCGTTTGAACCTCTGATCGGTAAATTGTCATATTGACTTTCATCAACAGTTCGCATTACATATTGATTGAATGTGACTTCGCTGGGAATAGTCACGTTGTCAATAAGTTTCGTTTTAGTTACAGTTAAGTCAGCCAGCAACCACCCGTTCGGGTACATGTCTAGTTTATAGTGCTTGGGCCCCATAGTATTAGGAGCATACCATTTTATGGATGTAATTAAGTTGGGCGGAGCGCTGCTTGTGATGACCTGTGAAACGATGTCGGTTGTGTTGTGGTATCCATAAAATTCAAAACGTATGTTTGGTAGATTCGGCGCGTTTTTGAATCAATGACCTCAAGCGCGGGGTAATTACGCTACAAGGTCGGCGGGCATTGTTATATGGTTATTGGTTTCTTGTGTGCCGGTTTTCTGCTTTTGATTTTCTTCCCGGCGCCG